>Ga0209253_10003926_pt1 | contig 12992 bp, 12 predicted proteins | sample FrelakmetBRP12BR_FD_187145 | JGI IMG/M metagenome (GOLD analysis project Ga0209253, IMG submission 187145) | Freshwater lake sediment microbial communities from the University of Notre Dame, USA, for methane emissions studies - BRP12 BR (SPAdes)... | ecosystem: Environmental > Aquatic >...
TATTATCAAAAAGACAGGCAGTTTCCAGAGCCTTCGACAAAGGGTGAATGGAATGGGTCTGGCACTGCACAATTCGCAAGGCACCTGCCGTTCTACAGACGCTTAAGCACTTTTGTGTTGTGGCTCAGAAAAATTTCCCCTGCTGCTCATAAAGGGTCTAAAAATTTCAAATATATTTGCCTAGGATTTCGTGCTTAGGATTTTTCCTCTATGGACTATCGACCATGGACTATGGACTATGGACTGTATCGTGCATCCTGCAATTCGTTGTCTGTAAACTATTACTCGTTTAACTTCATTTGTTTGTAAGGTGGAACATTGGAATTTTTGATTTGTTTCGGATTTCGAGCTTAGGATTTAGTATTTTTCCTCTATGGACTATTGACCATGGACTATGGACTATTTTATCCTGTATCTTGTGTCCTGCATCTTGTATCTCAGATCAATCGCTTTTCCTGGAGCACCTGATAGTAGATCTCCTCAATGCGGGCAATTCTTTGGTCATTTGATACCTTGTCTTTGATGAACTCATATCCTCTGAGGCCCATTACCTTTGCCTGATCAGGATGGGTGAGCATAAAAAGCATTGCCTCTTCCAGCTTCTGCTCACTACCTGCGGGAACCAGTAATCCTGTCTCCCGGTCAATCACCACTTCCGTATTCCCTGCCACATCGGTAGAGATCACCGGTTTTGCCATTACCATGGACTCAACCAGGCTTCCGGTTAATCCCTCGCCCTTACTGGAGGAAATCACCGACAGGTCGAGGCTCGCGATAATCTCGGGTATATCCTGCCGGAAACCGGTAAAGATAAAATTCCCCGCGGCACCGCGGGCTTTTACCAGCGATTGGTACTGTTGATACTCACCATGCCCTACCAGCATAAATTTTACCTCAGGTTTCTTCTTTAGCACTCCCAGCGCTGCCTCAAAGAAGATGTGGTGAGTTTTCTTACTGGTAAAATTGGCAACCATTCCTACCAGGGGTGTTGCTCTCGAAAGTCCGAACTCTTTCCGGATGCCGTTACCTGAGACACCGGGATGAAACCGCGCTCTCTCAACCCCGTTGTAGACGATTGAAATATTTTCTTGCTTGACTCCGGCTTCTCTCATCAAGATATCTTTAATTACCTTGGCATTGACGATGATGCGATCAATCCTTGGGGAAGCATATACCCTGACCATTTCCCGATCAAGAGAGTAGCTATTTTTTTTATTCCCAATGAGTGCGGGTAGCTTCATCCCGGCGGTGGAGCGGAGGACAAACTTAAGTGCCCTAAAACGGTGTGCCTCAATGACCTCAAAGCCATGCTCCCGCACAAATCGCCTGAATTTAAGGTAGTGGAGGTACTTGGGCAGCCGCTGCATTCTGAAGCTATAAATGGGGATCTTCTCTTCGATGAGGGGAGTGAATGTTCCCAGACCTGGAGTAATCTCATTTCCTTTCCAGTTGAAGGCGCAGCATACCTGGTGTCCCTTCTTTTTAAGACCGGTGGCGAGACGCGACATTTGGACCGCACCACCTGCACGGATGAGGTGGTGGCTTGCCACCTGAAGAATTTTCAGTTTCTTTGCCATAGTAGTGTCACATAGGGTTCAAAGGGTAGGGGTTCAAGGGTGCTCGTGAAACATAACAGAAGAAATCCTTATGAAAGAGAGCTGTGAGAAGTATGGTAGGTGCAGTTCTTAGGCTTTGACACTACACCCTTGCATCCTGGAGCCCTCGAACCCTTGCTTACACATAATCGTGGGTGAATGATATGGTAGAGGGAGTTAATTGTCAATAACTTTTGCCACCTGCCCTTAAGAAGGGGAACAAGTTGACAATCGGGGTATTCTATACTATTATCCTCAAAAATTAATAGCTTATCCCAAATCCAGCGTTAAAAGCAGACACTACCTGTACTATGGATTATTGAAAAGGTTTTATCTTTACCTCCTTGGCACTGGATTCGGGGTCTTATCTTCACTCACCTATTGATTTCTTTAGGTCTCATGCAGGTACTCCCTTTACCTTCTTTCGAACACTGGGAAGAGGTGGTGAGAAACTCTCCCCAGGCAACGTTTTTCCATACTCCCACCTGGGTAAGGGTAATTGAAAAAACATATCCTCGGTATAAGAATGCCACGGTAGGGTTTATCTTTGAGGGTGGCACACGGGCTATCCTTCCCTTGGTTGCAGAGGAGGGGCACGGGGCACTCTTTAAGAAAGTTAAGCACAAGTCATTGGCGCTCGGCGTGTATGGGGGCATCCTGGCAGAGAAGAGGCTTGCCCCCGAGCAGGTAGGAGCAATTGTTGAATACCTTACCACAACTGATATCAGTGATTTGAGAGTAGTAGAAAACCCTTTTGAGCAGTATGCGCTTCCCGCTACCTTTGTTGCCAAGCCTATGTTTACCCACCTCCTCGCCTTAGAGGCTGATTTTGAGAAGCTGATAACGCAGATTTCCCGGGGACGAATCCGTAATATGAGGGAGGCAGAGCGCAGGGGGGTAACTGTTCGTCTCGCTGCGTCAGTTGAAGACTATGAACGCTACTACCGCACCTATCAGGAGAGCCTGAAGCGGTGGGGAGAGGAAGCGGGAACTACCTACCCCTGGGAACTCTTTTTACACCTCTTTGAAACACGCAATCCAGGTATTAAACTCTGGCTTGCAGAAAAGGAGAAGGAGATTATTGCAGGCGTGCTTGCCCTCTACTGTAACAGCACCATCCTGCTATGGCACGGGTATACCCTTCCTGCCTACGATGACTGCTATCCCAGCAGTCTACTGCATAGAGAGATGATACGAGAGGGGTGTGTTCAAGGCTACCGCACCTATGATTTAAACCCCAGTGTGGAACGCGGAGGTGTGGTGCAGTTCAAAGAATCGCTGGCTGCCAAGAGGCTTGATTTCAAGGCCTACCATTGGAAGAAGAAACGATGGCTGCGGTAAAAGAGACATCCGCGTGTGTAGTATAAACATCGGCAAGGGAGGGAGAAGATGAGAAGTGGCAAAATTAGCTTCTTTAGGTGGTATGTAAAAACACTCAGGAAACAGTATAAGTATGCGAAAATGATCCATCAGATCAAAAAGGCAAACCCCACGGTCACCATTGAAGATGATGTAGTGATTATAAGCCCTCAGAATTTGGTACTGGGAGAGCATGTGCTCATTCAAAAGGGAACGATCCTCCACTGTGGGGGCAAGCGCTGGAGTAACTATCAGGGGAAAATCATCCTGGGTGATGATTGTCAGATCGGACCGTACTGTGTGCTCTATGGTGCCGGTGGGATCGAGATGAAGAAAGGTTCAGGACTTGCGATGGGGGTGAGGATCATTGCCCAGGGAGCAGATTTAAATAGATTTGAGGGGAGGGATTTATCTGCTTCTGCCATACCGATGAGGTTTGCAAGGGTGGTGATAGAAGAGGGCGTGTGGATAGGTGCAAACGCCATCATCTTGCTGGGGGTGACTATAAGCAAAGGAGCAGGTGTATCTCCGGGGGCTATCGTACACAAGGATGTACCCCCCTTTAAGAAGGCAATGGCCCCTCCCGCGAGAATTTTTGAACCGATGCCCGATGGTAAACTGGGCCGGGAAGAAGCAGGAGAGTAGACAAGGGTTGCTCTCACCCATTTCACTGCTGGCAGGATTAATGAGTACTATCATCACATAGTTGTCGGTAGTGAGGGACACCCTCAATCGTCTGATGGGGTGGGGATGAGTTTCCCACTCAATAGCTCTACGGAGGAGAGGTGAAAGAACTATTTCAGCCAGTGGGAGGTCGGTGGGAAGAGTATGCGGGATTAGGGGTGTTGAGAAGTGTCATAGACCCGCACAATGCAGATAATAGAAAGAACAAATACATTGATTATATCCATAGAGGTGCGGTCAGCTCTATTCTTTCCACCATTCACCACCACGATGTGCTTGATCTCGGCTGTGGGAGCGGAAGATTTTCTATACTCCTCTCCCGGGCAGCGCGAAAGGTTATCGGTTTTGACATCACCCCGGAGATGATCCAGGTGGCACAAAGAGAACATGGTGCGCCTAATATCCACTATGGGGTGATTGATGGGTCTCATTTGCCTCTTAAGGATCGAAGTATTGATCTTATTCTCACCGTCTGGGTGCTGCAGTATGCTGCCCGGACCCAGGAGATCTATACAAGGATTATTGAAGAGTACCGAAGGGTGCTCAGGCCCGGGGGTAGGTTTTTTGCTGTGGAACAGGTCAGTTTCGCTGACGAAGGAAGACTTCTGCCAGAGTGCAGATTGCGTTTATCTGATTATCTCAAGGTTATGGAGAAGTATTTTCAGATCACGCGCGCCTACCCTATCCGGGGTGCCAGGAAAAGGTCATTTTTGCAGAAGTTGGTGGTGAAAAGAAGGCTTCCAGAATGTTTATACCCCCTGTGCACCTATCTTGATAGCAGGCGTATTCAAAAACTTGACCCCTCTCGCCTTAGCGCATACCCCTATGTCGACTACGTGTTTTACGGGGTGCTTAAGTAGAGAAGGACTAAAAGACTATTTTGATAGGATGAAAAAGTAAACCCCTTTCATATTGAGGATGAAAGGGTATCGTGTACAAGAGGTTAATAACCTGGAGTAGTATAAATCCAAATATTGAATTTAGAGGAAACTAACTAATGGGTGATCTGAGATCTGCGATATGAATCGAAGGACTTAGTTGTATTGTGCTTAGGTTTTTGGATCTTACATACATAACTCCCTGGCGGGATCTAAAGCTTTTATACGCTGAGAATTTCTCTCTAACAAATGTTGCCCCCTCTCCCTTCCCCTCTCCCCGTCGGGGAGAGGGAGGGGGTGAGGGGAAATTTCAAATATATCTGGTTAGGATTTTTGATCTGGTTCATCTGCCTATTACTCCATATTTCATATAACGCAAATGCAACATTTTTTATGAAAGAAACGAAAATAAAAGCTGTGTCAAACGTAGTTGCTCACTCAGTAAGAAGTTATCTGTTCAGGACCGGGAGCTGGATCCATGCCCAGATCAGTCACCTCACCAGATATCAACCGTTGGTAGTCGCCGCCAGAAAGATGAACCTTGATATCTTCCCGGTAGAGACAATTTACTCACTCTCTGATCTCAATGGACTGAACCGGTTCTTTCAGAGACAGTATGCTCAATGGACAGGTTTATATTATCCCTTCTTCCTCAAGGTGTTAAAAAAACATCAGGTCTGCCTCCTCCACTCCCACTTTGGCAATCGGGGCTATTTTGACCTCGGGCTCAAGAGAAAGCTTGCGATCCCCCAGCTTACCACCTTTTATGGTCACGATGTCTCCCTGCTCCCTCAGGAAGAGGTGTGGCGGAAGAGATTAAAGGAACTTTTTAAGCAGGGTGAGTTGATCTTGGCTGAGGGGAACTATATGAAAAAAACGCTCATTGAGCTTGGCTGCCCTGAGGCTAAGGTAAGGGTTCAGCACCTGGGTATTAATTGTGACAAGATACCATTCATTCCCAGAAAACTGGGGGGTGATGAGAAAATAAAAATTCTCATTGCGGGAACGTTTCGCGAAAAGAAGGGCATTACCTACGCGCTGGAGGCTTTCGCCAGGCTGGCTTCTCACTATAAAAATATTGAGGTAACCCTGGTCGGTGATGCAGGGCGCAGCCAGCGGGAGGTCAATTACCAGAAGGAGATTACTACCCTCATTGCTACCAGGAAGATAGCTGAGAGAGTGAACTACTTGGGCTTTCTCCCTTACCCTGCGTTTATTGAAGAAGCCAAACACAACCATATCTTTCTCTCACCCAGTATTCATCCTTCAGATGGTGAGACAGAAGGGGGGGCCCCGGTAGCGCTTATCGAAATGTCTGCCTACGGTATGCCTATTGTATCGACCGTTCACTGTGATATCCCCGAGGTAGTGATCGATGGGGTAAGTGGTTTCCTGGTGCCGGAAAAGGATGTGAATGCACTGGCGGAGCGACTGGAGCACCTCATCACTCACCCGGAACTGTGGGAATCCATGGGGAGAGCGGGGAGGGCATATATCGAAAAGGAGTTTAATAGTGTAACCCAGGCAGCAAAGCTTGAGGCATTCTATGATAGCTTGCTTTAGTTACCGGAGTGCGTGCCCATGAGCAGGGTGAGCGTTATCATCCCTACCTACAATCGGAGAAACTGTATTACCATTGCACTCAATTCTGTGGTGGCGCAGAGCTATAAAGACTATGAAATTATTGTGATCGACGATGGTTCAACCGATGACACCACTGAGGTACTCACACCCTACCGGGGTACCCTTCGCTATTTCTACCAGGAGAACCGAGGTATTGCAGGGGCCAGGAACAGAGGCATACGAGAGGCAAAGGGAGAGTATATTGCCTTCCTTGATTCTGATGACTACTGGGTACCCGAGAAGCTCGCGCGTCAGGTAGCGTGTTTCAGCGAGAATCCCCACTATGGGATGGTTGCAACCCGCTGTTCATCGATTAGTCCAAAGGGAAAGTTCCGTAAAAAGAATAGACCAGGTAAATCAGGGTGGATCCTCCTTGACCTTTTTAATGCCAATTTCATCCGCACCTCATCTGCCATGATTACAAGAGAGTGCCTGGAGAGGGTAGGGTTATTTGATGAATCGCTGCCAGAGTGTGAGGAGTATGATTTGTGGTTAAGGATTGCTGCTCACTACCCTATCGGGTTTATCAATGATCCTCTCACGGTGTATCTTGATAACCCCTGGGGGACAAGTACCGACAGCCTCTTTGGCAGGCTTCAGCGTTTGAAAGTACTGGAAAAGGATTACCTGAGAGAAGCTATCCCTTTAGCGCTCTATCGCAAAAGGCTTGCCAATAACTATTACTACGTAGGAAGGCACTACCTAAAGCGGGGAGATAAGAATGAGGGAAGAGCATGCCTCAGACGCTCAGTTTCTTTCCATCCCATGAACCTTAAGTATCTATTTTATTATATAGTGAGAGGGTTATAGTAAACGGCTGGCAGGCGAGCACGCTGGCCGGCTTGTGAGCTTGCTCGCTTGAATGCTGGCCAACTCAATCTTTGCCAATGAAAGTAACTTCCTTAACCAACGCCCAGCTTGACCTCTACCTCAGGGACCGGCTCTTGCCAAAGCTCTCCTTAGCTGGTGCACCCTACCAGTTTGAGCTTACCGGGAGAGGCCAGCGCAGCAGTATTATTTACCTCTCTGTTGAGGGTTTTAAACCCTTGGTACTCAAAGGCACTTCAAAAAAGCGAAAAGCTGAGCAGATGGCAGAGGGGTGCAGTCACTTGCGAAATCATGGTATCAACGCCCCCGAGGTCATCTATCTTGACTTACGCAGGAAGGTGTTCACCCAGTGCGGATGTTACTTTGTCTGTGAGGAGAGAATAGAGGGGAAGGTCTTTGAAGAGCTTGATAATCCGGTTGAGTTTCTCCCCTTGGTGGCATGTGCCTTTGCCCAACTGCACCAGGTAAAGAGACCTACCTGGGGAAAGATCAAGAGAGGGAGGCGTTATAGATTCTGGGGTTACCTTGAAACCACTATTAAAGAGAGACTACACACTTTGCAGACTCATAGTAACCTCTTTTCAAAGGAACAGTGCGATTACTACGGGCAGTGGTTCCATAGGTATAAGGATACGATTTCTAAGTGTAAGCTTTTCAGCCTTTCCCACTGCGATCCTCACATGCATAATCTGCTTATAAGCAATACTCAGAAGGTGTACTTCTTAGACAATGTGTCTTTACGCTATCTTCCTTTCGGTATAGACTACTATAAGCTGCAATACCATTTCTGTCAGTTTGATGCTCACAAGATTGAGCGGCTGCACACATCGTACCTCTCCTCTCTCACCGATGAAGAAAAGAGAGAGTTTGAGGAAAGTAAAGATTTTTTTCACTGCTATGTGCTACTCGATTTTGCCCAGCGGGAGGCAGATAGCCCTTCTCCGCACCCCTATCCTCTTAGCCTCAAGAGGGCAGTTGAGTTGATGGAAGGCATTACCAAAGGTTAATCACTCATGTCATGTAAAGGATATACTCCGTTAAGCTGTGAGGGTGTCAAGTGGCTGGTGATGAAAGATGTTCACCCCTCGGTAAAAGAGCAACTGCTTCCTGCGCTCTCGTCGTCGAGTTTTTTTAAAAAAAGCAGAGCGATCAAGGAGGGTGCACGAAAGTCCCTCTGGGAATTTAGTGTCTCTGGCGATGGGGGAGATGAAGGATACCTTATCAAACGTTACCAAAGCAAAGGAGTTATCAGCCGGCTTAAAACACTTTTTATCTCCTCTAAGGCGGCCCGTGAGTTGAAGGCGGCTCGTGCCATTGAGCTTCAAGGTATTCCTACCACTCCTCCGGTTGCCATGGGAGAGAGAAGAAGGTGGGGATGCATCACGGAGAGTTTGGTAGTGCTTAAGAAGTTGCAGGAGTGTCGGGACCTTAACCAATACTTCCTCAAAGAGTATCCCGCACTCACCTTGCACCAGGACCTGCTTGAGAAAAGGATGATTATAGAGGAGTTTGGCAGGTTTGCGCGCAACGTCCACCAGGCGGGGATTTTACAAACAGATTTTTCCCTCAATAATTTTCTTCTCACCAGGGATGCGAGGGGAAAGCCTCAGCTCTATCTGAGTGACTTTGAAAAGGTTAAAATCAAACACCGCGTATCTTTTGCTCAGGGAGTGAAGTGCCTTGCTAAGCTGAACCGCGTGGGAAGGGAAATCAGTGCCCCCGATAGATGGAGATTCTTAAAATCTTATCAGGGGGGAAATGACCGCAAGGGAATTAAATCATTCGCCAGAACTGTGTATGAGCGCACTCTATCTTTATTAAAACAGGATATGGCGAGAGGGAGAATAACCAATGTGTATACCGATGCCCTCTATGAGAGGTACGAAGAGCAGGGGATTAAGGGGTACTATCGCAAGGAGTATAAGCTCGAAGATATTTTGGACATTATCCATCGTTTTGATCTGCTGGCTAAAAGTCTCCCCTCCGCTGATGCGAAGCATAGAGAAGAGCTTCAGCTTGAGCTTGCCCACGGTAGTAAAATGCAACTGCTTACGGTGATGCGATATATCAACCACCCCGGGTCAACTTCAGCCAGCGCACTCTGGACGAAAATGTGCATTCTCTTTATGGCGGGCATTCCCCTAAATCTTCCTCATGTAGTAATGGAGGTAGAGGTGAAAGATAATCGTGAGGGTTATCTCTTTATCCCGAGGCGGGAGCATGAGGTATCGCTTGGAGCATTCTTAAGACCTCCTCTCGCAAAAGAAGAGCTCTTACTGGTACTGGACTTGCTTTCAAAGCTTATGAAGAAGCTACACCACTTCGGTAGCTTTGGGGATGGAATCTCAGAGAGTGATTTTGTAGTGGTAAAAAGAGGGATAGGCACACCATCGCTTTACCTTAACAATGTAGAGCGGTTTACGGTGAAAAAAGAGGTGCTGTTGAGTGAAAAGAAAAGAGAGCTTAGCTTGTTGAATGCCCTCATTAAAAAGCACTATCCCACGATGACTTTCGATCTCGCCCAGCGCTACTTTAAAACAGGGGACAGGGAGCAGAAAATAATTATGAATGATGAGTGATGAATGATGAATTATGAATTATGAATTATGAATGAGCTTTCAGCGGTCAGAAAAAAAACAGGGTTCAAGGATCCCAGGATTCAAGGGTTCAAGTGAAAATCCAAATTTCCAAATCTGAAATTCTGTGGTCAGTCTTTTAACTTCATTTGTTTGTAATTTGGAACATTGGCATTTTGGATTTGTTTCGTGCTTCGCCTGCCCGGTTAAACGAGTTTCTTTCGTTTAACTCAAGGGATATTCGGATTTCGGATTTTTCCTCTATGGACTATTGACCATATTTGAATTCCTCAATTTATTTTTATCTCCCATCCCACATCTCACATCTCACATCTTCCATCCCACATCTCAGATCAGATATCATGTATCATATTCCTTCAATCACTTCACCATCAGGGATAAGGAGCTGCGTCTCATTGCTATTGCTGATACGGACATGCCCTCTTATTTTCACGTTTCGTCCAAAGCACACATCGCCTTCGACCACCAGCTTTCGGCACTCGATAAGCGAGGGGGCTCCCTGCGGAAACCGGGCTTTCATCTCGTTAAAGAGTGTATAGTAGCGCGGATCAAGCTCAATAACGATTTGTCCCAATGTCCTTTTAGGGTTTTGGATTACCTGAGAATCTTCGGTTACGATGTAAGCATCTGACCAGAGTCCCAGAAGGTCCACGCAGGCTTTGACTGGTGCGAAACGGGTGCGTGGCACTCGCAGCGCCTGGGCACCGGGAAAAGCAGCAATCGCTGAACCCATAGCGGTCTCCAGTTGGAAAACCTTGGGGGATGAGTTATCCCGGGGGTCCACCGTCTTGCGGTTACAGATGAGGGGCAAAAAAAGTCTACCGCTAGTCTTATCCAGTAAGTCTTTTAAAGAAATCAGGTTAACCCAGAGGGTATTGGTATTAAAGTAGTTATATAAGGTGATGTCTTGAAATGCTTCCTGCTCATCCTCGGGGCATTGCGCCAGTTCTCTTAAGGTGAGGTTCCCATTCGTGAGACGAGCGAGGTGCCCTCCCTTCCTGTCTGCCTCGGTGCGATCTGCTACCTCCATCATGAAAGGAAGCTTCTGTGCAGCAAAGTAACCCAAAATCTGAATATCCATTACGGCACCAAGGTTATCCACATTAGAGATAAAGGCATACTCATAACCCTTGTGAAGCAGGTTATCGAGCATGCCTGAGGTGGCTAGGGCAATGTAGATATCTCCATGCCCGGGAGGGCACCACTCCAGCTCCGGGTTTGAGCGCCATGCAATCGGCTTCAAGGTGTGTTGGTCGATTTTGGGGACCTTATGCTGTAAAAAATCAGGAGGGATGGGACTTTTTAATTCAGGGTATTTCTCAAGGGCGGCGAGTGAGTCGTTTCTGGTAGAGAAACTGTTCATGAGCACTAATGGGAGGTCGCACTGATATTTCTTTCGGGCGTGGAGCGCCTGCCTGGCAATAATATCAAGGAAGGAAAGGCCATGTTTTACCTCGAGGAGCGATTTTGCCTTTTCCATGCCCATCCCTGTGCCCAGTCCCCCATTGAGCTTGATAGTTACCGCCTTCCTGATCGCAACCAGACCAGACTGAGAGTAATCTTTAAGCGCTTCCAGATCAGGGACCTTTTCCACTGGATCAATCTCTGAGCGGCTTAAAAAACCAGTCTTACCGCGTAAAAGCTCATCGTAGTGGTGGCGAAAGGTCTCAATGACTATCTCGTTGAAACCAGCGCTTCGCATCTTTTCTTCGAAGGGGCTAAAAGATTCCGCGAGCTTTTTATCGCTTTGGTCCGTCATGGGTTCGCTTAGATTTTTATACATAAATTCCTTTGCCATCATATAAATTTTCCTATTGAATAGTTTCATCTCTATTCTGATCTATAATCTTAAGTAGACAGGTGTAAAATACCTTTATATCATCTAACTCGTTTAATAAAATATCATAAAGCATTTGAGTATCTATCTTATTATAAAGATGCACTATCCTGTTCCTAAATTGGCTCATCTTAATAAAGGTTGTAGACTCTTCTTTTGATATACAGCCGGCCTCGCTCAATACCTCTATAATCTCCGCGTTGGTATTAGGTGTTCTCAATCCAAGATTGGCTATAATATAACTTCCTATGTCAAGAAGTGCCTGAATAGAAGTCTGAAGTCTATGAAGGGCAGAGTCTACATTTCTGAAGTCTGAAATAAAATCATCGTATCTCTTTGCCTTTAATGCTTTTAGCTTTTCCAAATTATCAAGAATGATATCAATTTTTACCTGTATTTCTCTTTGATTCATAGCCTCTCGCACCTCCTCAGTTGTCCTTTAAAGTGGTACTGTTCAATAAATCTCAGGGTGGGTTCAAAATCACAGAAGTTGATAATTACTCTTATATGAAATCTTCTTCTGAAAGCTGGGTCAGCATCATAAATGAGTTTGCCAGTTTTTAAGATAGTATGTTGAAAGACCAGTCCCTGGTTGTTCACATCAATTAAATCTACCTCTTTTACTTCTAGTGCTTTTGCCAGTTCATAGGAGAGGTAATCTTCCTCGTGGAGTAATGCTCTGCCTTGAGGAGCATTTACTTTTAATAGTATTGCAATATCCACATCACTCATAGGGTACACCTTCCCTGTTGCATGAGAACCAAAGAGATATGCTGAGGCAATGTAGGAATATTTTTCAAATATATCTTTAAGGTTTTGTGTATCAAGCATTAACTGTTCTCCAAACTTTTTGAAGTTTAATTGTCATATACAAAGATTCCCACTTTTCAGCGATCGCAGCGGGCTGCTTCAACCATCGGGGCACTCCACCAATCCAGTTTCTTTCGCAAGGGTTTTCCCGCAAAGATGGTTTTGGTATGAGGTTTGTCTATCCAGCGCAAACGGAACCAATGACCAGCGATATAGCCGTGGGTGAGCATTCCACCACAACGAGGGCATTTTAGTTCTTCTATGCTGCGATTGTTTTCCATAGTGAACTCTCAGTTATCAGCTGCCGGTTGTCAGCAAAAAAGTAATGAGTGCCGGATAATGAGAAATGAGTTACGAGAAAAATACGCTGGAAAACTTGCAAGCTAGCAAGCCTGCGTACCACAATGTTTATAATCTTTCGGATTTCGAGCTTAGGATTTAGTATTTTTTCTCTATGGACTATTGACTATCAACCATGGACTATTTTCCCACCTCTCATATCTTTTTTGAATTATACTATGTATCCATAATATTACAAATTATTTTAGCTAAACTTTCATGCTCCACAGGGCGCCACGAAGCATGAAAATTGCTGATGTGCCATTTCCCTCACCTAAATCCTCTCCCCTAGGGGAGAGGGGCAGGGTGAGGGGGCATCATAAGACTATTTTCGTGTTAAACCCTCATGCCCCTTCGGGGCGCCACGAAAGATGAAAATAGTAAGGGAACTTCTCATTTCCGTCATTCCCCGACTTGATCGGGGAATCCAGATAGTTGATTT
>Ga0209253_10003927_pt1 | contig 12992 bp, 16 predicted proteins | sample FrelakmetBRP12BR_FD_187145 | JGI IMG/M metagenome (GOLD analysis project Ga0209253, IMG submission 187145) | Freshwater lake sediment microbial communities from the University of Notre Dame, USA, for methane emissions studies - BRP12 BR (SPAdes)... | ecosystem: Environmental > Aquatic >...
GGATCCTGACCCGGTCCGCCGCCGCCGGCTGCCTGCGCACGAGGGATTCCGGGCCCTTCGGCCGCCGGCTGCGTGGCACCGCCGTTGCTCCGCTCGGCAGGGCGCAGGCGCGGCGCCGTGGAGGGCCGGATGGCGGACGAGAAGGCACAGCAGGGCGAGGCCGAGGCGGCAGCGGGCGGCGGGAGATCGAAGCTCGTCCTCGCCGCCGGCGCGCTCGCCGCGGTGCTCGCGCTCGGCGCAGCTGCCTGGTGGTTCGGGGTCTTCTCCGGCGGCCGCGGCGAGGCGGTGGCCACCGAGCACGAGGCCAAGGGCGAGCCCGGCGGCGGCACGGCCGCGGACGGCCACGGCAGTGCCGGCGACCTCGGCGCGATGGCCGCGCTCGACCCCTTCATCGCCAACCTGAACGACGAGGACGGCCGGCGCTACCTGAAGGCGACCCTGCAGCTGGAGTTCTTCGCGGGCTCGGTGCCGCCGGAGTTCAACACGCGCCTGCCCCAGCTGCGCGACCTGCTGCTCACCTTGCTCTCCAGCAAGACCTTCGGCGAGGTGCGTACGCCGCAGGGCAAGGCGGTGCTGCGCGACGAGATCGTCACGCGGCTCAACCACGCGCTGCGGGCGGACCTGGTGAAGGCCGTCTACTTCACGGAGTTCATCGTCCAGTAGGGCGCCATGGGCGAGATCCTCTCCCAGGACGAGGTCGAGGCGCTGCTCAAAGCGGTGGACGCGGGCAGCCTCCCCGTCGCCGAGCCGAACCAGGGCGGCGGCGTACGCGCCGTCGACCTCACCAACCAGGAGCGGAGCCTGCGCGGGCGCCTGCCGGGGCTCGACGTCGTGCTCGGCCGGCTGACGCGCGATCTGCAGAGCTCGCTCGCGACCTTCTTCGGCCAGGTGCCGCACGTCGCCTGCACGGTCGCGGAGCTGGTGAAGCTCTCGAGCTTCATGGAGCGGCTGGCGCAGCCGGTCGGGCTGCAGCTCTTCCGGCTGACGCCGCTGCGCGGGCAGGGGATGCTCGTGCTGCGGGCGCCGCTGCTGACCGCCGTGCTGCAGGTCGTGTTCGGCGGCATGCCCGGCCGCAAGGCTGCGCCGCTGGCGCGCGAGTTCTCGGCCCTCGAGCAGCGGGTGCTCGAGCGGGTCGGGCAGCGGGTGCTCGCGGACGTGCGCGAGGCCTGGAGGGCCGTGGCGCCGCTCGAGTGCGGCTACCTCCGCACCGAGACGAACCCGCTGTTCGCCGCCATCGCGTCCCCCCAGGAGCTCGTCCTCCACGTCGAGCTCGCCATCGCCGCCGAGGGGCACGAGGAGGTGAGCCTCGCCGTCTGCATCCCGAACGCCTCGCTCGACCCGCTGCGCGGCGCGCTCGCGCGCGTGCAGCAGGGCGTCGACGCCGGCAGCGACCCGGCGGGCGACACGGCCTGGCGCACGAAGCTGCATGCGGCGCTGGCCGAGGCGCCCGTCGAGCTGGGGGTCGAGCTCGGCCGCCGGGAGATGCGCATGCGCGAGGTGCTCGGGCTGGCGGTGGGCGACGTGGTGACGCTCGGGACCGGACGCGAGGGTCCGGCGCTGGTGCGGGTCGCAGGCCGGCCGCACTTCGTGGGCACGCCCGGCGTGTCGGGCGGGAACAACGCGGTCCGCGTGACGGCGCGGCTGTAGGGCTGGGGGAGAGCGATGGCGGAGCCGATGGACGACCTGGCGGGCGGTGCCGGCGCAGGCACCCCGCGCAACTTCGACCTCCTGCTCGACGTGCCGCTCGAGGTGACGGCGGAGATCGGGCGCACCAGGCTGCCGCTGCGGGACCTGTTGCAGCTGGGGCCCGGCTCGGTGGTCGAGCTCGCGAAGCTCGCCGGCGAGCCGCTCGACGTCTTCGTCAACGGGCGGCTGGTCGCGCGCGGCGAGGCCGTGATGGTGAACGACAAGTTCGGCGTGCGCCTCACCGACATCGTGAGCCAGAGCGAGCGGATCGAAGGGCTGCGATGACCGACGTGGCGCTCACCCTCGCCGGGGCCGCGCTGGCGCTGCTCGGGCTGCTGCACCTCTGGCGCCGACGCCGCCCGCTGGCCGCGGTCGACGCCATCCGGCTCGTCTCCAGCCGCCACCTCGGCGGCAAGCGGTACCTGACGATCGTCGAGGTGGAGGGCGAGCGCCTGCTGCTCGGCGTGTCCGACGAGCAGGTGTCGCTGGTGACGCGACTCGGCGCCGCATGCCCGGCGACGGGGACGGAGGCAGGGCCCGCGGCGCCCTGACGACGGCCATGCTGCCCCAGGTCTCGCTCACCATCGGCGGCGAGGGCGCGGTCGCGACGCCGGTGCAGGTCGTCGCGCTGCTGACGCTGCTGTCCCTGGCGCCGGCGATCCTGATCACGCTGACCGGCTTCGTGCGCATCGTCATCGTGCTGTCGTTCCTCCGCCACGCGGTGGGCACGCAGACCATGCCGCCGAACCAGGTCGTCGTCTCGCTGGCGCTCTTCCTCACCGGCTTCGTGATGCTGCCCACGCTGCAGCGGATCCACGCCGACGCCTACGTGCCGTACCGGGAGGAGCGCATCGAGGGTGCCGAGGCGATCGCGCGTGCCTGGGAGCCGCTGCGGGAGTTCATGCTGCGCCAGACGCGCGAGAAGGACGTGGCGCTGTTCGTCGATGCCTCCGGCGCAGCGCGGCCCGCGACGCCGGAGGACGTGCCGCCGCAGGTGCTCGTGCCGGCGTTCCTGATCAGCGAGCTCAAGACCGCCTTCCAGATGGGCTTCCTCGTCTACGTGCCCTTCCTGATCCTCGACATGGTGGTGGCCTCCGTCCTCACCTCGATGGGCATGATGATGCTGCCGCCGGTCCTGATCTCGCTACCCTTCAAGCTCATGCTGTTCGTGCTCGTGGACGGGTGGAACGTGCTCACCGGCTCGCTCGTCCAGAGCTTCCGCTGACGATCGAGGAGGTGTGCCGTGGGGGTGGAGACCGTGATGGGGATCGGCCAGGGCGCGCTCGAGCTGACGCTCGCGCTCGCGGGACCGACGCTGCTCTTCGGGCTGATCGCGGGGCTCCTGGTGAGCGTCTTCCAGGCGATGACGCAGATCAACGAGATCACGCTCACCTTCATCCCGAAGATCGTCGCCACGGCGGCGGCGCTGGTGCTCTTCGGCCCGTGGATGCTGGCCAAGCTGGTGTCCTACACGACCGTCCTCTTCCAGACGCTGCCCGCATACGTGCGCTGACGAGCGGCCGTGACCTGGCCCATTCCCGATCCGACCGGCACGCTGCTCGTGCTCGCGCGCATCGCCGGCCTGGTGCTGACGGCGCCGCTCCTGGCGCACGCCCTCGTGCCGGCGCGCGCGCGGGCGGGGCTCGTCGGCGTCCTCGCGCTCGCCATCGCCCCGGTCGCGGCCGTCGAGCTGCCGTCCGATCCCGGTCTGCTCCCGTTCGCCGGCGCGATCGCCGTGGAGACGCTCGTGGGGGCGGCGCTGGGATTCGTCGCGCAGCTGGTGTTCGCCGGCGTGCAGCTCGGCGGGCAGATCGCCGGCATGGAGATCGGCTTCGGCATGGCGAACCTGCTCGACCCGCAGTCGGCGCAGCAGTCGACCGTGGTGGCGGAGTGGGAGCAGCTGCTCGCGCTCCTCGCCTACCTGGCGCTCGACGTGCACCACGTGCTGATCGCGGCGCTGGTGGAGAGCTTCCGCGTCGCCCCGGCCGGCACGGCCCTGCTGGGCGGCGAGCTGCTGCGCGGGGTGGGGATGCGCGGCGCCGAGCTCTTCGCCATCGGGGTGCGGATCGCGGCGCCGGTGCTGATCGTGCTGCTGCTGGTGAACGCGACCCTCGGCGTGCTGGCGCGCACCATCCCGCAGCTCAACGTCTTCGTCGTCGGCTTCCCGGTGAACGTCGGCGTCGGTCTGGTCGTGCTCGGGGCGTCGCTGCCCTTCACCTTCCGCTTCCTCGCCGAGCGCTTCGCCGAGCTCGGCGCGGTGCTGGGCTGGATGCTGCGCGGGATCGGCCATGGCTGACGCGCCGGGCGGCGAGCGGACCGAGCAGGCGACCCCGAAGCGTCGCGAGGAGGCGCGCAAGCACGGCCAGGTCGTCCTCTCGCCCGAGGTGTCGCCGGTCCTCGTCCTCGTGAGCGCGCTGCTGGTCGGCACCTGGGGCGCGCCGGTCGCGGTGGAGCGCGTCCGGACGGTCCTGCGCGCCTGGCTGGCGGCCGTCGGCACGACCGCCGTGCACGAGGACGTTCCGTGGCCGCTCATGGGGCAGGCGGCGCTCGAGCTGGGCGGCGTGGTCGCGCCGCTGCTCGTCGTCGTCGGCGCGGTGGGCACCGCGGCGGTGGTCGCGCAGGTCGGGTTCCAGGTGCGTCCCGAGCTGGCGCTGCCCAAGCTCGAGCGGCTCGGCGGCGGGCGCAAGCGCCTCTTCTCGGGACAGAGCGTCGCCGGCCTGGTCAAGGCGGTGGTGAAGATCGCGCTGGTGCTCGCGGTCGCCTGGCACGTGCTGCTGGCGCTCGGGCAGGCGGCGGTGGCCGCGCCCGCCATGCCGCCGGCGGAGATCCTGGCCTTCGTGGGCGCCGGGCTGCGGAAGCTCCTGCTCATGATGGCGTTCCCGCTCGCCGCGCTCGGGGCCGCCGATTGGGCCTGGCAGAAGCGGCGCTTCGAGCAGAGCCTCAAGATGAGCCGCCAGGAGGTCAAGGAGGAGCACAAGCAGTCGGAGGGCGACCCGCAGATCCGCGGCCGCTTCCGCCGCGCCCACCGCGAGCTGGCGCGCCGGCGGATGCTCGCCGACGTGAAGACGGCCGACGTGGTGCTCACGAACCCGACGCACGTCGCGGTCGCGCTCCGCTACCGTCCGAGCGAGAGCGCTGCGCCCAGGGTGCTCGCCAAGGGTGCGGACGAGATGGCGCAGCGGATCAAGGATGCCGCGCGCGCGGCGGGCGTGCCGATCGTCGAGCGGCGGGCGCTGGCGCGCGCGCTGTTCCAGACGGTGCGCATCGGCGCCGAGATCCCGAATCAGCTCTACAAGGCGGTCGCCGAGATCCTGGCGTACATCTTCGCGCTGCGCGGGCTCCCGGGCGAGGGGGGGCACTGATCGATGCCGCAGGCGACGGCCGCTGCCGCCCCCGCGAGCGTGCAGGCGCTCACCGGCGAGCTCGCCATCCCGCTCGCGCTGGTCGGGGTGGTGCTGATCATGGTCCTGCCCCTGCCGCCGCTGCTGATCGACCTGCTGCTGGCGCTCTCGATCTCGCTCTCGCTCGTGATCCTGCTGGTCGGCATGTACGCGGCCGGGCCGCTCGAGTTCTCGACCTTTCCCTCGGTGCTGCTGGTCGTGACGCTCTTCCGGCTCTCGCTGAACGTCGCCTCCACGCGGCTCATCCTCCTGCACGGGGCGGACGGGCCGGGGGCCGCCGGACACGTCATCCAGGCCTTCGGCAACTTCGTGGTCGGCGGCAGCTACGTCGTCGGCATCGTCGTCTTCCTCATCCTCGCCGTGATCAACTTCGCGGTGATCACCAAGGGCGCCGGGCGCATCGCGGAGGTCGCTGCGCGCTTCACCCTCGACGCGATGCCCGGCAAGCAGCTGGCGATCGACGCGGAGCTGAACAGCGGCCTCATCAACGAGCACGAGGCGCGCGCACGCCGCAGGACCGTCGAGGAGGAGGCCGACTTCTACGGGGCGATGGACGGCGCCTCGAAGTTCGTGCGCGGCGACGCGATCGCCGGGCTCGTGATCACGGCGATCAACGTCATCGGCGGGTTCTTCATCGGCGTGGTGCAGCAGGGGCTCGACTGGCAGGCGGCGGCGCAGACCTTCACGATCCTCTCCATCGGCGACGGCCTGGTATCGTCGCTGCCGGCCCTGCTGGTGTCCACCGCCGCCGGCATCATCGTGACGCGGGCGACCTCGGGCGGCGACCTCGGCACCGCGGTGGCCGGACAGCTGCTCGCAAGCCCGCGCGTGCTGTGGATCGTGAGCGGCCTCCTCGGCGGCCTGGCGATCGTGCCGGGGCTGCCCTTCCTCCCCTTCGTGGCGCTCGCGGGCACGGCGGCGGGCCTCGCCTCCGCCGGCGGCTTCTCGGCCCGCCCGCCGGCTGCGGTGGAGGGCGCCGCCGCGGGTCTCCCGGTCCCGCGGCGCGAGGAGCAGCCCGAGGGGCTGCTGCAGCTCGACCTGATGGAGCTGGAGGTGGGCTTCGAGCTGGTCCCGCTGGTGGACGGGCAGGGGGGTGAGGGCGGAGACCTCGTCGAGCGCATCCGCTCGCTGCGCCGGCAGCTCGCGCTCGAGATGGGGTTCATCGTCCCGCCCATCCACATCCGCGACAACCTGCAGCTCAAGCCGAATGCCTACGCGATCCTGCTGAAGGGCATCGAGATCGCGGCGGGCGAGCTGCGCACCGGCCACCAGCTCGCGATCAACCCCGGCACGGCGACCGGCAGCGTGCCGGGCATCCCGACGCGCGAGCCCGCCTTCGGGCTCGACGCCCTCTGGGTCGGCCCGCAGGACCGCGAGCGGGCGCAGCTCGCCGGCTACACCGTGGTCGATCCCGGCACGGTCGTGATCACGCACCTCACCGAGGTGATCCGGCGGCACGCCTACGAGCTCCTCGGCCGCCAGGAGGTGCAGGCGCTGCTCGACGCGCTGGCGCGCACGCGGCCCAAGGTGGTCGAGGAGCTGGTGCCGCAGCTCCTGAGCGTCGGCGCCGTGCAGAGGGTGCTGCAGAACCTGCTCCGCGAGGGCGTCTCCATCCGCGACCTCGCCACCATCCTGGAAGCGATCGCGGACGTCGCGCCCCGCACCAAGGACCCCGACGTGCTCACCGAGCACGCGCGCCAGGCACTCGGGCGCTCGATCACGCAGAAGCTCACCGGTCCCGACGGCTCGCTCGCGGTGCTGACGCTGGCCGGGCCGATCGAGCGCGCGCTGGTCGAGGCGGTGCAGCGGAGCGAGGAGGGGACGGTGCTCGCGCCCGAGCCGCAGCTGGCGCAGCGGCTGGTGGCACGGCTCGGCGCGTGGGCCGAGCGCGTGAGCGCGCAGCAGCTGTCGCCGGTGCTGCTGGTGGGCGCGGCGCTGCGCCCGCACCTCCGGCGCCTGCTCGAGCGCTACATCCCGCAGCTGACGTTGCTGAGTCCTCCCGAGATCGGCCCGGCGGTGCGCGTGCGCGCGCTGGGCGTGGTGACCCTCGATGAAGGTTAGACGATTCACGGCGGCGACCATGCCGCAGGCGCTCCGGCAGGTGAAGGGGGCCCTCGGCCCCGAGGCCGTCCTGCTCGACACGCGGGTCGAAGACGGCGTCGTGGTGGTGACCGCGGCGGTCGACGACGACGAGGTGCACGCCGTGCGCCCCGACGAGGCGCTGGCGCGCGAGGGGCGGGCGCTGGCGGCGGCGGTGCACGCGCTCGTGCCGGGCGTGGACCGCTGCAGCACGGCGGCGGGCGCCGGCGCCCTCGCGCGCGCGCTGGCATGCCAGGGCGTCGACGCCGCCATCGCCGCGGCGCTGGTCGGGGTGGCGGCCGCGCGGCTGCCGGCCGCGGGCACGCTCGAGTCCGCGCTGGCCGCGGCGCTGGAGTGTCCGGCTGCGGGCCCGCCGGCGCGCGTGCGCCTGCTCCTCGGCCCGCCCGGGGACGGCAAGACCAGCACGCTCGCGAAGCTCGCCGCGCGCGAGCGGAGCGCGGGGCGCCCCGTCGTCCTCGTCCACGCCGACGCCTTCCGCGTCGGCGGTGCCGCCGAGCTCGCCGCGTACGGGCGCGCGCTCGGCGTGCCGGTGGTGCGGGCCGTGGAGCCCGGCACGCTCGCCCGGGCGGTTGCCCACGCAGATGCCCGGGCTCTCGTGCTCGTCGACACGCCGGGTGCCGGGCCGGGTCAGAAGGACGAACTCGCCGAGTTGGCGCGGCTGGCGGCGGAGGCGGGCCGCGACGCCATGCGCGTCCTCGTGGTCAGCGCAGCCACCGGCGCGACCGCCGCCGCGGCCGCCATGCGCGCGCTCGCCGGGCTCGCGCCGCACGCGAGCGTTTTGACCAGATGCGACGCGGCTCCGGGCGCGCCGTGGCTCAGCCTGCTGTGGCGGCGGCGGGTCCCCGTCGCGTACCTCGGCACCGGCCGGCGCATTCCCGACGACCTCGAGCCCGCGACCGTGCCCGGCCTGGCACGCCGCCTGCTGACCGTCTGACGGCGGACGGGCTGGCGGATGGACGAAGCGAGCACGCAGGCGACGGCGCCGCTCAGGGTGATCGCGGTCGCGAGCGGCAAGGGCGGTGTCGGCAAGACGAGCGTGACCGCGAACCTCGCGGTGGCACTGGCGACCCGCGGCCTGCGCACGTGCGTGCTCGATGCCGATCTCGGCCTCGCCAACCTCGACGTGCTTCTCGGCCTGAGCCCGACGCGCAGCCTGCTGCACGTGCTGCGCGGCGAGGCCCGGCTCGCCGACGTGCTGGTTCGCGGACCGGGCGGCATCCTCGTCGTGCCGGCGGCGAGCGGGTTCGCCGAGCTGACGGCGCTGACGGCCGAGCAGCGGCTCGCCCTCGTCGGCGAGGTCGACGGGCTCGAGGAGCAGCTCGACGTGCTGCTGATCGACGTCGGCGCCGGCATCTCGGAGAACGTGCTCTGGTTCACGGCGGCGGCGGCGGAGACGCTGGTCGTCCTCACGCCCGAGCCGACCTCGCTCACCGACGCCTACGCGCTGGTGAAGCTGCTCGCCACGCGCCACGGCCGCACCGGCTTCCTCGTACTGGTCAACATGGCGTCGAGCGGGACGGAGGCGGAGGCGGCGTTCCGCGCGCTGGCGACGGTGGCCGAGCGCTTCCTGCGCGTGCACCTCGAGTACCAGGGGTTCGTGCCGCGCGACGACGCCGTGCCGCGCGCGATCCGTGCGCAGCAGCCGGTGGTGCTGAGCGCCCCCTGCACGCCGGCCAGCCTCGCGATCGAGCGCTTGGCCCGGCGGCTCCTGGCCCGTCCCGCGATCTCGCCGACGGGTGGGATGCAGTTCTTCTTCCAGCGGCTCCTCGAGGACGCGCAAGCGGTGGGGAGGGTGTGAGATGCGGGCGGTGGGGTACGGAGGGCTCGCGCGGGGAGCCGGCCGGCAGCGGCCGCGGGCGGCGTACACGCCGCTCGAGGGCGATCGCGAGGAGCTGCTGCGTCGCTACATGCCGCTCGTGCGCCGCGTGGTGCAGCGGCTCGCCAGCCGCAAGCCGCCGCACATCGAGCTGGACGACCTGATCAGCTGGGGCATCGTCGGGCTGCTCGACGCGATGGAGAAGTACGACCCCGGCAAGGAGGCGCTGTTCTCGACCTACGCGCAGTTCCGCATCCGCGGCGCGATCCTCGACCACCTGCGCTCGCTCGACTGGGTGCCGCGCAGCGTCCGCCAGAAGGCCGCACGCATCGAGCGGTCCTCGCACGAGCTCGAGGGCCGGCTCGGCCGCCCGCCCACGGAGGAGGAGCTGGCGGACGAGCTCGGGTTGTCGCTGCCCGAGTACCAGGACCTGCTCGGCACCGTCGGCGAGATGACGCTCTTCAGCCTGGAGGACCTGGGCTTCGGTAGCGGCGAGGAGCGGCTCGGCCTCGAGCGCCAGCTCGAGGAGCACGAGCAGGATCCCGTGCAGGCGCTGCTCGGCACCGAACGCGTCCGGCTCGTCGCCGACGCCATCGGCCAGCTGCCCCAGCGCGAGCAGCTGGTGATCTCGCTCTACTACACCGAGGATCTCACCATGAAGGAGGTCGGCGCCGTGCTCGGCCTCACCGAGTCGCGGGTGTCGCAGCTGCACTCGCAGGCGACCTTGCGGCTGAAGGGCTTCCTGCGCGGGCGGCTCGCGCCAGCGCGCGAGGAGGCGGTCGAGTGACGGGCGGTGACGCGCACCGGGATCCGGGCCGTCCGGGCCGGAGAGGCACGGCGCGATGACGATGGAGTCGTTGCTGCTGGCCGCGACCGCGGTGGATCTCGTCGCCGTGGTCGCGCTCGGCTGGGTCGTCGTGCGCGGCGCGCGCGCGCGCGAGCTCGCCGGGGCGACGCAGCGCGAGGCGCTGGAGCGGCTGCGCGTCGAGCTGGCCCACCTGCTCGACGAGGCCGAGCGGCGCGCGCGTGCCCTCGAACGCGCCGCGGGTGGGGCCGCCCCGGAGGAGGGTTCCGCAGCCGCGCGCGGCGGTGCCACCCGCGCCGCGCGGCTGCCGGTGGCGGCGCCAGCCCCGGCCCCGGCCCCCGCGCCGCTCCCGCGCCCGCGCAGCTGGGTGGACGGAGACGGCACGGACGACGACCGGCTGCGCGACGCGCTCGTGGGCGACGACACGGCAGCCGATCTGGCCGAGCTGCGGCTGCGCCGCGAGCTCGAGCTGTCGCTGGGCAAGGGCCGCCTGGCGTAGGCAGAACGTGCCGGCCACGCCTCACCATCCGCGCCGTGCCGCCGGGCTGGCACCCGGCTTGCTGCCCCGGGCGGTCGCATGAACCGCGGCGTCTACACCATCGCATCGGGCGGCCTCGCCGCGCAGGCGCGGCTCGAGGCCGTCGCCCAGAACCTGGCGAACGGGAACACCGTCGGGTACAAGGCCCAGCGCGTCGCGTTCGACGTCCGTCCGCTCGTGAACTTCCCGCGGCCGGTCGTCGATCGGATCGCGGCCGAGACCGTCCCCCAGCTGGTCGGCATCGAGCAGACGCGCGACTTCTCGCCCGGGCCCCTGACCACGACCGGCAACCCGCTGGACGTCGCCGTCGCCGGCCGTGGCTTCTTCGCCGTCGCCACCGCCGCCGGCGAGCGCTACACGCGCCAGGGGACCTTCGCCGTCGATGCGGAGGGGTTCCTGGTGACGGCGCGCGGCGATCGCGTGCGGGGCGACGGCGGCGACCTCGCGCTCGGCCGTGGCGGTGGCGACGTCGTCATCGCCGGCGACGGCACGGTGTCGGTGGACGGCGGCCGGGTGGGGCGGCTCCGGGTCGTCGACTTCGGCGACGAGCCGGCGCTGGTGGGCGAGGGCGAGGCGCTCTTCGCGGCCCCACCGGGTACGACGGGGACGCCGCTCGAGCCGGCGGACGTGGAGCTGCAGCAGGGGGTGCTCGAGCGCGCGAACGTCGACGTGGTCTCCGGCCTCGTCGAGCTGATCGACGTCGCGCGCGGCTACGAGTCGTACATGAAGGCGATCCAGCGGCTCGACGAGGTCGCCAAGCGCAGCATCGAGGATGTCGGGAGGGTCGGATGATTCGCGCGCTCTACTCCGCGGCCACGGGCATGCAGGCCCAGGCCCTGAACGTCGACGTCATCGCGAACAACCTCGCGAACGTGAACACGGCCGGCTTCAAGCGCAGCCGGGCCGACTTCCAGGACCTGCTCTACCAGACGATCCGTGCCCCGGGCGCGCCCACGTCGAACAACACGCAGTCGCCGACGGGCATCCAGGTGGGCCTCGGCGTCAAGCCCGCCGCCATCCAGCGCATCTTCACGCAGGGTGACTACGATCAGACCGGCGCGCCGCTCGACATGGCGATCGAGGGGCAGGGGATGTTCCAGGTGACGACCCCGGATGGCACCAGCGCCTTCACGCGCGCCGGAGCATTCAAGGTCGACAGCCAGGGGCGGGTCGTCAACTCCGAGGGCATGCCGCTCGAACCCTCGATCACCATCCCCGATGGCGCGATCGACATCACCATCGGCCAGGACGGTCTGGTGAGCGCGCTGCTGCCGGGCGGGACGACCCCGACGCAGCTCGGGCAGATCCAGCTCGCCCGCTTCCAGAACCCGCCGGGGCTGAACCCGCTCGGCAAGAACCTCTTCCAGGAGACCGAGAGCTCCGGGACGGCGCAGCTCGGCACGCCGGGCGAGGACAACCGCGGCACGGTGCTGCAGGGCTTCCTCGAGAACTCGAACGTGAGCGTGGTCGAGGAGCTGATCGGCCTCATCACCAGCCAGCGCGCCTACGAGGTCAACTCGAAGGCGATCACCACCGCCGACGAGATGCTGCGGGTGACCAATGGCATCGTGTCCTGAGCTGCGTCTGGCCGCGCTGCTGACGGCGCTCGCCGCGGCGGTGACGGCCGAGGCCGCCGGCGGGCGGATCAGCGTGCCCGCCGAGGTCGTGGTCGCGGCCGACCCCGTGCGGCTGCGCGACGTGGCCGTGCTCGAGGGCGAGGGGGCGGCGGCGCTGGCCGAGGTCGTGCTCGCCCCCGCGCCGCGGGCGGCGGAGTCGCGCACGCTCGACGGCACGCGGCTGCTCGACACGCTCCGCCGTGCCGGGCTCGACCCGGCGATCACCTACACGCTGCCCGCGACGCTGCGGCTGCGGCGCGCCACCCAGGAGGTGCCCGCGCACGCGCTGCGCACGGTGGTCGAGGACTGGCTCGCCACGCAGCTCGGGCCGGGTGCGGCCGACGCACGGCTCACGGCGCTCGACACGCACGGGCCGATCCTGGTGCCGGCCGGGGCCTGGACGGCCGAGGTCGCAGCGCCGCCGGGCGCCGGGCCGCGCGGCCGTGTGCGGCTCGAGCTGGCGCTGGCGGTCGACGGCCTGCCGGCGAAGACGGCGTGGGTGACGGCGGAGATCGCGCGCTGGGGCGAGGTGGTCGTGGCGACGCGCCAGGTGGCGCGCGGTGAGCTGCTACGCCCCGGCGATCTCGCCCTGCAGCGGCTCGAGCTGTCCGGGCTGTCCCGCGCCGTGCTGACCGATCCGGCGGAGGCGGAGGGCGCGATCGCGCGCCAGCCGCTGCTCGCCTGGGCACCGGTGCGGCGCGAGCAGCTGGGCACGCCGGCGCTGGTGCGCCGCGGCGCCCCGGTGCTGCTGGTCGCCGAGCGCGGGGCGCTGCGCGTGAGCGCCGCCGGCGAGGCGCGGCACGACGCGGCCCGCGGCGAGCAGGTGTCGGTGCTGAGCCGCTCGAGCGGCAAGACCCTCGTCGGCCGCGTGGTCGACGAGGGCACGGTGGCGATCGGGTTCTGAGGTGCGCGTGCGGGTGTTGCTGGCCGTGCTGCTCCTCGGCGCGGGGTGCTACGCGGGGCGGCCGCATCTCGATTGCGGCGGAGAAGCTGATCCGGGCGTTGTTGTTGCATGTGGTCGGCTCGGCCC
>Ga0209253_10003928_pt1 | contig 12991 bp, 13 predicted proteins | sample FrelakmetBRP12BR_FD_187145 | JGI IMG/M metagenome (GOLD analysis project Ga0209253, IMG submission 187145) | Freshwater lake sediment microbial communities from the University of Notre Dame, USA, for methane emissions studies - BRP12 BR (SPAdes)... | ecosystem: Environmental > Aquatic >...
GAGCGGCGTGGCCGGGTTGAACACGAGGCCGGCCGTGCAGCCCGATTCGTGGATGAGGCCGATCGTGCGGTCGACGTGCTCAGACGCCTCGGGATGGAAGCTGATCATCGCGGCGCCGGCGCGCGCGAAGTCCGGCACGATGCGATCCACCGGCTTGACCATCAGGTGCACGTCGATCGGTACGGTCGCGTGCGGCTTGACCGCCGCGCATACCAGCGGCCCGATCGTGAGGTTTGGAACGTAATGGTTGTCCATCACGTCGAAGTGGATGAAGTCGGCGCCGGCCGCGATCACGGCGCGGACCTCCTCGCCCAGGTTCGCGAAGTCGGCGGAGAGGAGCGACGGGGCAATCCGGAAGGTCGTGGGCATCGGGCTATAATCGCTTGAACGAAAACGGGTCGGTGCGATGGGGCAGGGCAAGCGCTACGAAATCACGGTGGTCCCGAAGGCATCGTACGTCGCCGACCAGTCGGATCCGGCGAAGAGCCAGTACGTATTCTCGTACACGATCACCATCACGAACACCGGCGACATCCCGGCGCAGCTCGTCGGCCGGCACTGGATCATCACCGACGCCGACCACAAGGTCCAGGAAGTGCGCGGCCTCGGCGTGGTCGGCCAGCAGCCGCTGCTCAAGCCCGGCGAGAGCTTCGAGTATACAAGCGGGGCGTCGATTCCGACGTCCGTGGGCACGATGCGCGGCACCTACCAGATGCGCGCGGACGACGGACAGACGTTCGACGCGCCGATCCCGCCCTTCACGCTGTCGGTGCCCCGCACGCTTCACTGACGATCGTCGGGGGGCGGCGGGCGCGAACCCGCGGCGGGCGTCTTGCGGCGGGCGCTCATCGTCCACCACACGATCGCCACCGCAATGATCAGCGCCACGAACGCTTCGAGCAGGATCCACCCCATGGCCTTGCCTCATTGTCACTTCAGACGCGCGGCGTCCGCGGCTGCGTTATGCGTGGCGCTTGCCGGCTGCCAGACCGTCGCACCGCCGCCACCCCCGGCGCCCGTGCCGGCACCGCCCGTCGCCGCGCCGCGCGCGGTGTTCGCGCCGGCGGCCTGGTCCGACCTGCCGGGCTGGAACGACGACAACGTGGCCGCCGCGTGGCCCGCGTTCGTCGTCGGCTGCCGCGCCTTGCTGGCCGACCCGAAGAAGCGCGCGGTATGGCAGGCGCCGTGCTCCGCCGGCACGACGATCGACGGTGCGGATGCGGGCGCTGTGCGCGCGTTCTTCCTTCAGCATTTTAGTCCATACCGTGTCGCCGCCGCGGACGGCGGCGACACCGGCCTCGTGACCGGCTACTACGAGCCGCTGCTCGCCGGATCGCGCACGCGCACCGATGCGTTTGCGGTACCGCTGTATGCGCCGCCGGACGACCTGCTCACGATCGACCTCGTGTCGCTGTTCCCGGAACTGAAGGACAAGCGCGTGCGCGGGCGCGTCGAGGGCCGCAAGGTCGTGCCGTACTGGTCGCGCGCTGATCTTGAGTCGGACCCGTCGCGGCTGGCCGGCAAGGCGCTCGTCTACGTCGCCGATCCGGTCGAGGCGTTCTTCTTCGAGATCCAGGGCTCGGGCCGCATCGAGCTCGCCGACGGCACCGTGCTGCGCCTCAACTACGCCGACCAGAACGGCCATCCCTACAAGTCGATCGGGCGCGTGCTCATCGACCGCGGCGAACTCGCGCCGGAACGCTCGTCGATGCAGGCGATCCGCGCGTGGGCGCAAGCGCACCCGGACAAGACGCGCGCGCTGCTCGACGAGAATCCCAGCTTCGTGTTCTTCCGCGAAGTCGCTGCGCCAGCGCCCGGATCGCTCGACGCGCGCATCGACGGTCCGCAGGGCGCGCTCGGCGTGCCGCTGCTCGCGGAGCGCACGATCGCCGTCGACCCGCGCGCGATTCCGCTGGGCGCGCCGGTCTACCTCGCGACGACGATGCCGAACTCTCCGATACCGCTGGAACGGCTCGTGCTGGCGCAGGACACCGGCGGCGCGATACGCGGCGTCGTGCGCGCCGACTTCTTCTGGGGGTTCGGCCCGCGCGCCGGCCAGTACGCCGGCCGCATGCGCCAGCAGGGGCGCATGTGGCTCTTGTGGCCGAAGGACGCGCCGTCACCGGGAGGATGACAGTGGCCGAACTTTCAGGACAGCGTCATGTTAAGGGTCAGACCCTTAGCATGACACTGTCGTGCAGCGCCGACCCGAACTGAACACGGCCCTCCTCGCCCCAGGCTCAAGACCTCGCGCGCCGCGCAGAAGGCGTTCGAGAAGCTGTCGCCGTTCGAGCTCAAGGGCAACCTGATCGCGCTCGCTAAGCGCCACGCGAAGTCCGCGGCCGCGCAGATGCTCAATGCGGGCCGCGGCAAGCCGAATTGGATCGCCACCCAGCCGCGCGAAACGCTGACGGCGCGGTGGCGGCTGCGCCCCTCGCCGCGCTCAGCCGGTCGTCGACTCCGCGAGCACGTCCTCGGCCTGCTTGTCGGCGTGATACGACGACCGGACAAGCGCGCCAACTGCCGCATGCCGGAAGCCCATCGCATACGCGTCGCGCTCGAACTCCGCGAACGTGTCCGGATGCACGTAGCGCTGGACCGGCAGATGCCCGGGCGACGGCTGCAGGTACTGGCCGAGCGTCAGCATGTCGATGTCGTGCGCGCGCATGTCGCGCATCGTCGCGCGGATCTCGTCGTCCGTCTCGCCCAGGCCCACCATGAGCCCCGACTTCGTCGGGACGCCGGGAACCCGCTTCTTGAATTCCTGCAGCAGCTTGAGCGAATGCGCGTAATCCGAGCCGGGGCGCACCTGCCCGTACAGCCGCGGCACCGTCTCGAGATTGTGATTCATGACGTCGGGCGGCGCCGTCTCGAGTATCACGAGCGCGCGGTCGAGGCGGCCACGGAAGTCGGGCACCAGCACCTCGATCTGCGTTTCGGCCGAGTGTTCACGCACTGCGCGGATGCAGTCGACGAAGTGGCGCGCGCCGCCGTCGCGCAGGTCGTCGCGGTCGACGCTCGTGACGACGACGTACCGCAGGCGCAGCGCCGCGATCGTGCGCGCGAGGTTGGCAGGCTCCTCGGCATCGAGCGGCAGCGGCCGGCCGTGGCCGACGTCGCAGAACGGGCACCGCCGCGTGCAGATGTCGCCCATGATCATGAACGTCGCGGTGCCCTTGCCGAAGCACTCGCCGATGTTCGGACACGACGCTTCCTCGCACACCGTGTGCAGCTTGTGCTCGCGCAGGATCTTCTTGATCTCGAGGAAGCGCGGCGACGACGACGCGCGCACGCGGATCCACGCGGGCTTCTTCAGCGCTTCAGCCGCGACGACCTTGATGGGGATGCGAGCGGTCTTGGCGTCACCCTTGTGCTTGACGCCGGCGGTGTTGGCAGGGACCGCGGGAGGGACGGCGTCAGTGGTCATGGCGGGCTCAATTGTGCCGCAAGAATCGGCGCGAGCTCGCGGCCTGCGGCGGCGACCGTGCGCACGACGCCGAGGTCCGCGAGCTGCATCACCGCGAGGTCCGGATAGCCGCAGGGATCGATGTCCGCGAACGGCGCCAGGTCCATCGCGACGTTCACCGCGAGCCCGTGATACGTGCAGCCTCCGCGCACCTTGAGTCCGAGCGCGGCGATCTTGGCCTCGCCGGCGCTCGTCTCGACGTACACGCCCGGCGCAGAGGGTTTTCCATGCGCCGCGATGCCGAGCGAAGCGAGCCAGTTTACCACCGACGTCTCGAGGCGCCGGACCATGTCGCGGATCGACATGCGCGACCTGCGAAGATCGATCAGCGTGTAAGCGACGAGCTGGCCGGGCCCGTGGTAGGTGACCTGCCCGCCGCGGTCGACATGAACGACGGGGATGCCGTTGTCACGCTTCAAGTGCTCGCGCCTGCCCGCGAGCCCCAGCGTGTAGACGGGCGGATGCTCGGTGAGCCAGATCTCGTCGGATGTCTGCGGATCGCGCGCGGTGGTGAATGCCTGCATTGCGCGCCACGTGGTCACATAGTCGGTGCGGCCGAGTTTACGGATCGCGATCGCCGCAGCGGGGTGCGCGCTCGTCGACATGGCGTGCCTCAGTGCCGCCACAGGCCGTCGACGACGAACTCGTGTTCCTGCGGCAACACCGAGTCGGTGCGCTGCCACGTCACGCGCGTCGTCGTCACGGTCAGCGCCCACGTCTGCGCCTCCGTGGGCGAGGGTCGCGCGAACGCCTGCCACGACAGCACCGCGCAGCATCCCCCCTTGCCGGGATCGCGGACCGACTCGTAGCGGATCGCGCCGACGCCCGCCTCGCGCGCCGTCACGCCCAGGCGCTGGCAGCCCGCGTAATCATCCGGGTCGGTCCAAGTCCCGCGGTGCTGCGCGAACGGCGCAGCGCGCAGGTCGAACACGGTCGTGTCGAGCTTTGCGCGGAACACGGTCTGCGGCCGCGTCGGCATCGCGCGCAAGTCCGGCGTGTCGAGCAGATGCCGCCACCGCCAATAGCCGAGCTCCGCGCACGCGGTGCGCACTTCGTCGGCGCCGTAGAAGACTCCCGGATCGTTGGGTCCGCGAAAGCGCGAGCCGCCGGGAGGCGGTCGGTACCGGAACGGCGTGAACAGCAGGTAGTGCAACCGGGCCGCGCCAGCGGGCAGCGACGGCTTGCCCTCGTCGAGAACGCGTTCCAATGCATGCTGCTCGTCGAGGGAATCGACCAGCGCGATCGTGGCCGCGACGTGCTGGCCCTCGACGGCACGCCAGACCGCGAAGCGAACGCCGATCGCCTCAGATGCGACCGCGCGCGGCGTCCAGGTAGGCGACGACACGGACCATCCCTTCCACCGTTCGCACGAGGTCGGCCGGGCGGCCGCCCAGCGCGAGGTTCTCGCTCGTCAGCCAAATTCGCGCGGAGGCCTCGTGGCCCCAGAGCGCGTCGAGCGATCGGAACAGGCGGACGAGCAGCACGGCAAGCTCCCATTCCTTGGCGCGCTCCCTGGAGAGCAGGTATTTGCCCGCGAACATCCTCGACGTCGTGGCTTCGGAAATGCCGAGCGCGGCGGCCACGTCGCGCTGCGTGAGACCGAGGAGCCGCGCGGCGCGGACCACCGCTTTGCTGAGCACCGCGGCATCCGAGGCCGGCGCAGTCATCGTCGCCAGTGGCGGAGGCACCGTCGAAAGTGCATTCATGAGGAAATTATACTAGATCCAGTTTGCTGCAGAGACTCGCCTTTCGACGGCCGGCCCGAACTGCTGCAAGCCTGCGCGGGTCTGCCCGGCCTTTCGCGCACAGTTCGCCTGCGATTAAAAGCGAGCGCTCACACTCAACGTGTTTGACGCTATATGGGAGCCCGCCCAGACAATCCTGGCGCCGGTCACGCCTTGGGTGGTCACAGGACCATCTTCACCATCGGATGCGCGACGAGTTCGCGATACAGGTCGTCGAGTTGGCTGCGGGAAGTCGCATTGATGGTCGCGGTCACGGACAGCCAGTTGCCTTCCTTGGACGCGCGCATCTCCAGCGACGCGGGGTCGAAGTCCGGCGCGTGCTTGCGCACGACGTCCGCCACCGATTGCGCGAAGCCATCCTGCGTGCGGCCCATGATCTTGATCGGGAACGCGCATGGAAAAGTAAGCGCTGACTCCCGCTCGTTGTTATGCAGGACGTCGAACGCGGAATCAGGCTTCGTCATGGCATCTCCGCCGTGGGGCCAACGTGCGTGCACTCAATATTACGGCAGCACCGGGCGGATACAACTCCGAGAAATGTGCATCGATCGCACGCTTCCGGCGGCGGGCAATCGGGGTCGGACCCGTGATGCGGCGCGCCCACCGCGTCGCGCGGTCACCGCTTTTGTACCGTGCCAACGCTCTGACCCCACTTACGCGATCGCGCCGCGTTGCCGCTCGGCTCCGACGTCAATTGCCGGAGGCGGGACCGTCTCAGGGCGCCGGCCGCGCCTGCGTCACGCCGTACATGTAGTCGCGGGTGAGCGGATGCGGCAGCCGGCCATCGGGCATCGCCTTGCCGGCGAGCAGCTGCCACAGCGACAGCCAGCCGCGGTCGAACGCGTGCGCCGAACCGGCCATGTAGATCCGCCAGATGCGGTAGCGCTCGTCGCCGACCTCGTGGCGGGCCTCGTCCTCGCGCGCCTCCAGCCGGTCGACCCAGGACCACAGCGTCTTCGCGTAGTGCTCGCGCAGCGCTTCGGCGTCGACGAGTTCGAGCCCCTGCCTTGCCATGCCCTCGATCACGCGTGCGACGTGCGTCAGCTCGCCGCCGGGAAACACGTACTCGTCGACGAAATCGCCGATGCCGCTGCCCAAGCTGTCGGCGTCGAGCGAGTTGTGCGTGATGCCGTGGTTCAGCACCATGCCGCCCGGCGCGAGCAGCCGGAAGATCTTGCCGAAGTACCTGTCGAAGCGGCGCACGCCGACGTGCTCGAACATGCCGATGCTCGCGATCTTGTCGAACTGCGCGTCCTCGGGCAGGTCCACGTAATCGCGCAGCTCCACGTGCACGCGGCCGGCGAGCCCGCGCGCGGCGATCTCGTTCTTCACATCCTCGAACTGGTTCTGCGACAGCGTAATGCCATGCGCCTCCACGCCGTAGCGTTCCGCCGCGTGGAACAGGAGCGCGCCCCAGCCGCACCCGATGTCGAGAAATCGCTCGCCCTGCGCGAGCCGGAGCTTGCGGCAAATGTGGTCGAGCTTGGCGAGTTGCGCGGCGTCCAGCGTATCCGCGTCGGTGCGGAAATAGGCGCACGAGTAGACCATCCGCTGATCGAGCCAGATCCGGTAGAACGCGTTCGAGACGTCGTAGTGGTGCGCGATGTTGCGGCGGCTGCTGCGCCGCTGGTGCAGGAAGAGCTTCCACTTCGTGCGCGCGCGATCGCGACCATGCGTCACGGCGCCGACCATCGACTCGGCGATCCCGAGGACGCGGCGCGCGCTGCCAGTGAAGTCGATGTCGCCGTTCACGTATGCACGGGCGAGCGATCCCATCGCCGGCGACGCCAGTGCCCGCAGTCCCTTCCACGAGCGCGCGACCACTTCGACGGCAGGGGCGGCCGACAGGGACACGCGTGCGCCGTCGGGCAGCACGAGCACAATCGGCAGGTCCCGCCCGCCGTACCGGTTGGTGATGATCCGTTGCAGCGCTTCAGCCATCGCGTTTCGCGTTTCGCGTTGATGTGCCGAGGTGAACTGGAATCAGCGGGGCGGCCGGCCCCCGAAGGGAAATTCTAGCGCGTTGCGGTGCCGGTGGGGAATCTCCGGACTGTCGCTTTGACAGCACGGGGGTCCGCCCCTACCATCACTCCACCCTCGTCATCGCGGAGCCGGCATCCCCCTGGGGGCCGTCCCGCCACCCATGTCCGCCTCCGTTCCCGCGAACGCGCAGCCCCCGGCGTTCGATTCCCGCCAGTTCCGCAGCGCGCTGGCGCAGTTCGCGACAGGGGTAACGGTCATCTGCGCACCTGCGGGCGAACGCCGGTACGTTGGCTTCACCGCGAACTCGTTCAACTCCGTCTCGCTCGCGCCGCCGCTGATCCTGTGGAGCCTCGCCTGCGACGCCGACTGCCTGGCCGCGTTCGAGGCGACCGAGCGCTACACCGTCAACGTGCTCGCTGCCGAACAAATCGCGCTCGCGCACCGTTTTTCGCGGCCGCATGCGGACCGCTTCGCCGGCGTCGACTACCGGCTCGGGTGGGCCGACGCGCCGCTGATCGCGGGCTGTGTCGCGTGGTTCGAATGCCGGCACCACTCGCGCCAGCGGGCGGGCGACCATGTGATCTTTGTGGGCGAGGTCGTCACGTGCGAGCGCGCGACGGGGCGCGGGCTCGTGTTCCACCACGGCCACTTCGGCACGACGACGCCGCTGCCGTCGGGGTCATAGGGGTCAGACCCCCATGCGACGCGGCCGTTCAGTTGTGCGCGAACGCGTGCGGCTTGCGTGACTGGAACGCCGCCCAGATCCTGCGGAACACCGGCCCGGGCTTGCCGCCGGCGAAAGGCCGGCCGTCGATCATGGTGATCGCCAGCACTTCCTTCGTCGACGACGACAGCCACATCTCGTCGGCAGCCAGCGCCTCGGCCTTGGGGATCGCGCGCGTCGCAAGGGGAATGCCGACGTCGCCGGCGAACTCCATCGTCGCGTCATACGTGATGCCGGGGAGGATCAGCTGATCCTTCGGCGGTACGATGATCGTGCCGTCCTTCACGATCAGCACGTTCGACGCCGACGCCTCGGTCAGGTATCCGTCGCGGAACATGACGGTCTCCACGGCGCCCCGTTCGGCGGCGAGCTGGCGCATCAGCACGTTGCCGAGCAGCGAGATCGTCTTGAGGTCGCAGCGGTGCCACCGGTTGTCGTCGGCGGTGACGACCGCGACGCCATGGTCGACCTGCTCGCGCGTCGGCGTGGGCAGCGGATTGCTCATCATGAACACCGTCGGCGGCACGCCCTTCGGAAACGCGTGGTCGCGCCGGGCCACGCCGCGCGTGATCTGGAAGTAGACCGCCTGATCGGCGAACGGGTGCCGCGCGACGATGTCGCGGATCAGCGCCTCCCACTGCGCATTCGTGTACGGGTTGGCGAGGCCGATCCCGTCGAGGCTGCGCTTCAGGCGCGCGAGGTGGTGCGGCAGGCGGAACGGCTCGCGCGCGTACACGGGCACGAGTTCGTACACGCCGTCGCCGTAGATGAATCCCCGGTCGAGCACGGACACCGTCGCTTCCGCGAGCGGGACGAAACTGCCGTTGAGATAGACGACCTGATCGGCTTCGAACATGGCTTCCCCTTACGCTATCGGACGGTCGGCGCGCGCACGGCTCGCAGTTGCGTTCAGCTTTTCCGGAACCACAGGCGCACGGTATCCCAAGCGCGGCCGAAGAGGCTCGCCGGCGCGACGTCCTCGAGCGCGATCAGCGGAAACTCCGCGACCGGCTTGCCCTCCAGTGCGACCTTGACGGTACCGACGGTCTGCGCGCGCGCGATCGGGGCGACCAGCGGCTCGACCGCCTGCATCGTGAGTTGCAGCTTGTCCGCCTTGCCCTTCGGCAGCGTGAGGTAACGATCCGCTAGGAATCCGGCCGGGACTTCGGGACGCTCGCCTTTCCACACGCGCAGCGCCGTCACCTGCTTGCCGGACTGGTAGAGCTGCACGGTGTCGAACGCCTGGAAGCCCCAGTTGAGCAGCTTCTGCGCCTCCGACGCGCGCGCTGCATCGGAGCTCGCGCCGAGCACCACGGCCAGCACGCGCCGGTCGCCGCGCATCGCCGACGCGATGAGGCACCACCCCGCCGCGTCGGTGTGTCCGGTCTTCACGCCGTCGACGGTCGGATCGGTCCACAGCAGCCGATTGCGGTTGGGCTGCGTGATGTTGTTGTAGCGGAATTCCTTCTGCGCGTAGAGCGGGTAGTACTCGGGGTAGTCGCGGATGACGGCGGCAGCGAGGCGGGCGAGATCGGCGGCGGTCGAATAGTGCTGGGGATTCGACAATCCGGTCACGTTCGTGAAGCGGGAGTTCGTCATGCCGAGGCGCGCGGCCTCGGTGTTCATCCGCGCGACGAATGCGTCCTCGGTCCCGCCGACCAACTCGGCGAGCGCGATCGACGCGTCGTTGCCGGACTGCACGATCATGCCGCGCAGCAGCTCGTCGACGGACACCGCCTTCCGCGGCTCGATGAACGTGCGCGAGCCTTCCGCCTTCCACGCGCGTTCGGACACGTTCACCATCTGCGAGGGCACGATCGTCTTGGCGCGCAGCGCACCGAACACGAGGTACGCGGTCATCAGCTTGGTAAGCGACGCCGGGTCGCGGCGCTCGTCGGCGCCAGCTGCCGCGAGCATCTGGCCGCTGGTCACGTCGACAAGCGTCCACCCGGCGGCGGCGACGGCAGGGGCGGGAATGGCGGCGGGCGGCGGCGCCGGAACGACGGCGGCAGGTGCGGCAAGAGGCGCGGTCGGCGACTGAGCGACGCCGCCCGTCGCGACGACGAGCAGCGCGGCCGCCGCAAGCGCTGCATTGCGCGCGCGAATCAGGAGTTGCGGCATGGGATTCCGACCAAAACGCCAGATTATACGGCGCAGCGCATATTCCCCTGCCACGCTGCGGTGGCGCGCGCCGGTGAATCGGGGTTTGGATCGGGTTCGACGCCGGGCAATCGGGGTCAGAACTGACGTACGGCCATACGCTTTCGCTGTTGTCGGCTGACGCGCGCGAATTACAGCTCCGACCCCGATTACCCCCGACGCCGGTTCACTACCAGGGCGTGATGGGGAGATAACCGACAATCTCGCCCGATTTCCGGTCTACGACCGCGGCGAAGTCGCGATTGCGCGCCTTGACCGGGACGTAGCCCAGGCTGCGCCCGGCGGCGCCATGCTCGACGACGAATGCGCTGACCAGGTCCGACTCGTCCTTGCCGCGCCGGGACAGCGTCGCGAGCGGGCGCGCAGCGCGCGCGGCATTGCCTGCCGCCTCGGCATAGGGAAAATACAGGTGCGGCAGATCCGGGAGATCGGGCCCCCCCATCGCAGCGCCTACCGCAACGTTCACCTTGTCCCGCTGGTCCGCGGGCAGCCGCGCCGCCACGACGCGGGGTCCGGTCAACGACAACGGCCGATAGTCGGACACCGCGCGCGCCAGCGAGCCGGCGTCGAGGCTGTTCGCCGGCACGGTATGGAAGCGATCGTCGACGAAGACGTTGAAGACGGGGCGCGCCTCGAACATCACCCAGCCGCCGTACGCGAGCGCCGCCACCTGCAGCGCGGCGATCACCGCAAGGTCGTACTTGAGGCTCCGCTTCTTCGGGTCGAAGATCAGCAGCGTGATCACCGGTCCGACCACGACGTCGACGCCGATGATGAGGCGCAGCAGCACGGCGCCGCCCATTGCTTCGAAATAGGGCCGCGGATACCAGAACCACACGACCAGCAGGAGGATGGTCGCCGCGATCAGCGCACTGAGGGCGAGGTGCAGGCCGAAGGCCTTCCAGCGGGTGAGCGACTGCAGTGTCATGCCTGCACCGTGACTTTCCCGTAGCGTCGGAACAAGGGCGGCAGGGACGGCCTGCCGCGGGTTGGAGTGCATCGATCCGACTAAGTGAAGGCAAATTCCACGCCAGGCTTGCGTCCCGCGACCAGATCCGCGAGCGCGCGCGCGGATCCGCACGCCATCGTCCACCCGAGCGTACCGTGCCCCGTGTCGAGGAACAGGTTGCGGTAGCGCGTACGGCCCAAGAGCGGCACGTTCGAGGGTGTCGCCGGCCGCAGGCCGGTCCAGAACTGCGGCGTCTGTCGGTTGCCCGCGTCGGGGAAGAGCTCGAACGTTCGCCGGATCAGCGCCTCGCAGCGGACGTGATTGAGCTCCTTGCCGTAGCCGGACAGCTCCGCGGTGCCCGCCACGCGCAGCCGGTCGGAGAGGCGCGTGAACACGATCTTCCACGCGAGGTCGGTCAGCGACACCGTCGGCGCGCCGCGATGATCCTCGATCGCGATCGTCGCCGAATAGCCCTTCGCCGGATAGATGAGGCAGGGGACGCCAAGCGGCGCGAGCAGGAACGGGCTGTAGCTGCCGAGCGCCAGCACGTATGCGTCGGCGGTCAGCATCTCCTGGCGATGCTCGTCGTTGAAGCACCGGACGCCGGCGACCGCATCGCCTTCGCCTACGAGGGATTCGACCGACACGTTCCAGCGGAACGCCACGCCCTTCGCGGCCGCGAGCTGCGCGAGTTCCCGCGTGAAGCGCTGCGCATCGCCGGATTCGTCGCTCACCGTGAAGATTCCCCCGGCGAGCCGGTCGCGGCACGCAGCGAGCGCAGGCTCGATCGCCACGCATTCGTCGACGTTCTTCACGTCGCGGTCGCAGCCGAACTCGCGCATCAGCGCCGCCGCCGCGGCGCCGTGCTCGAACTCCTTCGCGTCGGTGTAGAACGTGAGGATTCCGCGTTCGAGCTGGTCGTATTCGATGCCCGTCGCGCGCCGCAGCTCGCCCAAGCAATCGCGCGAGTAGAGCGCAAGGTTCAGGCACTGGATCGTGTTGCGGCGCGTGCGCGACGGCAGACACTCGAGCAGGAATTGCAGTCCCCATCGCCATTGGCGCGGATCGAGCCGCAGCCGGAACAGCAGCGGCGCATCTTCCTGCCCCAGCCACCGCAGGATCTTCGCCGGCGCCTCCGGATTCGCCCACGGTTCCGCGTACGACGCGGAGATCTGGCCGCCGTTCGCGAACGACGTCTCGAGCGCCGGACCCTCGTGCCGGTCGACGACCGTCACTTCGTGACCGTCCTGCGCGAGATACCACGCCGCGGTGACGCCGATGACGCCGGCGCCCAGGACGACGATCCGCATCAGCCGGCCGGCTCGAGCTCGGCGACGGGTATGCAGCTGCAGAAGAGGTGGCGGTCGCCGTAGACGTTGTCGACGCGCGCCACGGGCGGCCAGTACTTGGCGGACTTCTGCGCGACCGACGGCCACGCGGCCATCAACCGCGAATAGCGATGCGGCCATTCGTCCGAGGATACCGCGGCCGCGGTGTGCGGCGCGCGCTTCAATGGATTGTCGGCACGATCCATGCGGCCTTCCTCGACCGCGCGGATCTCGTCGCGGATCGCGATCATCGCGTCGATGAACCGGTCGAGTTCCGCCTTCGATTCCGATTCGGTCGGCTCCACCATCAGCGTCCCCGCCACCGGGAAGCTCATCGTCGGCGCGTGGAAGCCGTAGTCGATGAGGCGCTTCGCGACATCCTCGGCCTCGACGGCGGACGTTGCCTTGAGCGGGCGCAGGTCGAGGATGCACTCGTGCGCGACGAGGCCGCGCGGTCCCGTGAACAGGATCGGATAGTGCGGCGCGAGCCGCCGCGCGATGTAGTTGGCGGCGAGGATCGCGCCCTCCGTCGCGGCGCGCAGGCCCTCCGCGCCCATCATCGTCACGTACATCCACGAGATCGGCAGGATCGACGCGCTGCCGTAGGGCGCAGCCGAAACGGCCCCGGTCCCATTC
>Ga0209253_10003929_pt1 | contig 12990 bp, 11 predicted proteins | sample FrelakmetBRP12BR_FD_187145 | JGI IMG/M metagenome (GOLD analysis project Ga0209253, IMG submission 187145) | Freshwater lake sediment microbial communities from the University of Notre Dame, USA, for methane emissions studies - BRP12 BR (SPAdes)... | ecosystem: Environmental > Aquatic >...
ATCTGCATCTCGATCTCGGGCATGTCGGTGTGTTCCGGGCGCTCGCCGCCGAGGCGCATTTACCCGAGGAACTTGAAAGCGATTTGTTCGATGCCTTGCAGCGCAAGGCGCGTTCCCGGATCGAGACGCTACTTGTCCTGTGCGATGCCCCGGCCGGTGCCAAGGCCATGCTCGCCGTGCTGGCCGATTTGAATGGCGGGACCGAGACGCTGATCCGCGCGCGCGAACTGTTGAAGGCTGCGCCGCCTGCTGTGCAGGTGGCGCTCATTAACCTCGAACGTGTAGCGGATGCTGTGACGACCGCCGGTGCGCCGGTGTACATCGATCTCGCCGAGTTGCGCGGTTACCGCTACTACACGGGCGTGGTGTTCTCGGCTTTTGTGTCAGGGCAGGGACAGGCCGTGGCGCAAGGCGGGCGTTACGACGGTATCGGCCGCGCGTTCGGCCGGGCACGCGCTGCCACGGGCTTCAGCACCGACCTGCGCCGGCTGTTGCGTCTGGTTGCGACTGAAGATGCAGGTTTGAAGGGTATTCTCGCGCCGCACGCTGGCACGAAGGGTCTGGATGAAATGATTGCGACGCTGCGCGCTGCTGGCGAGTGTGTGGTCGCGCGTCTGCCGGGTGATTCGTCCTCGGTGCGCGCGCTCGGTTGCGACCGTGAGCTGGTCGTGCAGGGCGGTCAGTGGATTGTGAAGCCGGTCTGAACAGAACAAGCCGGGCGCAGGCCCGGCATCCAATTGACGAGGAGTAGAGCTTTGGGCAAGAACGTCGTTGTAATCGGTTCGCAGTGGGGCGATGAAGGCAAGGGCAAAATCGTGGACCTGCTCACCGATCGTGCGCATGCCGTGGCGCGCTTCCAGGGCGGACACAACGCAGGTCACACTCTGGTGATCGATGGCCAAAAGACCGTGTTGCACCTGATTCCGTCCGGCATCCTGCGCCAGAACGTCATGTGCCTGATCGGCAATGGCGTGGTGTTGTCGCCCTCGGCCCTGTTCGAGGAGATCGATCATCTCGCGGCAAGCGGCGTGTCCGTGGGCGAGCGCCTGCGCGTGAGCGATTCCTGCCCGCTTATCCTGGGTTATCACGTGGCGCTCGATGCGGCACGCGAGAAAAAACGCGGCAAGTCGGCCATTGGCACCACCGGCCGTGGCATCGGTCCGGCGTACGAGGACAAGGTGTCACGCCGCGGTCTGCGCGTGGCCGACCTCATGGATGCAAAGCGTTTCGCAACGCGCCTCGCTGAAGTCATGGAGTACCATAATTTCGCACTCAAGCATTACTTTCAGACCGACACCGTTGATTATCAGCAGGTGCTGGATGAAAACCTGAAACTGGCCGAGCGCCTGCGGCCGATGGTGGCCGACATCCCGCCGCTACTCGACGACTACATGCGTTCCGGCAAGTCGGTGCTGTTCGAGGGTGCGCAGGGCACGCTGCTTGATATCGACCATGGCACCTATCCGTACGTGACCTCGTCCAACACCAGCGCTGGCGCAGCGTCGTGCGGAACCGGCGTAGGCCCTTCGAAACTGCATTATGTTCTGGGTATCACCAAAGCCTACACTACGCGCGTCGGTGCTGGACCGTTTCCGACCGAGCTGTTCGACGACATCGGTGAGCAACTCGGTGCGCGCGGCAAGGAATTCGGCGCCACCACCGGCCGCAAACGGCGCTGCGGCTGGTTCGATGCCATCGCGCTGCGGCGTGCGCATCAGATCAACGGCTTCACCGGTCTGTGCATCACCAAGCTCGACGTGCTCGATGGACTCGACACCGTTCGCCTGTGCACGGCCTACCGTTGCGACGGAAAACGGTTGGAATCGGCACCGAGCGGCGCGGATGCGCTGGAGAAATGCGAGCCGGTGTACGAAGACATGCCGGGCTGGAAGGAGTCAACCGTCGGTGTTAAGGACTACAACAAACTCCCGGCGGCTGCGCGTGCCTATCTGAAGCGTCTGGAAGAAGTCACCGGCACACGCGTCGACATCATTTCCACGGGCGCGGACCGGGCCGAGACCATCGTCCTGCGGCATCCGTTCGATTGATTGCCAGTTTACTGCCGGAGAAGAAACGTGAATTTCAGGAAAATTCCGGATGCGAGGCTCAGGTCGAGCCGCACATCCGGAGTCTGAATCTGGTACCGAGGAGAGGACTTGAACCTCCACGGGGTTACCCCCACTAACACCTGAAGCTAGCGCGTCTACCAGTTCCGCCACCCCGGCGTAGAGCCCGTATAAAATAGCGGGTTCCACAAGCCGCCGCACTCTACCGAGACAAAATGGGCATGTCAACGCAAAAACCGAATAAGCCCGACACGACGCAGACCGAAACGCCGGCCGATTCCAAAGCCGCGCGTGAGCCGCGCACCTATGAATTTCCCGTACCGAGCCGCGAGGCAGTTCTCGCCTGTCTCAAGGAGCGCGGCGAGCCGCTGACTTTCAAGGCGATCGCCGATGCCCTGCATGTCGAAGGCGAGCGCGACCTCGACGCTTTCGGGCGGCGGCTGCGCGCCATGGAGCGCGACGGGCAGCTGCTTAAGAACCGGCGCGGCCTGTACGCGCTGATCGATCGCATGGACATGGTTTCCGGTCGGGTCATCGGCCATCACGAAGGCTTCGGCTTTCTCGTCCCCGATCAGGGCGGCGACGATCTTTTCCTCAGCCCGCGTGAAATGCGCCTGGTGCTGCACGGCGATCGCGCGGTGGCGCGCGTCGCCGGTCTCGATCAGCGCGGCCGCAAGGAGGGCTCGATAATCGAAGTGCTGGAGCGCGCCCATAAAACTGTAGTAGGGCGCTTTATCGCCGAGAACCATATGAATGTCCTGGTGCCGAGCGACAAGCGCATCACCCAGGATATTCTGATTCCGCACGACGCCATCGGCGCCGCCAAACCCAATCAGATTGTGGTGGCAGAAATCATCGAGCATCCGACGCGCCGCAGCCAGCCGGTCGGGCGCATCGTCGAAGTGCTTGGCGACCACATGGCGCCAGGCATGGAAATCGAGGTTGCCATCCGCGCCTACGATTTGCCGCATGTTTGGCCAGACGCGGTACTGAACGATGTCGCCAGCCTCACTCCGCAGGTGCCGGAGGAGGCGAAGGAAAACCGCGAAGACCTGCGCAGCATACCGCTCGTGACCATCGATGGCGAAGACGCGCGCGATTTCGACGATGCCGTTTATTGCGAGCGTGTTGGCAAGGGTTACCGCCTGATCGTGGCCATCGCCGATGTCTCGCACTACGTGCGCCCAGGTACGGCGCTCGACCGCGAGGGCCAGAATCGTGGCAACTCGGTGTATTTCCCAAATAACGTTATTCCAATGTTGCCGGAGATCCTGTCGAACGGGCTGTGCTCGCTCAATCCGCTGGTCGATCGACTCTGCATGGCATGCGAGATGGAGATCGATGCACACGGCGAGATTACCGAATTCCGCTTCTTCGAAGCGGTAATGCGCTCGCAGGCGCGCCTCACCTATACCAAGGTTGCGGCCATGCTGGTGGATCAGGATGCAGCGCTGCGCAAGGAATATGCGCCGCTCGTCCCGCATCTGGAGAATCTCTACGCACTCTACAAGATTCTCAACAAGGCGCGCCATGCCCGCGGTGCCGTAGATTTCGAGTTGCCCGAGACCAAGATCATCTACAACGAGCAGCGCAAGATCGAGCGCATTGTGCCGCTGCAACGCAATGACGCACACAAGCTGATCGAGGAATGCATGCTGGCGGCGAACGTCTGTGCCGCCGAATTCCTGGTGAAGAAAAAGGTGCCGGCGCCGTTCCGCATTCATGCCGGTCCGCCAGTCGAAAAGCTGACGGCGCTGCGCGAATTTTTATTCGAGCTCGGCGTGCAGCTGGGCGGTGGCGATGAACCGAAGGCCAAGGACTACGGGAAGCTGCTGGCGTCACTCGGCGAACGGCCGGATGTGCGCCTCATTCATACCGTGTTGCTGCGCAGCCTGAGTCAGGCAATCTACAGCCCGGACAACATCGGCCACTTCGCACTCGGCTTCGAGAACTACACGCATTTCACCTCGCCGATCCGGCGCTACCCCGACCTGCTCGTGCACCGCGCGATCAAGGGCATTCTCAAGCGCCAACCGATCCAGGACACGATCGAAGCGGTGCAGACTCTGACTGATCACCTATCCTCAACCGAGCGGCGAGCGGATGACGCGACACGCGAGGTCACGCGCTGGCTCAAGGCCGAGTACATGATGGACAAGATTGGCGAGGAGTTCGACGGCATTATCAGCGGCGTCACCAACTTCGGTATCTTTGTCGAACTGGCCGAGGTTTATGTCGATGGTCTGGTGCACATTACGTCACTGGGCAATGACTACTATCACTTCGATCCGGCCAAGCACCGTCTGCTGGGCGAGCGCACTAACCGCAGCTACCGCCTCGGCGACGCGGTGCGGGTGAAGGTCGCGCAGGTGAATCTGGATGAAGCCAAACTCGATTTCGAGCTGGTGGGTGAGGTCAAGCGTGAAGCGCGACGCGAACCGCGGCGCGAGGGCAAGAAGAGCGGGGGCAAGCACCGCGAACGCAAACGTTCACCCATGAAGAAGTAGCGACGATGAATGAAGAGGCAGTGGGCGGCTGGCACGCGGTGCTGGCGCTGCTTGAGCGCTCGCCGGAACGGGTGCTGTCGATTCGTCTTGACCGGGCACGCAAGGGGGAACGGCGTACGCAGCTGATAAAGGCGGCGCGCGCGGCCGGAGTCGCGGTCGAGGAAACAAATTCCGAGGCGCTCGACCGGCAGGCAGGCAACAGTAACCATCAGGGCGTTGTGGCGCGTTGCCGGGCCGCTGCCGAACGTAATGAGGCAGACCTCAAGAATTTTCTGACCGAACTCCCGGGCAAGCCGCTGTTGCTGGTCCTGGACGGTATTCAAGATCCGCACAACCTCGGCGCCTGTCTGCGTTCGGCTGATGCCGCCGGTGCCCAAGCGGTTATCCTGCCGCGCGATAACAGTTCACCCATTACGCCTGTGGTGCGCAAGGTAGCCAGCGGCGCCGCCGAGACTCTGCCGGTGTTTCAGGTGACGAACCTGGCGCGGGTTCTGGACGAACTCAAGGCCGCCGGCGTGTGGTTGGCAGGAGCGGCCGGGGAAGCCGAACAGGAGCTGTACGATGTGGATCTGCGCGGTCCGATGGCACTGGTGCTGGGCGCCGAGGGCACGGGCCTGCGGCGCCTGACGCGCGATAAATGCGATTATCTGGTGCGTATTCCCATGGCCGGCACGGTGGAAAGCCTGAATGTATCGGTTGCGGCTGGAATTTGCCTGTTCGAGGCGGTGCGTCAGCGGCGGAGCAGTAAATAGCTTGCCAATCTGCCTGGCCGTGCCTCACGTGCGCCCCTGAAACCGGCTTGCCTCGCCCCCGGAAAGCCTTTAGAATTCGCGCCCTTAGCCCGGCATCCGCCGGGTTCCTTGCCTCATCGGCCGTAGTGAATAGAGTCTTCGCGACTCCGGTTACGGGAGGCTTTTACAGCCAGAAGGAGCAGTCATGCGTCATTATGAAATCGTTTTCATGGTCCACCCGGACCAGAGCGAGCAGGTGCCAGCCATGATCGAGCGCTACCGCTCGATGATCGAAACCGGTCAGGGCAAGATTCATCGCCTCGAAGACTGGGGCCGCCGGCAGCTCGCCTACCCGATCAACAAGATTCACAAGGCGCACTACGTGCTCATGAACATCGAGTGCGGCCAGGACACGTTGAACGAACTTGAGACCGCGTTCCGCTTCAACGACGCAGTGATTCGCTCGCTCACGCTGGCGCGCAAGACCGCCGTCACCACACCTTCGCCGTTGGTGAAGGAAAATCAGGAAGAGTCCCGCCCCGTTCCGCGTGCTGACAGCGAGGAGAGCGTTGAGCCCACCGAGCCGGCTGAGTTGGCCCCGCCGGTCTGAACGCAGCGCGACTATTTCTTTTCTGACCGAATTCCGAGGAACTACACATGTCCCGTACATTCTTTCGCCGCAAGAAGTTCTGCCGTTTCACCGCCGAGGGCGTGGTGGAGATCGATTACAAGGATCTCAACACCCTGAAGGGCTATGTCACCGAAACCGGCAAGCTGATCCCGAGCCGCAACACCGGCACCAAGGCGCACTACCAGCGCCAGCTGACGCGCGCCGTCAAGCTCGCGCGCTTCCTGGCCTTGATGCCTTACACCGACGCGCATCGCGGTTAAGGTCATTGTGGCAATAACGCCACCTGACAATAGACGCCTGCATAAATTGAATTAAGAGGAAGCAACAATGGAAATCATTCTGCTTGAGAAGGTGCGCAATCTCGGCAACCTGGGCGACCTGGTGAAAGTGCGCTCCGGTTACGGCCGCAACTTTCTGATCCCGCAGGGCAAGGCGGCCATCGCCAACGAAAAGAACAAGGCCGAGTTCGAAGTGCGTCGTGCCGAGCTGGAGAAAATCCAGGCAGTGGCATTGACCGAGGCCAAAGCGCGCGCCGAGAAAATGACCGGCGCCACGGTGCAGATCATGGGCAAGGCCGGTGAAGAGGGCAAGCTGTTCGGTTCGATCGGCACCGCCGATATCGCCGAGGCCATGACCCAGGCCGGGTTCCCGCTGGAACGCGCCGAGATCCATCTGCCGAGCGGTCCGCTCAAGCAGATTGGCGATTTCGAGATCCCGGTCAGTCTGCATGCCGAGGTCAATTTCAAGATCATCGTTTCGGTGATCGCCGAGAAGACCGAGAAGTAATACAGTAGGGCAAAGTCCACTGCGCCAATCCAGGCGCCGTTATTGGCGCATTGGACATTAACGGCGCCTGGAGCGACGGGCGGCCACAGACCGCCGGCAAGGGCGATTTTATCGTCACTGTATAACAACAGGCAGCGGAGGTTTGATGGAGGATCGCGCCGTTGCGCTGGGCGGTCAGTCGACTGCAGAAGCGCTCAAAGTCCCTCCCCAGTCGGTCGAGGCGGAACAGTCCGTCCTCGGCGGGTTGATGCTGGAAGGGCAGGCCTGGGATCGTGTCGCTGACAAGATTACCGAGGCCGACTTCTACCGCAAGGAACACCGCCTCATCTTCCGGGCCATCGGCGCGCTGGCTGAGGAAAGCTGCCCGGCGGATGTCGTCACGGTGTCCGAGTGGCTGGACAAGCACCAAGAGCTTCAGAACGCCGGTGGCCTCGCTTATCTGGCCTCGCTTGCCAACAACACCCCGAGTGCCGCGAACATCGGCGCGTACGCCAATATCGTGCGTGAGCGCGCCATCTTGCGCAATCTGATCCACACCGCCTCACGCATCGCCGGCAGCGCCTACAGCCCCGAAGGTCAAAGTGCCTCGGATATCCTCGATTTCGCGGAACGCAGCATCTTTGACATCAGCGAGCAGGGCGCACACCGACGCGGCGGCTTTGCTCCGCTCAAGACGCTGCTCACCAAGGCGGTCGATCGCATCGATACGCTGTTCCGTTCCGAATCGGCAATCACCGGCGTGTCCACCGGCTTCAAGGATCTGGACGACATGACCTCCGGCCTGCAGGCGGGTGATCTGGTGATCGTGGCCGGCCGACCGTCCATGGGCAAGACGTCGTTGGCCATGAATATCGCAGAGAGCGCAGCTGTCGGCAGCAAACTGCCGGTGGCGATTTTCAGCATGGAAATGCCGGGCGAGCAGCTGGCGATGCGCATGATGGCCTCGCTCGGGCGCATCAACGCGCACAAGGTGCGCACCGGAAAACTCGAAGACGACGACTGGCCGCGCCTCACCCACGCCATCGGCATGCTGGCCGAGGCGCCGATGTTCATCGACGACACGCCGGCGCTCACGCCGCTCGAGTTGCGCACCCGTGCGCGGCGCCTGAAGCGTGAGCACGGTCTGGGCATGATCGTAGTCGACTACTTGCAACTCATGCAGGCGCCGGAATCGAGCGAGAACCGCGCTACCGAAATTTCCGGCATCACGCGCTCCCTGAAGGGCCTGGCCAAGGAGTTGGGTGTGCCGGTGATTGCGCTCTCGCAGCTCAACCGCAGCCTTGAGCAGCGACCCAATAAGCGCCCGGTGATGTCCGACCTGCGCGAATCCGGTGCCATCGAGCAGGATGCAGACGTGATCCTGTTCATCTACCGCGATGAAGTCTATAACGAAGACAGCCAGGACAAGGGCACGGCCGAGATCATTATCGGCAAGCAACGTAACGGCCCGACCGGCAAGGTCAAACTGACCTTTCTCGGTGAGTACACCCGCTTCGAGAATTACATCAACACCGGTTATGGAGAGACGTATTGATTCCAGAAACTGGGTATTTATCTTCACCATCTGGCGCTTTCCACGACACTGATTACTTTATCGAAAGCACGCCTGCACAAGAATCTCCATAATCCATGAGACCGGCACGCGCACTGATCAATCCGGACGCCCTGCGGCATAACTTTGCGCGTGTGCGCAGTTTTGCATCACTCGCCAATGTCATGGCCGTGGTCAAGGCGAACGGCTACGGTCATGGGCTGGTGTGGACGGCGAAAACCCTGCACGACGCCGGTGCCTTTGGTGTCGCCAGCGTCGAGGATGGGGTTCAGCTGCGTGATGCTGGCATCAAGCAACCGATCTGCCTGTTGGAAGGATTCTTTCAGCCCGAGGAACTCCCGGCACTGGTGCGCTATCAATTGTCCTCGGTGGTGCATCACGAGAGCCAACTCTGGGACCTGGAGCATGCCGGCAAGATTGAGCCAATCGATGTCTGGGTGAAGGTGGATACCGGTATGCACCGCATCGGTTTCCCGCCGGAATCGATACCGGCAGTCATCAAACGACTCAAGGTTTGCATGGCGGTCGGGCGCGTGCGGATAATGTCGCATTTTCCTACCGCCGACAATCGTTTCGATAGCGCGACGCCGTCCCAGATTCGACTGTTCGACGAGCTAACGCTGAATCTCAATGTAGAGCGCAGTCTCGCCAACTCTGCGGGTATCGTGAACTGGCCGTCCAGCCACTTAGAGTGGGTGCGGCCGGGCATCATGTTGTATGGCGCCACGCCCATGATTGGCATGAGCGCTGCCACACTTGATCTCATGCCAGTGATGACGCTCGCGAGCGAGTTCATCGCTATCAATCAACGCCGCAAAGGCGATGCCATCGGTTATGGTGGCGATTGGGTGTGTCCGGAAGATATGCCAGTGGGTGTCGTGGCCATCGGTTATGGTGACGGCTATCCACGGCATGCGCCGCCCGGCACACCGGTGCTGGTAAACGGCGTGCACGTTCCACTCATCGGGCGCGTGTCCATGGACATGATTACTGTCGATCTGCGTGATTTGCCCGACGCAAAAGTGGGTGATAGCGTGGTACTGTGGGGTGCAGGCCTGCCGGTTGACGAGATCGCCGCATTGTCCGGCACCATCGCTTACGAACTATTATGTTGTGTTACGGCGCGCGTGCCACGTATCGAGAGTACGGTGTAAGAGAAAGACGTTTGCCGCAGATGAACGCAGATGCGAACTAAATAACGCAATCCTGCTTCAGGGATTAAATCTGTATTCTTCTGCGTTCATCTGTGGCCAGATTATTTTGCCTCTAACGAACATGTCCAAGATTAAATCCGTCTACAGCTGCAACGAGTGCGGCGCGCAGTCGCCCAAGTGGGTCGGCCAGTGTCCAGGCTGCAATGCCTGGAATACGCTGGTCGAAACCGTTGTGGCGTCAAAGGCCATGCCGGAACGCGGCTGGCGCTTCGGCACGCCCACCGATGTGCCGATCGTGCAGTCGCTGGATACTGTTTCGGCGGAGAAAATCATTCGCATCAGTTCCGGTCTGGCAGAGTTCGATCGTGTGCTGGGCGGCAATGGTCTGGTGACCGGCTCGGTGACACTGATTGGTGGCGATCCGGGCATCGGCAAGTCCACATTGCTGCTTCAGGCGCTGGCCGCCATCAGCACGACCGCGCCGGTGTTGTATGTGACCGGTGAAGAATCCACGCAACAGATTGCACTGCGTGCGCAGCGTCTCGGACTCACCGCCGACAAAGTGCGGGTGTTTACCGAGAATCGGGTGGAGACCATCATCGCCACTGCCCAGCACGAGAAGCCGGCAGTGATGGTGATCGACTCCATCCAGACGGTGTATACCGAGAACCTGCAGTCGGCGCCCGGCAGCGTCGCCCAGGTGCGTGAATCGGCAGCGCAGCTGGTACGTTTCGCCAAGCAGTCTGGCATGGCCCTGTTTCTGGTCGGACATGTGACCAAAGAGGGCACGCTCGCCGGCCCGCGTGTGCTTGAGCACATGGTGGACACGGTTTTGTATTTCGAAGGCGAAAGCGCCAGCCAGTACCGAATTGTGCGCGCTATCAAGAACCGCTTCGGCGCGGTGAATGAAATCGGCGTGTTTGCCATGACCGAAACCGGCCTGCGCGAAGTCACCAACCCTTCCGCGATGTTCGTTAGCCGCCAGGGCGACGCGGTACCGGGCAGCGTGGTGCTGGCGACCCAGGAGGGCACACGCCCGCTTCTGGTGGAAGTGCAGGCGCTGGTGGACGAAAGCCATGCGCCGAACCCACGCCGCGTGTGCGTCGGCCTGGACAGTAACCGCCTGGCCATGCTGCTGGCGGTGCTGCACCGGCATTCTGGCATTGCCATGTACGATCAGGATGTGTTTGTGAACGTGGTCGGCGGGGTGCGTGTGCTGGAGCCAGCCGCCGACTTGGCCGTTCTGAGCGCCGCCGTCTCCAGCCTGCGCAACCGCCCCTTGGGCAGAGACCTGGTGGTGTTCGGCGAGATCGGCCTGGCTGGCGAAGTGCGCCCGGTTCAGCGTGGCCAGGAACGCATCCGCGAGGCCGCCAAGCTCGGTTTCAAGCGTGCGCTGGTGCCGGCGGCGAATATGCCGAAGAAGACCGAGGCTGGGATCGTGCTGCACCCTGTGCGGCGGCTAGATGAGGCTTTGGAGATTATTCTGCAGTAAATACAGATACAAGTTTCAAGATACAAGAAAACGAGCATGTCTCCTGTATCTGGCAACTTGTATCTGACCTATTTCAGATAAAACTGCATGCGTGAATCGGCGGCCTCGATGACGTCGCCGTTCTTGAGTTCCTCGCCGCTCGCGGTGATCTTTACGCCGTTCAGGCGCGGCGCCTCGTTGTTGTCTCCCGGCAGCAGGATGTAACGGCCGTTGCCGGCGCGCGAGATGACACCGGCGCGCTTGCCGGCGCGCCCGAGGTTGGTCACCGACGAGGTGAGGTCGATGCGTTTTCCGTTGTTTGCGCCGCTCAGGATGAAGAGCGAGCCCAAACGAGAATCGACCGCAGGCGCGGATTCCTTGGGTGCAGCAGCAGCCACCTTACCGGCCTCGGCGAGCATTTCTTCCTGCTTGTGCGGATTGATGATCACCGTCTTGGCAAAGTCGGGTCCACTCTTCGCGGCCTTTTCATTGAGATAGGTCAGGCTGTGATTGCCGATGGTGATGACATCATTGTGTTCGAGATGGTGCTTGGAAATACGTTTGTTGTTGACGAAGGTGCCGTTTGTGCTGTTCAGATCCTGGACGAAGGAATCCTCGCCGATGGTGAAAATGCTGGCGTGATTGCCGCTGACCGCCATGTTGTCGAGCAGAATTTCACTGCCGGGTCGGCGGCCGATGTTCATGTCGCCCTGCTTGAGCACGATCTGGTCGATGATCACGTCGTTGAATTTAAGAAGCATCTTGGCCATGTTTTATCTCACGACTTGAGTAGAGGTAGGTGGTTTGTCATAAATCTTGATTTTTAATATCTCGCACATTGCCAGCATGTCTTCAGCTTGCCGGGGTGCGCGAAAAACGCCCATCGGTGCGTATCAGCACAATGGACACGTTGTCCGGGCCGCCGCGTGCATTAACGTCGGTAATAAGCTGTTGCGCGGCAGATTCCATGTTGTCCGGGTGCTGTGCCAGAACAGCGGTGATTTCTTCGTCCGTCAGCACGTCATTGAGCCCATCCGAGCAGAGTAGATAGATATCTCCGTCCTCGTACTGCTGTTCACGGACATCGACCTCGACCATCGGATCAATGCCGAGTGCGCGCGTCACAAGATTACGGTTCAATGATGTGCGCGCCTCTTCCGGTGTCATGAGACCACGTCGCAACAGCTCCTGCACCATGGAATGATCTTCGGTGACCTGGCTGAGTACACCGTTGCGGTACCGGTACAGGCGTGAGTCACCGACATGTGCAACGGAGAGTGTGTTGTCATGAAAAGCCGTTGCGACGATGGTCGTGCCCATGCCGGATTGTTCCGGTCGGCTCATGGACGCGTCATAAATCGCTGTATTGGCGGCCTTGATAGCATCCACGAGAGCAGCTGATACGTACGACGCGCCGTTTGCTGCTGCTGATTTCGCCGTGTGTGAGACGGCGAAGGCATTCAGCAGGTAGTGGGTCACCCGGTCGATGGCCATGGCGCTCGCCACTTCACCGGCCTGGTGGCCGCCCATACCGTCCGCCAGAATGGCGATGCCGCTTTCCGGCACAATGAGAAAACAATCCTCATTGTGGTCGCGCACCATGCCGGTGTCGGTCTTGCCCGTCATGTGCAGACTGCTCATGCTGCCCTCGCTTTGTCAGGCGGCGTTGCCGCATTGACCTTCTTTTTCTGTGTTTTTCTGTCGAGACACTTGCGTAACGCCTGGCAGAATTCATCCCCGGTCTGGTAGCGCTGGTCCGGATTCTTGGCGAGCGCCCGATCCATAACTGCGCCCAGGCAGGCCGGCAATTCCGGCTGCAATGTTTTGATGTACGGATGCGGCTCGTTGGCGATTTGATACATCAGGGTGGCCATGGTGTCGCCCTCAAAGGGCAACTCGCCGGTGAGCAGTTCGAAGGTCATCACCCCGAGCGAGAACAGGTCGGAACGGCCATCCACAAGCTTGCCGGCGAGCTGCTCGGGCGACATGTAGGAGGGCGTGCCGAGAACCACGCCGGTGCGGGTGCGGCTGGACGCGGTGATGCGCGCGATGCCGAAATCCATGACCTTGATACTGCCACTGCGCGGGTCGT
>Ga0209253_10003930_pt1 | contig 12986 bp, 9 predicted proteins | sample FrelakmetBRP12BR_FD_187145 | JGI IMG/M metagenome (GOLD analysis project Ga0209253, IMG submission 187145) | Freshwater lake sediment microbial communities from the University of Notre Dame, USA, for methane emissions studies - BRP12 BR (SPAdes)... | ecosystem: Environmental > Aquatic >...
CGCCAGCTTGCGTTCCAGGTCAATCATATTCTTGATCTCACCCGGGTTTCTAATATGCCGGAAGAATATCTTACCCATGAACGTCTGGGTGATCACATCTCCATAGCCTAACCAGCGCCCGAGTTGGGAGGATTTTGTCTCTCCAGCCTTTATTGCCACGAGGGGTGCCTCCTGGCGGCTGTCATACAGCCCAACAGTACGTTCCAACCAGACAATACGTTCATCCGTAATGATATAAAAGTCATTTCCCCAATCAAAGTAGAGCCATATAGCCCACAGGATTGACACACCTACCACTCCGGCGCCAAACCACCCCACCACTAGGCGGAAGGAGGTGGTAGAAATTTGAGTGGCTAAGAATATTATCAGTACTCCCAGCCAGGAAATCACAAGGGGTAATAGTTCACTTACAAACAAGTACGCGGGGTGTTTCCGGTAGATCAGCTTGATCGTTTCTTCCTCCCCCAACCAGCTGAATAGCTTTGAATGGATCAACTTGTACCAGACCAATTGTTTCTTGATATTTTTTGTTAAGCCAGGAATGGTATTTAACAGGCGGCGCAGCGCTTCCACCTGGATGCTATAGAGTAATGCTGGCTCTTTTGCAATGATATGATATGACTTCTGCTTACCTTGGAAGACTACATCTGCACCGAAAAAATCTCCCTGCTTAAGAGCATAGGATTCGCCATCGCTCCCTTTCATGAGCTGGGTAGAGCGTAAATTCCCGGAAACAAGCATGAAAAACGGGCAGTTCTTCCCATCCAGGCGCAAGGCGTCCCCTTCTTTCAACGGGATAGGATGGATAGATGAAGCCACTTGCTCGAGCTGTGCACTATTCAGCCCATCGAATAGCCTTATTTTTTTTAGCGAAGCAACGATTTGCTGACGATCTTCAGGCATAACATGATTGTAGCATGAACAAACCGTTTCGTTGATAATTCTTGCACATGCCTCCCAGATTTTTATAGCACCAGGTCCGTGGATGGATAAGCTTATGATAGAATCAAATCTCTTTAAACCCTTCTAGGAGGCTGCCCATATGCCCATCCACTTTGGCACTGATGGCTGGCGTGCTGTCATTTCAGATACATTCACATTTCATAATCTGCGGTTGGTCGGCCAGGCGATTGCTGATGCAGTTGGATCAGAACACTGGTTGAATGGTAAGCCTTCCGCGGAAAATATCGATTCACATAAAATGGTGGTTGGCTACGACACGCGATTTCTATCCGACCGTTATGCATCGGACATGGCGCGCGTATTGGCAGCCAATGGGTACAAGGTTCTTCTATCGCAATCAGACGCTCCCACCCCGGTGATATCATTCACCGTCCGTCAACAGGGCGCAATTGGTGGAGTGATGATCACGGCTTCACATAATGCCCCACGCTACAATGGTGTAAAGTTAAAGGCTGCTTATGGTGGATCAGCGCTTCCTGAACAGTGCCGCCGGGTAGAAGTGTATTTAAATGACAACGAGGCGCGTGGCCGCGGTCCCAACCAAATGGACTTTGAGCAAGCTCGGCAGTCGGGGCTCATTCAACGCATTAACCCCTTGCCTGCCTATTATGATCACCTGCGTACGCTGATCAATTTCGACCTTATCGCTGAGAACCCTCAGCGGATTGTCGTTGATTCGATGTACGGATCTGGGCGTGGGGTTATTAAAGGTGTCCTGCAAGGGACCGGTTGCGAGGTTCAGGAAATCCGGGCTGAATTGAACCCGGGTTTTGGTGGTGTTCATCCTGAGCCGATTAGCCGTTATCTGGGAGCACTGGCCAGTGCCATCAGCATGGGTATGGGTGACCTGGGTCTGGTAACTGATGGGGATGGAGATCGAATTGGTGCTATGGATGGGCGCGGCAACTTCGTCGATCCGCACAAAATTATGGCTTTAGCTTTACGGTATTTGGTTGAAAAAAGGGGATGGCGAGGACCTGTTATCCGTACTGTATCCACCACCAGTATGATCGATCGATTGGCAAAGCGTTATGGGCTCCCTATGCACGAGACACCCGTCGGATTCAACCACATCGCTGATTATATGCTCCAGGGTGATGTGTTGATTGGTGGTGAAGAGTCTGGTGGTATCTCATTCCAGGGACACATCCCTGAAGGAGACGGCATTCTCATGGGGCTCCTATTGTTAGAAATTGTCGCCACTTCCGGAAAAACTCTATATGAGCTGGTAGAAAATCTGTTGGAAGAAGTGGGACCTACTTTCTACCAGCGGACTGACCTGCGGTTGAGCCACCCGGTTTCCAAAGAGGCAATGAGCCGCAGTTTGGTGGAAGATGCACCCGCTGAGATTGGGGGAGAGAAAATCGCCAGCATTTCTACGGTCGATGGGGTTAAATATTTGATGGCTGATGAATCGTGGTTGCTGATTCGTCCCTCGGGCACGGAACCTGTATTACGGGTGTATGCCGAAGGACGCACGCAGCAAATGGTTCAGGATTTGCTCGGGTTTGGCGAGCAAGTAGCACTCAGGGCTGCATAATTTAAAAAAAAACAGATTGGGGTTGTACAGGCTCAACAGACCTGTGCAGCCCCAATCTGCGGTTTAATCGACCTTCAACCTCTAAGATGCAGTTCGTAGTATACGCATCAGGAAGATGATGGCCACTAATAAGAACGCGGCCACAATTAGCCCAGGGGTTCCAAGCTCATCTGCTATCCCGGTTTCTGGAAGGGCAGTTGAAGCTGGTTTAGTGGTAGGCGGTGGTGTTGAGGCCAGCCCAGCTTGTGTGGCCAGCCTAACTTGTGTGGCCAGCCCAGCTTGTGTGGCCAGCCCAGATTGTGTGGCTAGCCCAGCTTGTGTGGCCAGCCCAGATTGTGTAGCTTGCCCAGCTTGTGTGGCTAGCCCAGCTTGTGTGGCCTGCCCAGCCTGTGTGGCCTGCCCAGCTTGTGCGGCCTGCCCAGCTTGTGTGGCCAGCATAGCTTGTGTAGCCTGCCCAGATTGTGTGGCCTGCCCAGCTTGTGTGGCCAGCCCAGCTTGTGTGGCCAGCCCAGATTGTGTGGCCAGTCCAGCTTGTATTGCCACCCCAGATTGTGCGGCTTGTAGGGTTTGTGTGGCTTGTGCTACCTGAGTGAGAAGAGCATCACGAGTCGCAATTGCGATATCAACCGTTGGAGTTTTGGTGGGACCTAAAACGATCACAGGTGTATTGGTGGGAACTTTCGTGTTAGTTGGAACAGCAGTCGGGCGGAGGGTGGAGGTTGATGTAGGCGCTGAAGCAGTTTCGCTGGCAGAAAAAGCAATCACTGTTGCCTGGGCTTCGTTGGTCGCATTTGCACTCTGGGCAGACCTCTGGCCTGGTAGATATCTGAATAATGCAATGCCGGCAATACAAAGTAATGCCAGAACCATGATCCCACCCAAAACACCAGCAATGATTAAGAAACTGCGATTTCCATTTCCATTTCCATTGCCATTCGATGGTTTCTCTTCTTCAAGTTCATTTTCGACATCATTCATATCTGAAAAGGCCATAGTGTTATCTCCTCACCGATCCAATATTTCATCCGATAATCTCAAGATTTGCCAGGGGAACCTGGACCGTCTCACCATTGGATAACTTAATCTCTGCTGTTTTTGCCAGCACACCGCTTGGAAGACGGGATAAACTCTGCGGGAGGTTGGTCAATGTGCCTAGCATACTTTTATAGGGTGGGCTTACCACACGAACGGTTTGACCGATGGCAAAAGAGGCCAACTCTGTGGGGACTTCGGGAAACGCCCCCTCCGATGTCGAAACCACGATCTCTGGACGCGTGTTTCCGATCCGACTCCATGATTCAGCATTTAATGCCACTTCGTTCCTGCTACTTAACGACAAAACTGAAAATGCCTCCTGGTTCATAGGTAGCTTACCAAAACCCTCGACCAGCACAATTGGATAATTCACGCTCAAGGCAGCTGGCACCAGGGATGAAGCCATACTTGCAAGAATCATTCCGCGTATGGGTGTCTCTTCTGCAGAGAGCAGTACTTTTTCATCCTCACAATAACCGGCCATCACTACCGCAGCGCGTAAACTCACATTCATCATATCAGGTGTAATCAACTCGTCAGGGTCGTGCGCAAGGATATTCAATAACCCATAATTGATCTTACCATTGCCCCAGACGCCCTGGATGAGAGAACCCGTCGTTTCAATAATTACCCCGCGATCGTCGACAATCTCCACAACGACTCCAGAATAACCAGCCTTTAATTCGGAGAATTCTCCTTCCAATTCCATCAGCACCTGCCCATCACCAGCCACCACAACAGTTCCCGACCTTGGAGAACGCACAACACGGCGTCCAATTCCAACAGGTCCTGCGATTACATCCCCTTCACCAACTTCATCTCCCGCTCGACGCTGGATATACTGGTCAGCTTCCTTGGTCGATAAGCCTAAACCAAGCCCGATATCTAAAAGGAGGTGCTCCGGACGCAGAACTGCCTCAGCAACGATATCCGAAGGATTTACCTGCTGCCCTCGACGGGCAATTATTCTCCCTTCGGTGGGCATTAATCTTTCGCGCCGAATTGCTGCAACCGGTAGGATATGTGTGACCGAAGCTAGCATGCTAGAATCTCCAAGGCAGCGTTAACAAGATATTGCGCGATATACGAGGGGTGCAAGTTAAATGCCATTAGTATTATCCCGTACCAGCTATCGCCAGCCATTTATTGAGCGCATCGCGTCGCCTGGAAGGTTCCGCTGGTATGCGTAATGGTCGACCACGCCCATCAATCACAACCCCAAACACGCCCCCAACCACCTTCACCGTTCCCCCTCTGCCAAGCCCTCCCATACCTACATCGAAACGATGCAGTGGTGTCAGTTGCAGTGTTCCGGCTTGCCCGATGGGTAATCGAAGGGTAGCTAATGTGCCTTGCTTTACCTCCAGCTCAGATTCTTGCCCTTCCTCGGTTGTCATCCGTACCTTTAGGATGGTTGTTCCTGATTGTGCTTTTCCAACAGGTGAGATAATTGTGCACAGGTTAATAAAATTCGTTGCTTCGAGCGATTGGATGGTTAATAATGGCGCTACACTAGCCGCAGCACCAAGAGAAGCAGCTAGATTATTTCGATCCACGGCAATGGTGGTTATTCCAGTGGGTTGAAGACCATTCAATACCATCATCAAGGTTTGGTTTCGGTTTGGGGCTTTAGTAAGGACACTGCCCGAGGCAATGATCGGTTCAAACCAGGGTAAAAGGCCAGGCAGTGAGCCAAGAACATCGGGTGGGTAAGCTTTGGAGGCTTGCTTTACTGCCAGCTGCATCGCCTGGCAGGCAATTGCCTGCTCAATAGCCAGTTCAATCGAGGTGATTGGTAGGCTGTTGGGATAGATGGCTTTATTAAATATATAATCGCGGAGGTCCATCTCGGATACATCCACGGTTAGCCAACGGGATATATCACTCAAAGGACAAAGTTTCAGGATCTCAGGCAGATTCTCTCCCAAACCAAGCCCCGGGTAGATGCTTAATATTAAATCACCAGAAAAGGCCGATGCTACAGTGGTGGCAGATGCGCCGACATCAATCCCTAAAACTCCCTTGCGCGTATGGGCATACTCTTTGCTGATATAACGGATGGTTCTTCCAAATGCTGTAGCGGCTGGCATGAGATTGTTGCCGGTCCATAAATCCACTTCCTGAATTCCACGAATTTGTCGCGAGCGAACCAGTCGGTAAATTTGAGCCAGGGCAGGTTGTGAGGGTGTCAGCTGTTCACTTTCGTATGACTGGCGGACATTTGGAGAAATATGTAGATTTGTAATTGAACCGAGGGTGGCCTGCACATCTTGAACCAGTGCAGAATTACCTGCAAATAACACTTCAGGGCGGTGTTCTTTAGGCATGAGATAACATGCCAAGCCAACTGCTTCGAGCTGATCAATCACCGATGCCCTGGCGCCACCTTCAATCCCTCCTGCAACAACGATCAAGTCAGGTCGTAATTGAAGAATAGTGTCCAGGCGTGAAACAGTTTTTTGCCGGTCATTTAAACTCATACTTCCAACTACCTGGGCATAGGTTGTGGTAGCCAGGTTTTTTGCGCTCTCGGTTGAGATATCCTCCAGCAAGCCAATTGCCACCACTTTGAGTGGGGGTCCTACCGATACTGTTGCGACGCATGCGTCCACACCGGTCCCGTCTGGTTGAGAGGGAATTTGTATCTGGCCGTCCGGATTAAAAAACACACGACCGGTAATATCATGTAATTGATCCAAAGCTTCCTTAACCCCCACGCTAACGTCGTTCAATGGAGCAGATGCGGTTGTTGGCACGCTGCCATGTCCTAAAAAACGATATCGACCATCGACAACATCAAATAGTATCACGCGCGTCGAAACCGTTCCGATTTCTATTGCGAGGACTGAGTCAGCATCTATGAGTGAAGTTGGCATGATGATTAACTTTTAGAAAATCCCGATAATACTATCCCAAAGAAACTGAATGCGATCGATCAACGCTATGAGGGTGGCAATATACACCCCAGCAAACAAGACGCCCAGCGTGATAACAATGAAACCCTGCCCGGCGGTGGATAGATACTCCAAGATAACGGAGTGTTGAGCTGGTACTCCTTCCTCCTGGCGTTTGATTCCAAACTTGAAATAGATAAGCGTTGTCACGGTGCCCACCAGGATTATCAACCCATTGATGAACCAACCCACCAGCCTGCTTAACTCTTCTGGCGCTGTTTGGATATTGAGCAGGTTTGCCGATGCTCCAACTTGAGGAAATATCGTTCCCCGTACTGCGCCAGCAATCACAGTCGCTGCCCCAACGCCAGTAAGGAGAGCCAGCACCGGTGTACCCCCGCGCGACAAGCGCGGAGAAGCCTTGGTCAACATCCAAATGCCAAGAAGAACCGCAGGCAGCACATGTGTAGCATAGGTAAGCAGATTATCTACCTTACCGGTGGTAATTGCCTGGATTACTGGCACTAATACCTGGTACAAAATCACATTATAAAGAATAAGAACAGCCGCATATCCCGAGGCAACACCAATAAATATGGAAATTGCCAATCTGAAAAGGATATTATCTCCAATTAAGTAGCTAAGTACCATTATCGTAAGCGCAAAACCGATAATTACACCGATTGGGTCAGCCAATTGGCTGATTCGCTCCAACATGGTCGCTCCTAGCTTTCCTTCTTCTTACCAGACATTGGTAACTTCATTACCGCTCTGGAAATGCTTCCAATCAGTATGATTAAAACAGAAGCTGTAATTGCGATGCTAAATGCGTCCCATTCTCCATTTTGCTGGATATTGCCGACTGATCTGCCATAAGCTAATCCTCCAGCAAGGCTGGATACCATACCTTGAACTTGTGAGGGGTTTGCTTCATAATATGGCCGGATCAATGGTTCAGCTTGTGAACTGGTAACGATCAACAGTGGTGTACCGTCCTCCTTCAACACTGGGCCCACTTGTTCAACCCATGAACGGGCTGTGTCAGGGTCATTGGTTAATACAATGATCGCACTGAAATCATTAATGGTCGCAACAGTATCCAATGGAGCAGATTGCCATACATTGACTCCGTCCAATGAGTACGGTAAAACCGACTTGGGGGAGAGCGCTAAACCAACCAAACCCAAGGTGCCACCGGGAATATAACCAAGGTTAGTATAGTAAGAATAAGATCCCGGATTACCCTCCAGGCTAGTGCTAGGACTAATCAGGCTTTCTGCCAGGGCGGGACCGGATGGAATCGTTGTTACCAATGTCATGAAGTTGTTCTTGATCGTCAGCTGGTTGATCAACGTGGAAATAGCTAGATTCATCTCTCCCGAGAATCCAGCTTCATAATCAAATGCCAGGAGGACTGGTGATCCAGCTGGTATTGCCTGAACCTGTTGGGTAAAATCAACCACACCTGGAACTTCGCCGGGTTGTGGAGCCGGAACTTGCTGGCTACCTGTGATGATCATCCATGCGATGGGCAAAATCAAAGCAGCAGCAATAACCAGGCGAAAAATATTACGTGAAGTGAGGACCGGTTGGGAGGGTAATGGCTTTGGTTTTTGTTCATCAGCAAGTAACGCTACCATCATCTCTACCCGGGCACGTTGTTCATCAGTAACACGCAGTTTGATGGAATAAGTAGGCGGTTTTCTCGCCCGGATTGCCGATGGGTGTGCATTTATCACACCACGTAATCCAACCAAAGGCCCTGCAGTGACGACATCGGCAGCTGATAGGTCTTCGACTGGCTCAGTTGCGGATACACTATCATCGGGTCGAAGAGCCTCCAACCAACCTGGCAACTCAGCAGGGGCGATCTGAGGTCCTGGTTCCTCCTGATCAGATGGAGTTTCCTCGGGTTCTATCTTTCCGATCCAATCTGGTATGTCCATCGAGCCTGTATCGGCTGATTCCACAGTATCAGCAACACCTGCGCCTATAACGAATGCCTCACTGGGAGTTATCTCACCTTCCACTTTAATCTTTGAAGACGCTTCGAGCCCGGTTAACCAATCTGGTTTCTCGATTTGGGCAGGAGGTAAAACTCCCTCATCCCCGTTTGATTCCTCAACAGAAGGTCCAGTTAAATCCGCGTTGACTGGCACTTCTTTTTCATCCAGCGGCTCTTCTTGCAAAGACAGTGGCGATGATTCGCCGCCAGCTTCTGCAAGCAAGCTTGCCAGCCAATCATCATCGATGTCAGGTTGCACACCATTATCGGGAGTGGATGGCTGACTTAGTAGGGAATCGATTTGCTCTGCAATGTCATCCGGAGCTTGGCTCTCAGGTTTTGCTTCTGTTCCTTCAAGGAAATTGGCTTCGGTATTTTTAAGCCAATCTGGGATGGCTTGCTCCAAAGGTGAGGTGGATTCTGGTTTTAATCCCTGGCTTTCTGACTGATCAGAATCACCTGATGAAACAATAAACGGGTTCTCCTGTCCTTCCTGGTCAGATGGAGCAAGAAAACCAGACGCATTCAAAGGTGCCTGGCAGTACTTACACTCGTCCAGCTCGGGTGGGTTTGGTTTACCGCATAATGGACAGATGATATCAGTCATGATCTATCCACCGTATGGGCGATCAACACCCATTAGAATTCGTATGCCCGTGGCAACTGTACCTAATGCCACGCCCAATAAAAGCCCACGCGCACCTGCAACTGCAGGCACCTGTGCCAGCCATCCACGCAATGCAACAAGAGGGGCTACTTCTCCAAGGAAGAATAATGGCACTGACCCCAATAATACGATCAGCACGGTAACCAGGAATAGAACGGTATACCATTTGGGTCTGCGTGTCAGCAAGCGTGCGGCGGCATATACTAAGACTACAGCCAGCACTGCTAATAAGCTAATTTCCACTGGCACCTGGAAAGAATTAAAAATCCATAACGATAAAGCTCCGGTTGGTCCGCTGAGGCTGACCAAAATGATCGTAATACCCAAGGATACAAGTAAAACAATGCTGTTGATACCGCCCGCACCACCGGCTTTGGTCTTTTTCCAGTGAACGAAGGCTAAATTAAATATTCCCAATAACAGGGCAAAAGCTGCCAGGATGATTGACCACCCTATCAGGATAGACTGGATATTACCAAACACCCCCGGGAAAAAGTATCCCAATAAAACAAGCAAGCCTGAGATAACTGCAATAATTGCATTGGAGGTGGGCAGGATTTTCTTCAATTTAAGATCCTAAACAATTTTAAGATTGCCCCAATTACAATCGCTCCAATCAATACCCAGCGAAGGATATCTTGTGTACGTAAACTGGCTAGGTGAGCAGGACCTGCCCCAAGGTATGCGCCTGCTGCATATAGTTCTTCACCGAGTAGTGGTTCATCAGATGTGACGTATAAGACAGCCTGGGCATGGATGCTGTCTGAGCCAGCTACGGTCAGAGAACGACTGCGCTCTCCTGCTTCGGTCAACAGGGCAATCTCGGTCCCCAAATGTCCTGTGAAGAAATTGGCAGAGACATATTCATCATGGATGGTAGGCATGGCACCAGCTGCATAAGCCAGGGGACTAAGACCAGTCATATGTGCATTCGTTGGATCATAACGCTGCTCTGTCCCGAGGCTACGATATGTGCTTTGCAGGGTATCCTGGCTGAGAATGGTGAGTACCCCATCACCCGATGTCGTCATTGGGGGTCGGTCGCTGTTGGAGGCTGCCCGGGCAGAACGATCCAGGATGGTAAGCCCGATAAAAGCAGCCCCACCCTGTAGATCGGTTATACTACCCCGGCCCAATGAAATATGGAGCCTTTTCCCAGCCTCCACTGCCAGGTCAACTTCGCGCCGAACATGCCGGAAAGCCTGGATATTTCGTAGGCTGATCTTAGGTCGATTACCGTCTGAGAAAAAGTAGAACAGGATCAAGCCCAGGCAGAGCAGGATAAATAGCAAGCCAAGGTAATTGCTGATTGAGCTAAGAACTTGTTCCACTGGAGGGTGCCTCCCTTAGCAAGGATACAAATGCACGCGTTTCAACAGGGCTTTCGAGCATCTGAGCAAATGCCTGGAGTGAACGAGCAGTTATCACACCAGAAAGCAAGGGCTGGCTGAGATACAGAATCTGGGCAGCAAGCAGGCTAAGTGAACCAGATGCTTCCAGCACCAAAGCTACTGACTCGCTTATCCCCCATCGATGGAATATACGCGACCAATTTACCCAGTTAGCCTGGTTTTCACTCATGATTAAAGTATAGCACAGAATTTCCATGCATTTTTACAAGGAAGAACTTAATTGCCAAATGAAATTGAAATATGACAGGGGACAGGTGTTTTTTATGCCTTATATAACTGTCTCTTTCATTACAGAACGGCTAAACTATCTGATTGGTAAATTATATCAATCTAGATTTCCAAACCCAATAATGGAGTAGGTTTAATGAAAAAAATAACAGCAAACCTTGATGGCAACGAGGCAACTGCCTATGTTGCTCATAAGACAAGTGAAGTGATAGCAATCTATCCAATCACCCCCTCATCCACCATGGGTGAGTTCGCCGACGAGTGGACCGCCCATAAACGACCAAATTTGTGGGGAACAATTCCCATGGTCGTTGAAATGCAATCTGAGGGCGGCGCAGCAGGGGCTGTGCATGGAGCACTGCAAGCCGGTGCCCTCAGCACCACTTTTACCGCCTCGCAGGGATTGTTGCTCATGATCCCCAATATGTACAAAATCGCTGGTGAGCTGACCTCGACGGTATTTCACGTCTCAGCACGCTCCTTGGCAGTTCACGCACTCTCGATTTTTGGCGACCATTCGGATGTGATGTCCACCCGTTCGACAGGTTTTGCCCTGCTCGCCTCCTGCTCGGTGCAGGAAGCGCATGACCTCGCCCTTATTGCACAGGCTTCCACATTGGAATCCCGTATACCTTTCCTGCATTTCTTTGATGGCTTCCGCACATCAGCAGAGGTCAACAAGATCGAGATGTTGAGCGACGACGAGATTCGCGGCATGATCTCGGATGAGTTAGTACAAGCCCATCGGGCGCGTGCCCTTTCCCCTGACCATCCATACATTCGTGGCACTGCTCAGAACCCGGATGTGTATTTCCAGGGACGCGAGACGGTCAATCCATTCTACACAGCATGCCCAGGTATTGTCCAAAAAGCCATGGACAAGTTTGCATCCAACGTCGGGCGAAAATACAACCTGTTCGATTACGTCGGTGCACCCGATGCCGACCGGGTGATTATCCTGATGGGTTCCGGGGCTGAAACTGCCGGTGAAACCGCCTTGTATTTGAATGCGCACGGGGAGAAAGTCGGTGTAGTTAAAGTACGGCTGTATCGCCCGTTTTCAGCTGAACATTTGCTGAAAGCATTGCCAAGCACGGTCAAGATGGTTGCGATCCTCGACCGGACGAAAGAGCCCGGCGCAGGGGGTGAACCCCTTTACCTGGACGTGGTCAATGCCCTCTTTGAGAACGGACGGCAGATTAAAGCCATCGGTGGCCGTTATGGCCTATCCTCCAAGGAATTCACCCCTGCCATGGTCAAGAGTGTATTCGATGAGATGCAAAAATCTCAACCGAAAAATCACTTCACCATTGGGATCACGGACGATGTCTCCCATACCAGCCTGGAATTTGATCCCGACTTCGATATTGAATCACCGCAAACCACCCGCTGCGTGTTCTGGGGCTTGGGAGCCGATGGCACTGTGGGTGCCAATAAAAATTCGATCAAGATCATTGGTGAGGAGACTGAGAACTTTGCCCAGGGTTACTTCGTGTACGACTCGAAGAAATCAGGTGGCATCACCATCTCGCACCTGCGTTTTGGTCCAAAACCCATCCGCGCCCCCTACCTGATCACCCATGCACAGTTTGTCGCCTGCCACATGTTCAATTTCCTTGAGCGCTTTGACGTGCTCAGGTTCGCCATGCAGGGTGGTGTCTTTTTGTTGAACAGCCTGTATGGACCAGACGAGGTTTGGGATTACCTGCCGCGTGAAGTGCAAGGAGTCATCCTGAAGAAAAAACTGCGCTTCTTTGTCATCAACGCTCACGAAGTCGCCAGAGATACCGGCATGGGTGTGCGTATTAACACCATCATGCAGACCTGTTTCTTTGCCATCAGCGGAATTCTACCTCGCGATGACGCAATTGCTGAGATCAAGAAAAGCATTAAAAAGACCTATTGGAAACGCGGCGAGGCGGTCATCAATCAGAATTTTGAAGCGGTTGACCAGACCCTGGCGAACCTGCATGAGGTGAATGTAGCCGGAAGAACAGCCACCAGCACCATCACGCGCCGCCCAAATGTCCCAGAGAAAGCCCCCAAATTCGTCAAGGATGTGCTGGGTAAGATTATTGGGTTGGAGGGTGATGAGCTACCTGTGAGTGCCTTCCCCGTGGATGGAACATATCCCCTGGGCACAACCCAATGGGAAAAGCGCAACATCTCTTTGGAAGTGCCTGAATGGGTGCCTGACCTTTGCATCCAGTGCGGCAAGTGTGTCTTCGTCTGCCCGCATGCG
>Ga0209253_10003931_pt1 | contig 12986 bp, 10 predicted proteins | sample FrelakmetBRP12BR_FD_187145 | JGI IMG/M metagenome (GOLD analysis project Ga0209253, IMG submission 187145) | Freshwater lake sediment microbial communities from the University of Notre Dame, USA, for methane emissions studies - BRP12 BR (SPAdes)... | ecosystem: Environmental > Aquatic >...
CCTTGGCCGCGATAACTACATGATTGCGTTGAAATATCGCGGGCAAGCCCGCTCCCACAGGGGGATTTTTTCACAGGCTCACAGACAGCGTTTGCGAAATCCGCAGTCGTGGCAGGAACGTTCGTCCTCAGGTTCTATACCCAGTTCCTCCAGGCGGGCGGCGAGATCGAGCACCTCCTCGATATCAACCGGGGAGGGGCTGCCGCGCAACGTCTCTTGCCAAAGCTCCAGATCACCGTAGCAATGCAGCCACCGCAGCACGACCCCGGGGACTCGCTCGGCTGCGTAAGCGCGCAGGTCCTCGCCGGTAAAGTGATGATTCAGCTCCTCGACGGTGCGGAAAATGACTGACTCGGCCGCCAGCAAGGCGAAGGCTTTGAGCAGAGTCTCCGTCGACAAGCTCATCGGATGTCTTTCTATGGGGCGCTGCGGATTATAGGTGAGGCGCGCGAGAACGTCTTTCCGGATCGTCGGCAAAGCTCAACCTGTCGCATGGCGGAGCCCCTTTCGCCGCGAGACAGGGGAATATCTGGCGAAAAACGCCCACTCAAGTTGGGGCGGAACCGCCAGCCGCGTTGTGCCTGGCGGAACTCAGAGCTTGTGCATTGATTCCCCACGGGAGCGCCCTTGACCGCGATAACGACTTGAATGGGATCAATTATTGCGGGCAAGACCGCTCCCGAAAAAGGCTCTATTGACAGGCTCTGAGACAATGGACTTCAAGGTGCGTTCCTGCTGACCATCTTTAATAATCCGCCCACGGCAGCGGATGCGGCGATCAGGCTTGCGACGCATGACAGCCAGAACCCGGCCACGCCCATGGGAGGCGTCGCGTCGAACGCCAGCCAGTGGCCGCCTGCCAGGCCGATTCCCCAGAATGCGGCCACGTGGACCAGCATGGGCGCGAAGGTTACCTTGTAGCCGCGCAGGCAGAACGACGCGGCGGTCTGGGTCGCGTCGAAGAAGTGCATGACCACGGCGTACACGACAAGCGACAGCGCCACGGCGCGGACGCCTGGTGCATTCGTGTACGCGCCCACGAGAGGTGACCAGAACGTCGCGAGCAGAGCCGCGACCGCCGCGGCGACGCTCGCCGTCAGGGCGACGCCCTGAGCCGCTGTCGCCCGGGCACGCGCGAAATCGCGGGCGCCGGCGGCTTGACCCACCAGGACCGACAGACTGTAGCCGAGCGCCAGGGATATCATGTAACACGTCGAGACGATATTGATCGCGATACGGTGACCGGCCGCCACGTCCGCGCCCAACGGCGCGACGAACAAGGCGATGAGGGTGAATGCCGAAATCTCGACGAGATTGGAAAATCCCATGGGAGCGCCGATTCGAAGCAGTTCCCCGAGCGCGCGCCGTTGCGGTGGCTCCCAGCGCGAAAACAGCGCCAACCGCCGGAAAAACGGATTCACGGCGAGATAGACGATGCTCGCGCTGAACCAGAGCCAGGCCACGAACACCAGAGACAGGCCGCTGCCGATGGCGCCGAGAGAAGGCAAGCCGAGCTTGCCATAGACGAGGACGTAGGACAGCGGCACATGTATCGCCGCTCCAAGCATGCTGACCAGCATGATCGGCCGAGGGCGACCGACCGCGGCGCACAGCGCGTAGAAGGTGCGGTAGAGCATCTGCGCGGGAACCGCCCAGGCGGTGGTTTGCAGATAGCCCACGGCGATTTCCTCCACCGCTTGATTGGGGGCGCTCCACGCCACGAGCGGCCGGGGAAACCGCAGCAGCAGGAACCCCGCCGCACCGAGCAGGAGCGCCAGCCAGACACCCTGCCGCACCGCGCCGCCGATGTCCTGGAGGCGGCCTGCGCCGTAAAGGTGGGCCACTGTCGGCGAAAGCGCCTGCAGAATGCCCACCAGCGTGAGCGAGGTCGTGATGTGCACACCCGACGCGATGGCGAGGCCGGCGAGATCGTCCGTGCGGAAATGACCGACCAGCATCGTATCGGTCACTGCCATGCTGATGTGCGCCAGTTGGGCTACCAGCACCGGCCAGGTCAAGTGCAGGATCTGACGAACGACAGGTTCGGGCATTCGCGGTGTTGGCGTTGTTCCGGTCCGGCTGGTGTGAGCCCGGTGCGCTCGACCATTCGGCGTTCAGCGCCTTGCTTGCAGGCGCCGCGGCGCTCGCGTTGCAGGTTACCATAGCGAACTTTTTCGCAGCCCAGCTATCGCCATGCACCTGATTCGTCCCTTTGCCGGTCTGCGGCCGGTGCGCGGCCGTGCCGCGGATGTGATTGCGCCGCCCTACGACGTGCTTTCCGGTGCCGAGGCGCGCGGGAGGGCGGCGGCCAAGCCATGGAGTTTCCTGCATATCTCCAGGCCGGAGATCGATCTGGCTGAGGGCACGGACCCCTACTCGCCGATCGTCTATGCAAAGGCGGCCGAGAATCTGCAGCGCATGATGAAGGAGGGTGTGCTGCGGCGGGATCCGGCGCCGTGCTATTACGCTTACAGGCTGACCATGGGTGCGCATGTCAAGACGGGGGTAGTGGCCGCCGCATCGGTCGCGGCGTACGACGCAGACCGCATCAAGCGGCACGAGTACACGCGCCCCGCCAAGGAGGATGATCGTGTGCGCCAGATCGAAGCCACCGATGCTCAGACCGGCCCGGTGCTGATGGCCTATCCGGATGCGCCGCGCATCGACGCCTTGCTCGCCGCGGCCGCGGTGGATCCACCTGATACGGACGTCATGGCCGAGGACGGGGTGCGCCACGAATTGTGGGTGATTCGCGACGCCGAAGCGATCAATCGCCTGACTGCCGCCGTCGACGCGATCCCGGCCCTGTACATCGCCGACGGGCATCATCGCTCGGCCGCGGCCTCCCGGGTGGCCGCGGCGCGCCGGGAGGAGAATCCGGCTCATACCGGCGACGAGAGCTACAACTACTTCCTGTCGGTCATCTTTCCCCATCACCAGATGCAGATTCTCGACTACAACCGGGTGGTGACCGACCTGAACGGCCTGTCGGTGGGGCAGTTTCTCGAGCGGATCAAACGCTGCTGCGCGGTGCACACGAGCGAAGCGGCGGTCAAGCCCGCGCGCCACGGCGAGTTCGGGTTGTACGTGGCGGGACGATGGTACCGCGCGGCGTTCCGGGCGGCACTGATGCCGGAAGACGATGCCGTGGCCAGGTTGGACGTGAGCCTGCTGTCCGATCATGTACTCGGCCCGATCCTCGGCATTCACGACCCGCGGCGGGATAAACGCATCGATTTCGTCGGCGGCATACGGGGACTCGCCGAGTTGGAAAGGCGAGTCGATGCTGGGGAAATGGCGGCGGCGTTTTCCATGTACCCGACGCGCATGGAAGATCTGATGGCCGTGGCGGATTCGGGCAATGTGATGCCGCCGAAGTCTACCTGGTTCGAGCCCAAGCTCGCCGATGGCTTGGTGTCGCACATGCTGGATTGACGGCGTCGCGGCTCGCGCTCAAGCGAAAATCCCATGCAAATACCATTGATCCGGCGCCGTCAACTCACGATACACCCATAGCAATTCATCGGCGCTGCCGGCGGCGATGAAGTAATCGCGCCTCGCCTCCGTCGCGCCCGGTGCATCCCACCAGCCCGACTCGATGCGCTCCGGCCCGGCGACGAGCCGCAGCGGCGTCTCCAGGCAGGGGAAATTCTCCCGCGTGGCGAGGCGTCGGGGTTGCGGCAGCAGCCACAGGGGCCGCGGCAGGGCGGGTAGCGCTCCGGCCCGCTTTGCCGGTCCGGGCTCGGCGTGCCGCCAGGCGTGTTCCGGCCGGTGGTCGGCGGCCGGTTGCAGCCCTTGCACTGCTTCGCGACCGAGCCGGGCGCGCAGCCTTTCCACCAGCAGGCTCACCTGGTCGGTGTGCTTGTGCATGTCGCCGAAAAGGGTTTCGGCGGCGAGCGCGAGCGGCCGAATTTCCTTCGCCGCGATTGCCACGGCGCGGACAGGCGCGGCCAGTTCGATCCTGGCAAAGTGCTCGCGAGCGAGCAATGTGCAGCGCACTTCGTCCCGGCTCGATTCGCCGAGGGTGATGACGAGTTCGGCGGGCGGGAGATCCTCGTGCTCCAGCCGCAGCGCGAAACGTTCGACTCCGGCATGGCGCCCAGCCAGGTAGGCCGCGAGGCCGGCGCACAGCCGGCGCACTCCGAACATGAGGGTTTCGATCCGGGTCTGCGGGACAGTGAGTTCGAGCCTCGCCGAATAGGTCGGGGGCGGGACGAACCAGGGCCGCGGGTCCGGCGTGCGGCCCGCTGCACGATCGAGAGAATCGAGTAGCGTCGCCGCGCCGCGTCGCGCCAGCCCCGCCCGCGGCAACCGCAGACAATCCTCCACGCTGAGTGCGCCGATGGAGAGCAGCATTTCCATTACCTCTGGCGCGCAGTCCAGCACATCCAGCGGGAGCCGGTCGATGGCCTGTTTGAGCGCCACCTCGTCCGTGATCACCGTGCGGCGGGCTGCGCGAGCGAGCCACCGTGCGGCCAGCGGTGTCGGTGCGCCGGCGACTTCGGCGGCGAAACCGAGATCGCGGCAATCGTCATCGATGCGCCGCGCCAGGGCATCGGCGCCGCCGAACAGCCGCAGGCTGGCCTGTACCTCCAGCAGCACGCAGGCGGGCGAATCGAGACTGACATTGGGCGTGTACTGGCCTGCCCAGAGGGCAACTTCCCGCAGGGCGATATCCTCACCGCGCCGATCGCGGGTGCGGACGATCAGCTCCGGCGCCGAGGCAGATGCGGTGGTCCCGACCCCTGCCAGAGCCAGCGCGCTCGCCAGCCCCAGGTCGGCGCGCACGCCCAGGCGCTGGGCGGCCGGATTCGCCGCCACGATGCGGCGATGCTCGGCCACGGCCAGCGGCTGCGCCTCAGGCGTACCACGCTGAAATACCTGCAGCGGCAGGTTGGGCAGATAGATCGCGAGCCACAACATCGGTAGGTAAGGGACGGGGAACATCGATCAACAGCGGGCCGGCGAGCCGTGCGCCGCGGCGCTTCAGCACATGTACCGCCAGCCTGCCGTCGCCGCGCTCGAGGTAAAGCTTGAGCGCCGCGGGAGAGGCCTGGTGCGCGAGCCGGGCAGGGCGAAAGAGGACCGCCGCGGCGCTGCTCTGCTCGGTGGCGAGCTGCAGCCGGCGCAGCGCACTGGCGTCAGTCGTGTCGAGCCACGCCAACACCATGTTGCAGGCATTGGAGGCAAGCACCTGGCGAGTCGCCCACAGCTTTTCCGCATCGCTTGCCGGGCGGACAACGAGCAGCCGAGCAAGCACCATGCCGGCGGCAGCGAGCGCGGGTGCGTAGGGCAGGTAAGGCGGCGCCACGAAAGCAATCCAGCGCATTTCCCGCGCCAGCCGCGCCAGCGCGGGCAGCAGCAGTGTGAGTTCCCCGACGCCCTCGCGGGCGGCGAAAACTTCCGTGAGAGCGCCCACCGGCCAACCGCCCCCCGGCAGCACCACATCCAGCGCTGAGAATCCCGTTGGTATACCGGGAAGCTGCGGCGCGGCCACGCCGTCGCCGCGCCAGAGGGCGGGGTGGTCGGGCAGGGTGTGGAGGGTGGCGGTCATGGTCGGATGGAGGGGATCTCATAGGAGATCGGAAAGCTTCTTCGCCTGGTTCGCGCCGTCCCGCGCATCGAGTTGCCGCACCTGCAGCCTCGCTGCGAGAGGCCCCGTTACAGCGCCCGTCCGCCGCGGATCAGTCCGACCGCGATACCTTCGATGACGAACGGTTCGCGTCGGGTGTCCACGATGATGGGATCAAATTCGGGATTCTCCGGCAGCAGCTCCACCATCGTGCCGCGGCGGCGCAGCCGTTTCACTGTCACCTCGTCGTGCACCCGCGCCACCACGATCTGCCCCGTCCGGGCCTCGGCGGTGCGGTGCACCGCCAGCAGATCGCCGTCGAGAATGCCGGTATCGCGCATGCTCATGCCGCGCACCTTGAGCAGGTAGTCGGCGCGCGGCTTGAACAGGTTGGGATCGATGGGATGGCGGCTCGCGACGTTCTGCTCCGCCAGGATGGGACTGCCGGCGGCCACCCGGCCGATGAGCGGCAGGCCCAGGGCCTCGACGAGGCGGATACCGCGGGCCGCGCCTGCCTCGAGCTCAATCAGCCCTTTGCGGGCGAGCGCCCGGAGGTGTTCCTCGGCGGCGTTGGCCGAGCGGAAGCCGAAAGCCTGGGCAATCTCGGCGCGGGTGGGGGGGTAGCCCATCGATTCGACTGTATCGCGGATGAGCTGCAGGATCTGCTCCTGGCGAGCGGTCAGCTTGGATGAAGTGGACAAAGCGGACAATATTACGGACATGATTATTTCTCCAGTATATGTATACTTGTACAGCTACCGGAAAAATGCAAGGGGAACCGTTACGATATCGGTCGGTGCCCGCGAGCATCGCGGGCGGGGCATGGGGCGCCGCCCGGCTTACTTCATCACCAACACCGCAGCGCCCTGGAATTCTCCGGCCCGCAGATGATCCAAAGCGTCGTTCGCCTGTTCCAGGCGATAGCGATGAATCTGTGTTCGCACCGGGACCTTGGGCGCCAGCGCCAGGAATTCGTCGCCGTCACGGCGGGTGAGATTGGCGACCGACCGTATGACGCGTTCGCCCCAGAGGAGATGATAGGGAAAGCTGGGGATGTCGCTCATGTGAATACCCGCGCAGACCACCACGCCGCCTTTGGCCATCTGCGCCAGCGCCGTCGGCACCAGGGCTCCTGCCGGGGCGAAGATGAGAGCCGCCTCCAGCTTTCGTGGTGGCGCATCCGTGGAGTCGCCAGCCCACACCGCCCCGATCTCTTGAGCGAAAGCCTGCGCCGCCGTATCGCCCGGCCGCGTGAAGGCGTAGACCTCGCGTCCCTGCCAGCGGGCGACCTGACAGATGATATGAGCCGCGGCGCCAAAGCCGTAAACGCCGATGCGCCGCGCCTCGCCCGCCATCGTTAGCGCTCGATAGCCGATCAACCCGGCGCAAAGCAGCGGCGCGGCCTGCGCAGCGTCGTGGTTCTCGGCGATGGGAAAGCAGTAGCGCGCGTCTGCGACAGTGTAGTCGGCGTACCCGCCGTTCATTTGATAGCCGGTGAAACGCGCTTCGTTGCACAGGTTTTCACGGCCGGCGGTACAGTACCAACAGTGGCCACAGGTCCACCCGAGCCAGGGCACGCCGATTCGTTGCCCCAGGCGAAAGCCGCTGACGTTGGCGCCGAGCCGGCTCACGCGGCCGACGATTTCGTGCCCCGGCACGATGGGCAACTTCGGTTCCGGCAGCTCGCCGTCCACCAGGTGCAGGTCCGTGCGGCATACGCCACACGCTTCCACCTCGACAAGGATCTGACCGGCGGCCGGCTCGGGGATGGGCAATTCGACAAGCCGCAGGCGCTGGCCCGGTTCAGACAGCAGCATGGCGCGCATCATTCTTAACCTCGCTTTCGATCGCTGTTCCGGGCAACGATAAGACCCGGTTCCCGGGACGTATTGACTTGAGTCAAGGGCTGCCCGAAGATGGGAACAGGCCGAGGGCTCGCTTCTGGGAAACTTGCGTTTCTGGAGTAGAATCGATCGCAACGGGAGAAGACATGCTGCAGGCTGGACAATCCGCACCTGCTTTCACGCTGCCGGATGCCGACATGGAGTCGTTCGATTTCGCGTCGGCGCGCGGCAAGAACGTTGTTCTGTTTTTTTACCCGAAGGACGATACGCCGGGCTGCACGCTGGAAGCCGCCGAATTCAGCGACCACGAGGATGAATTCAAGAGTCATCACTGCCTCGTCGTTGGGATCAGCCGCGACGACTGCTTCACGCACGCCGATTTCCGAGACAAGCATGGCCTCTCGGTGCGCCTGCTCTCCGATACCGAGTGCGAGGTGTGCCGCCTTTACGGCGTATGGCAGGCGCGCGAGGTGAACGGCGTCAAGAAGATGGGCATCGTGCGGTCGACCTTCGTAATCGACGACAAGGGTATCTTGAGACACGCCCTTTACGGGGTCAATCCTCGCGGCCACGCCGCCGAGGTGTTGGATCTGGTGAAGCAACTTGATAGGCAGCGCGCCGATGCGGATCGAGAAAGGCAAAGTTGTCACGCTGAGTTACCGAGTATCGGACCCGGACGGGAATCTCATTGATGAGGGCCATGATCCGCTTGTTTATCTGCATGGCGGATACGATGGAATCTTTCGTCTTATCGAGGAGGCCCTGACCGGGAAATCCGTCGGCGCCGAGCTCGAAGTGAAACTGCATCCGGAAGACGCCTTTGGCGAATACGATCCCGAGCTGGTCCTCGTCGAAGCGCTCTCGCTGTTCCCGGAAGGGATTGAAGTGGGCATGCAGTTCGAGCGCGTTACTGAAGACGGCGAAGAGGAGCGCGTCTACACGATCACCGATATCGCCGACGGCAAGGTGGTTGTCGACGGCAACCATCCCCTGGCTGGTGAGGCGCTCCTCTTCAGGTGCGTTGTCGTCGATGTGCGCCCGGCTTCGGCGGAGGAAATCGCGCACGGCCATGCGCACGGGCCGCACGGTCACCATCACTGAATGCCTGCAGGAGGGCGAGCGGCCTGACACGCCTTCGATAGTCCCGTATTTCAAGGTCCGCGCCGCCGACCTTGATCGCTGCTGGCCGAGCGGCGGCAGCGCCTGCCAGACCAATCCGTTTTTCACAAAAACAGGGAGATCCGTTTATGCCGAAACGCGCAACAGAAGCCATCCGCACAGTCGCTCTTGTAGGTCATGCGCATGCCGGCAAGACCACCCTCGCCGAGGCGCTGCTGTTCAAGGCCGGCGCGATCAAGGCGATGGGCAGCGTGGAGCGGGGAAGCACGGTGTGCGATTTCGACCCCTTGGAAAAAGCGGCGGGGCATTCGCTCAACGCATCCCTGGTCAACTTCCCTTGCGAGGGGGTCCATATACATCTGATCGACACCCCCGGTTCGCCTGACCTGGTTGGCCAGTCGATCAGCGCGCTCGCAGCGGTCGAGACGGCCGCGGTGGTCATCAATGCCCAGACCGGCATCGAACTGATGACCACCCGCATGATGAAATGGGCGCGCGCGCGGGGACTGTGCCGGATGATCATCGTCAACAAGATTGACGCGGAGAACGTCGATTTGCCCAGGCTGCTCAAGTCCATCCAGGACGTTTTCGGCAGGGAATGCCTGCCGATCAACCTGCCGGCCGACGGCGGCCGGGAGATCGTCGATTGCTTTTTCAATCCCGACGGCGATTCCGATTTCTCTTCGGTCAAGGATGCTCATTCCGCGCTGGTTGACCAGGTGGTGGAGGTCGACGAGGAGCTGATGGCGCTCTACCTGGAGCAGGGCGAGGAACTGCGGCCGGAGCAGTTGCATGCGCCTTTCGAGAAAGCACTGCGCGAGGGGCACCTCGTGCCGGTCTGTTTCGTCTCGGCGAAGAACGGAACGGGAGTCGGCGAGTTGCTTGACTTGTTCCTCAAGCTGGCGCCCAACCCCGTCGAGGGCAACGCGCCGCCTTTCTACAAGGGCGAACCGGGCGACGCCAACGTCGAGGCGTTTCACGCCGTGCCGGACCCGTCCAAGCATTTGCTGGCCCACGTCTTCAAAGTGTTGATCGATCCCTACGTCGGCAAGCTCGGCATCTTCCGCGTCTACCAGGGTAGCGTGACCAAGGACTCCCAACTCTACATCGGCGAAGGCAAGCGGCCTTTCAAGGTTGGCCATCTTTACCTGTTGCAGGGCAAGGACTACGTGGAGACCGATACACTGGTGCCGGGCGACATCGGCGCCGTGGCGAAGGTCGACGAGGTCGAGTTCGACTCGGTACTGCACGACTCCCACGACGAGGATCACATCCACCTGCGCCCGCTGGAGTTTCCCCGACCCATGCACGGGCTCGCCGTGGAACCGAACCGCAAGGGCGACGAGCAACGCATCTTCGAAGTGCTGCACAAGCTCGAGACGGAGGACCCGTGCTTCAAGGTCGAGCGGCACCCGACGACCCACCAAACGGTGATCATGGGGCTGGGTGAGTTGCACCTGCGCGGCAAGCTCGAGAAGATGGCCAACCAGTACAAGGTCGAGGTGTCAACCAAGCCGCCGAAGATCCCCTACCGAGAGACCGTCACGCGCAACGCCGAGGGTCACTGTCGCCACAAGAAGCAGACCGGCGGCGCCGGTCAGTTCGGCGAGGTTTATCTCAAGATCGAACCGCTCGAACGCGGCGCCGGCTTTGAATTCCTTGATCAGACCAAGGGCGGCGTGATCCCCAACGTGTTCATGCCGGCGGTGGAAAAAGGCGTGCGCGCCGCCCTTGACCAAGGGGTCGTCGCCGGCTATCCGGTCCAGGACTTGCGCGTCATCGTGTATGACGGCAAGAGCCACCCGGTGGATGGCAAGGAGATCGCTTTCTTCACGGCAGGCCGCAAGGCGGTGATCGACGCGATCCTCAAGGCCGGACCCATCGTGCTGGAACCGATCGTCAATATCGAGATCAATGCGCCGGAGGCCTTTGTTGGTGATCTGACTTCGGACCTCTCCGGTCGGCGCGGGCAGATCACGGGGACCAATTCGAGCGGGGACAGCATGTCCGTGTCGGGCCAGGTGCCGCTCTCCGAATTGTCCGATTACCAGTCGCGGTTGAAGTCGGTGACGGGCGGCGCCGGCGGCTATTCGATCGAGTTGTCCCACTATGCGCCCGTGCCGCCGCAAACTCAACAGCAGTTGACGTCGCAGTACAAGCTGGCGCGCGACGAGGATTGAGATCGACCAGGGCGGATTGCACCCGCGCTGCGAATTCGCCCTGCGGGGGCGCGTTCACAGCGTGTCGGCCGGCTTAGAGCTTGTGGATTTTTCGTTGTGGGAGCGGCCTTGGCCGCGATAACAACATGATTGCGTTGTAATTTCGCGGGCAAGCCCGCTCCCACGGGGGGATTTTTTCACAGGCCCTGAGCGGAGCAACGCGCCGCGCCTGCGACTGCCGCTGGAATTCGACGAATCACTCCGATAGCCGTTTCAGTTCGTAGAGCTTATCGAGCGCTTCGCGAGCGCTGAGGCTGTCGGGATCGACCGCACGCAAAGCCTCCAGGACGGGGTGAGGCTCCAGCTCGGCCGGCAACACACAACCGAACAGGTCGGGTTGGTGAGCGTTCCCGATTTCGCGGTTTTCGAGTTGGCGCAACCGCCGCTTGGCGTCCCTTATGACGCCTTTCGGGATACCCGCGAGGCCGGCAACCTGGATCCCGTAGCTCTGACTGGCCGGACCTTCCGACACGGCATGCAGGAACACGATCGTCTGACCATGTTCGACGGCGTCCAGGTGCACATTCGCGCATTCGCGGTAGTCCTGGGCGATCCGGGTCATTTCGAAATAATGTGTGGAAAAAAGGGTGAGGCAGCGGTTGACCTCGATCAGTTGGCGGCAGATGGCGAAGGCGAGCGCCATGCCGTCAAAGGTGGAGGTGCCGCGACCGACCTCGTCCATCAGCACCAGGCTGTTTTCGGTCGCGCCGTGCAGGATGGCGGCGGCTTCCGTCATTTCCACCATGAAGGTCGAGCGCCCGCTCGCGAGATCATCCGAAGCTCCGATGCGGGTGAAGATCGCATCGACCGGACCGATCGTCGCGGCAGCGGCCGGCACGAAGCTCCCTGCATGGGCCAGCAGCACGATGAGCGCGACCTGGCGCATGTAGGTGGATTTGCCGCCCATGTTCGGTCCGGTGATCAGCAACATGCGACGGGTCGGCGTCAGCTCGACATCGTTGGGAATGAACGAATCGACCTGGCGCTCCACCACCGGATGCCTGCCTGCCTCGATACGAATGACCCGATCCGCCGTGAAACGCGGCCGGCAATAGTTGTATTGCACGGCCGCGCGGGCGAAGGCGGCGAGACCGTCCAGGAGCGCGGCTGCCCGCGCAATCCGCTGGAGGGCCTCGATGTGTACGGCCAGGTCCTCCAGCAATTGCTGGTAGAGTTGGCGCTCGCGCGCCAGCGCCCGGTCCTGGGCGGAAAGAGCCTTGTCCTCGAAGGCCTTCAACTCCGGCGTGATAAAGCGTTCGGCATTCTTCAACGTCTGCCGTCGGCGATAGTCCTCCGGCACCTTGTCGGCATGGGCATGGGTCACTTCGATGTAGAACCCATGGACCTTGTTGAATTCGACGCGCAGGTTGGCGAAGCCCGTGCGCGAGCGCTCGCGCGCCTCGAGATCGAGGAGGAATGCGCCGCAGTCGCGGCTGATGGCGCGCAACTCGTCCAGTTCCGCGTCGAACGCCTGGGCAATGACTCCACCGTCGCGGACGAATGCCGCGGGATCCGGATCGACGGCTCGCACCAGCAAGTCGAGACAGTCTCGCGGGGGGCTGAGATCGGCTTGAAGCCGCCACAGCAGGGCAGCGCCCGGACTGCCAAGCGACGCGCGCAGGGGTTCAAGTTGGCGCAGGCTGTCCCGCAGCGCCGCGAGATCGCGGGGCCGCGCAGTGCGCAGCGCGATACGTGCGGTGATGCGCTCGATGTCGGCGGATCCGCGCAACAATTTCGCCACCTCGTCGTAACACCCGCGGCCGGCATCTCCCGCCAGCTCCTCCACGGATTCATGACGCTCGCCGCACGCCGAACGATCCAGTAACGGATGGTGAAACGCGCGACGCAGCCAGCGTGAGCCCATGGCCGTGCTGCACGCATCGAGCAACGAGAGCAGCGTTGGGGCTCGTTCGCCGCGCAGCGTTTCAGTCAGCTCCAGATTCCGCCGCGTCGTTCCGTCCAGTCGCAGGTACTCGTCCTCTCTTTCGACGCGCAGGCGCACGACGTGGGCAAGCGCCTGCTGTTGCGTGCTGCGTGCATAGTCGAAAACGGCGGCCGCGGCGGCGAGCGAACGGCTCGCGTCCTGTGCGCCGAATCCGGCCAAGTCGCGCGTGCCGAAGTGCTCCGACAGGGCTCGCCGTGCCGTTTCGGCATCGAACTTCCAGTCCGGCAGACGGGTCACTGCGGCTGGGGCCGATTCAGGCAACGGACCGGCGTAACCATCCGGAATGA
>Ga0209253_10003933_pt1 | contig 12985 bp, 17 predicted proteins | sample FrelakmetBRP12BR_FD_187145 | JGI IMG/M metagenome (GOLD analysis project Ga0209253, IMG submission 187145) | Freshwater lake sediment microbial communities from the University of Notre Dame, USA, for methane emissions studies - BRP12 BR (SPAdes)... | ecosystem: Environmental > Aquatic >...
CGGCGTCATCATTGGCAGGGATAGGATAATCGATGCCATCGGGATTGCAGTTGGTGTCCGATATGGCAATCACGGGTATGCCCAATTTCTTAGCTTCAGCAAAGGCAATTTTGTCTTTGATAGGATCAGCGATGAAGAGAGCTCCCGGAAGGGTGGTCATTTCCTTAAAACCACCCATTTGAGTGTTCAGGTGGGTGATTTCCTTTTCTATCTTCACCCGTTCTTTTTTAGGCAAGCGGTCAAGCTCGCCTTTATCCTTCTTATTCTCTAAACGAACCAAGTAATCAATCCGAGCTTGTATGACGGCGAAATTTGTCAACATGCCGCCTAGCCATCTTTGACTAACATAGCTCATACCGCATCTCACAGCCTCTTCTTCTATGGTCTGTTGAGCCTGTTTCTTGGTGCCGACAAGAAGAATAGTTTGCCCTCGGGCTGCCAAATCCTGGGCAAAGGTACACGCCTTTTCCAGCGTGGTAACTGTCTGCTCCAAATCGATGATATGGATACTATTGCGCTGGGTAAAGATGTATTTTTTGGCCTTGGGATGCCAGTAGCTGGTGTGGTGACCAAAGTGAGCACCGGCCTCCAGTAATTGTTTCAGTAAAGCGTTCTCTATCATGTCTACAATTCTATATCATGTTGATTGGTAAAGCCAGCATAATGTAGCATGATTGGTTTGGATAATGCAACAAGAGACTGCCTGCGCCTGTTTCTGAATTGACAGAGACTCTGCCCTTATCTATACTATTGAGCCAAAATTACAGCTAGAAGTTGCCCGAGTAGCTCAATGGTAGAGCAACCGATTTGTAATCGGTAGGTTGGTGGGTTCGACTCCCCTCTCGGGCTAGGTTTTTCAAGCATTTTTTGATAGAGTTACGCCAGGGAGGGGTGCCGGAGTGGTTAATCGGAGCAGACTGTAAATCTGCCGCCCTTACGGGCTGCGTGGGTTCGAATCCTACCCCCTCCACTTCATAGGGTGTAAAAGACCCACATAGCTCAGGAGGTAGAGCACATTCTTGGTAGGGATACGGCCCACAGCTATCAGAGGGCTTGACTAATATAACCTCCTGCAATTCGAGACCCACTACCTTCTTACCCCACTTTATTGTATGCTGACCAACATATCTGCCAGTCCCACGCTCCGCATGAAAACGCGGCATAACCGCCACCGGACGCACTATCGCGTCTCCATCAGAATTATGTCTGAGATTCGGGACTCTGAACCTCCGACCACCTAAACCCCATGTAGCCGGTAAAAAAGGCAGAGGCTGCTTGCCTCCTTTCAGCTATTATGACACACTCTTCTACCCTCTCATTAGCCAAATCAGCACCACCCACAACCCTACAGAAATTTCACCTTTCTCTATTCGCCCAAACATCTGTACGCACTAATACTTATGACGCACGCCCCATGTTTCAATCCACATTACATTCAGATGTTAAGACCAATGTCTATCTTCTTACTCGCGGCACCAGCCAGACAATCAGCAAGATGATTCCAATCACAAGTAAGATCCAGAGGAGCGGACCTGCTATGAAAATGATGATCATCAATTCGGCCGTGTAGATGTCTTTGTCAGTGAATCAGGCGTATAATTTGAATTGGCCTGTGTGGATTTCTGCCAGTCTAATTATCCTTTCATGATTAAGAAAAGGAGGGTGCAGTGAAGAAATTTATCCTTTCTGATTTGCATATCGGACATAAAGATTCTCAATATAATGCTATGGACCAGGCGATAACCTATATCCGAAAAGAGGCCAAGGCCGGCGATGAAATATTGGGCTTGGGAGATTGGTTCCATATGTATGAAAACGGATTTGAGAACTGCCTCCAACACCCTATGACGCAGAAATTTCGCGACCTCGCCGGGCAGATTCCAACTAAGCTCTTGCCTGGAAACCATGACCATATACTAGAGAAGTACCGTGATAATCCTGATCTTGGTAATCCTATTAGTCCAATCGAATTAATAAAACCCTTTATGGAGGGGGGCATCTGGTACTGTCACGGGCACGAATATGACCCGTCGGTTCAATATATTCCTCGACAACTTATGTGGCTCTACAATCACCTACCGCGAAGAAAGGTGACTCCCGGCAATCTTAAAATGAGTTCCATTACTGAACGATTTATTATGCTGGTATACTTAGTTCACTCGAGGGCTTTAATCAACCTTCAGCAAAAAGTAAAGAAGGAACACCAGGAATGTAAGGGGATTATTCTGGGACACACTCATCTGCCTCTTCATCAGCAGTCTCCCGAATTATTGTTCTTGCTCAATGATGGAGATATGAGACATAGCTCAACTTTTACTGTGGAAGATGATGTTGATTTCCATCATGTGACCTGGAACCCGGACAAGAACCAGTGGCGAGTAAAATCAGTCTCGAAACCATGATGTGAGCAGCATTCCTATGATTGGGCTGAAAGGATTGCTTCTGGGCGTACCCTCCAGGCCTTTTACCGGTACCCCATATAGCTCTTCGAAAAAAGGCAGAGACCGCTCGCCTCCTTTCTGAGAGAGATCCTACCAAACAGGAACCAAAGTAATCCTAGCGTCTTTACACTGGGGACTTTACTTTATTTCTCTTCGATTTCGGCTATGGGTGCATTTTTCTTAACGGATTCAATACCAGCCTTAGCGCTCTCTTTTGATTTATAGCCTTCTCCGGCGGTGGCTATGGTTTGTCCGTTAGATGCCACTAATCTCCAACGAAAGTCACCTCTTGTATCTTTGTAGAGTTCGAATTTAACTGCCATGTTGTTCCCTCCTTTCTTATGCTTTTACTTGGACCTCGCTATATTCAGATGCTAAGCCTAATGTCTATATTACTTTCTGCACCAACCATATAATCACCAAGATGATTCCAATCACAAGTAAAACGTGGACTAAACCGCCCCCGAAAGGGGTAATTTTAAAACCAAACAGCCACAAAACCAATAGGATAATACCAATAATCAAGAGCAAACTTAGCATATTGACCTCCTTTCACTTATCGGCACTATTCACCTGGCCACCCAGCGAGGTGAGCCTGTTTGGCTATCATACAAGCCTCCCCGACAGTGACGCTCTGCGTTATGCAAGGCACAAGCAAAGCGCTATTTATCGGTGGCTACCTCAGTACCACCAGACTCATCTTTACCTGAGGTACGCTATAACAGCCATTATGCCAATGATGATTAGATAGATACCAACCAAATAGTTTAGTATCTTGGGGAAAATCATAACAATAACGCCGAAAATAAGGCTTGCTATCCCCATCCATAGACCTAAAGCTGGAAACGTAATTGCTGGCATTAGAATTTTACCTCCTTTCTAAAACGAAGGGTGTTAACCCTACTGTTTCTTGCCCAACATTGTGAGTATGCCCCAGACTATAAGGAAGATACCGACTATCCATCCCAGCAAATGAGGAAATATGAGTATAAGTAAACCGGCAACAATTGCTATGACACCTAAAACCATGTTGCTTAAACCAAACATGCTACCTCCTTTTCTAGATCCAAAGAATATTGATCCTATATAGATTATATCAGCCTTCCCAAGAGTGTCAAGTTGTTGTGTGGTGTCCAGGATGTACTATGGGACACAGACTTCGCACCTTAAACACCCCCCTTCCCTGTTCCCTCTGAACCCTCGCACAAACCCTCTACGTTCCCTCTGCTTTCTGATTTCCCACAAATACACCCCAAACAACGTATTCTCTTCGCGCTCATCCTTGCTCATCCTGCTCAACTCAACCAACGTCTCCCTTGGCGGATAAACACCAAACTCCTTCTTGAACCGTCTAGAGAAGCCTATCCAACCGGGGAACACCCAACCGGCACTCATAGTATACTTACGCGCATGATACGACTGCGTATTAAGATAACTGTCAACGTACCGCACACCGCCAGCAACATGATCAACTTCAGCTAAGCTCGCCATCTTCTAAACCTCCTGCTTGACTTTCCCAGAAGCATTCCTTAAAATCTCTCAGCTAATTTGCCAACTGGACATGTACATCACATTCTAAAGTAGAAACTGCATACTTTGTTGACTCTTTGTCCAAGTTGACTTAAAATATATTTTCGTGCATACTTGCCCACATAGCTCAGTAGGTAGAGCACATTCTTGGTAAGAATGGGGTCACCAGTTCGAATCTGGTTGTGGGCTTTGAAATAGAAGGAGGCTAAAATGGCTAAGAAAATTTATGAGCGTGTTAAACCGCATATCAATGTGGGTACCATAGGGCATGTTGACCATGGGAAGACCACACTGACAGCAGCCATGACCCAGGTATTAGCTAAAGTGGGCTTTGCACAATTCCGGCCCTACGATTCCATAGATAATGCTCCTGAAGAAAAAGCACGCGGGCTGACGATTGCTATTTCCCATATTGAGTATGAGACTGACAAGCGCCATTATTGTCATGTTGATTGTCCCGGGCATGCCGACTACATCAAAAACATGATAACAGGGGCTGCTCAGATGGACGGGGCTGTTCTGGTGGTCGCTGCCGATGACGGTCCTATGCCACAAACCAGGGAACATATCCTTCTGGCTCGACAGGTGAACGTCCCTCGCATAATGGTAGCTCTCAATAAGGTGGATCTGGTAGATGACCCGGAGCTGTTGGATTTGGTCGAGATGGAGGTTCGAGACTTATTGAAGAAGTACAACTTTCCTGGTGATGAAGTGCCAGTTGTACGAGTAAGTGCTCTTAAATCTCTGGAATGCGGCTGCGGAAAAAGGGACTGCAAATGGTGTGGGGGAATATGGAAGCTGCTGGATGCCATAGATGCATACATTCCCATGCCCAAGAGAGAAAAAGACAAACCCTTCTTGATGCCGGTAGAAGATGTATTCAGCATCAAAGGACGAGGTACTGTGCCTACAGGCCGAGTGGAACGCGGAGCAGTCAAAGGCGGTGACGAAGTTGAGATAGTAGGATTAAGGGAGACAAAGAAAACGGTAGTGACTAGCCTGGAAATGTTCCACAAGACTATGAATGGGGCAGAGGCAGGCGATGCCATCGGACTCCTATTGCGGGGCGTGGAACGGGATGATATAGAACGGGGTCAGGTTCTAGCAGCGCCAGGCTCAGTCAAGCCTCATACGGAAGCCGAGGTCGAGGTATATATTCTGACCAAGGAAGAAGGTGGCCGGCACACACCTTTCTTCAATGGTTATAAGCCCCAGTTTTACATCAGGACTCTGGACGTCACAGGGGAGATATTTCTTCCCGAGGGTGTAGAGATGGCTATGCCCGGTGATAGCCTGGCTCACATGAAGATTAAGACCATTTCTCCTGTAGCTATGGAGCAGGGGCTACGCTTTGCCATCAGGGAAGGTGGCAAGACAGTTGGGGCTGGCGTCATCGTCAAGGTTATTGCCTAAATATCGACTCCTGCGCGTTTTGCGGATTTTTTGAATAGACGTGGCTAAAAAGAAGGGCGATTTACGCGTAATTATCCAGCTAGCCTGCAATCAATGCTCGCGAAGAACATATACTAGTACGAAGAACAAGAAGAATGATTCGCAGAGGCTGGAGTTGAATAAGTATTGTCCTCATTGTCGTGTCTATACTGGTCATAAAGAAACAAAGTAACTCATGACAACTCGCGCCAATAAAGCAGTCACCAAATCCGCTCCAGAAAAAAAATCAAGGTTCCATTTCCTTGTTGAGGTGGTAGCTGAGCTGCGGAAAGCACACTGGCCAACAAGGCAAGAGGCTTTGAGGTTGAGCATTCTGGTGCTGGCTGTGTGTGTCGTCGTGGGGCTTATTTTGGGTGGTTTAGATTTGGTTTTTACTAGACTATTCTTGCTTCTAGGTGGTTAGTACAAATGCTTGATGGGGAATGGTATTTGTTATACGTCTCTTCGGGTCACGAAGAGCAAGCCCGAAGGAACTTAGAGCAGCGTATTAAGTACATGGATTTGGGAGACAAGATATTTGATGTGGTGATACCCACAACTAAAGAGATTGAAATCAAGGCTGGAAAGCGGCATACGATGACCAAGAAAGCCTTCCCGGGTTATATCATGGTAAATATGAAACTAGATGAGCATAGCTGGGACATAGTGCGCAATACCCCGGGGGTTGCTGGCTTCGTGAGCGCTGGTACCAAACCTGTTCCTTTACCTAAGCAAGAGGCGGATGCCATCTTACAACGTATGGAGGAAGCTCCTACCGAAGTTGGAGTGACTTTTAAGGAAAGAGATAGTGTACGGGTAACGAGCGGGCCTTTTATTGATTTCATCGGCAAAGTGGAGCAAATTAATCTGAACAAAGGTAAGGTAGTGGTTTTACTATCGCTGTTCGGCCGAGAAACACCTGCGGAATTGGACCTCCTGGGGATAGAAAAGATATAACGTGTCCTGAGTAGAAACCCACAGCGCAATGAAAGAGAGAAGCAGTAATGGCTAAGAAGGTTAAAGCAATCATTAAGTTGCAGATACAGGCAGGCAAAGCTACTCCGGCACCGCCTGTGGGGCCGGCTTTAGGGCAACATGGTATTAATATCATGGCTTTCTGCAAGGAATATAATGAAAGAACGGCTTCTCAAGAGGGTTTCATTATCCCTGCTGAGATAACTGTATATGAAGATCGCTCCTTTGTCTTTACGACCAAGATGCCACCTGTTTCCGACTTATTGCGGCGTGCTTTAGGGGTAGAAAAAGGGAGTGGTAATCCCGCGACTGAGAAAGTAGGCAAGATAAGCAAGGACAAGCTTTATGAGATCGCGCGAAACAAGATGAAGGACCTCAATACGACTGATGTTGATAAGGCAGCAAAGATTATCGCCGGCACAGCTCGGAGCATGGGAGTCGAGGTAGAACAAGTTTAGGTTCTTAAAAATTCATAGAATTTTGAGGGTATAAGTAAGTGGAAAAACACGGTAAGAAATACCAGGAAGCTAGTAAACTCGCAGATAAGTCGAAAGCCTATGCTCCTGAAGAAGCAATCGAGTTGGCCAAGAAGGCCTCTTACGCTAAGTTTGATGAGACCGTTGAGCTCCATTTGAGGATGGGGGTCGATCCCCGCAGTGCTGACCAGCAGGTGCGTGGTGTAATTCTATTGCCTAATGGATTGGGGAAGAAGACACGCGTGCTCGTCTTCACCCAGGGAGAAGGGGTACGATTGGCTCAAGAAGCAGGTGCTGACTATGCAGGAACAGAAGAGCTCATCAAGCAGATTGAAGGTGGCTGGGTCGAGTTTGACGTATCTATAGCTACTCCTGACGTGATGCCCAAAGTAGCCAAGCTCGGCAAAATCCTGGGGCGGAAAGGACTGATGCCCAATCCCAAGTCCGGCACGGTGGTACAGCCTCAAGACCTGGGTAGGGTTATAAGCGAAGCTCGCAAGGGCAGGGCAGAATTTCGTTTGGACAGGACAGCTATTATCCACTTGCCCATTGGCAAGGTCAGTTTTGAAAAGGACAAGCTCCTGGAGAACCTGGCAGCAGCAATCGAAGCTATTGTTAGAGCGAAACCCAGTGGGTCTAAAGGTCAATACATTAGAAGTGCGTTTCTGTCCACTGCCATGGGACCAGGATTCAAACTGGATGTTTCGTCTCTGCTTGCCGCGTCGGGTGTTTTGAGCCGGTAACCTGGCGGCAGGCTGGCAAATTCCATAAGCCCCTTACTAAAGGAAGCACTTGTAGCGATGCCCGTGCCTCTCAGCAGTGGCACAAACGGTATTCGTCATATCGATTTGAATCCGAACAAAACTCAATAAATGAAGGCTCTGATGATCTATATCTCCGTCCATCACGGCAATACTGAAAGAGTTGCCGTGACCATGGCAAAGATCCTCGATGCCGACTTGGTACAGGTGAAGGAAGCGGATGCCAATATGCTTGAGCGATATGACTTGATTGGTTTTGGCTCAGGGATTTATTTTGGCAAACATCATGAAAGCCTTTTAGATCTTGTCGATAAGCTGCCCGTGGTCAAAAACAGGAAGGCATTCATTTTTTCCACAAGTGGACTGAGGAGAATACCGTTTGTCCACGATTTCGATAAGCCGCTGAGGAAGAAGCTGCAACGGAAAGGTTTTGATATTACCGGCGAATTTTCTTGCCGGGGACTTGATACGTACAGAGCAACTAAGCTGGTTGGAGGAATAAACAAGGGCAGGCCCGATGCCAACGATTTGAAGCAAGCAGAAGATTTCGCCAGAGGCCTCAAAGATTCTCTGCACTCATATCTCAATCAGACATTGTTGTCCAACTAACTGCTCACCAGCCGTTTCCCCAGTTCTTCAGCTTCCCGCATCAACGCTTCGTTATTTTGAATCTCGCCGGCTTTCATGGCGCTGCCGTACACCATGCCGACGATCTTCGATCCCGTGTAACGGTAAGCATCTTGAAATGTTCGCAACGCGTTCACACACCCGGACTTGATCGGATCGACGTCACCGTAGCTCATTGCGATGGCGATTCGTTTGCCCGCAAAAGGATTCTTGGCATAAGCAGGCAGTGCGTAGCAGCGATCCATAAATATCTTTGTCTGAGCGGACATGGTAAACCAATAGACCGGGCTGGCAATGACCCAGGCGTCTGCCTTTGTCAACTTCGGATATATTTCCTGCATATCATCTTTGATCGCGCATCCTTTGCTATCATCCTTTTGGCAGGTATCACAACCCCGGCAGGGACTGATTTTTAGGCCCTGAAGGAACAAAGTCTCCACTTCTGCGCCAGCGGATTTTGCCCCACGCGAAATCCGGGCTGCCAATGTAGAGCTATTTCCCTTTTTCCTCGGACTACCCAATATGACCACTACTTGCTTAGTCGTTGCTTTGTTTGCCAATGCTCTTACCTCCTGAATAATATTCAGAAAACTATTCCCAGTTCCTGACTGTGATTTTCGTTCCTTTGGCTACCTTTTTGAATATTGTGGCATCGCCGATGACTTTGCCGAACACAGTGACCGGGCTGGCCGGGCGAATTTCGTCTCCCTGACTTACGGGGGTGGCACCGAAGAAGATGCAGAACGCATTGCCGTCAGGCCAGTAACCTAAATCTCCCATGCTCACCACTTCTTGTCCGGCCTCTAACTGAAGGCCGAGAGGAATCGAGAAGTATATTTCGTCTCCCCAAAGACTGACACGGCTTATGATGGGCAGCACTTCCCAGATTTCCTGGGCCGTCCTGGTACCATTTAGCTCAGCCTGTGTCTCGATCGCTCCTGCTGTTATCCGAATTCTGTTTCCCATATTTGCCGACCGCCTGCAAGCTACGACTGAGCCTGTAGGAGATTGTATCGCCGGAGAAAACGAGCTAACAATCTCAGTCTGTCTTTTTGAACATCTTGCCCTTGGTTCCACACACCGGGCAGCTATCGGGTGGTTCTTTTTCCGAGGTGTAGCCGCAGACGGGACATACGTAATAGGCATAACTCTCTTTGCTGGCGCCAGGATTATCGAGGAGCTTCTGGTAGAGCTGTGCGTGAATCTTTTCTACCTCATTGGCATAATGGAATGACCGTTCCGCCTCTTTGTTTCCTTCAGCTTTGGCGGCCTCCAGCATCTTGGGGTACATGTCCTTGAACTCATGAGTCTCACCTGTTACAGCTTCCAGCAGGTTCTCTTTGGTACTCTTGATTCCCTTGAGCGCTCTAAGATGATTATGGGCATGAATAGTCTCAGCTTCAGCAGCGGCTCTAAATAGCTTCGCTACCTGTGGATAGCCCTCCTTATCTGCAGCGGCAGCAAAGGCAAGATATTTGCGGTTTGCCTGTGATTCTCCGGCAAAGGCGTCTCTCAAGTTTTGTTCAGTCTTCAACATAGCTGCTTTTCCTCCTTTTTATACCAGACCTTATAGAGCGAATCGGCCTATTATACTATCGGCAACGAGCGGCCGCCAGTTTTCAGGTGGGATAGGCCGGGGTAGAAAGATCACTTGTTTGAGGATAGTGATATATCTGCAAGATTGCGTCTCACCCTTGTGCTTTCTACCGAGAGTGAGGTACCATTCTAGCTGAGTACTTTATGTGGCATACTCAAATATGTACTTCGGGCCAGTTTCTGGCAAGGGGGCAAACGTGAACGTAGCTAAAGTGGACGAAATGAAAGACCTGGACAGGCGTGCTGGGGAAGAGTTCGGCATCTCAGAAGACCTTCTGATGGAAAACGCCGGTCAGGCAGTGTACTTCGTCATATCACAGGAACTCGGCATCAAGGACAACAAATTCGTGGTCTTTTGTGGTGGTGGCAACAATGGTGGGGATGGGCTGGTTGTGGCCAGGAAGATTCACTCCAATGGCGGGGAAGCAAAAGTCTTTCTTCTGGATGATGAAGCCAAATTTAAGGGCGCAGCCAAAAAGAACTTTGAAATAGTGTCCAGGATGCCCATAGAGATGTCCAGAATCAGCTCAATGGACCCTGTAATACCTGAGCTCCTTGATTGTGACGCCATCGTGGATGCCATATTCGGCACAGGTCTTGTTCGCAAGGTCGGCGGGATACACAAAGACGTAATTCAACTGATAAACGAGAGCCAGAGTACAGTGTTCAGCGTTGATATTCCTTCAGGCATAAATGGCAATACCGGGGAGGTAATGGGTGTGGCAGTAAACGCAGATTATACCGTGACATTCGGGCTCCCCAAGCTTGGAAATATGCTTTATCCCGGCTATGAGCACTGCGGGAAATTGTATGTTTCACACATATCTTTCCCACCTGCCCTCTATAACTCTCGCACCATCAAGGTGGCAATCAATAACCCTGTAGAGCTTCCGGAGAGAGCCAAAGATACTCACAAGGGCAGCTATGGAAAGGCTCTTTTTATTGCCGGCTCTTCAAGTTACCTTGGTGCGCCATACTTCTCCGCATTATCTTTTCTCAAAGCTGGAGGCGGGCTCTCCTACCTGGCAACACCCAAATCTATCTCACCATTCATAGCCAGCAGAGGAAGCGAGATTGTCTTTGTCCCTCAAAACGAAACGCCTTCAGGAAGCATAGCCCTGGAAAACAAAGATGACCTCCTGGAATTTTCCCAAACGGTGGATATGGTGATCGTGGGTCCCGGTCTTTCTCTAGCCCAAGAGACGCAGGAGCTGGTGCGCAAGCTGGCCCCTAAAATCAACAAACCTCTCCTCATAGATGGCGACGGAATTACTGCCATTGCTGGAGACCTGGGAAAGATAAAGAAGAGGGAAGCGCCGACGATACTCACGCCTCACTTGGGAGAGATGTCACGAATCGCCAAAATGGAGATAAGCGAGATAAATAAAAACAAGATAGATGTTTTGCAGCGCACGGCAAAGGAACTCAATGCCATAATTATCTTAAAGGGAGCCCATTCACTCATAGCTTATCCCGACGGGACTGTGTTCATTAATGTAAGTGGCAACTCCGGCATGGCTACGGCTGGGAGCGGCGACGTCCTGACGGGCACCATTGCCGCCATGTATGGCCTGGGATTAGGCCTTGAGGATGCGGTGAGGATGGGCGTGTTTATCCATGGATTTTCCGGCGACGTTGCGGCTGTAGACAAAGGTGAGGATGGGATAACGGCGCAGGACATACTGGACTACCTCCCCGAGACGGTGAAGCTTTACAGAGATAATTTCGCTGAGATTTCGGAAAATCTTTATGAAAGCATCTTCGTGGTATGAGGGAGTATCGAGACTGTCTGGCGCGCACTGCAGGTGTGACACAAAAGCAGCTTCATGCTTTGCTGTCTAAAGAGAAGGGAGATAGGACGATGAGGGCGATGGTGCTGGAGACAGTCTCTCCAGTCGAAGAAAAACCTCTGAAGCTGGTGGATTTGCCCAAGCCTGTTCCTGGGCAAGGCCAGATTCTGATCAAGGTTTCTGCCTGTGGAATCTGTCACACCGAGCTTGACGAAATTGAAGGACGAGTCGCTCCTTCCGGATTGCCCATGATTTTAGGTCATGAAATTGTTGGCAGGGTGGAGGCTTTGGGGATAAGGGCAGGCAAATTCAAGAAAGGCGATAGAGTGGGGATTGCGTGGATCAACTGGGCTTGCGGCAAGTGTTGCTTCTGCCTTAAAGACCAGGAAAACCTCTGTGACACAGCGAAGTGGACTGGAAAGGATGCCCCCGGAGGCTATGCCGAATATACCGTGGTATCAGAGGACTTTGCCTACGCCATTCCCGAAAGATTTACCGATGTGAAAGCCGCTCCCCTTCTATGTGCCGGCGTGATTGGCTACCGGGCCTTAAGGCTCTCCGGTATGGAAGATGGCAAAGTGTTGGGACTCTACGGCTTTGGGGCCTCCGCCCATATTGTCATTCAGGTTGCCAAATATAAATATCCTAATGGCAAGGTTTTTGTGTTTACCCGACCCCAGCAGAAAGAGCATCAGGATTTAGCCAGGAAGTTGGGAGCAGACTGGATTGGGGCCACGGGCGATACGCCGCCGGAGAAACTTGGCTGTGCCATCGACTTCACTCCTGTGGGAGAGCCGGTGCGTGAAGCGTTGAGGAATTTGCAGAAGGGGGGAAGGGTGGTCATAAATGCCATTCGCAAGACGACGCCCATTCGGGAGTTGGACTACACCGAGCATCTCTGGTATGAGAAGGAAGTAAAGAGCGTGGCTAATGTGACCAGAAGGGATGCCCAAGAATTCCTTCCTTTAGCTGCCCAAATTCCCATCGTCCCCGAAACCCAGGAATTCAGATTAGAAGAGGCCAACGAAGCCTTAGTTTTGCTGAAGGAAGGCAAAATCCGAGGGGCCGGAGTCCTGAAGGTAGCCGAGTAACTGAAGGCGAAGGCCCCACGATGAAAGGGAGGAGACCACAGATGATACGGGATTTGATATCAAAGAACAGAAGCTATCGGCGGTTTCACGAAGAAGTTGACATAAAACTTGAGACCTTGAGAGAGCTTGCTGACCTTGGCAGGCTCTCAGCATCGGCAAAGAATTTTCAGCCGCTGAAATACATCCTTTCGTCCGACCGCCGCAAGAACTCACTGATATTTCCGCACCTCGTCTGGGCTAGATTTCTGACAAACTGGCCAGGTCCTT
>Ga0209253_10003934_pt1 | contig 12985 bp, 8 predicted proteins | sample FrelakmetBRP12BR_FD_187145 | JGI IMG/M metagenome (GOLD analysis project Ga0209253, IMG submission 187145) | Freshwater lake sediment microbial communities from the University of Notre Dame, USA, for methane emissions studies - BRP12 BR (SPAdes)... | ecosystem: Environmental > Aquatic >...
CGGGACGGACCTCGGCGAATTATACCGGCGCGCTGCCACGTATGTGGACAAGATCTTAAAAGGGGCCAGACCGGCCGACCTTCCCATCGAGCAGCCGACGAAGTTCGAGTTGGTAATCAACCTGAAAACTGCCAAGACGCTCGGCCTGACGATCCCCAGGTGCGCAGCCAATGGCCCCTACCCTTGCGTCGACCGCACCAAGTGGGGCGCGGGTGACGCCGTCGGCACCGGCCCTTCCTACCGGCTGATCGACCAGACCCAAACGCATTTCCGCTATTTCGGCACCAAAGCCTACTACTACGTCCCCTTCAGGACGCAGACCCTTCCCACCAACGACCCAGCGTGCACCGCCGGCTCCATCGCCTTCTCGACCAGCTGCACCTACCGCGTCGTCTACCTCGACCCGGCGAGCGTCGGATTGGTCCCCACGGCGTGGGGCGTGTGGAACATGACCCTCAACGTCAGAACGTCGGCGACGACTTCGCAGACGGTCTGGCTCGAAGCGGTGAGCCGCGTGCGCGGCAACGACACGAACGAGCCACCGACGGCCGCGTTCACGTGGCAGCAGCGCGACGACGCCCCGCTGACGGTCGACTTCGACGCCTCGGCGTCCTCGGACGACGCCGGCATCACGACGTACGCCTGGGATTTCGGCGATGGTCATGCGGACAGCGGGGTGAGCGTGTCCCACGCATTCCCCGCGCCCGGTACCTACCAGGTGCGCCTCACCGTGACCGACACGCAGGGCGCGACGGACACCGTGACGTGGCCGGTCGTGGTGTCGCCGCGGCTCGACGTCCGAGTCGTCCCCTTCGACGACACCGACAGATACGACCCCGGGGCGGAGTTCGAGGTGGCGGTCACGGTCTCGTCGGTCGGCGGCGACCTGACCGCACTCGAATTCGTGGACACGGTGCTCGACACGGGGGACGGTGACCGCGTCGTCGTCGTATCGGGGCCCGACCCGCTCCCGCCGGCGAGCTTCTCGCTCTCCCCCGGGCAGTCGGAATCGTTCGTCCTCCGCTTGCGCGCCGCGGCGCGCGGTCCGGTCACACTCTCCTCGCGAGTGCAGGGCAAGGACGCGAACGGTACCCCGGTCGAGGGATCCGGCAGCCGCCAGGTCCGGATCGGCGAGCTGCTCGACGTCGCGGTCGTGGTCAACCCATCCGCGGTCGACCTCGAGGACGACGAGCACGGCCGCAAGCCGCAGCCGGTGACCGCGGTCGTCACGGTCACGAACGTCCACACCGAACCGATCACGAACGTCGTCCTCGATCCGCTCGACCTGCGCTCCCGCCGCCTGCCGGCGCCCATCCCGGCGTCGCTTGTGGTGCTCTCCGGCCCCCTCGTCCCCGGCCCCGCGCCGCAGCCGCCCGACCCGAGCGCGTTCGGCACGATCGCCCCGGGCGCGAGCGCCACGCGCCTCTTCACCCTCGAGGCACGCAACGACGGCCACTACGACGTGCAGGCCCTGGTGCGTGCGGCGGATCCCCAGGGCGGCGCGACCATCGTCGAGTCCGGCACGGGCGAGGTGAAGATCGCCGCCGACGTGGTCTTCTACTACGAGAGCGAAGCCGCCGGTGTCGAGAAACGAGCAAACGGCTCGTTGTGGAAGACGGGTGGGCTCCACTGGGAGATCGACGGCAAGATCGAAAACCGAAGCCCCGACAAGCAGCTGCTCGTGGTGATGATCCCGAAGCCGGTCGGGAACGCGTTCTACGCGCTCCCGATCATCGAGGGGACCAGCCCGCCCGAGGGTCCCTGTGCGTTCGGCACCGCTCGCAGCATGGCGTTCGGCGAGAAGCTGACATTCAAGGCGCCGGTCCGGACGCTCGCCGACGGCGGCACGCGCGGGATCGTGGATCTCGTGCCGCAGGTGCTGATCGAGAACCCCGACGGCACGCGCACGCCGCTCGCTGAGGAGCAGATCCTCATCAAACCCGGATCGACCAAGCACGTCGTGCGCGTCGACGTGGGCGTCGCGCCGCCGCCCGAGTCGTCCATCGGCGTGCGCGTCGGCGCGTATCTCCTCGGCACGGTCGAGGGCCTCGGTCGGCTCGCGGAGGGCATCTGGAGCCTCGCGCAGATGGCCGGCAAGCTCCTCGCCTTCAACCTCCAGCCGTGGCTCTGGGACGACGCCTACCGCGCCGCCAGCCACAAGGTCGCTGGGTACCTGGTCGACGTCTACGAGAACCAGACCCCGGCCGACAAGCAGGCCTTCAACGAGAGTCTCGCCGCCGCGATCGCGATCGTCACGGGCCAGGCACTGGTCGACGTGCGCAACTTGGTGGACACGACGGTCGAGCAGCAGTTCACCAAGCTCACGACCGCGCACTACACGGGCGACTCGTTCGAGGTCGCACGCTGGTTCGGCCAGATGACGGGCGAGAACGCCGACCTGGCGCTCCAGGCTCTCGTCGTCGGATACGGCGTCTGCCGGCTCGCCGCGCGCGGGGCGCGCTCGGTGGTTCTCGGACTCGAGCGCAAGGCGGCGTCGCAGGCGGCAACGATCGAGGCGCGGATCGCCGAAGGCGCGCGCGGCCTCAAGAACCACGACATCCTCGACTATGCGCGGCACCTCCGCGGCATCTTCGGCGTCGATCGCGTGAGCGATCGCATGTTCCGGGAGTTCGCGAAGGCGTGGAACGTGGTGCTCGTGGTGCGCCGCCGCGGCGTCGGCGTGCTCGAGAAGCTCAAGACGGGCCGCTTCACGCTGAAGCCGTACCACCTGAAGGCGAAGAACGCGGACGTGATCGACCACGAGTGGCTCGACCTGCGGCGGGTGGACGGCACCCCGACGCCGCCGGGCCCGAGTCTCCGCGACGAGGTCGTCATCGGCGAGCCGCCGCCGTGGGCCGAGGTACGGGGCAAGCTGTCCGGCCAGCACCCCGAGCTGGTGGCCGAGGTACGCGAGCGGTGGCTCGAGCGCTGGGAGGAGTGGTACGGGAAGGGCGCGGACGAAGTGACGGGCGCGGGCGGGCGAGGCGGCGAGCGCGCAAAGTGGCTCGAGCTCGAGGACCGCGGCTCGATTCCCTACTCGAAGCGCAGCGTCGCCGGCATCGAGGAGAACGTCGAGAAGGGTTTCTCGTTGCCGATGGACGACGTCGTCCAGACCTACAAGAACTTCCGCATCGAACGGTTCAAGGGCCCGCAAGACCGCTGGATCTGGCGCTGCGAGATCGAGGATCCGATCAAGGGCTGGCAGCGCGTGACGGGCGACATCGACCTGATGGCGATCACGACGCCAGACGGCCTCCCGATTCCCCCCGAGGCACGGGTCAAGATGTACCGCGCACTCCGCCACCTCGGCATCCAGCACCCCGAGACGCTCACGTGGACGAACAAGAAGGGCCTGGCCGACTACCTGGACGAGTTCGGGACGCACAATCCGAATTCCGAGGCGCTCGCGGCCTACATGCCCGACGGCGAGACGGTGATCGCCACCCGCTTCGACGCGGGCAAGAGCTGGATCAACCCGGCGGACTTCCGGAACTCGGCACAGTTCCTCTACGTCGGCGCCACGACGGTGATCCACGCGCCGCCGGTCACGCCGGTCGACATGTCGGGCCTCGAGGCCGAGGCGAACGCCTATCCGCCAGTCTACATCGGGCCCGATACGTGGACGTTCATCCGGCCGGGCTGCCGCGGCATCGCCAACGCACGGGTCGAATCGGCATGCCTCGCCCCCCTCACCGTGCAGCTCACGAACGACCCCGACGCGTTGATCGTGCGGCAGACGGCGGCCGGCGTGCTCGAGCAGTGGACGCCCGAGACCGGCTGGCAGCCGCTCCCATGGGATCAGCCGACGGTGCGCGTGCGGCCGCAGACGTCGCTCGCGGAGCCGGCGCGCGCGGGCTCGCAGACGCTCGTCATCACCGACCTCTCGGAGCTCGGGTTGGCGCCGCAGACGAACGCCTGGTTCCAGGTGGGCCAGCGGATCGTCATCAACCCGGGCGGCCCCAACGAGGAGATCGCCACGATCGTCGGCTTCGGCTCGCTGCACCTGGCTGCACCGCTGCAGCTCGATCACCAGGCGGGCGAGCTGGTGTCCGCGCTCGACGGCACGATCGGGCACATTCCGAACATCCGGCTCCTGAGCGGTCGTCAGCTCATGATGCGCTACAAAGCGTCGAAGCCGTCGTCACGGCGGCTCGTGGTGAAGTCGAGGGACACGACGCAGACCGACCTGGGGGATGCGGCCGGGATCGCCGCGCTGCTGGCCGAGGGTGGAAGCCTGCGGCTCGTTGCCGTCGGTGGCGATGCATTCGACGTCACGCTCCCGCTGCCCGCGTCCGGTTGGAAGCCCATCAAGAAGAAGCGTCCGGAGAAGGGTATCCGCTTCCGTGGCACCGGGGCCGTCCGCGAGGTCCTCATCAAGCCGGGCAAGCAGCTCAATGTGAAGGGGCAGGGAGCCGCCCTCGGTTTCACGCTCGTCGAGGAGCCGGATGCCGTCCAGGTGCAGGTCGACGTCGGCGATCGGCGGCTCTGCCTCGCGTTCCCGCCGCCCGGGAGGTTCGTCGCGGAGAAGCGCCTCCTGCGAACGAACGCGGCGCCGGCGCCGGCGTGTCCCGCCGACTGACGGTCACTCGCTGCCGACCGGCCCAAGGTCGCCGAGCAGCGTCGGAATGAGCTCCGCCACCGTCGGATGGATGGGCACCGCCCATTGCAGGACCGGCCACGGCTGGTCGGCGTTCATCACGTCCAGAATGCCATGGATGGCTTCGTCGCCGCCGGTGCCGAGGATGGCGGCGCCCAGGATGCGTTGCGTGTCGGCGTCGGGGATCACCTTCCGCGGAACAGGCCGCTAGGGGGACCTATCGTCCTAGTGGGCCCTATCTTCACCTGAACAACGGGGGCTTGCGATACAGCGAAAACATTTTCGTTGACTATTAATTAAAACCGTACCGGGACGGTCACGTGCGTCGTTTGTTGACCTCCCGTACGGTGCTACCCCATGACGCCCATGGCTCGACGATGATCGACTTCGGGCGAACGGCATCCGACGACGCGCTCCATCGCGCGGGGTTTCCCGAGCGCTTCTTCGAGCGCCTCGCCGTCCTGGGCATCGGGCGGCTTGGCCAGGTGGTGATCGACGTCGGCGCGGGTACCGGGACGGTTGCGCGCGGGCTGGCCCGTCGGGGCTGCACGGTGATCGGGGTCGATCCGTCCGGGGCGCTTCTGGCGCAGGCCCGCGCGCTCGCGGTCGCCGAAGGCCTCCGGGTCGACTTCCGCGAAGGACGCGCCGAAGCGCTTCCGGTGGAGGACGCCGCAGTCGACGTGGTTGCTGCGGGCCAGTGCTGGCACTGGTTCGACCGGACCCGTGCGGCCGCGGAGGCGCGTCGCGTCCTGCGGCCGGGAGGCCGTGTGGTGATCGCGCACTTCGACTGGCTTCCCCTGCCCGGCAGTGCGGTCGAGGCGACCGAGGCCTTGGTGCTCGCGTACAATCCCGCCTGGGCGTTCGCCGGAGGCACGGGCCTTCATCCGGCCTGGCTGGCGGACCTCTCCGGGGCCGGCTTCGTCGACCTGGAGACCGCATCCTTCGACGTCGCGGTGACCTACTCCCACGAGGCCTGGCGCGGGCGCATCCGGGCCAGCGCCGGGGTCGCAGCGTCCCTCCCGGCCGACGACGTGGCACGCTTCGATGCCGAGCACGCGTCGTTGCTGGCGGCGCGCTTTCCGGACCCGGTCGAAGCGCCGCACCGCGTTTGGTGGGTCACCGGCCGGCGCGATGGCGGGTGACGAAGTCCACCACGCCGGACGCGTCGCCGCTCCCCGTCGCGGCCGTTGACTGGATGGCTGAACTATGGGCCCGGAGGCTTCATGCCATCGTACGGGCGCATCGACCCCGAGTACGCCGGGCACCTGGCGTCCTGCCCCGAAGAGCAGGACGGGCCGATCTTCATGGTGAACTTCATGAAGTATCGCGCGCGCGCCGCGTACGGCGACGGTGGCGACGAGGGCGTCACCGGCAAGGAGGCCGACGACCGCTACGCGCCGCTCGACATCCTGGCGGACATCGGCGCCCTGGTGGTGTTCTTCGGCGACGTCGAGCCGGGCGGGGAGTGGGACCGCGTCGGCATCGTGCGCTATCCGACTCGGCGGTCGTTCATCGCCATGCAGAGCCGGAGCGACTTCCAGGACCGGCACGTCCACAAGGCCGCCGGCATGGACCGCACGATCGTGTGCGGTACGCTGCCGATCGGCGTCCGGGCGCCGGCCCGCGGCGGGTCCCGCGTCGTGTTCGAGCTGACCGCCGAAGGCACGCCGCTCCAGATCGCGGACGCGGGTCGGCTGCGGGTCGAGGGCACCATCCTCGGCGACCGGCGCCAGTTCGCGATGCTCGGCGTCTCGTGGGTGGGGGACGACGTCGCCGCGCCCGCCTCGTCGGCCGAGCGGGTGGTCGCGGTCGTGCGTCCGTCCATCGACCGCCTGGCGACGGAGCTCGGGATGACCGCGCCGGTGATCCGATGACCTGGCGGCGGGTCGTGACGATGCTCCTGGCGACGGTCCTCGTCGTCGGGGCCGCCGTGTGGCACTGGCGGGACACGGTCCTGCTGCCGCTGCCGGGCATGCTGGATCGCTGGCGCGATCCGATCGGGCCGCCGGTCGACGTCGTGTGGCAACCCGGCCCCGCCACGCCCGCCGCGCCGCCGGGCGCCCGGCCGCCGAACATCGTGGTGATCGTGGCCGACGATCTCGGGTACAACGACCTCACCTTCGCCGGTGGCGGGGTGGCGCAGGGCGCCGTGCCGACCCCGCGCATCGACTCGATCGCGCGCGAGGGCGTCGAGTACGCCCGCGGCTATGCGGGGAACGCCACCTGCGCGCCGTCGCGGGCGGCGATCATGACCGGGCGCTACCCGACGCGCTTCGGGTTCGAGTTCACGCCCGCGCCGAAGCAGTTCATGCGGCTCGTCGCCTGGCTGGGGCGGAACGAGCCCGACCCGCCGAGGTACTTCGCCGATCGTGAGGCCGACGTCCCCCCCATGGACAGGCAGGGCCTGCCGCCCGGCGAGGTGACCATCGCAGAGCTGCTGCGGGCGAACGGCTACCGCACGCTCGGCCTCGGCAAGTGGCACCTCGGCGAGGCGCCCGCGATGCGTCCGACCGCGCGCGGCTTCGACGAGTACCTGGGCTTCTGGCCGGGGGCGGCCATGTACCTGCCGCAGGACGATCCGCAGAGCGTGAACGCGATCCAGGACTTCGATCCCATCGACCCGTTTCTCTGGGCGAACCTGTCCTTCGGGATTCGCAAGGACGACGGACCGCGGTTCCGGCCCGCGGGCTACGTGACCGACTACCTCGCGGACGAGGCCGCGCGGGCGATCGCCGCGAACCGGAACCGGCCGTTCTTCCTCTACCTGGCCTTCAACGCTCCCCACACGCCCCTGCAGGCGCTCCGGGCGGACTACGACGCCTTGCCGCAGATCGAGGACCACCCGCTCCGGGTCTACGCGGCGATGATCCGCGCGCTCGACCGCGGGGTCGGCCGCGTGCTCGACGCGCTACAGGCGAACGGGCTCGACGAGAACACGCTCGTCATCTTCACCACCGACAACGGGGGCGCGCACTACATCGGGCTGCCCGACATCAACCAGCCCTACCGCGGGTGGAAGATGACGTTCTTCGAGGGCGGCGTGCGCACGCCGTTCTTCGCCAGGTGGCCGGCGCGTCTGCCGCGGGGCGCGCGGGTCCAGGCGCCGGTGGCCCACGTCGACATCTTCGCGACGGCGGCCGCGGCGGCGGGCGCGGCGCTGCCGGGCGGTCGCGTGATGGACGGGATCGACCTCGTGCCGCTCGTCCGCGGCGCCGCGCCGGGTCGCCCGATCTTCTGGCGCTCGGGGACGTATCGCAGCATCCTCGCGAACGACTGGAAGCTGCAGGTGCAGGACCATCCGCCCAAGATGTGGCTCTTCGACATGGCCGCGGACCCGACCGAGCAGCGCAACCTCGCAGTCGCACGTCCGGACAAGGTCGCCGAGCTGTCGGCGATCCTGGCCGAGTACGAACGGCAGATGGTGGCGCCGAGCTGGCCCTCGTTGATCGAGGCGCCGATCCCCGTCGACCACCCGCTCGGGACGCCGCCGGCGCCGGACTGGGAGTACGTCACCTGGGCGAACTGACGAGCGGCGCCCCGCGCCGCTGCGGGCGTCACGCCCCAGGCGCGTGAGCGCGCGCCAGGCGCCCGATCGTCTCCCGGAAGCCCGTCACCGTGTCCTCGATGATCCGCGCGACGGGCTCGACGCTGTCGATGCGACCGACCACCTGGCCCCCGAGCGCGATCGCCGCTTCCATGTCGCCGCCGAAGTAGAGGTCCATCGCGCGGGCGAAGACGTCCATGCCGACGTGGTCCTCGCGTTCGAGGCGCTCCGACGTGGCCGTCCGCAGCGCCCGCAGGCCCGGCCGCGAGAAGCGGTTCAGGAAGACGGTGTCGGTCTCCTTCGCCGCCAGGATCGCCTGTTTCCAGTTGTCGTGGACCGGCGATTCGGCCGCCGACACCATACGGGTGCCCATCTGGACCCCCTCGGCGCCCAGCGCGAAGGCGGCGGCCATGGTCGGGCCGTCGCAGATGCCGCCGGCCGCGATGACGGGGACCCGCACCTTCGAGCACACCAGCGGCAGCAGCACCATCGTCGCGACGTCGCGGGGATTCTTGAATCCACCGCCTTCGCCGCCCTCGACGACCAGGCCGTCGACGCCGGCGTCGACGGCCTTCTGCGCGGACTCGAGCGACGGCACGACGTGGAAGACGGTCAGCCCCGCACCCTTGAGCTGCGCGCTGTAACGCCGCGGATCGCCCGCCGACGTCGTGACGAACCTGACGCCCTGCGCGACCACGAAATCGACGATCCCCGGATCGCGGACGAACAGCTGCGCGATGTTGACGCCGAACGGCCGGTCGGTGAGATCCCGCATGCGGCGGATCTCGTCCTTCACCACGTCGAGCTCTCCGGACGACGTTTCGATGATCCCGAGCCCGCCGGCGTTCGACACGGCGGACGCCAGCTGCGCGCGCGCGATCCAGCCCATCGGCGCCTGCACGATCGGGTAGCGTACGCCGAGGAGCCGCGAGACGCGGGTGTCGATGGCATCCATGGCCGCCTCCTCCTACGCGTCGGGTCCGCGCTCCGCCAGCATCGCGCCGAAGTGCCGGAGCTGCGCCGGCGCCGCGCCGAACGACAGCTCGAGCTGCTTCGCCCAGCGGAAGTAGCGGTGCAGCGGATACGAGGTGTCGACCCCGATCCCGCCGTGCAGGTGCTGGGCGGCATGCGCCACGCGCTGGCCCCCGTCGGCCGCCCAGAACTTGGCGATGGCGAGCGCTTCCGCCGCCGGCAGGCCCTCCGCCAGGCGCCATGCCGCCTGCCGCGCGGTGAGGGCGATGGCGCGGGAGTCGACGTAGGCGTCGGCGGCCCGATGGGCGACGGCCTGGAACGTCGCGATCTTCTGCCCGAACTGCTCGCGCTCGGAGACGTGCGCCGCCGTCAGCCGCAGCGCTTCGGCGCACACGCCCGCCGCCGTCGCGCAGACGCCCGCGACCGCGCGCTGGCGGGTCCACTCGACCACCGCGGCGCCCTCGCCCGGGGCGCCCAGCACGTCGTCCGCCGACACCCGGACCGCCCGCAGGGAGAGCATCCCGAGCGGCTCGAAGGACGTCGCCACCACGCGGTCGCGCGTGGCGCCGGGCGCCGCCGGATCGACGACGAAGACCGCGGTCGTCCCGTCGTCGAGCCGAGCGGGCACGAGCACGTGCGCGGCCAGGTGGAGCGCCGGGACGAAGCGCTTCTCCCCGTCGAGGACGAATCCGGCGCCGTCGCGCCGCGCGCGGGTGCGGGGCGGCGCCAACGCGCCCTCGTCGCCATCCTCGACCAGCGCCGCGGTGAGGACCGCGCTACCGTCGATCACGCCCGGCAGCAGGCGCGCCCGCAGCGCGGTCGTGCCGAACGCTGCCACCGGCATCGCGCCGAGAACGACGGTCGCGAGATAGGGCACCGGTGCGACGGTTCGGCCGATCTCCTCGAGCACCAGACACGCCTCCAGGATGTCGAGGCCTCCGCCGCCGTCGCGCTCGGGCAGCGGCGCCCCGATCAGCCCCGCACGGGCGAGCTCCTGCCACACGTCGCGCGCGAACCAGTCGGGGTCCTCGTCGAGCGCGCGCAGCCGCTCGGGTGGCAGGCGCTCGCGCAGGATGCGCCCCCCCAGCTCGGCGATCGCGCGCTGGTCCTCCGTCGGTTCGAAATCCATCCCGCCCTCCCGGATCAGAAACGCGGCATGCGCGGCATGCCGAGGCCGAACAGCGCGATCAGGTCGCGCTGCACCTCGTTGGTGCCGCCGCCGAAGGTGAGGAACAGCGTGCCCTGGTAGGCGCGCTCGATGCGGCCCTGCAGCGCCGCCCCGGGGGAGCCCCGGCGCAACGCGCCCGCCTGCCCGACGATCTCGATCAGCGCCCGGTAGGTCTCGCAGAAGAACTCCGTGCCGAAGACCTTGGTCGCGCTGGCCTCGGCCGGGTCCATCGAGTCGCTCGCGGCGACCTTCCAGTTGAGCAGCTTCAGGACTTCCAGCCGCGCGTAGATGCGCGCCAGGCTCGTCTGCACCCATTCCTGGTCGATCACGCGCCGGCCGTCGGGCGTCCGGGTCTCGCGGGCCCAGAGGTGCGTGTCCGCGATCAGGCACTCGGCCATTCCGGGCGGGCAGATGGAGACCCGCTCGTAGTTGAGCTGGTTCGTGATCAGTTTCCAGCCGCGGTTTAGCCCGCCGATGAGGAACCGACCGGCGATCCGGACGTCTTCGTAGAAGGTGCTGGTCGTCCCGGCGTCGACGATGGTGTGGAGCGGCGCCCAGGAGAAGCCGGGCGCGGTAGTGGGCACGGTGAAGATCGAGATGCCCTTGTGCTTCGGCGCTTCGGGGTCGGTGCGCGCCGCCAGCCAGATCCAGTCGGCGTAGCCGGCGAGGCTGGTGTAGATCTTCTGGCCGTTGATCACCCAGTCGTCGCCGTCGCGCTCGGCCCGGGTGCGCAGCGACGCCAGGTCGGTGCCGGCGGCGGGCTCCGTGTAGCCGATCGCGAAGTGGCACTCGCCGCGCAGGATTTGCGGCAGGAAGAAGTCGCGCTGCTCGGGTGTGCCGAACTCCATCAGCGTCCGCGCGACGGTGTTGATGGTGAGCGCGGGCACCGGCGCCCGCGCGCGCCACGCCTCGTCATAGAAGATCAGCTGCTCGACCTGCCCCCGCCCCTGCCCGCCATACTCGCGCGGCCAGCCGATCCCGAGCCAGCCCTTGCGGCCCATGCGCCGGACGGCGTCCAGGCAGTGCGGGCCGCCGGTGGCACACGGCACGAGGTCGCCCCCGTAGCCCCGCTCCTGGCGCACGGGCGCCCGTTAACCTTGGGCCTTCATGGTGCCTACCTTCCGACGCCTGGACAGGCCGGCCGGGTCCACGCGTGGCAGCTACGCGAGGTGCCGCAGCAGACCGGCGACGTCGGTGGTCCGCACGCCCGGCACGACCGCGGCCGGCGTGTCGGCCATCGCCTTGCCCCGGTGGACGAGGGTCGCGTCGGCGGGGCGGTCGCCGATGGCGTCGAGGAGGCGGCGGAGCGAGCGCGCGTCGGAGGGCGCGATCGTCCGCGACCATTTCGCCTCGACGAGGTGCACGGTGCCGCCGCGGCCGGTGACCAGGAAGTCGACTTCGAGGCCCTGCTCGTCGCGGAAGAAGTGCACCCCGGCTGGCAGGCCGCGGGCCTGGCGGTGCTTGACGATCTCGGCCGCGACGAAGCTCTCGAAGATCGCGCCGGCGAACGGCGAGCGTGCGAGCTCGGCCTCGGTCTCGATGCCGAGGAGGAAGCAGACGAGCCCCGTGTCGACCCAGTAGAGCTTCGGCGACTTGATGAGGCGCTTGCCGAAGTTCTCGTGGAACGGTGGGACGAGAAGCACGTGGCCCGTCGTCTCGAGGACCGAGAGCCACGACGAGATGGTGGGGACGGAGACGCCGAGCGGCGCGGCGAGGTCGGAGCGGTTGAGGAGCTGGCCGGTCCGGCTCGCGAGGAGGGCCAGGAACCGCCGGAAGACGGCGAGATCGCGGACGGCGAGCAGGCCGCGCACGTCCCGCTCGAGATACGTTTGCAGGTACGAGCCGAACCAGAGACGGCGGCTGCGGGGACGCAGCACCACTTCGGGAAAGCCGCCGACCACGAGGTTCCACCGCCCCAGCTCGGCGGCCGACAAGGGTGCGAGGTGCAGCACGGCGGCACGGCCGGCCATCGATTCGGTGACGCCCGCCATGAGCGAGAAGTCCTGCGAGCCGGTGAGCAGCCACCGGCCCGTGCGGCTCGGCACCGCGTCGACGAGCGTGCGGATGTACGGGAGCAGCTCGGGGGCATGCTGGATCTCGTCGACGATCGCGGGCGTGCGGACGTCGGCGAGCCAGCCGCGCGGATCGGCCTTCGCGCGCGCGAGGACGTCGGGGTCTTCCAGCAGGTGGTAGGAGGCGGCGGGGAAGGCACGGCGAAGGAGGAAGGTCTTGCCCGCACGCCGCGGGCCGGTGAGGATCACGGCCGGGAACGCGCGGGCGGCGCGGCGCAGGGTCGGGGCGAGGGCGCGGTCGTAGGCGGGCACGGTTTGAGAATCCTAAAGTGTCACCTTCGGATTTTCAAGGGCGCGTCTCGGCCGCGGCGCACGCGGCGCGCGGTCCCGGACGATGCCCTGACGCAGGGGCCTGCATCGGGAGCGCGACGGCCGGAACACGGCCCGGACCCGCAACCTGCGCCTGACGGCCATCCGCGCCTTCATGAAGTACGAGTACGAGGTTCCCGCGGCGCTCGCCCAGGTGCGCCGGATCGGCGCCATCGCGCGCAAGCGGGCCGAGGAGCGGCTCGTCCCGCACCTGACGGTCGCGGAGATGCGGGCGGTCCTCGATGCCCCGGACCCGCGCACGCGCAGCGGCCTCCGCGACCAGGCCATGCTGTATCTCGGCTTCGCCGCCGGGCTCCGTGTCT
>Ga0209253_10003935_pt1 | contig 12984 bp, 10 predicted proteins | sample FrelakmetBRP12BR_FD_187145 | JGI IMG/M metagenome (GOLD analysis project Ga0209253, IMG submission 187145) | Freshwater lake sediment microbial communities from the University of Notre Dame, USA, for methane emissions studies - BRP12 BR (SPAdes)... | ecosystem: Environmental > Aquatic >...
GCTCATACATGTCAATGGGGAATTCCATCTGTTTCAGCTCCACCGGGGCGGACTTTTTATCAACCAGGCCAAGAGCCAGTGCCACGCCGTAAATTATGGCTTCAGGCCGGGGCGGGCAGCCGGGAACGAAATAATTAACCGGCACCGCTTTCTCTGCGCCGCCGAGTACATTGTAGCAGTCAAACCACATATTGCCGCCGATGGTGCAGGAGCCGATGCCGAAAACAAGTTTCGGCTCAGGCATTGCCGCGTACGCGCGCTTGACCAGGGGCAGTGTCGGCCGGGTAACGGCACCGGAAATAAGCATCACATCGCCATGCCGGGGCGAGGTAACCAGCTTTATCCCAAAGCGCTCCACATCATAGAAGGGCGTGAGCACGTTTAAAATTTCAATGTCGCAGCCGTTACACGCGCCGGAATTGCAATGGTATACCCACAGGGATTTGGGAAACATTTTTTTAGCGAGGTTTGATAACATCTGCTACTCTCCTCATTTCTCAGGGCGTTTGTGTTTTTCAGTCTTTTCCAGCAGCGCCGTGTCAAGGTGCTCCGTGCTGACGGGAATAAAGGCGCGCGTTTCCAGGTTGTCGTAGCGGTACCCTTTCATGCTCATTCTGTCTATGGCATTGGTTGTTTCATGCTCATAGCACCTGCCGCAGCGCTTGCAGGTGGCCATAAACAGCTCCATGCTCTGGGTGATGTCGCGCTTGTTCTCGGTTGCAAGCTCGAAATTATCGGTCATGGTGATGGCATCCTCGGGGCAGACATCAGCGCATCTGCCGCAGTAGGTGCAGCGCCCTCCATCGTAGAGCATCAGCCGTATTTCCTGGCAGATATCGCGCACCATGATGGTGCGTGCCGGACAGTGGACTGCGCAGCCGCCGCAGCCGATGCACTTGTGATGATCCCAGGAGGGCTGGCCCCGGAAATCGGGCGGCACGGGATGCGGCTCGAATGGATACTTCAAGGTTACCACGCCAGGCGTTAATGCCATCATGACCTGCTTGATTTTACTTGTCAGCCACACAATGATTCTCCTTAAAGTTAAATCCTGAACAGTCTCTTTAGAATTAGCGCTCAGTATCTTTTTAACGACAGTGCTTCCAGCTCAGACCTGGAAAGCACTGTTACGCCGCCATTCTTTATATCAACAACCTGAACCCGCTCGGTACAGGAAAAACACGGGTCAATGCTGCCGATAATAATGGGCGCGTCGGCCAGTTCATTGTTCAGGAGCATGAGCGGCACGCCCTGCAGGTTTGGGTACGTCGGAGCCCGCACCCTCCAGCGCTCAGGACGGTTATCCTCTCCGGTTATCATATAATGCACCACTTCACCGCGCGGCGCTTCGACGCCGGCTATGGAATGCTTGAGGGGCGCGACGGGCTCATTGAGTTCGGTAAGAATGGGGCCGTCGTCAGGCATCTTTTCAAGCGCCTGGCGGATAATATTTATTGCTTCAAAGGTCTCAAGCACCCGCACCAGGACCGTTCCCCAGACATCGCAGGTATCAACCACGGGAACGCTGAACTTCATATCATCATAGGCTGCATAGGGATGGTCGCGCCGCGCGTCAATATCTACGCCGCGCGCCCGGGCCACCGGCCCCACCAGGCTCCATTTGATGGTATCTTCTTTTGTGATATAGCCCACATTTTTAGTTCTTTTGTGGATGGAGGTGTCGCCGATAATGGCATTCTTGATGACCACCAGCTCCTCTTCAATCTTTTTCATGACATTGAGGATGTCCTGACTGATTTCCGGGGTGATGTCCCGGCGCACGCCGCCGACCACAATCATGCCGTAGGTTTTGCGGTTTCCGGTCATCCGTTCGCCCAGCCACATTACCGGCTCTCTGACGCGCCAGGAGTGCATGAAGATGGTGTTGTAGCCGATCAGATGGCCTGCCACACCGAGCCAGAGCAGGTGGGAGTGGACGCGCTCTATTTCAAGCATGATGGTCCTGATGTATTCCGCCCTGCGGGATATCTTGATGTTGCCCGCAGTTTCAACTGACTGTGCGTATGCAGTGGCATGCACTGAGCCGCAGATGCCGCAGATGCGTTCCGCCACAAAGGGTATCTCATTGTAGGTAAGCTGGGTCTGGCACAGCTTTTCAATGCCGCGATGAATCATGAAGCCGCGATAATCACAGCCTTTAATAGTTTCGCCGTCGACAAAAAGGGCAAAATGGGCTGGCTCGTGGAGGGTTGGATGATACGGCCCCACCGGTACCACCGTGCACCCGTCAGGGCATTCATCAAGCTGATAGGCCACACCTTCTGCGGACGGCGGCTGGATGTTCCAGGGCACGGTTTTCCGCAGCGGATACAGCCCCTCAGGCCAGTCATCTGAAAGTATCAGGCGCTTTGGCTTGGGATGGCCGGTAAACTTCATGCCCAGATGATCCGCAAACTCCCGCTCGGACCACCCGGCGTTGGGAATATCCGGAGTGATTGAATCCATCTCCGGGTTGCCTTCCGGAACAGAGGTTCTCACGCCGCAATAGACATTGTCCCGGTCAAAGCCGAAGGTATGCACCATGCCGAGCGTTTTGTCCCGTTCAATATTATCATAGCCGACGCTGACCAGATATCTGCCGCCCATGCTGATCAGCTCATTGCAGATAGTACGCACCTTTTCTTTTTTTATGTCAAAGAAAAGCTGGGTCGCGCAGGTCTTATCAACACCAATGAGCGCATCCTTGAACTTGTTTGAAATCCGGTTTTTTATCTCTTCAATTTGTGGCATATAAAAACCTCATTAAGGATAGACAAGCAGAATACAGAAAACAGACAACAGATGCATATGCCATCCATTGGCCTGGCTTTTGTCATCTTACATCTTGCAGTTACTGTTTATATACATATTCCTTATTATTGCTGCTTATAATTTCAACAATAATATCCTTTAGCAGATCGGCACTCTGTTTCACGTCCTCTGAAAGCCCCTGTCCAAAGTCGGTATCCCCTGCTTCAACTCCCAGCAAATAGGTTTTTTTTCCGCTTTCCTCAAGAATTTTTCCGCACAGGGTTAAGGAGAGCTGGTGTGTCGAATAGCCATTGAGCGCCTCACCGCAGTTAGTAAGCCGGCCAAAGATTATGGATCCGGGAGAGGTGGTGGACTTAACCGCGTCGATGATCAGGACGTTTTCGCAGTCAAGCTCGGCAATTTTAAATACATAGCTTTCAATAATATCTTCCACATTCAAGAGCAGCACCTGGTCGGAACTCACTTTGCTTTGCAGTTCGTCAACCAGGTAGAGCCCGACCGCGTCATCCTTGCGCAGATAGTTCCCCATCCCCACGATGCAGGTCTTTTCCTTCACCACACCCATGATATCGGTGACCAGGCTCATCAGATCTGCTCTCCGAGGGTTTTAATCTGCCGGAAGGTGTACACCGGGCCATCAGTGCAGACCAGAGTTCTGCCGATGGCGCAGTGCTGGCACTTGCCCACGCCGCACTTCATGTGCCGCTCAAGGGTTGAGATGATGCAGTCATCCCGCAGGCCGCGCTTCAGCAGCTCGCCAATCACGGTATTGAACATGACCGGCGGCCCGCACACAAAGGCCACGGTATTTTCCACGGGCAGATTTGCCTTGTCAAACAGGGTGTGGACAAAGCCGACTTCTCCGGTCCATCCGGGAGTGCCCACATCAACCGTGATATAGGTCTCAAAGCCGGGAAACGACTGCCACTCTTTCAGGTTTTCCTTGTACATCAGGTCGTCGGGCGTGCGCGCCCCGTGCAGCACCAGCACCCTGCCGAATTCCTTTTTATGCTGCAGGACGTGGACTATGGAAGACCGCAGCGGAATCAGGCCGATGCCGCCCGCGACATAGATAATATTTTTCCCTTTGATCTCTTCAAACGGAAACCCGTTGCCAAACGGCCCCCGGATCCCCACCTTGTCGCCGGCTTTCAGCTCGTGCAGGGCATTGGTGACTGATCCCACTTTTCTTACCGTGAGATGGAAGCGGTCATTCTCCGGGCTGGGAGGCAGCGAAACAGCAAACTCTCCAGCCCCGAATATGGTACACATAATGAACTGACCGGACTTTATCTTGAAGTTCTTATCCAGTTCCTTATTATCCAGGGACATATAGAATGTTTTTACGTCCCGAATCTCGTCCTTTATATCTTCAATGGTTGCCGTCTCGGGGATGGTTACTATTTTTGTACCGTTATTCATAGCTGGTCCCTACTTGTGGTTTCGCGTCGTATGTATTTGACAACGTTGGGCATGCCGATATCACCGGGGCACACCCAGTCGCAGCGGCCGCAGCCGACACAGCCCGGCCGCAGATATTTTTTACTCTGGGAATAGGAAAGCTTGCAGAAAAAGCGCTTGTTGCGCCGGTCTTCTACGGGTTTGCGCGGGTTGTGGCCGCCGGCCATGCGGGAGTAGCCCTCGTAGGAACAGGAGTCCCAGGTGCGCAGGCGGTCGCAGGAACAGTCTCCCGTAGCAGTATCGACCACATTAAAGCACGAGCATGAAGGGCAGACAAAGGAGCAGGCGCCGCACTCAAAGCACTGGTCACCGACATATTCCCACACTTCTTCCTTGGCAAAGCCGGTTGTGATGCGGTTCATTACCCGCGATACCCAGGCCTTGGATTCAGTGGAAAATGACTCAAAGAGTGTTATTGATTTATCAACCAGGCGGTTTTTTTCCGCCAGATCTTTATCGGCTGCTTTTGCAAGCTGCAGTTTTTCACAGAGCGCTTTTCCTTTGGCGCTTCCCGCTTCAATCAGGAAGTTGTCGCCGATGTCGGTCAGATTAAGGTCATAGCCTTCCTCAGCCGCAGGGCCGCTGTCAGTGCAGACACAGAAACAGTATTTAAACGGTGCCACGCAGGTGTTGGTGACAATGAACATTTTTTTACGGAGGCTGCGGTAGACTTCATCGACAAACTCCTGGCCGAGAAAGAACCGGTCAAGGCACTGCAGGCCGGTTAAATCACAGGAGCGCAGGCCGAACAGGGCCTTGGGGGTCTCCTTGAAATCCGGTTTCATCTCAACCGGTGCATTCCCGCCGGCGTAGCGGTAGGAGAGTATGCGATCAGCCTGGGGAAACACGATATGTTTAGGCGGGGCAGCAGGTATCGGTGCGGAAAGGTTGATCTCGCTCACATCGTCAACCTTTTCAAAGAAGGTTTGCCCTGATCCCGGTTCTATTACCGGGCCATACACCTGATACTCGGTGCTCAACGCTTTTGCAATCTGCAGGATGTCATTTTTTTTAATGAGATACATGGCTATACCTTCTCAATTCTTATGGGGATGGTTGCGTCCTCACCCTGTTTTAAAATCTCCGGGTGCCCGGTCAGCGCCTTGGCGATGATATCCCGGGCAAAGTACGGTACATAGGCAGCATGCGACTTCACGTCATCTGATATTTTAACCGCCAGCAGCATCTCGCCGTAGGGCGACACCACTTTCACCTGCCACTGGTTTCTGACCTGCAGGGCTTTGGCAGTATCAGGTCCAATTTCCACATAGCCCTCGGGGTAATCAAGCAGGGTTGCGTTATATTCTCTCATGGGGATAAAGGTTTTTCTCATCAGATTGTTCTGATGCCAGAAATCCTGGGCTTTGCCTATCATGAGCAGATACGGAAAGTCTTTTCCCGCAGCGGGCCCAGCAAACGCGCCGGATACTTTTGCAAAACTGATGGAGGATCCGGCGGCTTTAATGTCCAGGCGCCGCGTACCATCAGGATTTTTTTCATCACAGGGCCACTGCACCCCGCCGAAGGTCGCAGCCAGTTTTTTATGGGAAAGCTTCGCGTACGTCGGGGTCAGCCGGGCAATCTCATCCATTACCTCTGCCGGCCCTGCATAGCTCCACTTTGCCCCGGCTTTTTCTGCTATGCGGCTAAAAAGTTTCCATCCCGGTAGCACATTGTGCTGAGGCTCAAGTTTCTTTGGTGACAGCTGGACGCGGCGGTCGGTGTTGGTGAAGGTGCCGTCCTCTGCAATATAGCGGGCAACGGGAAGCACCATATGGGCATAATCCATGAATTTATTCTTGTAGGTGCTGATGTAGGCTATGAAATCAACCTTCTGCAGCGCCGCGGCATCGCGTATCAGGCCCTCGTCGTGATCAATCACTACCAGCGCCTTCAACTGCCCCGGCGATTCTGCCAGCAGCTCTGATACTGATCTGCCCGGCGTGATGTTGAGCTCAACGCCCCAGGCAGCGTTGAATTTTTTAACTGCAGCCTGATCCGAGAGCGACTGGAAACCGCTGAGCAGGTCCGGAGCGCACCCCATGTCATAGCCGCCCTGAAGGTTATTGATGCCGGTAATCGGGTTGACGCCGCAGCCCTCTTTGCCGATTTTACCGGTCATGGCAAAGAGGTTGAAAATATAGCTGATGGTGTCCTCATCAAGGCCTGATATGCCTGAGGAGAAAAATGCCATTGCGGTTTTTGCCTGAGAAAGAGCTTTTGCCACCTGCTTGAACTCTTCAATGCTGATTCCGGTCTTGGCCGTGATCTCCTGCTCGGAGAGCTGTGTTAGGGAGGCGGAAAATTCCTCAAACCCTTTGGTGCTGCTGCGGACAAAGTCTGAATCGATGAGTCCGTCCTGGACGACGCATTTGGCAATCCCTGCCACTGCCAGTTTCAGCGCGCCGGGTGTTATCTGCAGGAAGCTGTTGCTGAGCTTTGCAATCTGGGTGCGCCTGCTGTCAATAGTTACTATTTTTGCTCCTGCCTGGGCTGCCAGGTGAATTTCGCTGCCGACAATGGGGTTCTGTTTGGTGATGTCGCTTCCTGCAACCAGCAGGAACTCTGCCTTGCAGATTTCTTCCAATGATCCGGTCATGCCTGCCATGCCGGTTCCCCGGGACAGGATATTGAGGCATCCTCTATGGCCGGCATCAGAGGAAAGGCTTACGTTATTGGTTTTAAAGACAGCCCGTGCCAGCTTCATCAGCAGAAACTGCTCTTCGTTGGTGGAACGGGGGGAGGCAAGAAACCCGACGGCAGCCGGCGGGAGGGCTTTTAATGTATCAACCAGCAGTGCTATTGCTTCTTCATAGGAAGCATCAGCAAACTGGCCGTTCTTTTTTATCAGGGGGCGGTTGATGGTCTGGGCGGTATTGAGCAGCTCGTGTATGTTCCAGCCTCTGACGCACAGCCTTCCCTTGCTCACCGGATGGTTCTGCGAAGGAAAGACGCGTTCGACCGCAGTGCCGGTAACTTGCATAAAGTGACCACAGCCGGTTCCACAAAACGTACAAACGCCAGGTTGTTGCTTCATAGTGTAACTCCAGAATTTAAAATTACCCGTACGGTGTCGCTCTTTTTAGTATCCCCATACGGCCAGAATAAGAGCGCCGATTGACACGATAAACATGCCCGCAAAGTAGCGGATAGCCTGATCGATGCGGTAGCGCGGATGAATTGATGCAACCAGCGTGATGATGAGAACCAGGACCAGGACTTTAACAAGAAAAATAATCACACTCACGGGGTAAAACAAGGTATTGCCCCACGGGACAAAGAGCGCTATGAAGATGCCGCTGTAGACCATCAGTTTTGCCATCTGCAGGTACTTGAACAGCGCAAGCTTTGGTCCCGAGTACTCAAGCAGCGGTCCTTCCATAATTTCGGTCTCAGCTTCGGTAATATCAAAGGGCAGCCGCCCCACAAAACCCTGCAATGAAAACAGCATCACCCCCAGCATGATGAGCCCGGACAGCGGCAGGCTATGGCTGTACACTGCGCCGTTCAGCACCGCGTCCAGCCTGAGCGAGCCGGCATTTATAGAGCTGATAACAAGGGCAACCGCCAGCAGCGGCTCCAGGGTCATCATGGCCATCATTTCCCGGCTCATCCCGACCAGGGAGTAGAGGGAACCGGCAGCAAGCCCGGCAAACAGCGTTGCAATGCCGCACAGGGTCAGAAGATAAATGAGCAGTATGCTGTCGCCGGCAGCGTTCATGGGAACGCTCGATCCCATGGGCACCAGGGTTGCGACGGTCAGAATAGATGCCAAAGAAAGATAGGCGGCAAAGCGCTGCATGCCGGCATTTTCGCCTACTTCAATATCTTCCTTGCCGAGCAGTTTCAGCAGGTCAAAGTAGGGCTGCAGCACCGGCGGCCCTTTCCGCGACTGCACCTGAGCGGTAATCTTGCGCAATAGACCTTCAAAAAACGGCGCTCCCAGGAGTACCAGCGCCACATTGAATGTTCCGTATATGATCATCAAGCCTGCTTTTGGTTCCATCATATATATCCCTTTTTATAAATACGCTTATATCTAAAATCTATTCCCGCATACCTCTACATATGCGGTTTTGGTTTTCCACCAACCCAGCGAATATACCGCTTCACCCCGGCATACAGATGATGCGCGCCGTAGCGGTGCTGCTCCGCATCCTGCGCATAGCCGCACAACCAGGGCTCATCTGCCCTCTTCCTGGAACCGCCAAGCCGGGTAATAATGAATGCGATAATGAGCATGATGCCCAGGACCATGATGAGCACCAGCGGATCAAACAGGGCACTGCCGTCAGCGCTGGCAATTCCGGCAAGGCCATCAAGCCGGGCAAGCGGCATTTTTGCAAGACTCGCTCCCAATCCCTGCTGGCTTCCGTGCAGGGCCTGCGCTATAAGCTGATAGGCACCGATGGGGATAATGCCAAACACCAGGCACAGGGCTGCAAGTATCAGCTGGGGAATCTGCATCATCCAGCCCACTTCCAAAAGCGGCTTGCGCGCAGCTTTCTCAGCCACGAGGGAACTTGTTCTTGACAGGAAGCTCACGCCAAAAAATTTCATAAACGAAGCAAGGGTTATGGCGCTGGTCAGAATGGCAAACACGGCACATATTCCCAGATACTTGGCAACGCTTGAGCCGAGGATGGTCGCAACATAGATACTCCATTTGCTGGCAAATCCGTTAAACAGCGGCACTCCGGCAATAGAAAAGGATGCAATTAAGGTCATAATGGCGGTCACCGGCATAAACTTGATAAGGCCGCCCATCTTGTTGAGATCCTGGGTATCAGTAGCATACAGCATGGACCCGGCATTGAAGAACAACAGGCTTTTAAAGGTGCCATGGTTGATAGTGTGAAACAAAGCGCCATAGAAGCCGATTGCTGCAAGCCCGAGCACGGTTTCGTTTTGCAGGCCCGGGCGAATCAGGGCCACGCAGGCACCGAGTCCGAGGAGAATGTATCCCACCTGTCCGATGCTGTGAAAGGCAAGAAGACGTTTGGATTGTTCCTGTTTGAGTGCTTGCAGGGTACCAATGAAGAGGGTAATCGTCCCCAGAGCAGCTATAAGCAGCCCCCATCCAGCGCTTGGATAGGATTCTATGGCCTGCTCCGGCACCAGCCACAGAAATGAGCGCATCAGCCCGTACACGCCGGTTTTAATCATAACTCCTGACAGGAGCGCGCTTACCGGTGAGGGTGCTGCGGGATGGGCGGCAGGAAGCCACATCTGTCCGAACGGCCACATACCGGCCTTGATGCCAAAGCCAATTAAATAGAGAAGAAAAGCAACTATCACCACTCCACTGCTGCTCTGCAGCAAGCCCGGCAGTCCATGGCTGATAGCTTCAAAGTCATATTTCATGAGGGTCTCAGACCCTACGGTGACCGGTCCCTGGGCGAGCAGTGCCGAAGCAGCCATGATCAGGACACAGGCGATCTGCATCATGAGCAGGTATTTGTTTGCCGCCCGGACATTTTCCCGCTTTTTGTATTCATAGCGAACCAGCGCATACGAGGTAAGTGTCATGAGCTGCCAGAAAATGAAAAAGAAGAGCATCATGTCGCTTACGCATACAATCCCGTACATGCCGGCTACAAAAAGGAGAAAGTACGGATAGTATCTCGCAACGCCGTAATCTTTATAATGCTCCATGTAGCTGATGGAAAAGAAGGCGGAAAGAACCGCGATGGTTGCTATAAGCCCGATAAATATGGCGCTCAAGCCATCGATGTAGATGCGCAGGGAGGAACCCAGCTGCGGCAATTCCATGATGGTTATTGCTTCTCCCGGCCCAGACAGAAGCACGGTGCCTGCAGCGGTGATGGCAAGGAAACTGGAAAGCGCTGTGGCCAGAAAGCAGAGCCACCCTGCTACAGCTTTGTTTTTTGATAACAGCAGCGTTACTATTGCGCCGCCTGCACACACTACAAGAGCGTAGATTATTGCATAGGCTGGAGTCATCGTATGTGGTTCCTCACAATGTGGTGTTGGTTATGAGCTGAAACAGGTTGTTGCAATGTAATTAAGCACGGTGGACTGTTTAGGCCTGTTTAGGTAATGTCTTGGAATTAATTATGCAAAATCTAAATAAGCAAGAATTGTAATTTTAGAAATATAATTTTTGCAAAAATTGCGCCATCAGCCGATATACAATAAATACCGGGACCATTACGAGCGCTGACGCGAAGCGCTAACACCTCCGGGTTTCAATTCAACTAACAGAATAAACATGCTTATTTCATATTGCTGTGATTCGTTTGGCGGGTTGATAATGAAGTCGATTGTGCAGGGTCAGGGATACGTTCATTGGTGGTAAATCGCCTTTGAGCGCTATCTGCAGGCTATATACTATTGACAAAATGACATGGTACTCAGCAGGAAAAACTCTGAAAAGCAATTGGTTTAAGAATTAAACTATTTGATTTAGCTTATATTTAATTTTTTAATTGGTGCCTGTCAAAATGACAGCTATCATTACCTCATTATGAACGTATAAAATGTGAAATTTTAAAATAAAATGCAGATGCTGAAATTTAAAATTCAGCCCCGGAAGGAGAATATAAGCCATACATGGAAACGCTTCGCATTTTAGTGGTCGAGGATGAATATGGTATGCGCCTGGCAATTGCCCGGGCTTTGCGGGATTACACGATCCATATTCCCGAGATAGAAGAAAAAATTGGATTTACTATCGAGCAGGTTGAGGTTGCAGAAGAGGCGCTCACTATCATTAACGACAAGCCGCCGGATATTATCCTGCTGGATTATAAACTGCCCGGCATGAGCGGCCTTGACCTGCTTACCCAGGTATCAGCAAAGCAGCTTGACCTGCTGGCTATCATGATCACGGCGTATGCATCTATCGAGACTGCTGTTACGGCCACCAAACAGGGCGCCTTTGATTTCCTTGCCAAGCCGTTTACGCCCATGGAATTAAAAGAAACTATTTATAAGGCCGTGAAACATCTGGTTCTGATGAGACAGGCCCATAAACTGACGGAAGAAAAGCGCAAGGTTCGTTTTCAGTTTATTTCAGTGCTGGCGCATGAGATGAAGGCCCCGCTGGCAGCGCTCGACGGGTACTTGAACATTCTTAGAGAGCGTGCAGCAGGAGACAGTCAGGAAGTATATGATCATATGCTTGACCGGTGCCTGACGCGCATCCAGGGCATGCGCAAGATGATTATAGATCTGCTTGATTTGACGCGCATTGAGTCAGGAGAGCGGAAACGCGATGTAAGCGAAGTTGACGTGCGGGAAATCGTTCATACCGCAATTGATACGGCGACCCCTGAAGCACAGGAGCGGTCCATTAGCATTAGCTTCCCTGAAAATGGACCCGTGCTCATGCAGGCCGATCGCAGCGAGCTGGAGATTGTTTTTAATAATCTCATAACCAATGCGGTGAAGTACAACCGGGACGGCGGGCGGGTCGATGTTGAACTGCATGCCGACGGCGGACAGGTCAGCATTGTGGTGACTGATACCGGTATCGGCATGAGCACGGAAGAAGCAGCGCGGCTGTTCAGCGATTTTGTGCGCATCAAAAATGAAAAGACCAGAAACATTCTGGGCAGCGGGCTGGGATTGTCTACCGTAAAGAAGATAGCGCTGCTGTATGGCGGTGAGGTAAGCGTAGAGAGCGAGCCTGATAAGGGAAGCAGGTTTACCGTCACGCTGAATCAGGATGCAGCGGTTAGCGCATCAGCCCCCGAACCGGCTAATCAGTGAGCAGGGGCTGCGCGCGGTCGCCCAACCTTACGGCTTGCAGGTTTTACACACCTCAAGCTCTGCGCGCGGTATATTAAGTTTTTCAGCTATATAATCTATCTGCACCTGCGGCATAAACGGCTTGCCGCAGGTTTTGCATTCAGCCATGCGGAAGGTCTGTTTCCAGTTGTGCATGATCCGCTGACTTCCCATGGCATAGCCTCCGCCCGGGGAATGATACTGCGCATTCTGCACATCTTCCATGGTAATGATGCCGGTAGGACAGATGTACACACATGAGCCGCAGCCGATGCACTGTTTGGCGGGGTCAAAAAAAGGCGGCGCAACTTCCCGGCTAACCCCGCGGCTGGCAAATCCTATGGCCTCCACCCCCACCACTTCCCGACACACGCGCACACACTGGCCGCAGAGAATGCAGAAGTTATTGCCGGTTTTAAAGCGCGGTTCCTGTATATCATATTCCTGCGCAAGCTCTTTGACGATTTTTACATTCGGGCACCGGGCAAGCAGAAGCTCAAGCACCAGCTTTCTCACCGCGCGCACCCGATCGCTCGTGGTCCGCACTGCCATGCCGCTGTCAGCCGGATAATTGCAGGACGTGACGATGCGGGTCCTGTTTCCCCGTTGCACTTCAACAACACAGAGCCGGCATGCGCCGTAGGGCTGCAGCGCTTCATGGTGGCACAGGGTTGGTATATCAATATCCATTTCCCGGGCAATTTGTAATACGGTTGTGCCTGGCCGGGCCTCTGCCTCTTTTCCGTCAATCGTGAAGGTCATCTTGTTATCCATTAGTTTATTTGCTTTGCAGCATAGAAGATTACAAAACCCATTTCGTTTGCTTGTTATGGTATAATTAAAAATGCTATATCTGTCAATTTTAATTTAGTATGCAGTTTGGGTGTATCTATACCGGAACGGGTTTATTCGCGAAACACATAACGGGATAAAAGATGCTGCGATGCAGGGCCGGGAGGTGCTTTTACAGGACATTCCCCAGAATTAAGTTATAGAAAA
>Ga0209253_10003936_pt1 | contig 12984 bp, 11 predicted proteins | sample FrelakmetBRP12BR_FD_187145 | JGI IMG/M metagenome (GOLD analysis project Ga0209253, IMG submission 187145) | Freshwater lake sediment microbial communities from the University of Notre Dame, USA, for methane emissions studies - BRP12 BR (SPAdes)... | ecosystem: Environmental > Aquatic >...
AAGTCGTTCTGATTGCTGGAGGTGATGGCAAAGGACAAGATTTTTCGCCATTGGCACCCGCCGTGAAAGTCAATGCGCGCGCGGTAGTGTTGTTTGGACGCGATGCGAGTTTAATTGAATCGGTTTTATTATCTACAAATATCCCAATGTATCAAGCAGCAGATTTGCCAGAAGCGGTGAATATCGCCAAAAAAGTTGCCAAGGCCGGCGATGCGGTGTTGCTATCTCCTGCTTGTGCCAGCTTTGATATGTTCAAAAATTACGTACATCGAGCAGAGGTGTTTGTAGATGCGGTAAAAAATCTGGAAATTAAAAATAAAAAGGTGGCAGCATGTTAGCGCCGGTGATGCACAGTCGTGAGCGTATCAATGCAGCCAGCTATGACCAAATGTTGCTATGGGTGACTTTTATTCTACTAGGCTTGGGTCTGGTGATGGTCTATTCCGCCTCGATTGCGATTGCAGAGGCAGATAAGGCGGTGGGACACCAAAGCACTTACTTTTTAATACGCCAAACCATTTTTATTGCAATTGGCTTAGCGGCTGGTTTCGTTACTTTTCAAGTCCCCATCGCCTGGTGGCAAAAAATGGCGCCTTCCTTATTTATGGTTGGATTAGCGCTATTGGTTTTGGTGCTTATTCCAGGCATCGGACGTAATGTGAACGGCAGTCAGCGTTGGCTTTCACTGTTCGTGATGAACTTGCAACCCTCTGAGCTGATGAAACTATTTGCAGCGATGTATGTGGCCGATTACGCAGTGCGCAAATCTCCACAGATGGATAGCATTACACGCGGGTTTTTACCGATGGTGGCGGTGATGGTTTTGGTTGGGTTTTTGTTGCTGCGCGAACCTGATTTCGGCGCATTTGCGGTGATCGCGGCTATTTCTATTTCAATTCTCTGGTTGGGAGGCATCAACGTTAAAATTTTTGCAGCCTTATTGGCTTTGTTGCCAGTCGCGATTTATGCGTTGATCTGGAGCTCTCCCTACCGTTTGCAGCGCGTCATTGGTTTTTTAGATCCATGGGCAGACCCGTTTGGTAAGGGTTATCAGTTGTCACATGCGCTCATTGCATTTGGCCGAGGCGAATGGTTTGGGGTGGGGCTTGGCGCTAGCGTTGAGAAATTGCTGTATCTGCCCGAAGCGCATACCGACTTTTTATTGGCGGTAATCGCTGAAGAGCTTGGTTTTGTGGGTGTGCTGACTGTAATTGGTTTATTTGTATGGATTGTGATTCGCGCATTTGGCATTGGTAAAGAAGCGGTAGCTAACGAACGATATTTTGCTGCGCTGCTTGCACAAGGCTTAGGCGTATGGATGGGCGTGCAAGGCATTATCAATATCGGCGTAAATATGGGCGTGCTACCCACCAAAGGCTTAACACTGCCGCTACTCTCGTTTGGTGGCAGTGGCATATTGGCTAATTGTATCGCTATGGCCGTGCTGTTACGTATTGACTTCGAAAACCGCAGATTGCAGAAAGGCTTGCCAGCATGATGTTTGCTAGCCCAGTGACGCAGTCAAAAACAGGCACGTTGATGGTGATGGCAGGCGGTACCGGCGGTCACGTGTACCCCGCTATGGCGGTGGCAGATTATATGAAAGAGCATGGGTGGAATATCGTTTGGCTGGCGACAGAAGGCGGCATGGAAAACAGATTGATTGAAGGTAAAAAATACGACAAAGCGATGATAACTATGCGCGGTGTGCGCGGTAAGGGTTTGTTGGGTTGGGTATTGTTGCCGATTAAATTGGCAACCGCATTTAAACAAAGTTTTATGGCTGTTCGTAAATTTAAGCCTAACGTAGTGCTTGGTATGGGTGGCTTCGCTGCATTCCCTGGTGGATTAATGGCTAAATGCTTAGGCAAGCCTTTAGTCATTCATGAACAAAATTCAATCGCAGGTTTGACCAATAAAACCTTAAGCTTAATTGCAAACAAAGTGTTGGCGGCGTTTCCATCAGCTTTTGGCAACAAGGCAGAAGTAGTAGGCAACCCGGTACGACAAGAAATTACTCAGTTACCGAGCCCAGAACAGCGCTATGGTGAACGTACCGGCAATTTAAAATTATTGGTTGTAGGCGGCAGTTTAGGTGCGGCAGCGCTAAATGAGGCATTGCCAAAAGTATTGGCTAAATTACCTGAAAGTATCCGCCCCGAGGTAATACATCAAGCGGGGGAGAAGCATATTGTAGCCCTGCAAGCCAACTACCATAAGGTTGGCGTGCATGCTGAGACAAAAGCTTTTATTAACAATATGGCTGAAATGTATGCCTGGGCAGATGTAGTGATTTGCCGCGCAGGGGCGCTCACCATTGCAGAATTGGCCTGCGTGGGTGTAGCAAGCGTGCTTGTGCCTTTTCCTTATGCGGTAGATGACCATCAAACCTATAACGCTAAATATTTGAGTGATGCGGGTGCAGCCAAGTTGATTCAACAAACAGAATTCGATGTGCAAAAAGCGACGGAAGTTTTACGTGGTTTAACGCGCGAAATTTGTCTAGAGATGGCGATTAAAGCCAAGCAGCTTGCTAAGCCAGAAGCAACACATATGGTCGCGAAAATCTGTATGGAGGTGGCACGTTAGCCTTTAAAGAAACATGAAACATAAAGTTAAAAATATACATTTTGTGGGTATTGGCGGCGCTGGCATGAGCGGTATTGCAGAAGTGCTAATCAATTTGGATTTCAAGGTTTCAGGTTCGGATTTGGCCAAAAATGCCACTACACAACGTTTGACGAGTTTTGGTGCAAAGGTCTATCAAGGTCACGCAGCAGAAAATTTGAATGCGGCTGATGTTGTGGTGGTGTCATCCGCGGTGAATGAGAAAAATCCAGAAATTATCGCTGCACGTGCCAAAAATATACCAGTTGTGCCGCGTGCACTGATGTTGGCTGAGTTGATGCGTTTTAGACAAGGCATTGCAGTGGCGGGTACGCATGGCAAAACCACAACAACCAGCCTTATCGCCAGTATTCTGGCTGAGGCGGGCATGGATCCTACTTTTGTCATTGGTGGAAAACTCGAAGCTGCCAGTGCAAATGCGAGGCTTGGTACAGGGGAATATATCGTTGCAGAAGCGGATGAATCAGACGCATCGTTTCTACATTTGACGCCTGTGATGGCGGTCGTAACGAATATTGATCAAGACCACATGGATACCTACGAGCATAGCTTCGATAAGTTAAAAAGCGCGTTCGTGGAATTTTTACAGCAATTGCCATTTTGGGGCATGGCCGTGGTGTGTGTGGATGACCCAAATATTCGCGAGATTTTGCCGCGCGTAACCAAGCCAGTAATGACTTATGGCTTTAGTGAAGAGGCGCGCATTCGTGCCAGAAACGTACGAGCAGATAACGGCAAAATGCATTTTACTGTGGATAGAGTTAATGGCGTAACAACCACGTTTGACGTGACATTGAATTTGCCCGGCAACCATTATGTGCTCAATGCTTTGGCGGCGATTGCGATTGCCAGTGAGTTGAGTATCGAGGATAAATTTATTATCAAAGCGCTCGCCGAATTTAAGGGTGTGGGTCGCCGCTTTGAGCGATATGGCGAGACCCCAGCTAGAGCTGGAGGCACGTTTACTTTAATTGATGACTACGGACACCACCCGGTTGAAATGCAGGCGGTGATTGCGGCAGCGCGCAATGCTTTCCCAAATCGAAGACTGGTATTAGCGTTTCAACCGCATCGTTTTACCAGAACGCGTGATTGTTTTGAAGATTTCGTACGCGTGTTATCTCATGCAGACGCTGTGATACTTACCGAAGTTTACTCCGCTGGAGAAGCGCCAATTGTTGCAGCCGATACGCGTAGTTTAATTCGTGCGATTCGCGTGGCAGGCAAAGTTGAGCCGCTATTTGTAGAAACTACAGATGAGTTGCCAGAAGCCATTCTAAATATGGCACAAGCGGATGATGTGGTGATTGTAATGGGCGCAGGCTCTATCGGTCACGTTGCAGCAAATACTAAGGAGCTGGCAGGCAAATGAAGCAAGCTGAAGCAAAATCAAAGTTACTTACAAATGAGCCACTGGCACGCTACACCAGTTGGCGCGTGGGTGGACGTGCTGATCGATTGTTTATTGCAGAAAATTTAAGTGAACTGCAAGAATTTATGCGCAATCTGGATAGTGCTGAACCTATTTATTTCATTGGTTTGGGTAGCAATTTATTGGTGCGAGATGGTGGCGTACGCGGCACGGTGATAGTGATGCATCAGGCATTAAGTGATTTGCGTGTAGACGGAAAATATATTTATGCCGAAGCCGGCGTGACTTGTGGAAAATTAGCCAAGTTTTGCGCCAATCAATTTAAAGAAGGCGGCGAATTTATGGCTGGCATCCCGGGCACGGTGGGTGGTGCATTGGCCATGAATGCTGGCTGCTATGGCTCTGAAACCTGGAATATCGTGCATCAGGTATTGACTATTGATAGGCGCGGAGAAACACACGTACGAAACGAGGCTGAGTTCATTCCGAGTTATCGTCATGTCGAAATGCCGATTCCTGACGAATGGTTTTTGGGCGCATGGTTCAAGCTGGAACAGGGCGATGCGGAAGAATCAAATCAAAAAATTAAAAATTTGTTAGCAACCAGATTGGCAAGTCAGCCACTTAATCTGCCCAGCGCGGGCTCTACATTTAGAAATCCACATGGAGATTTTGCAGCCAGATTAATCGAGGCCAGTGGCTTAAAAGGCTATCAAATAGGTGGGGCGCAAGTGTCGCCCAAGCACGCCAATTTTATTGTGAATTTGGGCAATGCGACCGCGCTGGATATTGAGTTGCTAATACGTCATATGAAGGACACAGTACTTGAGAAGCAAGGTGTGGCATTGCAGCAAGAGGTAAGAGTGATAGGTGAATATGCTTAAAAAATTTGGGAAAGTGGCCGTATTGTTCGGAGGTAAATCGGATGAGCGCGAAGTATCGCTAAAAAGTGGCGCGGCTGTGCTAGCTGCATTAAAGCACCAAGGCGTGGATGCGCATGCATTCGACCCTGCTGAACATCCTTTGCATGATTTGGAAAGCTTTGACCGTGCATTTAACGCGCTACATGGTCGCTATGGCGAGGACGGCACTATTCAAGGTGCATTAGAACTGATGAACATCCCCTACACCGGCAGCGGCGTGATGGCCTCTAGCGTAGGAATGGATAAATGGCGCACCAAATTATTATGGCGCGTATTGAATATAAAAACGCCCGATTTTGAGGTGGTGAACGCGCAAAGTGATTTTGCCGCGATTGAACAAAAACTGGGGCTGCCGCTATTTGTGAAGCCAGCGAATGAAGGATCGAGCATCGGCATTACAAAAGTGAAACAAAAAGGTGGTCTGGAGGGCGCATGGATATTGGCTGCCAAGGCAGACCCTTTGGTTATTGCGGAGAAGTTTATAGGTGGTGGCGAATATACCGTGGGTATTCTGGAAGACGCAAAATTAGGATTAACGCCTTTACCTATTATACGCATCGTGCCAAAAAATGAGTTTTACGATTATGAAGCCAAGTATTTGCGTAATGACACTGAATACCTATGCCCATGCGGCTTGAGTGCTGAAAAAGAGGCGCAAATTCAGGCAGAGGCACTTCAAGCATTTCGCGCAGTAGGTTGCCGCGGTTGGGGACGGGTGGACTTTTTAATGGACGAAGCAGGAAATCACTACTTTTTGGAGGTGAATACCAGTCCAGGCATGACTGACCACAGTTTGGTGCCGATGGCGGCTAAGGCGGCGGGTATTAGTTTTGATGAGTTGGTAATGAAGATTTTAGAGTTTACTTTGGAGCCGAATCGTGTGGGATAAGCCGCGTCTACTAAACTGGATTGCTAACTTCTTGTTTGCGCTCGCAGTCGTGTTGATGCTTTATTCCTTGCTGTTTGTGATTGTACATTTGCCGATTTTCCCGATTCATGAAGTAAAGGTAGATGGACAGTTATCGCACGTGAATCGTGAACAAATCAAGCTGATTGTGGCTAAGCACTTGAAAGGCAATTTTTTTACCTTGGATTTAGAAAAAACACGTGATGCGTTTGAAAAGCTGCCGTGGGCACGTGAAGTAAGTGTGCGCCGCCGTTGGCCAGACAAGCTGGACGTGGTGATTGAGGAGCATCAGGCATTGGCGCGCTGGGGCAATATTGCGTTAGTCAACACGCATGGCGAGTTGTTTCAAGCGGCCACAGATGCAGATTTGCCAGTGTTTTATGGTCCTGGCGATGGTGTCATGGAAGTCACAACAAATTATGGTAATTACAGCCAAATTTTGAATAAAGCGGATATCAAAATTGCGCAAGTGACGCTTTCGCCGCGTCGCGCCTGGGAGGTTAAAACTAATAAAGGCTTGCTAATCGCATTAGGCCGTACTGATATGGACATGAGATTAAATAAGTTTGCCGCTGCGTATAAATCTACACTTAGTCAGTTAAACGTGAAAGTGGTCTATGCGGATTTGCGCTATCCAAATGGATTCGCGGTACGGAAGCCAATGAGTTTGGTACCTAAACCATCACCAGCAATTTTAGTACCAGCTAAACCAGCTAGACCAGCCAAAGCGACCACGGCTTAGCTGAATGTAGGTTTGATTGAAGGATTGAAAGAATGAAAAAGGGAGTAAATGATGAGTAAAGTCCGTGAAGATAAAAACCTGATTGTTGGGTTGGATATCGGCACCTCTAAAATCGTGACCATTGTGGCGGAATTGTTGCCTGAAGGCACCTTGAAGGTGATCGGCCTAGGGCAGCATGCCTCGCGCGGCTTAAAAAAAGGCGTGGTGATTAATATTGATTCCACTATGCAGGCCATTCAGCGCTCGATTGAGGAAGCCGAACTGATGGCTGATTGCAAAATTAAAACAGTGTTTACTGGCATCGCTGGTAATCACATCAAGAGCCTTAATTCGCATGGCATGGTAAAAATCAAGGACGCTGAAGTCTCGCAGATGGATGTGGATCGTGTAGTAGAGACGGCGAGGGCTGTAGCCTTGCCAGCAGATCAGCAGATTCTGCATATTCTCACTCAAGAATTCATTATCGATGGCCAAGATGATGTGCGCGAGCCCTTGGGTATGAGCGGCATGAAGCTGGAAGTGAAAGTGCATATTGTGACTGGTGCAGTTGCGGCTGCACAGAATATTGTGAAATGCATCAAGCGCTGCGGACTTGAGGTAAGCGACCTGATTCTGCAGCCGCTTGCATCAAGCATAGCCGTGCTGACGGAAGATGAAAAAGAGCTAGGCGTTTGTTTGGTAGATATAGGCGGTGGAACGACAGATATAGCCGTATTCAAAAACGGTTCTATACGACATACCGCCGTAATAGCTGTGGCCGGTGACCAGATTACCAATGACATCGCAGTGGCTTTCCGCACTCCTACACAATCGGCAGAAGACATCAAAATTAAATACGGCTGTGCACTGCGCCAACTTGCTGATGCGCGAGAAGTAGTGGAAGTTCCAGGCGTAGATGGCCGCGAAGCGCGACAATTATCGATACAAACGTTGGCAGAAGTGATTGAGCCACGTGTGGTAGAGCTGTATGAATTAGTGCTGCAAGAGTTGCGCCGCAGCGGCATGGAAGAAATGATTGCTTCTGGCATTGTGATTACCGGTGGTTCGGCCATGATGCGCGGCATGATGGAGCTTGGTGAAGAGATTTTCCATATGCCGGTGCGTTTGGGTATGCCGCGTTATGTGGGTGGGCTTTCCGAGGTGGTGAGCAATCCGCGTTACGCCACAGCAGTGGGCTTGATTTTAATGGGCAAGCAACAGTTGGAGCGTCACTTGTCCGGACAGTTGGAATCGAGTTCGATCGGTCGGATTTTTGACAAGATGAAGAGCTGGTTTCAAGGTAATTTTTAAGATATTTATAGCAGTAAAAATAGTAGTAAAGCAGTGGCAATAGGGCAGAGCATGATGCAAATCAAGCTCAAATATTAAAGGCAAAAAGGAGAGTAATGATGTTTGAAATTATGGAGAAAGATCTACAAGAAGCCGTGATTAAGGTCATCGGAGTGGGCGGTTGCGGTGGTAACGCAATTGAACACATGATTACAAAAAATTTAAGTGGCGTAGAATTTATTTGTGCCAATACCGATATGCAGGCTCTTAAAAAGAGTAATGCAAAAACGATATTACAGATCGGTTCAGAAATCACTAAAGGCTTAGGTGCCGGCGCTAAACCAGAAGTGGGCCGTGACGCAGCATTAGAAGATCGTGACCGTATTGCAGAAATGATCGATGGTGCCGATATGCTGTTTATCACCGCAGGCATGGGTGGCGGCACTGGTACTGGTGCGGCGCCAATTATTGCTGAAGTAGCTAAAGAAATGGGTATTTTGACGGTAGCGGTTGTAACTAAACCATTTGCATTTGAAGGCAAACGTACCAAAGTTGCTACCGATGGCTTGGAAGAGCTTTCACAACACGTAGATTCTTTGATTGTGATTCCAAACGAGAAGCTTATGGAAGTACTTGGTGAAGATGTGCCATTTTTAGAAGCTTTCCGTGCCGCGAACGACGTGCTACATAATGCTGTCTCAGGTATTGCAGAGATTATTAATTGCCCTGGTTTGGTGAATGTGGACTTTGCTGATGTGCGCACTGTAATGAGTGAGATGGGTATGGCAATGATGGGTTCAGCTGAGGCGAGTGGTCCAGAACGCGCACGCATTGCGGCTGAGCAAGCTGTGGCAAGTCCATTACTGGAAGATGTCAACTTAGCCAATGCGCGCGGCGTTTTGATTAATATCACCGCCAGTGCAAGCTTTAAAATGAAAGAGTATTACGACGTTATGAACACAATTAAAGAGTTCACTGCTGAAGATGCAACTGTGATTGTGGGTAACGTGATGGACGAAACGATGGGTGACAGATTGCGCGTGACTATGGTTGCGACCGGCTTAAATGGGGCGATTGCACGTCGTCAACAAAAACCAGAGTTACGTGTCATGACAACATTAATGACTGGTACTAATAGTCAGCCAGTGTTTGTGGGGGGAGAAGTTGAGGATGAAACACCAGCAGTGTTTAGTCAAAACAACCGTCGCGCGCAAGTTGAAGCAATGAAAATGTCAGGTGTTGAAGAGTATGATATCCCTGCATTCTTGCGTAAACAGGCTGATTAATTGGCAATAAAACAGTAAAATAAGCTCAATATATGAGTTGGCTAGAAGGAATTAAGTGCTAAAACAGAGAACTTTAAAGAAACAGGTGAGTGCTACAGGTGTTGGTTTGCATAATGGTGAAAAGGTCACATTGATTTTAAAGCCTGCTGCAACCGACTCTGGCATTGTATTTGTGCGCGCCGATTTGCCCGGAACGCCTAGCATACAAGCAACACCTGAAGCAGTGCGTGATACGCGTATGTGTTCTGCCCTAGAATACAATGGTGCGCGTGTCGCCACTGTTGAGCACTTAATGTCTGCACTCGCTGGTTTGGGCGTCGACAATATCACGATCGAAGTAACCGCATCGGAAATTCCGATTATGGACGGCAGTTCTGGACCATTCATTTTTTTGCTGCAGCAAGCGGGTATTGTGGAACAGAATGCGCCTAAAAAGTTTATTAAAATCAAAAAACTTGTTGAAGTTAAAGAAGGCGATAAGTGGGTGAAATTTGAGCCTTACCATGGTTTTAAAATGGATTTCACTATTGATTTCGCGCACCCCGTATTTGAACATACAGGCCAAAATGTGAAAATTGATTTCGCGGATAATTCTTATATTAAAGAAATTAGCCGCGCGCGTACATTTGGCTTTATGCACGAGGTGGAATATCTGCGTGCCAATGGATTAGCGCGGGGCGGCAGTTTAGATAATGCGATTGTCTTGGATGAATATCGCATTTTAAACACCGATGGTTTGCGTTATGAAGATGAGTTTGCAAAACATAAAGTGTTGGATGCGATTGGCGATTTATATATGCTAGGCCACCCGTTATTGGGGGCTTTTACTGCGTATAAATCAGGCCACGCGCTTAATAATGCCTTATTGCGGGCGTTGCTGGCGGATGCGAACGCCTGGGAATATGCCACATTTGAGCGCATAGAAGAAGCGCCGGTTGGTTTTCAAGAACAAACAGCATTTTTCACTCCCAACTTGATGCCGCATTTTAGCTAAGGCAATTACTTAAATGCCAATTATCCGCTTAACGATTATATTGGTGATTATTGCAAGTTTTGTATTGCTGGCAGCCTATGTTGTAACGCGCAACAAAAAATATTTAACTTATTTAAAACAACTGATTAAATTCATCGGATGGTGTTTTCTCGCGCTGTTCGTGTTGTATATAATTACGCGTGTTATTCGTTTTTAGCTTGGTTGCAATGTCTAATCTCAAATATTTTCGATTCCTTTTTGTTCTGGTTGCGCTAATCAGCATAAAGGACATTTTTGCGGCCACGGGAGATGATGAGTTTTTACAGGCGCGTGCCGCTTACGATAGAAAAAATGTCATCGCTTTATCCGATTTTGTCGAACAATTACAAAATCAAAATTACCTCTTGGCACCTTATGCTGATTACTGGTTGATGCTACTTAATTTGAAGGATGCAGATAATCAGACGGTTGAAAACTTTCTTAATAAATACAGTGAGTACCCGTTTGCGGATAGATTACGCGGCGAATATTTAAAAAAACTTGCCAAAAATCTGGATTGGCTTAGTTTTTCTGGAGAGGTTGTTAATTATCAGTTGCAGGATCCAGCCGTTGTCTGTTACGCGGCGGAGGCAGACTCTGTCGCGGGGGATACTTCAACGCTTGACGCTGCAAAACCATTATGGATGCAGTCAAAAGAGCAGCCTGGCAATTGTTCTGATTTATATGACCGCATGCAGGTTGCAGGCGTGCTTACTGAGGAAGATATTTGGGCGCGCCTTCGTTTGGCATTTGCGGAAAGCCGCATTGGTCTTGCGAAATCGATTGTTAAGCGCTCAAAAACCTTTGAGGCTAATCAGTATGGTTTGATAGATAAAGTTTATGCATCACCAAGCACGGTATTAGCAAAAAAGACTATTTCGTTTAAAACCAGATTTGGACGCGAGCTCAATTTGTTTGCCTTAAACCGACTTGCAAAAACTAATACTCAGCAGGCATTAAGCGCATTTAAAAAAGTTGAAGACTTGTTTCAGCCGGATGACAAGGCTTATTTTTACGGCAGATTAGCATTACAGGCCGCGCTGCAACAAGAGCCACAGGCAGTGCAATGGTTTAAGCTGGCAGATAAAACTGAGCTGAATAAAGATCAGCTTGCTTGGTATGCGCGCAGTGCTTTGCGTGAAAGCAATTGGTCTGAGGTGTTAAATGCTATCGCTAAAATGGAGCCAGCACAGGCTGAGGAAGGTGCTTGGCGTTATTGGAAAGCGCGTGCGCTAAAAAGCAAAAATCAAACGCTAGAGGCAAATACCTTGTTTGCTAAGCTTTCAACTGAACGGCATTTTTATGGCTGGCTGGCGCAGGATGAGCTGGGTGGTTTTATGTCCGCGCCTTCTAGCACATATAAGGTAACTTCTTCAGAAGTGGAAGAGCTTGAGAATATGCCTGAATTTCAGCGCGTTGAAGCATTGCAGAGGTTGGATTTTAGGTGGGAAGCCAAGGCAGAGTGGGTTCAGGCAACTAAAGACTTTGATGACAAGCAACTGCTTGCAGCAGCTGAATTTGCGACACGAAAAAAATGGTACGATTTAGCTATTATCACTGCTGATAAAACTACGGAAACGCACGATTTTGCCTTGCGATATCCTACGCCGTATCGTAATTTAATGAGGTCGGCCGCTGGCGATCAAAGCGTTGATGAGGCTTGGGTTTATGCTATTACACGGCAGGAGAGTAGATTTATGCATTATGCAAAATCGGGCGTTGGTGCAGCTGGTTTAATGCAGCTAATGCCCGCTACCGCCAAGTGGGCTGCACCTCGCACGGGTATCAGTAACTATAACAGCAGCATGATCCATGAGCTGGATACCAACATTGCGCTTGGTACCTACTATATGCGTCACACGTTAGATTTGATGAATGGGCAGGAAGTAATGGCAACTGCGGCGTATAATGCAGGCCCAAGCCGTGCTAAAAAGTGGGTTGCAGCCGTACCTCTGGAAGGCGCGATTTATGCGGAAACCATACCATTTAGTGAAACGCGTCTATATGTGCAGAAGGTGATGGCTAATGCCCATTTATACGCGCCACGGCTAGGTTTAAAAGCTATTTCGTTAAAGCAAAGATTAGGCATTATCCCTAGTAGATATGCTGCGTTTGAAAGTAGTGCCGATAGCACTGAACCTCAGCAAACTTCCGAACAAACACAACCAGTTGAATGAAATAAAAATGACTATTAAAAAAATTACAGTATTGGGTGGCGGTGGCTTTGTAGGCAGCAGCTTGGTGGCTAAATTAGACCAAGCAGGATACCTAGTAAAAGTGCTATCCCGTCGCAGAGAAACCGCTAAGCACCTTATTTTGTTGCCTAATGTACAGGTTGTAGAATGTGACATAATGAACAACAAGGCATTAAAAGTTGCACTCAAAGGGTGCGATGCAGTAATTAATTTGGTCGGCATTTTGCATGAGAATGGCGATAGCACGTTTGAAAAAGTACATCACCAATTGCCGCGCCGGGTGGCGCAAATGTGCGAGGAGCTAAATATTAATCGCCTGTTGCATATGAGTGCACTTCAGGCTAATAAACAGGCACCTAGCCAGTATCTTAAAAGTAAAGCTGCGGGTGAGGCTGCGATTAATGAATTCAGCAAAAAGCTTGATATCACGATTTTTAAACCCTCGGTGATATTTGGCCGTGGCGACAGCTTTTTAATGATGTTCGCTAATTTGGTTAAATTTTTACCGATTATTTTCTTGGCAAAACCCAATGCAAAATTTCAGCCAATTTGGGTGGAAGATGTTGCGCAAGCTTTTATGAATGCGCTGGAGAACAGCTCTACTTTTGGCAAAAGCTACGAGCTGGGTGGCCCGAATGTTTATACTTTGC
>Ga0209253_10003937_pt1 | contig 12982 bp, 9 predicted proteins | sample FrelakmetBRP12BR_FD_187145 | JGI IMG/M metagenome (GOLD analysis project Ga0209253, IMG submission 187145) | Freshwater lake sediment microbial communities from the University of Notre Dame, USA, for methane emissions studies - BRP12 BR (SPAdes)... | ecosystem: Environmental > Aquatic >...
GGGTCGACTGCCGACTTCCGTAGTCGGCCAACTGCGGTCCGACGACTTAGCGGGCTACTTCATGCACTCCTGCGACCAAAACGTGTCCGTCCAGATGCTAGTCGCGATCTTGAGCCGGTTGGCCCCGGGTCTCCCCGGGGCAAATTAGACGCCGTACGCGAACGAGCCTCGAGCGCCGCAACCGGCTGCGAGCCAAACTCGGCTCGCCTTCAACCCGCGACGTTCTCGCGGCTCTGCGTGGCGACCCTGATCATTTGCGAGAGCCCGAGCGATCCAAACGGATTTTCTTCGTCGATGCTTTTGACGAGTGATGAGACACGGGCATCTCGCTTGTGATGGAGATAATCTCAACGGCGCCAGCGCAAAGAATTGCGCGATGCCCGTTGTCGGCGTCTAGGTGTAGGCGCGACCCGGTTTCCGATCACGTTCTGCTCGATCGCTCGACCCGCTGTCGCAAGCGCATAGAATGACTGCTTACGCAGAAATTGCTTGATTCATGCTAGCCAAGCTCCAGAAGATCGTTCAGCGGGTCAACGCCGCGGCCAACCTGCGCGAGGCATTGGAGATCATCGTGCACCAGGTGAAAGCCGCCATGGGCACGGACGCATGTTCCGTCTTTGTGCGCGACCCGGCCGCGCCGCAATACGTCCTGATGGCGACGGAGGGGCTGAACCGAAGTGCAGTCGGCAAGGTTCGGCTGACTGCCAGCGAAGGGATCGTCGGATTGGTCGCCACGCGCCAAGAGCCGGTCAATCTCGCGGATGCGGCCAAACACCCAAGCTACCGCTTCTTCCCCGAAACGGGAGAGCAACGGTATTCCGGGTTTCTCGCGGTGCCGCTCGTGCACTTCCGCCAGTCCGTCGGCGTACTCGTCGTGCAGCAGAAGGAGCAGCGCGTTTTCGCCGAAGACGAGGTCGCGTTCCTGGTGACGATCGGCGCGCAGCTCGCTGCGACATTGAGCTACGCGGCCTTGGGCAGCGCCGTCTCACCTCACGAGCCGGGTCCGCCCGGACCCGTCGGACTGATTCAGGGCTTGCCGGGAGCTCCGGGGGTAACGATCGGTAGCATTGTCCTTCCCTCCCCGCTGGCGGAACTCGATGCAGTGGCTAACCGTGCGCCCGACGACATTGCGCGGGAGGAAGCCAGCTTCAGACGGGCCGTGCACGAAACGCAGCAAGAGCTGCGGGCGAGCGCCAGTCGCATGAAGGGCCGGCTGTCGGACGAGACACGCGCGATATTCGACGTATACATCCTGATCCTCGGCCAGGACGATCTGGTACAGAACGTTGTCGCACGAATTCACAACGGAAGCTGGGCGCCGGCGGCGCTCCGGGACACGATCGCCGAGCACGCCAAGGTGTTCGAGCAGGTGGAGGACCCCTATCTGCGGGCGCGCGCGGAGGACATCAGGGGGATAGGTCGCCGCCTCCTCCTGCGCCTCATGTCCGGTGTCTCCGCGGCAAGGGAGTATCCGGACGATGCGGTCCTCGTTGGCGAAGAGGTCAGTCTCGCCCGCGTTGCGGACGTGCCCCCAGGACAGCTCCGAGGCGTCGTGTGCCTGCGCGGCTCCGTCGTGTCCCATACCGCGGTTCTCGCCCGCGGCCTCGGGATACCGGCAGTGATGGGCCTCGGTCCGCGCCATGTCAGATCCCTCGACGGTCATCCGATCATTGTCGATGGCTATCGCGGACGCGTGTACATCGACCCCTTGCCCGCCGTGATCCAGGAGTATCGGCGACTCATACAGCACGAAGGACAGCTATCGAAAAAGATTGCGGGTTTGCGCGATCTCAAGGCGACAACGACCGATGATGTTCAGGTCAAACTGGGGCTGAACGTCGGATTGCTTACGGACATCGATGTCGCGGCAAACCTCGGCGTCGACGAGGTCGGGCTTTATCGCTCCGAGTTTCCATTTATGTCGCGCGACACCTTCCCCATGGAGCAGGAGCAGTACGAGATCTATCGCAAAGTGCTCAAGGCGTTCGCACCCAAGCCCGTAACCATGCGAACGCTCGATATTGGGGGCGACAAGCCGCTGTCCTATTTCCCTACTGCGGAAGAGAACCCGTTTCTGGGATGGCGCGGCATCCGCCTCACTTTGGATCGACCCGACATCTTCCTGCCGCAACTGCGTGCGATGCTGCGCGCGAACGCTGGGTTGAACAACCTGCGCATCATGTTTCCCATGATCGGACAGATTGACGAGTTCAAGGCGGCTCGGCATGCGGTCGACCGGGCGCGCCGCGAGCTTGGGGAGGAAGGATGCGAGTGCTCCGGACCGTCGATTGGCGCCATGCTAGAGGTGCCATCGGCGTTGCTTTCCATTCCCGCTCTCTCACGTTATGCGGACTTTTTTTCGATCGGAACCAACGACCTCACCCAATACCTGCTTGCGGTGGACAGAAACAATCCAAACGTGGCGCGCTTGTATAACCATCTGGACCCAGCGGTCATCCGCGCTCTGCACGGCGTAATTCGCGACGCTCGGCGCTGCGGAAAACCGGCGAGCGTATGCGGCGAGATGGCATCCGATCCCGGATCGGCGATTCTCCTCCTTGGCATGGGGCTGGAAACCTTCAGCATGAGTGCTTCAGCGATACTGAGGATCAAGTGGGTGATCAGGAGCTTTTCAAGTCAGCGCGCGAAACAGGTTCTCCACCGCGCCATGCGAATGGAGTGCGCCGATGCCGTGCGCAGCATGCTCGATGACGAGCTTGGCCGGGCCGGATTGGGCGAGCTTGTCCTGGCGTGAGGGTTCGACATCGTCTGGATCTGCCTGTCGAGGGCGCGTGAGTCGGTGCTCGATCGTCAGTTCGCCGTCGCGCCCGACGCCTTGACGATCGGCACCCAGATCGCGAGGTCGTCGGCGATCTGCTTGGCGAACGCGGCCGGCGCCATCGGCGGCGCGAGATCGAAGCCCTGCGGCCCGAGCTTCTCCTTCGCCTCGGCGGAGGCGAAGATCCGATTGAGCTCCGTGTTGAGGCGCGCCACGATCTCCGGCGGGGTGCGGGCCGGCGCCACGAAGCCGAACCACGTATTGACCTCGTAGCCCTTGACGCCCAGCTCGTCCAGCGTGGGCACGTTCGGCAGGAGCGGCGAGCGCTTGAGGCTGGTGACGCCGAGCGCCTTCACCTTGCCGTCCTTGATCTGGCCGATCACCGTGGGCGTGTTGAAGAAGCCCATCGTCACCTCGCCCGTCATCACGGCCAGCACGCCCTGCGGCGCGCCCTTGTAGGGCACGTGGACGAGGTCGGTTCCGGTCATGCGCCCGAACAGCACGCCGGACAGGTGGTGGCTCGTGCCGCTGCCGCCCGACGAGAACGTAAGCTGGCCGGGCTTCGCCTTCGCCTCGGCGATCACGTCGGCCGGCTTCGTCGCCGCGCTCGCCGGCGGCACGATCATCACGTTCGACACGCCGCCGACGAAGGCGACCGGGGCGAAGTCCTTCGTCGAGTCGTACCCGGGGGTCGCGTAGATCGCCTGGTTGAACACCAGCGTGCCCTGCGACGCGAACGCGATCGTGTAGCCGTCCGGCGCCGCGCGCGCGAGCTCCGCCATCGCGATCGTGCCGCCCGCGCCGGGCTTGTTCTCGACCACGACCGACTGGCCGAGCGCGCGGCCGAGCTGCTCCGCGGCGAAGCGCGAAACGATGTCGGCGGTGCTGCCGGCCGCGAGCGGGACGAGGAGCCTGATCGGCTTCGACGGGTAGGCCTGCGCCCCCGCGGCGCTGCTGGCGGCGAGGGCAGCGGAAGTGGTGAGCGCGACAAGGATCGTGCGTGCGGCGTGCGTAATCATGCTGAGTCTCCCCGGGATTCGTGACGTGGAAAGGAACGGAGGTCGCGCTCGGCGCTCGGCGGATGGCCGAAGAGGCTGCGGTAACACTTCGAGAAGTGCGGCGGCGACTGGAAGCCGCAGGCGATCGTGATGTCCATGACCGACATCGGCGTCTGCAGCAGGAGCTCGCGCGCGCGGCGCAGCCGCAGCTCGAGGTAATAGCGGGTCGGCACGCGATTCAGGTGTCGCTTGAACAGCCGCTCGATCTGCCGCCGGGACACGCCGACCGACGCCGCGATCGCGTCGAGCGGCATCGGCTGCTCGATGTTCGCCTCCATGAGCGCCGCCGCCTTGATCAGCGTCTCGTGGAAGAGGCCGACCTGCGCCTGCAGGGGGATGTGCTGGCGGTCGCGGTCGCTGCGGATGCGGTCGAGGATGAACTGCTCGGAGATCGAGGGCGCGATGTCGCCGCCGAGGTGCTCGTTGATCATGTTGAGCATCAGGTCGAGCGGCGCGATCCCGCCCGAGCACGTGTAGCGATCGCGGTCGATGGCGAACAGCTGGTCGCTCCACAGGATGCGCGGAAACTCCTCGCGCAGCGCCGACATGTTCTCCCAGTGGATCGCGGCGCGATACCGGTCGAGCAGTCCCGCCTTGGCCAACGCATAGCCGCCGGTGCAGAGCGATCCGAGATCGACGTGACGTTGCGCGAGCCGCCGCAGCGCGCCGACGAGTTGCGGCGTGACCGCCCGCTGGACGTCGACGCCCCCGCAGACGAAGATCACGTCGACCGGCCCGATGTCGTCGAGCGCCACCGTCGGCGACAGCGAGAGCCCGTTGCTCGCGGTGGCGGGCTGGCCGTCGAGAGTCGCGAGCGACCACCCGTAGACGTCCCGCTGGCAGACGCGGTTGGCCATGCGCAGGGGCTCGACCGCGCTCGTCAGCGCGATCATCGAGTAGGTCGGCAGCGTCAGGAAGCCGAAACGGCGTCCGGGCGCGGGTCTGGCGGTCTCCATCGAACGCGGTTCCGTGAATCCTCGGCCGCAAGTATATGCCGGGAAGCGACGGAAACTGTTCTGTTCGCGCCACGGATGCGACGCGTAGCGGCCGCCTCTGTAAACTGCCGGGGCGCAGGAGGACGCGCGGCCGCGAGAGCGTGGGTGCCGCGTTGGGCGAGGTCGCCCGTCCCTGCCGAGTCGCCGGCGCCAGGAGCCCAGATGCCCGTGCAGAACGAGTATGACTACATCGTCGTCGGCGCCGGTTCGGCCGGATGCGTGCTCGCCAACCGGCTGACCGAGCAGGGCGGCATCGCGGTCCTGCTGCTCGAGGCCGGCCCCCCGGACCGCAGCCTCTTCATCCACATGCCGTCGGCCTTCGCCTTTCCGCTCGCGGGCGACAAGTACAACTGGGCGTATGAGACCGAGCCGGAGCCCGGGATGGACGGGCGCCGGATCGGGTGCCCGCGCGGACGCGTCATCGGCGGATCGTCGTCGATCAACGGCATGGTCTGCATCCGCGGTCATGCGCTCGACTACGACCGCTGGGCCGAAGCGAAGGGCCTCGAGCAGTGGTCGTACGCGCACTGCCTTCCCTACTTCAAGAAGGCCGAAACGCGCCTCGCGGGCAGCGACGACTACCGCGGCGGCGACGGCCCGCTCTACGTCACCACCGGTGCGATGAGGAATCCGCTCTATCGCGCGTTCATCGAGGCCGGCGAGCAGGCCGGCTACGCGCGCACCGAGGACATGAACGGCTACCGGCAGGAAGGCCTCGGTCCGATGGAAAGGAACACGTACCGCGGCCGCCGCTGGAGCGCGGCGATGGCGTACCTGCGGCCGGCCCGCGCACGCCCCGGCCTGACGGTCGAATCGCGCACGCTGGTCACGCGCGTGCTGTTCGAGGGCAGGCGGGCGATCGGCGTCGAATACACGCAGCACGGACGGCTCGTCCAGGCGCGCGCCCGGCGCGAGGTGATCGTCGCCGGCGGGGCGATCAACTCGCCGCAGATCCTGATGCTTTCCGGCATCGGCCGCGCTGATGCCCTCCGCAAGCTCGGGATCGCGCCGGTCGCCGACGTGCCCGGGGTCGGCGAGAGCCTGCAGGACCACGTCGAGACCTACGTGCAGCACGCCTGCACGCAGCCGATCACGCTCTACTCGACCCAGAACCTGCTCGCGATGGGCAGGATCGGCCTCGAGTGGCTCCTGTTCCGCACGGGACTGGGCGCCACCAACCATTTCGAGGCGGGCGGCTTCGTCCGCAGCCGCGCCGGCGTCCGGCACCCCGATCTCCAGTACCACTTCCTGCCGCTGGCGATCAGGTACGACGGCCGGGAGAAGGTGAAACAGCACGGCTTCCAGGCCCACGTCGGCCCGATGCGGCCGACGTCGACCGGCTGGATCCGGCTGCGGTCGAGCGATGCGCGCGAGCCGCCGCGCATCCAGTTCAACTACTTGATGACCGAAGGCGACCGCCGCGAATTCCGCGACGGCGTGCGGCTCACGCGCGAGATCTTCGCGCAGAAGGCATTCGACCCGTTTCGCGGCCCCGAGCTCTCGCCGGGGCCCGCGATCGCAACGGACGCCGAGATCGACGCCCACCTCCGGCGCAAGGCGGAGAGCGCCTACCATCCGTCGTCCTCGTGCAAGATGGGCGCGGACGCCGATCCGCTCGCCGTGGTCGACGGCGAGCTGCGCGTGCGCGGCACCGAGGGACTGCGCGTCGTCGACGCGTCGATCATGCCGGCGGTCGTGAGCGGCAACCTCAATGTGCCGACGATCATGATCGCGGAAAAGGCGGCCGACCTCATCCTCGGCCGGCCGCCGCTGCCGCCGAAGTCGGTGCCCGTGTTCGTCCATCCGGACTGGCAGACGAAGCAGCGGTGAGCGTCGCCGGGTCGGCGACGCGACCCCGCACGTTCCATGCGCGGGACCACCCCGGTCCGGCGTCCCCGTCCCCGTTGTCGCGAATCCGTGGGCATTCCGTGGGGTCCGCCCCCGCACGCTCTCTCCAACCCCGGCGCTGTTGCCGAGGTTCAACCAAGGAGAGAGGCCATGAAGTCACGCAGGAAGTTCATCACGGAACCGGGCGATCGTCGCTGGCTGGAGACGAGTCAATGGACCGCGGCCGCCGGGGGCTTGGTGGTCGTGCTGCTGTTCGGCGCGATGGCTCTGCTGCACCCGGGCGAGCGCGCCGCCGTCGACGTCGACCGCGCGGCGCAGTCGTTCGTCACGGACGCGCCGGCGGCCGACTCGCAGCCGGCCGCGGTGGCCGGACCGGCGTCCAGCATGCCGTCGACGGCGACCGACGCGGACGTCCTCGCGGCGCCGGACAACCACCCACCCACGTTCTGAGGCGAGCCATGAACCACGAAATCCTGAGCCAGATCGTGTTCGAAGAGAAGCACCTCGTGTCCGCGGAAGAAAGCGCGCCGAACCTCTTCCGGCGGATGCCGCAGGGCAGGGGGTACGCCGACCGGCTGATCGACGCGATGGCGACCTGCCACCTCGTCGCGCTGCTCGAGTCGCTCTGCCTGCGCGAAGTGCAGGGGCACCTCGACTCCGATGCGCAGGTCGTGGTGGGGAATGCGATCGAGTGCAACCACTGTGCCCCGATCCCTGCCGGGACGCTGCTGCGGATCAGCGGCTGGGTCCAGGGCATCGGCGAGCGCGAGGTCACGTTTCGCGTGCAGGCGTACGACGACCACGAGCAGGTCTGCGACGGCACGATCCGGCTCGTGTTCGCGCGGCGCGGCGAGATCGCGCGGCGGATCGAGCGCAAGTGCGAGGCGATCGCGCGGCGGGAGCTGTTTCTCGCCGCGTGACGCGCGAGACCCCGGGGTGCCGTGCAGCGCCCCGGGGGCTCGTCGTGTTCAGCGTTCGACCCAGGCGACCTGCGCGAAGCACTTGTCGAACCAGTCGGCGCGGATCGCGAACACGCCGTTCCGGTTCAATTCGACCTCCGCTGCGCCGCTCGCACCGTCGCCCGGCTTCCACGTGCCGGTCGCGTAACCGTCGGCCCGGTACGGCGAGCGCCCCCACGGGTTGCGCAGCACCACGTGGTCGCTGCCCTTCCAGGACATGATGCCGAGGACCGCGTACGCGTGGTTGTGGGCGAGCCCCGTGGTCTTCCAGCCCAGCCCTTTCATCAGCTGGACGTTTTCCCAGGTCCACGCCATCGTTGGCTCCCGCGTCACGCGTCGCGGCGTGTCGCAGCGCCGGCCGACGGTCGCTGCAGGCGCCCTTCCGCCCAGGATTTCGCAGCCGACCGCGTGGCTCTTGCCGCCCGCGAGCGCACGACAGGCGATCTGCGGTTTCATCCGGTGGTCGGAGACGTACTGATAATCGCGCGGCAGCGGATCGTCCGGCGCGCGCTTGCATTCCCGCATCACGAACGCCTTCTCGTACATCGGGGCCCACGCCTCCTTGCCGTCGGCCGAGCGCGCGTAGGCAAGCCTTCCGTGCGCGTTGGCCGGCAGGCGCGGCTCGACGGCGAACGCCGGACCCAGGGTGTCCTGCCCGCGGTAGAACGCGTAGCGATAGGTCGCCGACAGGCCGCTGCGGTCGACCGTCGACCGCACGCGCTTCGCCCATTCGGCGGGCCGCGACCAGGCGAGCGCGATCATCGCCGAGATCAGGTAGCAGTCGTTCGCGTTGCCCTGCACCGGATCCAGCCAGGACACGTCGTTCACGACGTAATCGTCGATGTCCCGGTACTTCCCGACCACCGCGACGCCGGGTTGCGCGGTGGCGCCGGGCAGGGCGAATGCCGCGTCGGCGACCGGCACGAGATAGGGAACGATGCGCTCGATCGTGTCCCTGCCGTAGAGCTCGATCGCCCGCTGCACGAGCGGCAGCCGCACGATTTCGGCGATGAGTCGCGGATCGCGAACCGCGTTCGCGAGGCTTTCGAAGAGCTCGAGGCGCGACGGATCCGCGCCCTCCGCCTCGAAGATCAGCTCCTCCTTGACCTGGAAGGCCTTTTCGAGAACCGCCTGCGCGGCGCTCCAGCTGTCGTCCGGGAAGGTATCCCCGGTGATCAGCTGGGCGAGCGCAAGCGGGTTGACGCTCCAGATCGAAGCCATCTCCGCCAGCCGCCGCGGGTGTCGTTCAGTTCTTGACGTCGGGCCCGCCGCCTGGATCCGAGCTCACCACGTCGGCCAGGGCCTTTTGCGCTGCCTTGAGCGCCGCCACTGCCGCCGCGACGCGCGTCAATGCGCTGTTGATCTGTTTTTTCTTCTGCGCCCAGCTCGGACCCTTCTTCGCTTTCTTCGCAGTCTTTGCCTTGCCTGTCGCCATGTCGCCTCTCCTGTGGTCTAGCGCGGGCCGGTCGCCCTGCGCCTTGGCGCGCGGGCATCGGGGGCAGCGTCGCCCGCATGCGCCGCCGTGTAGATCTCGTCCTTCAGTCGCTCGGTCTCGCGGCCCGGCTTGACGCCGAGCACGATGGAGAGCATTTCGCGGATTCTACGGTACACGATCAGGGCCTCGCTGTGGCGGCCGCGTCGCGCGTGCGCGCGCATCAGCGCACGCGCGAGATCCTCCGACGTCGGGTCGGCCGCGAGCGCGCGCTCCATCGCCGGAAGCAGCCGCGCGTCCTCGCTTCCCGCCAGCACCGCGTCCGCCGTGACGAGCGCGGCGCGCACCGCTGCGGTGACGGCCTCGCGTCCAGCCAGGAGCCAGGGCGGCGCGTCCTCTTCCGGAAGAAAGGGCCCGCGATAGAGGTCGAGGACGGCCGTCACGTCGACCGCGGCGGCTGCGGCGGGAATCGCGCGCCCGCTCGCGTGGTCGTCACGGCGCTCGCCCACGCGGGAGAGGGCGCGCAGCAGCGGCGCCACGTCGGTCCAGACGTGACGCGGGGAAAGCCGCAGGCGTCCTTCGGGCGCCTCGAGCGCAGCGTCGTCGCCCAGCAGACGACGCAGGCGCGAGGTGGCCATGTCGAGCGACTTCCGGCCGTTGGCGACATCCGCATCGGGCCACAACCGCTCGGCGACCCAGACCTTGTCGACGCTGTCGCGGCCCAGCACCTGCGCCGTGACGAGCAGCTTCAGCAGCTCGAGCGGCTTGTCCTGCACCTTGTGCGCCGGCCGGTATCGCTCGTCGCGGATCTCGAGCTCGAAGCCGCCGAGCGTGCGAATGCGCACAGGCCATGGCCAGGAGGGGCCGGCACCCTCAGGCGGATCGAGCGCCTGGACCGCGATCACGCGGCGCACGAATTCGGGCTCGACGTCGTGCGCGAGGGCGCGCTCGCAGAGCTGGGCAATCGAATCCCGTGCCCGCGCGAGCAGGTAGACGAACCCGGCATTCGCGGCGTGCGCGAACGCGCGCTGCAACAGGCCGACGTCGCGATTGCCGTCGGCGAGGAAACGAAGGCACTCTTCGAGCGCAAGGACGGCATCGCGTTGCGCTCCGTCCAGCGACTCCAGCATCGCGGCGCTGAGCGCGACGGCGTCGGGATAGCGACGGTTCGCCGCGAGGGCGTAGACGCATTCGATCTGGAAGGCGCGCGCGTGGCCGCCAGTGTAGCCGGCGAACGCGGCGGTCTGCAGCGCCTCCTCGGCCCAGCGCAATCCCTCCTGCGCGCGGCCCCGGAGCAGCAGCACCCTGGCCGCGAACCGCGCGTGCTCCGCCCGCTGCGCCGGCGGCGCGGTGATCGCGATCGATTCGAGCGCGGCGAGGTGCTCCGCCGCGCCGTCGAGGTCGTTGCGCTTCAGAGCGGCGTCGACTTCGGTCATTCCGAGCTCGAACGCGAGCCGGCGCGAGCCGGTTTCCTCGACCAGCGATCGCGCCCGCACCAGGAAACCGGCGGCGGTCTCGTGCGCGCCGTCCGCAAGATACGCGAGCGCGGCGCTGATCCACCAGCGGCCGCGCTGCAGCGGGCTCGTCGATTCGCGTTCCGCGAGTGACCGCGTCGCGATGACCATCGTCTGCGCCTGGGCGATGGTCGTGAAGATCAGCGCGCAATCGATCAGGAGGCGCGCGGCCTCGAGCGGCTGGTCCGGCGTCAGCCACGCCGACGGATCGTCGACGAGCACGCGCAGCCGTGCGATCAATGCGTCGGTATCGAAGCCCGGCGGAAATACACCGCGCGCGATCGCCGCGCACACGACACCGAGGCACAGCGACGCCTCGTGCGCGCATCCCGGCTCGACGGCCGCATCGCCGCCGGCACGCGCATGGCGTTCCAGCCATTCGTCCAGCGTGCGGATGTCGCCGTACTCGAGGCCGAAGGCCGTGATGACGCAGGCGGCGGCGAGCCGCATGCCGGCGCGATCGTCCGCGGCCTCGAACGCCTTGTAGCTGCGCTCGAACCAACCGCGCGCGGCTTCCTCGTCGATCCCGAGCAGCGCCTGTCCGGTCCAGAAGCAGAGCCAGGGATCCCGGTCCTGCATCGCCGGCGGAAGCTGTGCAACCGATCGCGCCAGCAGGGCAGCCTGGCCACCCCGGGCGTAACGCTCCGCGAGCCCGCGCAGGACGGCCGCCGCTTGTTCCGGAGCTTCGTGCAGGACCAGCAGCGAGAATGCCTCCTCCGGTTCGCCATGGGCGACGAGCGACGTTGCGGTCGCCAGTGCGGCTTGCCGGAACTGCGCGGGGTCGAGCCGCTTGCGCAACACCGCCTGCATGCCGCGGCGGACGAGGCCGTGCGCTTCGTAGATCGTGCCTTCGGCCGTTGCGATGCGGCGCAGCAGCCCGCGCGCGACGAGCGGCTCGAGCTCCGCCGCCGCGGACTCGCCGGCGAGAGCGGCCGCGAGCGCCGAGGTGAACTGCGGTGCGAACGCCGTCCGCTCGAGCAGCTCGCGGCGCGCGGGCGGCGCGCGGTCGAGCAGCTTCTCGAGCAGATGCAGGTGGATCTGCGCGGCGATGCGACTGTCGTCGCCGGTCGGCGCGGTCGTCCCGCGCAGGAACTCGCAGGCAAGGACCAGCGCCGCCGCATGTCCTCCGGTGAGCGCGGCGAGCGTCGCCCCGTCGGAACGCGGCAGACGCAGGATCTCCGCCAGGGTGCGGCACTCGTCTGGCTCGAACGCGAGATGAAGGTCGTTGCACAAGGCGAGCCGCCGCGCGGCGATCGCATCGAAGAAGTCCGGCGGCGCTGGATCCTCGGAGATGAGGACGATCTCGACGGCGGCATCGGCGGCCGCGACGAACCGGGCGAGCGCCTCGAGGCGCCGCGGCTCGCGGATCCGGTGCGCATCGTCGAAGACGAGCAGGAGCGCCGTTGCGCCGCCGGCACGCACGGCGGCCATGAATCGCTCGGCGAACGGTCCTTCGCGCGCGGTGTCGTCGGCGGAGAAGGTCGGCAGGACGAGCGTGTCGCCCAGTGCCGCCGTGAGTGCGGCCGCATAGTGGCGATAGAAGAAGGCCGGGTCGTCGTCGCGCCCATCGAGCCGGTACCAGACGAGCTTGCGGGAAGTGCCGGTCGCGTAGCTCGCGACGAGCGTCGACTTGCCGGTGCCGGACGGCGCGGTCAGCCACTTGGCCGGCGCCGCGATCGCCGCCAGGTGCGACACGAGCTGCGGGCGCAGGACCATGCCGGCGAGCGTCGGCACCGCTGTCTTGACCGCGTCCTGTATCGGAGCCTGAGCGCTCATCGGGCTGCTTCGGCGGTCGTCGGTGCCGGTCCGGCGTGTCTGCGGAAGGATCTACCGAACTTCGGCCGGAACGGCACCCTTGCGGATCGCCGGCACCACGGGCGGCTGCCCGGTTTCCTGCAGGATCTTCTGCGCGTCCGGCGTGAGCAGGAACGCGACGAACGCGGTGGCCTCCGCCGCATTGCGCGCCGTTCCCGGCACGGTGGCGGCGTTGCGGATGGCCTCGCTCATGTTGACGCCGTCGGGAAAGCGCACGATTTCGATGTCGTTGCGGGCGGCGACCGCAGCCGAGTAATAGACGACGCCGGCGTTCGCCTTCCCGTCACGTACTGCGTTCACGGTATCGGGAACCGTGATCGGCTTGCCGGCGTCGAGGGCGATCGCGCCGCCGGCGATCTTCGGCGCGAGGTCGGGGTTGCCTTCCGCCGCCGTCGCGCGCTTCAGGAATTCGAGCGTGCGGCCGGTGGCGAGGTCGCGCTCGCCCGTGACTCGCACGAACCGGACGTCGGGCTGCGCGAGATCGCTCGCGCGGCGAATGCCGAGTGGGTTGCCCTTGGCCGTGATGACCACCATTTCGTTCGCCGAGAACACCACGTACCACGCGGCGGCCTCCCTGCCGGT
>Ga0209253_10003938_pt1 | contig 12980 bp, 25 predicted proteins | sample FrelakmetBRP12BR_FD_187145 | JGI IMG/M metagenome (GOLD analysis project Ga0209253, IMG submission 187145) | Freshwater lake sediment microbial communities from the University of Notre Dame, USA, for methane emissions studies - BRP12 BR (SPAdes)... | ecosystem: Environmental > Aquatic >...
CGTCCGGGTCGATATCGAACGCAATCTGCTGCTGGTCAAGGGAGCGGTGCCTGGCGCCAAGGGCGGCGACCTGATCGTTCGTCCTGCTGTCAAGGCGCGGGGTTGAGGAGAGCCATCATGGAACTGCAAGTCAAGAATCTCAGCGACCAAGCTGATCAAATGCTGACCGTGCCGGAACAGGTATTCGACCGGGAATTCAATGAAGCGCTGGTGCACCAGATCGTCGTCGCCTATCTGGCGGGTGGACGGGCCGGCACCCGCGCCCAGAAGAACCGGGCGGCGGTGCGCGGCGGCGGCGCCAAGCCCTGGCGGCAAAAGGGAACCGGCCGGGCCCGCGCCGGCACCATCCGCAGCCCGCTGTGGCGGGGTGGCGGCGTCACTTTTGCCGCCCGCCCGCAGGATCATTCGCAGAAGGTCAACCGGAAAATGTATCGCGCCGCACTGCGCGCCATCTTCTCCGAGCTGCTGCGCCAGGAGCGTCTACTGGTCGTCGATGCCCTGACGCTGGCCGAGCCCAGGACCAGGCTGATGACGGCCCTGCTGGCCAAACTCGGCATTGTCGATAATGTCCTGCTGGTCAACGAAGCTTTGGATAAAAATGTCTATCTGGCGGCGCGCAACCTGCCCAACGTCGAGGTCTGCGAGGTCGCGGGTCTGGATCCGGTCAGCCTGATCCGGTTCGATAAAGTCGTCATCACGGCCGGGGCGGTCGCCCGGGTAGGGGAGTGGCTGGCGTGAAACAAGAACGGTTGATGCAGATCCTGCTGGCGCCGCATATTTCCGAGAAGACCATGATGGCTGCGGAGAATCTCGTGGCCTTCAAGGTGGCCCGCGACGCCAGCAAGCCGGAAATCAAGAGTGCGGTCGAATTGATGTTTTCTGTCAAGGTGAAGGCGGTTAACGTGGTCAACGTCAAGGGTAAAGCCAAGCGCTTCGGCGCCATCCGCGGTCGACGTTCCAATTGGAAAAAAGCCTACGTTACCCTGGAAGCCGGCCATCAAATCGACTTTTTCGGCGCGCAGTGAACCGCGCTGTTCGGGAATTATTGAGGGTTAGCGAGCATGGCTGTCATCAAGCAAAAACCGACTTCACCGGGGCGCCGCTTCGTCGTCAAGGTAGTCACCCCCGGTCTGCACAAGGGCGCCCCCTACAAGCCGCTGCTGCAAAAGAAAACCAGGAAAGGCGGCCGCAATAATATGGGGCGTATTACCACCCGCCATCAGGGTGGAGGGCATAAACAGCATTACCGGCTGATCGACTTCAAGCGCGACAAGGATAATATCCCGGCGCGGGTCGAACGGCTGGAGTACGACCCCAATCGCAGCGCGCATATCGCCCTGCTGCTGTATGCCGACGGCGAACGCCGCTATATCATCGCGCCGCGCGGCGTCAGCGCGGGCGCAACCTTGCTGTCCGGCACGGCTGCCCCGATCAAGCCGGGCAATGCACTGCCCTTACGCAATATCCCCCTCGGCAGCCAGTTGCACTGTGTCGAGATGAAACCGGGCAAAGGGGCGCAGTTGGCCCGCAGCGCCGGCGCCTCCGTGCAGTTACTGGCGCGCGAGGGGCGGTATGCCACCTTACGGCTGCGCTCCGGGGAAGTGCGCAAGGTGCATGCGGATTGCAAGGCGACCATCGGCGAGGTGGGCAATGAAGAACATTCCTTACGCTCCCTGGGCAAGGCCGGCGCCAAACGCTGGCGCGGGATCCGTCCCACGGTGCGGGGGGTGGCGATGAACCCGGTGGATCATCCCCACGGCGGGGGAGAAGGCCGTACCTCCGGCGGCCGCCATCCGGTATCGCCCTGGGGTTTGCCTACCAAGGGGCATAAGACCCGCTCCAACAAACGTACCGGCAAAATGATCGTGCGCCGGCGTAAAACGGGTTAAGTAAAGAGGGATAACCATGCCACGTTCCGTTAAAAAAGGGCCGTTCGTAGACCTCCACCTCAGTAAAAAAGTGGAGCAGGCGGTGGCGACCAACAGCAAGCGGCCCATCAAAACCTGGTCGCGACGGTCGATGATCATACCGAATATGATCGGCCTGACCATCGCCATCCATAATGGCCGTCAACATGTGCCGATTCTGATCACCGAGAACATGGTCGGCCATAAACTGGGGGAATTTGCCGCTACCCGCACCTTTAGAGGGCACGCGGCGGATAAGAAATCCAAGTAGGTCATCATGCAAGCATTCGCCAAGTTGAAACATGCCCATATAGCGGCGCAAAAAGCCCGGCTGGTGGCCGATCAGGTGCGCCAGTTGCCGGTGGGTCGCGCGCTGCAAGTACTGACTTTCAGTCCCAAGAAAGCCGCCCGGCTGATCAAGAAAGTGCTGGAATCGGCTATCGCCAATGCCGAGAATAATGAAGGGGCCAATATCGACGCATTGAAGGTCGCCGCCATCTGGGTGGATGAAGGGCCGCGCTTGAAGCGGATGCACGCCCGCGCCAAGGGACGGGGCAACCGCATTTTAAAGCGCACCAGCCATATTACCGTAACGGTAGCCGAGCACTAAGGAGAACAGCATGGGTCAGAAAGTCCACCCGGTCGGCATGCGGCTCGGCATCGCTTCCGATTGGAATTCGAAATGGTTTGCCGATACCAAGCATTTTCCCGATTTCCTGGAAACGGACCTGAAAGTGCGTGCTTTTCTCAGGAAAAAACTGGCGAATGCCTCGGTCAGTCGGATTCAGATCGAGCGCCCCGCCCGTACGGCTTACATCACCATTCATACCGCCCGGCCAGGGGTGGTGATCGGCAAGAAGGGCGAAGATATCGAAGCCCTGCGCAAGGTGGTGTCCGAGATGATGGGCATCCCGGTGCATCTCAATATAGACGAGATTCGCAAGCCGGAACTGGATGCGCAATTGGTGGCCGAAGGTGTATCCCAGCAATTGGAACGACGCATCATGTTTCGCCGGGCGATGAAGCGGGCGGTAACAAATGCTATGCGTTTAGGCGCGCAAGGTATTAAAATACAAGCTTCCGGTCGCTTGAACGGTGCGGAAATCGCCCGTAGCGAATGGTATCGTGAAGGGCGAGTGCCCTTGCATACCTTGCGCGCCGATATCGACTACGGCTTGGCGGAAGCCAAGACCACCTACGGTGTCATCGGGATCAAAGTCTGGATTTTCAAGGGCGAGGTGTTCGGTTTAGACAAACAGAGTGAGGCCAAGACCGATAAAGCGCCTGCTGGCTGATGCTCAGGCGAGGATTTACTTCGGAACTCCGCGCTGCCCCGCGGAGTTCTTTTTTCAGTGACGGGGATAGACGATGTTACAGCCGAAGAGAACAAAATTTCGCAAGCAGCGCAAGGGGCGCAACCGTGGTGTGGCGACCAGCGGCGACCGGGTCAGTTTCGGCGATTACGGCTTGAAGTGCACGACGCGGGGCCGAATCACGGCCCGTCAGATCGAAGCGGCGCGACGCGCGATCAATCGCTACATTAAGCGCGGCGGCAAGGTCTGGATTCGGATTTTCCCGGATGTGCCGATCACCAAGAAGCCGTTGGAAGTACGCCAGGGCAAGGGTAAGGGTAATGTGGAATACTGGGTCGCCCGAGTGCAACCCGGCCGCGTGTTGTACGAGATGGAAGGGGTTTCCGAGCCGATCGCCCGCGAGGCATTCCGCCTGGCGGCCGCCAAACTCCCGGTCAGGACGGTATTCGTAAATCGGACATTGATATGATCAAAGCCAGCGAACTTCGCCAGATGAATGTGGAAGAACTGCAACAGGAGCTTTATGCTCTGCTGCGGGAACAGTTCAACCTGCGTATGCAGCAGGCAACCAGTCAGTCCAGCAGACCTCATCTGTTCAAACAGGTGGGGCGCAACATCGCCCGGGTGAAGATGGTTCTCAGTGAAAAGGCAAAAACGGCATGACTACCGCAGAAAAATCGGCGCGCACGCTGACAGGGCGCGTTTCCAGCGACAAAATGGATAAGACCATCACCGTGGTCGTCGAGCGGCTGGTGCGCCATGCGGTCTATGGCAAATACCTGCGTCGCTCCACCAAGCTGCACGCTCATGACGAGAGCAATGAGTGCCGGAGTGGCGATCTGGTGATGATCGAGCAATGCCGTCCTCTCGCCAAGACCAAAGCCTGGCGGCTGGTCAAGGTGCTGGAACGGGCCCGGTAAGCAGGTGATGGCGAGACCGGCCGGTAAGGCACTCAACAACTTGACAGGAACAGAACCATGATCCAGATGCAAACGGTGTTGGAGGTGGCTGACAACAGTGGAGCGCGCCGCCTGATGTGTATCAAGGTCCTGGGCGGCTCCCATGCGCGCTATGCCAAGATCGGCGATGTTATCAAGGTCAGCGTCAAGGAAGCGGTCCCGCGCGGCAAGGTGAAGAAGGGCGAAGTCTACAACGCCGTCGTCGTCCGTACCCGCAAGGGGGTGCGGCGCAACGATGGTTCGGTGATCCGCTTCGACGGCAATGCCGCCGTGCTGCTGAATAACAAGCTCGAACCGATCGGCACCCGGATCTTCGGACCGGTGACGCGCGAGCTGCGGAGCGAGCGTTTTATGAAAATTATTTCTCTGGCGCCTGAAGTGCTGTAATACAGGAGCGAACCATGCGCAGGATCAGAAAAGGCGATGAAGTGATCGTGATTACCGGTAAAAACAAGGGCCGGCGGGGTCATGTCCTAAAAGTGATCGAGAACGAGCGGGTGATCGTGGAAGGCGTCAATATCATCAAGCGGCATACCAAGGCCAATCCGTCCCGCAATGTCGGCGGCAGCATCGTCGAGCGCGAGGCGGCCCTCCATATCTCCAACGTGATGCTGTACAACCCCACTACCCACACAGGCGACCGGATCGGCTTCCGCACCCTGGAGAATGGCCGCAAGGTGCGCTATTTCAAGTCCAATAATGAAGTGGTGGACGTCTAAGGGCTAACGACAATGGCAAGATTGCAACAATACTATCGGGACGAGGTGGTGCCCAGACTGAAGGAACAATTCGGCTACCGCAATGTCATGGAGATTCCCCGGCTGCTCAAGATTACCCTGAATATGGGAGTGGGTGAGGCGGTGGGAGATAAGAAAGTGCTCGATCATGCACAGCGGGACATGGCGTCGATTTCCGGACAGAAGCCGATCGTGACCCATGCCCGTAAATCGATCGCCGGCTTCAAGATTCGTCAGGGCTGGCCGATCGGTTGCAAAGTCACTTTGCGGCGGGCGCGGATGTACGAGTTCCTGGATCGCCTGGTCAACATCGCCATCCCGCGCATTCGTGATTTTCGCGGCTTGAGCCCGCGGGCCTTCGATGGGCGTGGCAATTACAGCCTGGGGGTACGCGAGCAGATCATCTTTCCGGAAATCGACTACGACCAGATCGATGTCCTGCGCGGTCTGGACATTACCATTACCACCTCGGCCCGGACCGACGAGGAAGGACGCGCCTTGCTGGCGGCATTTAATTTTCCATTCAGAAGTTAAGGAACTCCATGGCCAAAACATCGATTATCAATCGTGAAGCCCGGCGCCAGCGCACGGTGCAGAAATACGCCGCCAGGCGGGCCGAGCTGAAAGAACTGATTCGCAGTCCGGGCAGCAGCGACGAGCAGCGGCGTGCCGCCCAGATCAAGCTGCAGGAGCTGCCGCGCGACGCCAGCCCGGTGCGGTTGCGTAAGCGCTGTCGCCTGACCGGACGGCCACACGGTTATTATCGAAAGTTCGGTCTGGGCCGTAACAAGTTGCGGGAAGCCTCCATGCGCGGTGACATCCCGGGTTTACGTAAGGCCAGCTGGTAGCTCCTGCTGGCTTGAACAGCGCCGCTTCCGGCCATGGGAAGAAGCGCTGCCACTGATTACTGCGGAGTTGTTTAGCTATGAGTATGACGGACCCCATCGCGGATATGTTGACCCGTATCCGCAATGCCCAGGCGGCGGCCAAGGCCAAGGTAAACATGCCTTCCTCCAAACTGAAGGTGGCGATCGCAGAGGTATTGAAACAGGAGGGCTACATCGCCGATTACGCGGTAGTCCAGCAGGGTAGCCATACCGAGTTGAGCATCACCCTGCGCTATTTCGAGGGTAAACCGGTCATTGCCAGAGTGGACCGGGTCAGCCGGCCGGGCTTGCGGGTGTTCAGGGGTAAAAACGATCTGCCCAAAGTGCTCGGTGGACTGGGTATCGCCATCGTCTCCACCTCGAAAGGGGTGATGACGGACCGCGCCGCGCGCGCCATCGGCCAGGGTGGCGAAGTCCTGTGTATCGTCGCCTGAGGAGTTAAGGAACCATGTCACGCATTGCCAAACTGCCCATCGTTGTGCCCGCCGGGGTGGAGATCTCCATCCAGGAGCAACGGGTGAGCGCCAAAGGGAAGCAAGGCGCCATGGCAATGGAATTGCACCCGACCGTCAAGCTGGTACGGGAAGGAGATAGCTTGAAAATCGTCCCGGCTTCCGCAGCGGCCGTCCATCGGGCCCTGGCTGGCACCATGCGGGCCCTGGTCAGCAATCTGGTGGTGGGCGTCAGCACCGGTTTCACACGCAAGTTACAACTGGTCGGCGTCGGCTATCGCGCTCAGACACAGGGCAAGGTCCTGAATCTCAGCCTGGGTTTTTCCCATCCGGTCGAATTCAAGGTGCCGGATGATATCACCGTTGAAACCCCCAGCCAGACGGAAATCACCATCAAGGGGGTCGATAAACAGAAAGTCGGCCAGGTGGCCGCCAAAATCCGCGCTTATCGACCGCCGGAACCTTATAAGGGGAAAGGCGTGCGCTATGCGGACGAAGTTGTAGTCATCAAAGAAGCGAAGAAGAAGTAAGCGTTATGGATAAGAAAGCAGCGGACAAGAAAACAGCGCGGTTACGTCGTGGGCGGCACACCCGGATGAAAATACGCGAGCTGGGCGCCTATCGGCTGTGTGTCCATCGCACTCCCCGCCATATCTATGCGCAGGTGATTGCGCCGAGCGGCGCCGAGGTGGTGGCAGTCGCTTCCACCCTGCAGGCGGCGGTACGGGAAGGTTTGCGTAGCACCGGCAATATCGAAGCGGCCAAGGCCGTCGGCAAGGCGATCGCCGCCAAGGCTGTCGCCGCCGGGGTCACCCAGGTCGCCTTCGACCGCTCCGGCTTCAAATACCATGGCCGGATCAAAGCCCTGGCCGACGCGGCGCGCGAGCATGGCTTGCAATTTTAAAGGGTTATAACGATGGCGACAAATGTTGAAAGTTCGCAGAGCACCGACGGCCTGAATGAGAAGCTGATCGCTGTCAACCGGGTTGCCAAGGTCGTCAAGGGTGGCCGACAGTTCGGTTTTACCGCCCTGACGGTAGTTGGCGATGGCAACGGCCGGGTCGGTTTCGGTTATGGCAAGGCCCGTGAGGTGCCGACCGCCATTCAGAAGGCGATGGATAAGGCGCGCCGTAATCTGCACTCCGTCCCACTCAAGGGTGTCACCTTGCAATATCCGGTGACGGCGCGTCATGGCGCTGCCCATGTATTTATGCAGCCGGCTTCCGAGGGTACCGGGATCATCGCCGGTGGCGCCATGCGGGCGGTATTCGAGGTGCTGGGGGTCAAGGATGTGCTGTCCAAATGCATCGGCTCCCGCAACCCGATCAATGTCGTGCGGGCGACGATTCGGGGGCTGACGGAAATGGCCTCACCCGAACGCATTGCCGCCAAGCGTGGCAAGTCGGTGCAAGACATTCTGGGGAGCTGAGATGGCGGGCAAGGTTAAAGTGACTTTGGTGAAGAGCCTGAACGGCCGTCTGGCGGCTCATAAGGCCTGTGTGCATGGGCTGGGCCTGCGGCGTATTCGGCACAGCGTGGTGGTCGAGGATACACCCGAGAACCGGGGTATGATCGATAAAGTCAGCTATATGCTGCAAGTGGAGGAGGCTTGAACATGCGCCTGAATACGCTTAAACCCGCAGCCGGCAGCAAGCCGGCTCCGAAGCGGGTCGGCCGCGGCATCGGCTCGGGCCTGGGCAAGACCTGTGGCCGTGGCCACAAGGGGCAGCACGCCCGCGCCGGCGGCTACCACAAAATCGGCTTCGAAGGCGGCCAGATGCCGTTGCAACGGCGCCTGCCGAAGCGGGGTTTTCGCTCCATGACGGCCAAGGATACGGCGGAGGTCAGGTTGCACGAACTGGCGAAAGTGAAAGTCGAGGTGATCGACCTGGCGGCGCTCAAGGCCGCCAATCTCGTCCCGGCAGCGGCCAAACGCGCCAAGGTGATTCTGGCGGGCAAATTGGATAAAGCCGTCACGGTGCGTGGCCTGGCGCTGACCAAAGGCGCGCGGGCGGCGGTGGAAGCACTGGGCGGAACGATCGAAGAGTAATTCCTTATGGCGGCATCCCTGCCGAATCTCGGTAAAATGGTCGAACTGCGCCAGCGCCTGTTGTTTCTATTGGGCGCGCTGGTCGTCTTTCGGATCGGCACCCACATTCCGGTGCCGGGCATCGATCCCCAGGCCATGGCCCGCCTGTTCGAGCAACAGCGCGGCACGATCCTGGACATGTTCAACATGTTTTCGGGTGGCGCGTTGCAGCGCCTGAGCATCTTCGCGCTGGGCGTCATGCCCTATATTTCGGCCTCCATCATCCTGCAGCTGATGTCGGTCGTCATCCCCACCCTGGAGCAGCTGCGTAAAGAGGGCAATGTCGGCCGGCGGAAGATCACCCAATATACCCGCTATCTGACGGTTTTTCTGGCGACCTTCCAATCCATCGGGGTCAGTATCGCGTTGCAACAGCAGACTATTGCCGGCGCCTCGGTGGTGCTGGTCCCGGGCATCGCCTTTATTTTTCTTGCCACGATTACCCTGGTCACCGGCACTTTGTTCCTGATGTGGCTGGGGGAGCAGATGACCGAACGGGGTATCGGCAATGGCATCTCGATGCTGATCTTTGCCGGTATCGTGGCCGGCCTGCCGCAGGCGGTTGGCGGCACCCTGGAGTTGGCCCGCACCGGCGAGCTGAACTGGATGCTGGTGCTGTTCCTGTTGGCACTGGTGCTGGCGGTAACGGCTTTCGTCGTTTTCGTGGAACGCGGCCAGCGCCGGATTACCGTCAACTATGCGCGCCGGCAGCAGGGACGGCGCATGTATGCGGCGCAAAGCAGCCATCTGCCTTTCAAGTTGAATATGTCCGGGGTGATACCACCGATCTTCGCTTCCAGCCTGATTCTGTTCCCGGCCACCCTGGGCCGGTGGTTCGGCGATAACCCGACGATGAGCTGGCTGGCCGACATCAGCCGGGGGCTGTCGCCGGGTCAGCCCCTATATGTGGTCTGTTATGCCGGCCTGATCATCTTCTTCTGTTTTTTCTATACCGCCCTGGTCTTCAACTCGACCGAAACGGCGGACCAATTGAAAAAATCCGGCGCTTTTATTCCCGGCATCCGGCCGGGGGCACAGACGGCGGCGTATATCGACCGGGTGTTGACCCGGCTGACGCTGGTGGGAGCGTTCTATATCACGGCAGTCTGTCTGCTGCCCGAGTTTTTGATTCTCTATTGGAATGTGCCATTTTATTTCGGCGGCACCTCCTTGTTGATCATTGTGGTGGTGGTCATGGACTTCATGGCCCAGGTGCAGGCTCATCTGATGTCGCATCAGTACGAGAGCCTGATGAAGAAAGCAAGCTTCAAAGGACAGGGGCGACAGGGTTTGCTGCGTTGACGCCCGGCTTATGACAGGAACAAGGCTAAAGGTTCAACGCCAAAGGCTAAAGGCGGCAGGGCTTGCTGCGTTGCCCCCGGCTTATGACGGGGAAGCGCGACTGAGTGCGCTTCCCCTGGCGAGAGGATTGAAGTGATGAAAGTGCGTGCTTCCGTGAAAAAGATTTGTCGTAATTGCAAAATCATCCGTCGGGAAGGTGTCGTTCGGGTGATTTGCAAGGACGCCCGGCATAAACAGCGGCAGGGTTAGTTTTCTCTTGTCTAATGCAGTGTATTCAATTACATTGTGCAGCTTATTGACTTTTTTTGTTAATTTTTCGCCTCGCAGCATCCATTCAGGAGTTTATCCATGGCCCGTATTGCAGGCATAAACATTCCGTTGAACAAGCATGCGGTTATCGCACTGCAGGCCATTTACGGCATCGGTTCGACCCGGGCACGCCAGATTTGTGAAGCGGCGACGGTCGCTCCCGATAAGAAGGTCAAAGACCTGGACGATGCCCAGGTCGAGGCGCTGCGGGCGGAAGTCGCCAAATTTACCGTGGAAGGCGATCTGCGCCGCGAAGTCTCGATGAATATCAAGCGCTTGATGGATTTGGGCTGTTACCGCGGCTTGCGCCATCGGCGGGGATTGCCGCTGCGGGGGCAACGGACCCGCACCAATGCCCGGACCCGTAAAGGTCCCCGGCGCGCGATCCGCAATAAATAGCCCTTCGCAGACGGCTGAGGTCAGTTCATGGCAAAACCGGTTACCAAAACGCGCAAGCGCGTCAAGAAGAATGTGGTCGATGGTATCGCCCACGTCCATGCCTCTTTCAATAATACGATCATCACCATTACCGACCGCCAGGGCAATACCCTGGGCTGGAGCACTTCCGGTGGTTCCGGGTTTCGCGGCTCCCGCAAGAGCACACCCTTTGCCGCACAGGTGGCTGCCGAAAAAGTGGGTAATGTGGTCAAGGAATTCGGCGTCAAGAATCTGGAGGTGAATGTGAAGGGGCCCGGTCCCGGCCGTGAATCGGCGGTGCGCGCCCTGAACGCTGCCGGTTTCAAAATCACCAGCATTATGGATGTCACCCCCATTCCCCATAATGGCTGTCGTCCGCCGAAAAAACGGCGCGTTTAGTTGGCAGGAGCATTCGTGTGGCGAGATATATCGGTCCGAAGTGTAAATTGAGCCGGCGGGAAGGCGTGGATCTGGGGCTTAAATCCGCGGCTCGCCCACTGGAGTCCAAGTGCAACCTGGAGAGGCCGCCCGGTCAGCACGGCGCCCGGCGTCCGCGCCTGTCCGATTATGGCTTGCAGTTGCGTGAAAAGCAGAAATTACGCCGGATTTACGGGGTATTGGAAAGACAGTTTCTGGGTTACTACAAAGAGGCAGCCCGTCGCAAAGGCTCCACCGGTGAAAACCTGCTGAAGCTGCTGGAATGCCGGCTGGACAACGTAGTCTATCGGATGGGTTTCGGCGCCACCCGGGCGGAGGCGCGGCAGTTGGTATCGCATCGGGCGGTGCTGGTCAATGGTCAGCGCATCAATATTGCCTCTTACCAGGTCAATGCCGAGGATGTGGTCGCCATCCGGGAAAAGAGCCGTACTCAAACCCGCATTCAGTATGCCCTCCAGCTGGCTCAGAATCGCGGTTTCGTCGATTGGGTCGACGTCGATGTCAACAAGATGAGCGGCATTTTCAAACGGGTCCCGGACCGCATCGATTTACCGGCGGATATCAACGAATCCCTGGTGGTGGAACTTTATTCCAAGTAAGCCCTGAAGGTATGGCCGTAGATGTCGGATTTTCTTGATTTACTCAAACCGCGCATCGTCGATGTCGCTGTCATCAACAAGTACAATGCCCGGATTACCCTGGAGCCGCTCGAACGTGGCTTTGGTTACACGCTGGGCAATGCGCTACGGCGTATTTTGCTGTCGTCGATTCCGGGCGCAGCCATTGTCGAATGCGAAATCGATGGCGTATTACATGAGTATTCGGCGCTGGAAGGGATGCAGGAAGATGTGATCGATATCCTGCTCAATCTGAAGGGGGTTGCGGTCATCCTGCATGGCGTGGATGAGGCAACCGTAACCCTGACCAAGATCGGACCGGGGCCGGTGCTGGCCGGGGACATCGAGACCTCTCACGTCGTCGAGATTGTCAATCCGCAGTATGAGATCGCCAGCCTGACCAGGAATGTCGAGTTGAACATGAAGCTGAATATCGAGAGAGGGCGCGGTTATCTGCCGGCCACCCAGCGGCTGATGGCCGATGAAAGCCGGCCCATCGGCCGGCTGCGACTGGACGCCTCCTTCAGCCCTATCGTCCGGGTCAGTTATAAGGTGGAAAGCGCCCGGGTCGAGCAACGCACCGACCTCGACAAGCTGATTATCAACCTGGAAACCAACGGTACGATCGATCCACAGGAAGCAGTTCGGACCGCCGCCCGAATTCTGCTGGATCAGTTGACGGTATTCGTCGACCTCAAAGGCAAGGAAGAAGAACTGCCGCAACCGGAACCGGTGGATATCGATCCGATTCTGCTGCGTCCGGTGGACGATCTGGAACTGACCGTGCGTTCCGCCAACTGTCTGAAAGCCGAGAATATTAATTACATCGGCGATTTGATTCAGCGCACGGAGGTGGAATTGTTGAAAACGCCGAATCTCGGCAAGAAATCGCTGACCGAAATCAAGGATGTGCTGGCTTCCCACGGTTTATCGCTGGGCATGAAGCTGGAGAACTGGCCGCCTCCCAACCTGGAAGGTGAAAAGAAGGAAGAGAAGGCGGCTACGGTTTGAGTTGAATCCATGACCAGTTAGTTAACCAGAACTGATAGCACGCAGGAATTATCGCCATGCGCCATCGTAAATCCGGTCGGTCACTGAGCCGCACCAGCAGCCATCGCCAAGCCATGTTCTGCAACATGACCGTGTCGCTGTTCACCCACGAGTTGATCAAGACGACCCTGCCCAAAGCCAAAGAATTGCGGCGGGTGGCTGAACCGTTGATCACCCTCGCCAAGGAAGACAGCGTGGCGCATCGTCGGCTGGCGTTTGCCCGGTTGCGGAATCGTACCATCCTCGGCAAATTGTTCACCGAGCTGGGTCCGCGTTACCGTTCCCGTCCGGGCGGTTATCTGCGTATTTTGAAATGTGGTTTTCGGGCGGGTGACAATGCCCCCATGGCCTATGTCGAGCTGGTGGACCGGCCGGACAAGACGGATCAATCTCAATAAGAAGAATGATGTAGTTTCCGCTTGAAGCCGGGTTCTGCCCGGCTTTTTTCATTGCGTCAGAAATTGCAGGAGCGGGCTTGCCCGCGAATAGCGCCGGACTACCAC
>Ga0209253_10003939_pt1 | contig 12977 bp, 9 predicted proteins | sample FrelakmetBRP12BR_FD_187145 | JGI IMG/M metagenome (GOLD analysis project Ga0209253, IMG submission 187145) | Freshwater lake sediment microbial communities from the University of Notre Dame, USA, for methane emissions studies - BRP12 BR (SPAdes)... | ecosystem: Environmental > Aquatic >...
CGGCAAGTTCGACGTGGTGGTGATTGACGGCTTGGTGAATCTCAGCGCCTATCTGTCCGGTTTCCTGGGGCTGGTGTTCCGGAAATTCCAGACGGGCAAGGTGCAGACGTATATCGTATTCGTCGTCTTCAGCGTCCTGGTTCTGTACTTTGTCTTTCGCATTGTCTGATCATGTAGTGAACGCGTAACACCTGGAGGAAACATCGTTCATGGAATATACTTTGCTTGGCATCGGGATCCTGACCTGGATCACTTTTCTGCCGGTGGCCGGCATGGTGATCGTCCTGCTTCTGCCCCGGGAAAGCCGGGATGCGATCCGCTGGACATCGCTCGCCGTCACCATCCTGCAGGTGATCCTGGCCGTCATCATCTTCGCCCGGTTCGACCGGACCCTGGCCGGTGTGAACACCGCGTCGGGTATGCAGTTCGTCGAACGGGCGACGTGGATCGACATCAAAAGCGTCGCGTGGTTTGGCCGGGTGCATATTGAGTACTTCCTCGGCATCGACGGGATCAGCGTGGTGATGGTGCTGCTGACGGCACTGGTCAGCTGCATTGCGACGATCTCCTCCTGGACCATCGACCGTTCGCTGAAAGGGTACTTCGCGCTCCTCCTCCTCCTGAACACCGGGATGATGGGGGTGTTTGTGGCGCTCGATTTCTTCCTCTTCTACGTGTTCTGGGAAGTGATGCTCCTCCCGATGTACTTCCTGATCGGCGTCTGGGGTGGACCGCGGCGCGAGTACGCCGCCATCAAGTTCTTCCTCTATACGCTGCTTGGCAGCGTCCTGATGCTGCTGGCCATGATCGCGCTCTACTTCAGCACGAATGTGTACATCGATGCCCAGGGTGTCACCCTGTCGGTGACGGAAGCCATGAAGACCGGAACGGCGGGCCTCGAACGGATCCACACCTTCAACATCATCGCCATGATGGATCCCGCGAATCTGGTGCCCGGGTCGCTGCTGGCGGGCTGGGAAACCTCCTGGCGCTATGTCGCGTATGTCGCGCTGTTTATCGGGTTCGCCATCAAAGTCCCCCTCTTCCCGTTCCATACCTGGCTGCCCGACGCGCACGTTGAAGCTCCCACGCCTATCAGCGTTATCCTGGCGGGTGTTCTGCTGAAAATGGGTGCCTACGGTATGCTCCGGATCAGCTTCCCGGTGTTCCCTGACGCGATGCGGCACTTTTCCTGGGAACTGGCGCTGCTCGGGGTGATCAGCATGGTGTACGGAGCCCTGGTGGCGATGGCGCAAACGGATTTCAAGAAATTGATCGCGTATTCCAGCATCAGTCACATGGGGATCGTCATCCTCGGGATGGCCTCCATGAACACACAGGGTCTGACCGGCGCGGTGTTCCAGATGTTCAACCACGGCACCATCACCGCAATGCTCTTCCTTATTGTGGGGGTGATCTACGATCGCACCCACACGCGCGGATTGAATGAATTCGGCGGGTTGATGAACAAGATGCCGCGGTACGCCGCGGTCATGAGCATCGCGTTTTTTGCCGCGCTCGGGTTGCCGGGCCTGAGCGGATTCATCAGCGAGGTCTTCTCGCTGCTCGGCGCGTTCCAGACATTCCAGACGCTCACGATCATCGGCGCCGTCACCATCGTGCTGACCGCGGGCTACATGCTCTGGGTGCTGCAACGGGTGTTTCTGGGCACACTTCCCGAGAAGTGGCAGGGGTTGACGGACATGGATGGCCGCGAGACGCTGATGCTGGCTTCCCTCGCGGTGATCGTCATTTTCCTGGGCATTTATCCTTCACCGATGCTCGACCTGATGACCACGTCGCTGAATTCGCTCTCCGGCATCCTGCAACAGGCCGGTGCGGCGACGATGCTGGGCGCACAGTGAGCGGCAATCCGCTCTCTCACGGACACTGACTGAGTTCTGACACATGACTGAACGTCTTTTGAGCGATCTCACACTGCTGACCCCGGAAATCGCCCTCACGGTCACGCTGGTTGTGGCCCTCGTGGCGGACCTGATCTTCCGGCGGAGCACGGTAATCATCCCGGCTCTTGTCCTGATCGGTTTCGTCGTCACCGGCGCGCTCGTGCTGGGGCAGGCGGGCCAGCAGGCTGCCATCTTCAGCGGCATGCTCGCCGTTGATCCGTTTGCGTGGTTCTTCAAGATTCTCATCCTGGGGTCTGCGATCCTGATTCTGGTTTTCTCGATGGGATCGGGTGAACTGACCGCGTCCGGACGCCGGCTGGGTGAGTTCTATGCGCTTCTTGCCGCTCTCACGCTGGGCATGGTGCTCATGGCCGGCGCAAACAACCTCCTCATGATGTACCTCGCGATCGAACTGTCCTCGATTACCTCATATATTCTCTCCGGCTTCACACGGGAAGCGCCGGATTCAAGCGAAGCCGCGCTGAAATATGTGATCTTCGGTGCGTTGTCGTCCGGTCTCATGCTGTACGGGATATCACTCATCTACGGCCTCACGGGGTCACTCGGCTTCGCCGAGATCAACCACGCCCTGCCCCAGGTTGTCGCCGCAGGGTCATCGGCCACATTCGCCCTGGTGTTCGCCGGCATACTGGTGATTGCCGGACTCGGGTACAAGATCTCGGCGGTGCCGTTCCACTTCTGGGCACCCGACGTCTATGAAGGAGCCCCCATCACCATTACCGCATTCCTTTCGGTGGCGTCGAAAGCCGGCGGCTTCGCATTGATGATCCGGTTTTTCAAAGTGGCCTTTATCGATACGAGTATCGTGACGCTTCCCGCCGGGGCGTGGGCGATTCTCCCGGGGTTCGACTGGCGGGAGATCATCGTCGTGCTGTCGGTGCTGACCATGACGATCGGGAATCTGGTCGCGATCTGGCAGAACAACCTGAAACGGCTGCTCGCCTATTCCAGCATTGCACATGCCGGCTACATGATGATGGGTGTGGTGGTGCTGAGCAATGAAGGAGTGGCCGCAGTGCTCGTCTACTTTGTGATCTACCTCTTCATGAACCTGGGTGCGTTTTATGTGGTCATGCTGATCGGCAACAAGACCGGCAGTGAGGACATCGAGGATTATCGGGGACTGGGTGCGCGGGCGCCGTTCCTGATGGTGGCTCTCGGCATTTTCCTGGTATCACTCATCGGTCTTCCGCTGACCGGAGGTTTTATCGGAAAGCTGTATCTCTTCCTTGCCCTGATCCAGTCGGGGTGGATCTGGCTGGCGATCGTGGGGGCGCTGAACAGCGTGGTGGCGCTCTACTACTACATCCGGATCCTGCGCAACGTGTTCCTGCGGAACACCGAGCAGTCGCTGGCGCCGCTGGCGGTGGGTCGCTGGGAACATGCCGTTGTGCTCGTGTTGTTGATCCCGACCGTGGTGCTGGGGCTGTACTTCACGCCGCTGGTCAACCTGGCGCAGGCGTCGGTAAAGATGTTCGGCACGCCGTAAAGAGCGGACGGCCCTCTCACGGGGTGCCGGTGCGGAAGGAAGAAGATGTGAAGCGATAGTCCGATGATGCGGCCCTGCCGCGGCATCGGACTATCGCCGTTCAGGGGGGTGAACACGCTCACAGATAAGCCGGATTCCCTCCAGGACCAGCGAGGGCTCGCAGGCCTCGATGATCCGCGTGTGGCGGGCGATAACGGCCGAAAGTCCGCCCGTCGCGATGACCCGTGCGTTGACGCCCAGTTCTTCCCGGATGCGGCGCACGGCCCCTTCGACCGCATCGACTGCGCCGAACATCACGCCGGCCTGCATGCTTGACACCGTGTCACGGCCTATGGTGCGCGCAGGAAAGCGGAGCTCGATTCTGGGAAGCTTCGCCGCCCGCCGGTGCAGTTCGACGGCCGTGGATTCGAGTCCCAGCGTGATGACCCCTCCGAGATACTCCCCCTGTGCCGAGATGACATCGAAGGTGGTCGCCGTTCCAAAATCGATAATGATGAGCGGCCCTCCGTATTTGGCAAAGCCCGCGATGGCGTTACAGATCCTGTCCGCCCCCACCGCGGACGGGTCGGTATAGAGGATCTTCATGCCCAGATCAAGGGCCCCGGTGACCGTCACCGGATCTAGGCGGAAGTACCTCTTTGCCAGCTTGGCGAAGACGTAGGTGAGGTCGGGAACGACCGAGGAGATTCCCACGCCGGTAATCGCCCCGGGAGAGATCCCTGCGTCTTCACAGAAGCTCTTAATGGTGAGCCAGTTTTCATCCGCCGTGCGGTGCGTCAGGCTTGCCATCCGCCAGTCCGCGACGAGAGTCTCTCCGCGGAATACCCCCACGACCGTGTGCGTATTGCCGACATCAATTGCGAGCAGCATAAGGCTCCATGTTCAGGATGGTGACGTCGCCGGCGAACACCACCCGTTGTTCGCCGCCGGTTTCAAGGATAAGGCCGCCGTGTTTGCTGATTCCCTTCACCGTGCCGTGAAGGACCGATCCGCCCTGCGCAATGGTCACCTGTCGCCCCACGATCGGGGCGTACGAGAGCCAGCGGGGGAGGACCTGATGGAATCCGGACGCGGAGAGAGCGTCGTATTCCGTTTCGAGGGAAAGGAGAATTGCGCGAAAGAGCGTGTCCCTGTCGATGGGCGCCCCGGTTGCGAGCCTGAGGGATGTGGCGCGCCCGGCCAGTTCCGGCGGGAAAAGGGTCTGGTTCACGTTGATCCCGATGCCGACGACGACGAAATCCACCGCATTGTTGGACACGGCTCCTTCCATCAGGACGCCGGCGAATTTCTTGCCGTTCAGAAGGAGATCGTTGGGCCACTTGCACTGGACCTTCATGGAGATCACCGATTCCACCGCCGCGGCGATGCCGACGGCGACGAACAGCGGGAGAAGATTCATCTCCTCCGAAGGAAGATCCGGCCGAAGGATAATGGAAAACGTGAGGTTCTCCCCGGGTGTCGCCAGCCAGGTCCGGCCCAACCGCCCTTTGCCTGCCGTTTGTTCCTCGGCTATGACGACTGTGCCTTCTTCAGCCCAGCACCCGGCGAGTACCCGGGCGCAGTTGTTGGTGGAATCAATCGTCTGAAACGTGTACACCTTGCTGCCGAAGCGCGGGGAGCTTCCTTCCCTGCGCGGCTCGCGGGTCGTTGACATACGATGAATGAGCTCCTTGTCCGACTGATGCGAAGTCGCTGAAGCTGCATGAATGGCGGCTTTGAGCCTTTTTTCGCGGGATCATCCGACCGAACTGATGAGTCATGATAGAAAAGCGGAGCGACTTAATCAAGGAAAAGTAACTGCCATTTTGTAGCGCCAAAATGGCGCGACGTGCGACAATTTGTCTGCATATCTTCTAAAAATGACATTTTGTCTGTACTCTGAATTTCGCATAGAAAGTCCTTTGTTTTGGTAAGATATTGTAATTTATGAAGTTATGACAGACAGACCCGTGGGGTGTCTATGGCACGAAGGTTGCGATATGTGACGTGAATAGCAATTTGTCACTAGACTAGGAGGTTAACTCGATGAGCAAGATTATTGGCATTGACCTTGGAACGACCAACTCTGTTGTAGCCGTGATGGAAGGGAGCGACCCTGCCGTCATCGCCAACGCGGAAGGCGGCCGCACCACACCTTCGGTTGTCGCGTTCTCAAAGAACGGTGAACGGCTCGTCGGGCAGGCCGCGAAACGGCAGGCCGTGACCAATTCGCAGAACACGGTTTTTTCGATCAAGCGGTTCATGGGACGCTTCTATGATGAAGTGAACGAAGAGATGAAGCTTGTTCCCTATAAGGTGGTGCACGGAGACAACAATACCGCACGCGTGGAAGCGGGTGGTCGTGTCTATTCGCCTCCCGAAATCAGCGCCATGGTGCTCCAGAAGATGAAGCAGACCGCTGAAGATTACCTGGGACAGAAGGTGACAGATGCCGTCATCACGGTCCCCGCGTACTTCAATGACGCGCAGCGCCAGGCCACGAAAGAAGCCGGCGAGATTGCGGGCCTGACCGTGCGCCGTATCATCAACGAACCGACTGCCGCCGCCCTGGCATATGGATTGGACAAAAAGGGGAAGGATATGAAGGTCGCCATCTACGACCTTGGAGGCGGGACGTTCGACATCTCGATCCTCGAGCTCGGCGACGGCGTGTTTGAAGTGAAGGCTACCAACGGCGACACACACCTGGGCGGGGACAACTTCGACCAGCGCATTGTCGACCATGTGGCGGACGAATTCAAAAAGCAGGAAGGGATCGACCTGCGCAAAGACCCCATGGCCCTCCAGCGCCTGCGAGAGGCGGGGGAAAAGGCCAAAATGGAGCTCTCGACGCTGATGCAGACGGAGATAAACCTCCCCTTCATCACGGCCACCCCGGAAGGCCCCAAGCACCTGAACATGACCCTGACCCGCGCGAAGTTTGAACAGCTGGTGGATGATCTCATCCAGCGGACGTTCGGGCCGACCGAACACGCCCTGAAAGATGCCGGCCTGTCCCCCAATCAGATCGACGAGGTTATCCTTGTCGGCGGCATGACGCGCGTCCCCAAAGTGCAGGAACTCGTGCGCCAGGTCTTCGGGCGTGAACCCCACAAGGGCGTGAACCCGGATGAAGTCGTGGCCGTCGGCGCTGCAATTCAGGGGGGTGTGCTCTCCGGCGATGTGACCGATGTGCTGCTTCTGGACGTGACGCCCCTGTCACTCGGCATTGAGACCCTTGGCGGCGTGATGACAAAACTGATCGAGGCGAATACCACCATCCCGACAAAGAAGAGCGAAGTATTCTCTACGGCCTCCGACAGCCAGCCCTCCGTGGAGATCCATGTGATCCAGGGCGAACGGCCGATGGCGGTGGATAACCGGACTCTCGGCAGGTTCCACCTCGACGGTATTCCCCCCGCACCGCGGGGCATTCCGCAAATCGAAGTGACCTTTGATATCGATGCAAACGGCATGCTGCACGTCGCTGCAAAGGACAAGGGGACATCGAAGGAACAATCGATCCGCATCACCTCCTCCAGTGGGTTGAGCAAAGAGGAAGTGGAAAAGATGAAACGCGCGGCTGCGGAACACGCCTCCGAGGACAAAAAGAAGAGGGAAGAAATCGACCTGCGAAACCAGGCCGACAACCTGGTCTTTCAGACAGAGAAACAGATCAAGGATTTTGGCGAGAAAATCAGCCCGGATCTCCGGGGCAAAGTCGAGAAGGCAAGCGAACAGGTGAAGGAGGCCCTGAAGGCCAACAACTCCGCCTCCATCAAATCGGCTATGGAAGCGCTCAACAATGCCTGGAACGAGGCCTCCACGCAGATGTATCAGCAGGCGACCGCCGGAGGCGGGGCGCAGCAGGGCCCGGGAGCGGGACAGCAAGGACCGGCCGGTGCGGGCGAGGCGCCCAAGCCGGATGAGAAAAAAGTGGAGGATGCGCAGTACGAGGTGATGGACGACAAGGACAAGAAATAAGCGGTGCGGAGAAGAGTGTGCAGAGCGTAGAGTGATGGAGAGGAAGAGTGAAGAGCGCAGAATGCAGGGTGAGGGGTGAGAAGCAAGAGCGCAGACTGAAAAGTGAGAAGGCGAGGAGACCCCTCGCCTTTTCTCTCTCTTATGGAAATATCCCTTATCATAATCAGCCTTGCCCTCCTCGTCCTCGTGGTACGGGCGGCGGCTGCCGGGCGTTTCTTCCGGGGAAGACATGCACCTCTTGCCATGCTCACCGTCTTCCACGACTGGTCACCGCGCGACAAGCAGGCGGCCGTAGAACAAATCATTCAAGAGAACAAGGGAACGAAACAACAAGAGCCGGAGACCGGGGAGGGGAAGAAGGAAAGGAGTACAGGACTATGAATCTTCAGAAGCTGACCATAAAATCACAGGAAGCGATCCAGAACGCGCAGGAAATCGCGTCCAGCTACGGGAACCAGATCATCGAGCCGGAGCATCTGCTCGCGGCGCTCGTCCAGGATGCTGACGGCACCGTGCCCCCGATACTGCAAAAATGCGGCGCGAATCTTCAGTATGTCAAAATCAAACTGAACGAACTCCTTGACCGGCTTCCCAAAATCACCGGTGCGGCGGCCGGCAGCCAGGGGATGTCACAACAGCTCGGACGCGCGCTGGAGAAAGCGCAGGCACACGCGCGCGATTTGAAGGACGAATTCGTGAGCACGGAACATCTTCTCCTGTCGCTGGTGGACGCGCAGGACAGCGGTGCGGGCACACTTCTGCGGGATCAGGGCGTCACGAGGGAAGCCGTGCTCACTGTGCTCAAGGAGATACGGGGAAACCAGCGTGTCACCGATCAGAATCCCGAGGACAAATACCAGGCCCTTCAACGCTACGGTCGCGATCTGAACGAACTGGCACGAAAAGGAAAAATGGATCCCGTGATCGGGAGGGACGAAGAAATCCGCCGGGTCCTGCAGGTCCTTTCGCGCCGCACGAAGAACAACCCCGTCCTGATAGGCGAGCCGGGCGTGGGAAAAACCGCGATTGCCGAGGGGATCGCCCTCCGCATTGTGAACGGCGATGTCCCCGAGACGCTGAAGACCAAGCGGATCGTCGCGCTGGACATGGGCGCCCTTGTCGCGGGCACCAGCTTCCGGGGGCAATTCGAAGAACGGCTGAAAGCACTCCTGAAGGAGGTCTCGGAGTCCGACGGGGAAATCATCCTCTTCATCGATGAATTGCATACGCTCGTGGGCGCGGGGGCTGCCCAGGGATCCGTGGATGCCGCCAACATGCTGAAGCCGGCCCTTGCCAAGGGTGAACTCCGTGCCATCGGCGCCACCACGATCGACGAATACAGGAAGTACATCGAAAAGGATCCGGCCCTGGAACGGCGCTTCCAACCGGTACTGGTGAACGAACCGACGGTGGAAGACACCATATCCATTCTCCGGGGACTTCAGGAACGGTACGAAGTGCATCATGGCATACGGATCACCGACGGCGCCGTCGTCGCCGCCGCGCAACTCAGTCACCGCTACATCGCCGACCGGTTTCTTCCCGACAAGGCGATCGACCTGATGGATGAAGCGGCGTCCAAGCTGCGCATCGAGATCGATTCGATGCCGGAGGAGCTGGATACCGTCGAACGGAGGATCAAACAGCTCGAGATCGAGCGGGAAGCCGTCCGCCGCGAGCAGGATGATGCCTCGCGCGACCGGCTGGCGGACATAGAAAAGGAGATCGCCGAACAGAGCCAGACACGCGGAGAACTCCGCGCCCATTGGAATCTGGAACGGGATCTGATCCAGTCAATGCGCACGATGAAGGAGGAGGTGGACGCGGCACGCCAGGAGGCCGAACGGAAGGAACGGGAAGGCGATCTCGGGCGTGTGGCCGAACTGCGCTACGGCGTGTTGACTTCTCTCGAGCGCAAGATTGCGGCCGCGTCGGCGAAACTTGCCGAGGTGCAGAAGAACAGGAAAATGCTCAAAGAAGAGGTTGATGCCGAGGATATCGCCGAAATCGTGGCGCGCTGGACCGGCATCCCCGTGTCGCGGATGCTGGAAAGCGACCGGCAGAAACTCCTGCACCTGGAAGAGCGGTTGCACCAACGGGTGATCGCGCAGGACGAAGCGGTGGCGGCCGTGAGCAATGCCATCCGCCGGTCACGGGCGGGTCTGCAGGACGAAAAACGGCCGATCGGCTCGTTTATCTTCCTCGGCAGCACAGGTGTCGGTAAGACCGAACTCGCACGGGCTCTCGCCGGGTTCCTCTTCAACGACGACAGCGCCATTGTCCGGATTGATATGAGCGAGTATATGGAGAAATTCTCCGTTTCGCGGCTTATCGGCGCCCCTCCCGGCTATGTCGGATACGACGAAGGTGGACAACTCACCGAGGCGGTCCGCCGCAAGCCGTATTCCGTCGTGCTCCTGGATGAGATCGAAAAAGCCCACCCGGAGGTGTTCAATGTCCTCCTGCAGGTACTGGATGAAGGGCGGCTGACGGACAGCAAAGGCCGGACGGTGGATCTGAAAAACACGATCATCATCATGACGTCAAACCTCGGATCGCAATTGATTGCAGAGAGGATAGCGCAGGACTTCTCCTCGAACGGAGGTTGGGAAGAATCGTTTGCGGAGCTGAAACAGGAACTGCTCCAGCTCTTGAAGCAGACAATCCGTCCGGAGTTCCTGAACCGGATCGACGAAATCATCGTGTTCAAGCCTCTTGGTGCCGCGGATATCCGGAAGATCGTGACCCTTCAGATTACGCGCGTGGTGGATATGCTGGAAAAGAAGGGAATACGCCTTGAAGTAACCGATGAGGCAAACGATTGGATCGCAAAACTGGGGTACGACCCGCTGTATGGCGCCCGTCCGCTTAAACGGGTGATCCAGAAGCACCTGACAAACCCCCTCTCCGAAAAACTCCTTGCCGGGGAGTTCGGCGATGGCGATACCGTTGAGGTGGGACTCGATACCCACGGTCTCATCAGGTTCATGAAAAAGACCACCGCCGGGGAGACCCGGTAAGCCGCGGCGCGGTCGTTCCTTGAAAGAGAGGCGGGCATTTCGTACGTTAGAGTACGCCTATGCCACACGCCGACAGTGTATCTCCGCTTTCCCTCGTCCTCCACGGCGGGGCCTGGAATATCCCGGACAATCTGGTTGAGCCCCATCGTAAAGGTCTCCGCGTCGCCATGAAGGCGGGGTGGGAGGTCCTGAAGAAAGGCGGCTCGTCGGTCGATGCTGTCGTGGAAAGCATCGGGGTTATGGAGGACGATGAGACGTTCGACGCGGGCCGCGGATCGTTCATCAACGCCGCAGGCGAAGTGGAATTGGATGCCAGCATCATGGATGGTTCCACATTCAAGGCCGGGGCGGTGGCGGCGGTACAGAATGTCCGCCATCCCATCTCGCTCGCGCGTAAGGTGATGGATGAAAGCGATCATGTGATGCTGGTGGGCATGGGTGCAAGCCGCTTTGCCCGCGAACACGGGATCACACTCTGCGGACAGGATGATCTTATCACCCAGCGTGAACTGGAGCGCTGGCGCTCCCTCCAGGGAGATGCCAGATTCAAGACAAAAGATGCATTCCAGAAACGCGGGCACCCCACCGGTACTGTCGGCGCCGTTGCGCTTGACGCCCGGGGCAACATCGCCTCCGGAACCTCAACAGGAGGCACACCGAACAAATACCCGGGCCGTGTCGGGGATTCCCCGCTGATCGGGTGCGGTACCTACGCCGACAATCTGGTCGGCGGTGTATCCACCACGGGGTGGGGGGAAGCCATGATCAAGGTGGTGATGGCCAAAACGGTCATCGATCTTATGGACTGGAACGGCAACGATCCCGAACGGGCGGTCCTTGACGGGCTCAAGATTCTTGAACGGAAGGCCGGCGGTTTCGGCGGAGTGATCGCGATCAACAATGCGGGTAAGGTTGCGATCGCCTATAACACTCCCCGCATGGCGCGTGCGACGATGACCATCGCCATGAGCACTCCGAAGATCGACGTCTGACCGGATGTTCACGCACACGCCGCCAACCATTTCGCGCCCCGGTCTCCTTTCTGCATGAAACCCTCCTCCCTGTATGGTCATCTCTCGGAAGTCTACGGCTTCGCCTCGGAAGGGAGCCGGCCGGCGGATCTGGTGATTCGCGAGTATTTCCGTGGGCGCCGCTATCTCGGCTCCAAGGAACGCCGGTTTATCGCCGAGCGGTTCTTTGGTACCGTGCGCCATCATGTGCTGATTGCGGCCCGTCTCAGGGAGGCCTTCCGTGCTGCAGGGGTCGCCGCCCTTCCCGATCCGTTGCCCGCGTGCGCCCTCGTAGCCGGTCATGCCATCCTGATTGCGGTGGACCCTGTCGAAGCGACGATAGATGCCGTCGGGGAATCCTGCCGCGCGGCGCTCCCCGGTCTTGACGTGGAATCGATCCTCCGTTTCCTGCCGGCCAGTGACCTGCCTGAACCCGTCCGCGCCGATCCCGTCGAACATATTGCCACGCTGCACTCGCTGCCGTCGACGGTGGTCAGGGAGTGGGTGGATCGATGGGGAGTGACGGAGACCGCATTGCTGGCAGAGACGCTCAACCACCAGGCACCCCTCAGCGTGCGTGTCAACCCCCTGCGATGCAGCGTGGAACAATGCCGGGAGAGCCTCGCTGCTGCGGGGGTGGAGACCGGTCCTGCGGTTCTCGCACCGTCCGCACTTGTGCTTCGCCGGCGGGTGACACTCGACTCGCTGGAGCCGTATCGCGACGGATGGTTCGAAATGCAGGATGAGGGGAGTCAACTGCTTTCCCTGCTCCTCCAGCCGTCCCCGGGCATGACGGTGGTGGATGCCTGCGCCGGAGGAGGAGGGAAAACACTCCACCTTGCCGCTCTCATGCAGAACACCGGATCACTCACAGCCATTGACACGGATGAACGGAAACTGGAGCATCTCCGGATGCGCGTGTTCCGGGCCGGCGTCTCTATCGTCCACACACTCTCAGCGCGATCCCAGCAGCCGGAAATCCAGAGGCTGGATGGCCGGGCGGATGCGGTCCTCGTTGACGCACCATGTTCCGGCTTCGGCACACTGCGCAGGAACCCCGGACTGAAGCTCGGATTCCGGTCGGATCTCCCGGCGCGGCTTGCCGCCACACAGCGGGCACTGCTGGACGAATACGCCGCCCTGGTGAAACCCGGCGGGCGCCTGGTCTATTCGACATGTACTCTCCTGCGGCGGGAAAATGAAGAGATCGCTGAGGACTTTCTTCGCCGGGCTTCCGGATTCACGCTGGTACCGGCGGGAGAGATCCTGCAGAAACAGGGGATCGCCGTCGACGCGGATTCTCCTTACCTCCTGCTCCTGCCGCACCGGACAACCACAGACGGGTTCTTTGCGGCAGTGTTCACCCGGCGGCCCGTTGCGGGTGAGTCAGAGTTTGTGTAAATTTTACAGCTGAATACCATGCGTACCCACCAGACGGAGACCGTTTCGATGAAGAGCCTCGTAGCGCTGCTAATCATTCTTCTCTCTATCGCAGGATGCAGCAAGCAATCCCCCGAGCAGCTGATGCAGCAGGCGCAGACGGCCCAGCAGCAGGCGCAGCGAACGG
>Ga0209253_10003940_pt1 | contig 12977 bp, 12 predicted proteins | sample FrelakmetBRP12BR_FD_187145 | JGI IMG/M metagenome (GOLD analysis project Ga0209253, IMG submission 187145) | Freshwater lake sediment microbial communities from the University of Notre Dame, USA, for methane emissions studies - BRP12 BR (SPAdes)... | ecosystem: Environmental > Aquatic >...
ACCCCTCTTTTCCAAAGAGGGGGAATTCCTCCCTTTTGTAAAGGGAGGAAAGGAGGGATTTAGTCTTCAATGTCCATACAATTATGGACTGATTAGTAATTCGTAAATCTGTTTGTTTTTGCTTTCAGTAGTCGAAAAAAGAAAAACAGAACTAAAGTAATCCCACACAAGTCGAGGAGGACGTCGGTGATGGAAGCATCGCGGCCGGGAACATAGGCCTGGTGAATTTCATCGGCAATGGCAACGATTAAAGCGATCCCTCCAGGGAGAAGAAAACGGGCTCTATGGTTACTTGGGTTTGTTGGGTTACTTGGGTTGCTTGGGTTTGTTGGGTTAAATTTTAAAGGCACGAAAGAAAAGATAAGTAGAAAAGTAAGAATTCCATACAGGGGAATGTGGAGGAGACTGTAGGGGTTGAAAGAAGATAGATCGGAAACCATGGATGAATCAGCCAAAAGAAAGATTCCAACGATGTAAGCAATGGATAGAATAGAGAAAAAGATTCTCATGTTATTGGGTTATTGGGTCATTGAGTCATTAGGTAACTAAGTTATTGGGTAATTAAGTAACTGAGTAAATAGGTAATAATGACATAATTACTTAGTTACCAAATAACTTCTTCGATAAAGATAGGCTTCCGCCGGGTCGAATTTTAGTAAATTCGGCAAATTCTTTTTTTATTTAGTTGTGCCAAATGAATGGGCAAAATAATTATAGTAATTAGGTAATTGGGTCATTCGTCATTAAGTGTTTGAGTTCTTTTAGTTTAGTTACTTAATGACTCAGTAACTTAATAACCTCACTCGTTCAGGCGACTTTTTTGATTTGGTACCTTGAAACCTGAACTGGGACATCGACACCAATCAGGCTCAAGAGGACCCTAACCCGTTTCCCATCGGACATTTTTTTATCAAAAACTCCCATCAGGTCTTTGAAAGGACCGGATGTGAATTGAACAAGGTTACCCTTTTCCAAACCGTCTTCCAGCTTTACAAGGTTATTTTCTCCCATCCGCTCTTGGATGGTCTGGATCACTTTTTCAGAGATGGGAATCGGTTCACTTCCAACCCCCAGGATTTTACTCACCCCTCTTGTCCACTTCACCTTATAGTAGTGGACATCGATGTCAAGCTTCGCAAAGAGATAGTTGGGGAAAAGAGGTCTAATCTTCGGGATCATTTTCCCGTTGGTGTACTGAAAAGTTTCGAGGAGCGGAAGAAAGACTTCTATCTCCTGGTTGGACAAGTTGGTGTCAACACGGTGTTCGTTGGAGGGTTTGGTGTGGACAACATACCAGCGTCGTTGAGTCATTGGGTTATTAAGTAATTGGGTCATTGGTTATTCAGTAATTGGGTAATTGGGTCATTGGTTCTTAAGTTATTAGTTATTAAGTTATTGAGTCATTAAGTCAATGACTAATGACTTAGTTACTCAATGACTATTTTTGAGTCATTGGTGCCTCTCACCGATACCTTGAGGATGATTGCCCAGAGTATGGTGTAGAGGAAGGCGTTGGCAGGGACCTGGATGTTTCTCTCCACCAGGCTATGAAACATCAGCGCCAAAACACCCACCAAACTCCCGATCCCGATATATCTCTCCGGTTCATGATGAGAGAGGGAACGAAGGCCTGAAATGGCTTTATAAAAGAGATAGAAGAATAGCGCTGCAAGGAGCCCCAATCCTATCCATCCTGCCTCTGAAGCTAATTGTAGAATGTCATTTTCCGCATGGGTGGCAAGGCCCTCGATATGAAAGGTCCGATACATAGGGAAAATATAGACAAAGGTTCCAAGACCTGAACCAAGGAGAGGAAAGTCTTTCACTATTTGGAAGGTGCTACCCCACATGGCCCATCTGAACTTAAAATCATCTGCGCTGGTGAAGAACCGACTGGCCACTGCATCAAGCCCAATGCATATTGCCCAGAGCAATGCTAACGTGAATATCAAAACCGAGGTCTTAGAAAATCTTTTTTCTCCTCGGGGATCTTTAAAAAGGAAAATGAGCAGACTGAAGGAGAGAAGAAGACTCGTGATTCCCATTCTCGATGCGGAGAAGATAAGGGCAATCATCATGACGATTGCACCAAACCCGATCAGAAGAGTTTTCCCATCCAGAGAGGAGAGCCGATGACGCCATCCCCAATAGGGACCAATTTTCCCAGCCCGACGAGATAATAGATACCCGACACTCAAAGGGATGACCATGAGAAGATAGCCGGCGAAGTAGTTACGGTTGATGAATGTTCCGGTCACAGAGTGAACCAGGCCTTCTCCCTCCAGGTTGAGGATTTGTCCGTGACCGCTGAAAAATTCAAAGATTCCATAGAGAGATTCCAAAATACCGACTGCCATGATGACGATCACGAATGGCCGCATCATCCTGTTGCTATTTGCGAAGGGCCCCCAATAAAGGAGAAAGATGAAGAGCCCGATGAGGGTCAGCCATTTGAAAAATTGGATTTGGGTAACGAAGGGAACGAAACTGATGGGAGTCATTGGTAATTGGTCATTGGTCATTAGTAATTGATGGTGGAGACTGTAGGTTTTGGGGGAGAGAACTTTTAAGAGCCCTGATGGCAGGGGGAGCATCTGGAAGAGGATGAGGAGGAGAAAAAGAGAGAGAAGAATGATAGGAATTGCGGATGGCGGCCCAGTGAAGTTTGCTCCGCATTGCACGGGCCAAGGATGGCGGATGGCGGAATGATGAAACAAAGAAAACTTATTTTTTGAGGAGTTAGGGGTGGGGAGTTCGCCCTGAACCATATGAGGTTCAGGGTTACCATGCATCCTATGGCGTGCATAGAGCATTAAGGATTGAATGGTCCAAAGAATAATGATCAGCAGGATACCGAGCTCCATCACGGAAAAGGCCCAGAGCTCTACAGAACCAAAGGCAATGGGGGTGAAGATGATGAGAAGAATTAAAATAAATTTAATGAATAAGTTTAATTTAGTCATTGGGTCACTAAGTCACTGGTCATTTAGTTATTGAGTCAGCTTTGGATTTTTGACGTCTAATCGAAGCTATATATCCATTCAAAATTTTTATCAAATTATAGGCTTCATCCTTAAGTTGATCTCTATAGTTTTGATCAATGTATTTGTTTGCATAACATTCATTAAAATCATCTATTCACTCGCATATAGACCCTCTGGATTGCCTGCAAAACTGGATATTTTCCTGAAAATGAAAACGTCCAAATCCTTCTGCGATGTTGTTAGTCATTGAAAGTTTTGCTCGCCTCATTTGGCCTTTTAAATTATATTCTTCCTCTTTTGGTAATTTCTTTATCAACTGACTAACTTTATCACTGAACTCTCTTGCGAGTTTATAAACTTCAAGATCTTCAAAAGAATGAATAATTTTTTTATCCAAGACCACTATCCTATTCATTAAATGACTTATTTACCTAATAACCTAATGACCTTCTCTCTCCTATTATAAAGAGAGGGGTTCTGGGATGTTGGGTTTTTTGCCATCGAGGATGGCTTGGGGGTATTCCGTCACCATTTTCCGAGCCTCTTCTTTCCCGACGATCTTTTCGGCTGCCCTCACTCCAGTCGAAAGGACAGGGGGCCTTCTATTTATAGAATGGGCGTCGGAGGCAATGAAGTGGATCAGACGATGGGCAAGTAGTTTCTCAGCCACTCTCTTTACTTCAGGGCTAAACTCCCCGGTCAAGCTCATTGCCGTCACCTGACCCAGGCACCCCATCCGGATCATTTCATAATATCTTTTGGGTCTCTGCCCGATTTCAAAATTTCTTTCGGGATGACTGATAATGGGAATGATTCCCTTGGCTAAAAGTTGAAAAAGGACCTCTTCCGACTGATAGGGAATCCCTTGAAATTCAAACTCGACCATGAGGAATTGACCCTGGTCGTTTACGGTCACGATTTCTTCTTTTTCGCACCGCTGAAGGAGATCAAATGAGAAATGGACATCCGCGCCGGGAAGGATTTCAAGTTTGGTTATTGAGTTATTGGGTAATTGGGTTATTGTGTCAAGATTTTTAACTCCGAACCCTGAACTCCGAACTCCGAACTTTTTTATAGCTTCATTGAGTTCTTGGACTTTGGTGAGGATTGCAGATCGATTGTTATCGTAAATACCAGGGAGGATATGAGGCGTTGCGACAATGGTTTGAATTCCATCTCTCTGGCTGGCCCTACACATCTGAAGGGACCCTTCGATGGTCTCAGCCCCATCATCCATTCCATGAAGGATATGGCTGTGGAGGTCGATCATCTCAGCGAGCTCTCCCATAACTAATTTCCCTGATCTTTAAGACCCCGTTCTCTCGGATGAGATCCCATTGAATATCTCCTTTAAAAGCGGTCTCCCCGCCCATTTTAAACGTTTGAACGATTTCATATCGACCTCTGACCAAGGCATTCTGCAGAAAGGTCTGAATGTCATAAATTCTAAAATTGTACATGATCGAATGACTCCCAGCAATCGTTTTCTGATAAGCCTTTCGAATATCCGCGTAAGGGAGCATCCGATTCTCCACCACTTTCTTTGAAAAAAGTCCCATGAAGGGATCGAGTTCAAGCTTCATGAACCGAGCGCTGTATTCATCAATAAATTGACTGGCCTCCTCCTTGGTGATGGCTTTCTGTATTTCATAGGAGGGGGGAACTTGTGCCCCTGTACAAAGTGGGTAAATCGAAATGAAAGATACAAAAAAAACAAGAGTGATTTTGTTAAGTCTCATCTGCTTCCTCCTTCTGCCCTAAGAGGCCTTTTCATTCTGATAATCGATGGAAAGGATCTTGAGCTCTCCATCTTCTTTGGTTAAGACCCACCGGATGCGTCCTCTGAAGACCCTTTTTTCTCCGTTTATTTCAACGATTTGCTCAATTTTGTAACGGGCTTTTACCTCCACTACGTTTTCATAAATTTCCACCTTCCGATCTTCGATCTCATACTGAAGGCTAAGACTCTCATTAAAAAAATTGCTGACACTCTCTCTGATCTCTTCCAGCTCGGCTCTCTGATTCTGGAGGACCCTTGATGAAAAAAGCCGAAGAAACCCATCCCTATCCTTTCTCGTATACCGCTCGATATAATGATTGAAGAATTGACTGACTTCTATATCCGTTGCGATAAGCCGAGAAAGTGACGGTCCAGGACCAGAAAGTTTCCTGGTATCCCGTTGAGACTGGGCATTCGTGTCAGCCAGCAAACAAATGGCCAAAACCATCATGATGGAGACAACAAAAAGTACCGTCTTCCTATTCATCCCCTTATCCAGCCATCATTGGGTTTTCTCATGGGGTTTTCTCATTTCGGTAATCAAGTGAGATGATTTTAAGGGCCCCACCCTCTCTAATCAAAACCCAGCGGATATCACCTCTCCAGGTTTTTTCAGATCCTTGCTTCGCCAATACCTGATCCAACTTATATCGAGCCCTCACTTCCACAACATTTTGATAAATTTCGATCTTCATATCATCCAGATAATATTGAAGTTCATCACTCTGATTTAAAAATCTACTATAAATGTTTTTGATCGCTTCCAATCCATCCTTCTGATTTTGGATAGCCTCGGGAGAAAAGACCGAGAGAAATCCATGAATATCCTTTTTCGTATATCGATCGATATATTCCGCAAAGAACCTCCTTATTTCCTCCTCTTTGGCAAGCGGAGGGGGAAGGACAGGAACAACTTTTGCACTCTGCTGAGAAGTTTCCTTAGACATCCCTTTCAAATCCCCCTGCTCAGGTTTAGGCACCGGCTGGTCAGAAGGTTCTTCACTGGATTGGGGGTCTTTCCTTGCCACGGTTACGAATTGACTTCTTTCCTGAGGCACTCCTTCTTTGGACTCTCTAAAGGCCTCCTTTTCAACTTGGGATGGTCTCTCAGCCTTCGAACCTTCTTGTCGGGAAGATTCCTTCTTAGAATCCAATTCCCCCTTGGCCAAAGTGAGAGGAAGGGGCAGAGAAGGATCCGAAGAAGGAATTTTTATCTCAATGGTCGGTTTTGTTTTGTATAACTTTTCCGGTTCTGGCTTAAGATTAGTCTGACCCCACCTCAGAACAACGAAGCCAACAATGATGATGAGAACCAGAACACCTGTGGGGACAAAGATCTTCTTCGCCGGAAATCTAACCCCTCCTTCGCCCCTCTTCTTCGTAATGTCCTTTTCAAGTCTTCTTTTAAAATCGTAATCGAACCGTGTGGACTCATCTTTCAATGCCTGATAAGCCTCGTTGATTTTCTTGATCTTTTCATCGGAGGCAATGGGGTTTCCTCGATCGGGATGGTAACGCTTGGTCAGCTTGATCCAGCGCGCCCTGATCGTTTCTTCCGTTGCGTTCTTCTTCACGCCCAGAATTTTGTAGTAATCTTCCATTGATGCGTCTACGTGTAAATGCGTAAATGGGTAATAGGATTATTGAGTCATCGCGTCCTTATCGATTTAGTTATTGAGTTATTAGGTAACTGAGTCATTAAGTAAAATAATTTAATTACCTAATAACCGAATTACTTAATGACTGCCTTCTCTGTGAGAGAGACATGGTCGATCCAGATGGTCCCGCTAATGTACCGGTCAAATTTATCGGTCTTATCCCTCCTCGCTCTGACCATTCCAACCTGGGATTGGGCTGGCGTACGAAAGGTGACCACAACCTCTTTCCATTCATTATCTCCGATCGAAGGTTCAGACACTCCATGGAGGGCTGAACCGATACCGATGATCTCCATCTTCGGACCACTTTTCGTGGTCACGGCTTGGGTCTTTATATTGGCCTTCAGCACATATTCAGTATTTGGTTTTAATGGAACGAATTGATAGAGGTGGTGAAAATTGACATTCTCCTTTCCATCAAAAACAATTTTCAAAGAACGCTTCCCTTCAAAAGCGATCGAGGGGTCGAAAGAGATTTCCGCCCCAGGGACTTTCTCGATCTTCCAATCGAAGCCCCCGCCCAAGATCTTCTCTTTTTCAAACCCACCATTCGTGATCAGGTCGCTATCAGAAAGGGATATCCCCTCTTCCTGAAGTCTGGCTTTCCACACCTTGAAGGCTTCATTTCCCTCCCCACGAGAAATGAGAAATTCGATGTGCCGAAGGGTCCCGATTCGATCTGCTTTATAACCGAATGAACCCCTTTCCCCCCATGCCTTTTGAGCTGCCTCTTTATCACCGACCTCGTACAGGTGGGCGAGATACTGCTTCAATGAGGAAGGATCTTTAGGGACAAGTTTTTCCAGAATTAAGTCGGGGTCAGGGATGGCTTTTCTTAATATATCGTAAACGAGGGGGGTCTGATTGGGGTAATTGGCAAGAATGTATGAAAAATGGGGAAGTGCTTTTTCTATGGCTCCTTGCTGAAGAAGAAGATTTCCGCTCACCCATCTCCCCTGATAACCGGTTGGAAAAACCAGAATGCCATTTTCTAATGCCCGTTCCGAGGCTTGATTCTCTCCCGTCCTTGTATAGAGCCTCGCCACATTCAGCCAGTATGCTTGCTCGAGAGGATTTCGCCTGATCGCCTCTTTGAGATATTTGAGCGACTCCTTCAGATCCACATTGAGCATATCCCACTGATAAAACAGCCCCAACCTGTAATAAGGATCGGGGTTAGATGGAATCGCACGGATGGCTTTGAGAAGCGTTTCCCTGGAAAGATTTGATTGGTAAAGAGAAATTCCTTTCCAGAAGGAGAGGATGTAATAAATGGCAATGGAGGAAACAATTAGAATTAGGATGGAAAAAAAAAGGCGTTTCATGAACCTTTATCATCCTCAGACCGAAGTTGATTCTTCCTTTGATGTAAATGGAAGTTCCTTTTTCTTTCCTTCTTTTCCATAATAGTGATGGTATCGGTAATAGTAATATCCGTAGTTTCCCCGTTGGAGATCCACCCGGTTGATCACGACCCCGAGAATTTTAGCATTCACCTGATAAAGAACCTCTTTTGCCCGTTGAAGGGTCTCTCTCGGTGTTTTTCCACCCAACACCACCAGGATCACCCCATCCACCATGGAAGAGAGGATGAGGGAGTCTGCAAATCCGAGGACGGGGGGAGAATCGAGAATGATATGATCAAATTTCTCTCCGAGAAGGTCCATCATGCTTTTGAAGAGATTTGAACTCAGAAGCTCTGAGGGATTGGGAGGAATCGGACCCGAGGCGATGTAAAAGAGATTTGGGACCTCTGTCTTTTTAACGATCGAATTGAGATTGGCGTGGCCGGACAGGAAATTCGAAAGGCCGGCTCCGTTCTCTCCATTAAAGATATGATGGATCCTCGGTTTCCTCATATCCGTATCGATGATAAGCACCTGAGCACCTGTTTGAGATAAGGCAATGGAGGTATTGATCGCGGTGGTCGTCTTTCCCTCAACGGGATTGGGACTGGTGATGGCAATTCTCTTTGGAGGTTTCTCGGAGAAGGAGAGAAGGATAGAGGTTCGTATGTTCCGATACGCCTCCGAAAGGATCGATCTCGGATGCCTGTGAGTCACCAATTCGACCGGCTGGGATGTCTCTTTGTCCAGCCGTCTTCGCTTCTGATAAGAAATCTCGGGAACAATTCCAAAAGAAGGCAATCGCGTCAGTTGTTCTACATCTTCTGGAGTTTTGACGGTGTTATCCAGGTATTCAAAGAAGAAGGCCAGCCCTACGCCGAGGAAGAGCCCAATGACGGCGGCGAGAAGAAGATTCAATCTTTTATTGGGTTTGTAGGGACTCGCCGGTACTTCAGCCTGATCCACTACCTGAATATTACTGACCGTGAGACCCGCGGAGACCCCTGTTTCTTTCATCCTCTGGAGGAGGCCTTTATAGAGCTCTTTATTGGTATCGGCTTCACGCTTGAGAATGTTATATTGAATGCTTTGATCCTTCATCTGCATGACCTTGGCTTTTTGCTGGTCGAAAGCATGACGGAGCAACGTTTCCTTCCGAAGGCTCAATTCATAGTCATTCTTGATCCCTGCAATGATCTTGCTGACTTCAAGGTCCATCCGTTTTTGAATACTCTGCATCTGGCTCTTGAGACGCACCATCTCTGGGTATTCGGGTTTGAACGTCTCGGAGAGCTTTGTAGACTGGGTTTCAAGCTGGATGTAGGCTTGTTTTAAATCCATTATCAATTTGTTTTCAAGGATGGAGGGAAGCGATTCGAAATTCTTATCCTTCGTCTGCTTATAGAGAGCCTCTTTGGACATCCGGTCCGCTTCGGCTTTGGTTAATATGTCATTCAGTTCAGTGAGTCGTTGCAACGTGACATTTTCTTTGTCTTCGAGGGAAATGATATCGTGCTTTGAACCAAAGGTTTGCAGCGCTTCATCGGCTCTCTCTACTTTTGCTTTCAAATCTTCGAGTTGCTTGCTCAACCATTCTTTTACCTGTTCGGTGGCAATAAAGCGACTTTCCACACTCTGTTGAATGTAGTTCGTGGCCAAGGTATTGGGTACCTGAGCACAAAGTTCTGGAGAGTTTGAATCGAAGTGGACTTTTACGAGACGTGAGTTTCGAACAGGTTCAATCTTCAATCTGCCGAGAAACTGATTAATGAGAGCCGTCTCTTTTTTGCTCTCGGACGAATCCTTCTCAGAAGCAACACTCTTTTTAGAGAAATCCAATAGACCAAAGATGGGTTTCAGGATGTTCGATTTCCATTTTTGGAAGGGGGTCTCGGGTCCCGGTTGAAAGTCAGGATGCTCAGAGAGCTTAAGCGTTTGGAGGACGCGTTTGGCAAGAGAGCGACTTTCAAGAAGTTTATATTGAGTCTGATAATAGTCCTGATCCCCCCACATGTTGACAGAAAACATCTCTTTGAAATCCATCACCTGTGGGCTTTCTTTATTGATCTGTACGGACACAGTCCCCCGATAGACAGGCTTCATGGTAAAGGTCCCGACAGCCGTGGCGACTAAAACGATTAAAAAAAGGGCAATGATAATCCACCGCCTCTTCACGATGACTTTCCAATAATCCCTGAGATGGACCTCCTTCTCCTCCTGGAAGGGAGCATAACTATATTCGGGTGGAGGAGGAAGTTGATAAGATTCTTCTGAGGGAATATGTCTCATACGATTCTCCACATGTTATAAGGCTCAGAAAGAGTATCCAAATCCCATTAATCCTTTAACAGTTTCTCTGAATTCAATCAGGAAGGCTTTCGTGGTGCTGGTTGGAACAAACATGATATCATTTTCCTTCATTTGAAGATCCTCCACCTCGCCCTTATGTATGGCATAGATATCAACTGGAATCATCTCTTTTCCAATATCTGTTTCCTGGTATCGAAAGATCTTCGTATCAGAACCAGCCGCTTTGTCTGTCAATCCACCCGCTAATGCAACGGCTTGACTGATCGTTATTTTCTTTCCCTTCATAGGAAACCCACCCGGAGTTTTTACTTGACCACCGACATAAATTTTGCCTGAAACTGGAATGTTGATAACATCCCCATGGAGCAAGCCCAAATTCAGGCTCAAATCACCTTTGACCAGTAACTCTTCAAGATCGATGATAAAGGTTTTAACGGCCTCTTGAATAGACCCCTTTTCTTCCACTTTTTTAGGAAAACCTTCTTCCGTTTTAGGTGGTCGAATCAAAAAAAGCAACTGCCCAGCATCCTCTTTCAACCCTCCTGATATGGCCAGCAAATCAAGAACCGTCCTCTGGCCACTCACATCATAAACGCCGGGTTTCTCTACGGCACCTATGATGGAGATCCTCTGATTCCGGTATTCTTTGATGAAGACACTGACATTGGGATCTTGAAAATATTTTTCAGACAGGAGGTCTCGAATCTCTCGCTCCAGTTCACCGGCAGTGAGACCCTTTACCTTTAACACTCCGAGCAAGGGCAGGTTGATATTTCCCTGAAAACTCACTCGAACGGTCTTGTTCAATTTCTCATCTTCGAAGACGGAAATCTCGAGGAGATCTTCAGGGCCGATTCTATAATCGCGAGACGGGTCACTCTTTGACGAGAGGGCGGCCATCAGGATCTTCTTGTTCATTGTCTTCACCTTTCTGGAGGCTTCTATCTCTCTCATTTGAGTTTCGGGGGAGGCGATTTCTTTTTTAGGAAGGGAGGAAGCACAAGAAAGGATGAAGGAAATAGATAGGGGAAAAAAGAGAATAAAAATGAATCGTCTTAAAACCATTATTCTCCTTTTAAAAAAAACAGCAGGGACATGATTTTTGCACTGCTGAGTCTATTGCTGAGTCTATTTTGATGAAATGATCTCTTTTCTTAAGGGCAGATAGGCCTGTATTCCTTATGATGATGTTTTTGAGATAACCCAATTCCGAGACCCGCTGCCACCCCTGCCGCTACAACACCACCTCCAATCCACCACCAAGTAGCTTCACCTTTTCTCTTTTCCTTCTCCTCTACTTCTCTTGCCGTCTCACCGGCCTGCGCGACCATGATCCGTGAGGGAGTCTTCACTATGACAGAAGGTAGGGTCACCGTTTCCTTGGATGAGAGTGAAGCTAAAACCACTCTCTCCTCGCTGAGGATGGAAAGTGAGCCTTGAATACTTTTCAATGTCACCGCACCATTAGAATGGATGGTTATTGACCCAATGGTTTCTTCATTTTTTGGCAACACCGTTATGGGATTTTTGGAGGCTTGAAGGGGGCGGTATTTCGTAACCCATAGACTCCCTATTTTAAATTCTATTTCTGTCGTAATAGGAATGCGAAAATGAATGCTTCCCTGAATAAGATGTAACCGGTCATTTTGGTCAAAAGAAAGGAGACTATCTTGCCCTACCTCGATTTGACAATTATTTTTTAAGGCGAGACTCGATGTGCCTTTTTCGGTCTTTATCTTCACTCCCTGAAGGACCGGAAAATGAGAAGGGTCTACATCTCTCCAGACTTTTTCTCTTGCTTCAAACTTTACCTCCCCCTTAGAAACCATCTCACCAATGGGTGGAGCTATCTCTTTTGCTCGAGCTATTGCCCCCGGGAATCCATTCATCATCAATAAGAAAGAAACAGATAGAACATAAATAAAGGTCTTCTGACACAGTCCTTTTTTCATTCCATTTCCTCCTAACGTTCTATAAGAAAGAAGGGGATCTCTTTTTTACTCAAGCCCCTCGCTTGAATCTGGTTAAAAATAAAGCACAATTTACAATTATTGTCAATGATTTCTTTAAAATATTTTATTGAACTCGTTGGTTTCAATAGACATTCCTATCTGGATTTCAATGAATTGGTCGGGGCGAGCCGATTTGGCGGGCAAGTGCCTCTGAAAGGGGCACAATCAAAGAGACAATTCATATCCCGAAGCCATCCGCCCGTATCCGGATGACTTCACGGCCGGTCCGGCCGCCTCACCAACTCAATGGCGTGCCTGCACGCCGAAGTGGATGTCTCTGCTGCCTTTACGCGGAGCCTTTGCCGGAGGTCCTGGAACCCTTGGTGCATTGATGTTTCGGCACGCAGGCGTGGCCAAGAGTCGCTCCTTACTCGTCGCGACACCGTCCGGCTGTCTCACCGACTCAACAGCGTGACAAAGAGTTGTGACTTATTCGTCACAACGTCACCCCTCCTGCTCTCCCGCACTCGGTCGGCCGTCTACATCAATTATAATTTACATGTTGGAATTGTTAAGAAGAAAATTGGTCGGGGCGAGCCGATTTGAACGGCCGACCTCCTGCTCCCAAGGCAGGCGCGCTAACCAAGCTGCGCTACGCCCCGACTTCTCAAATGAAAATTGCAAAACTTCAACCTTCAAATAATTACCAATAATCAAATTGAAAATGGGGATGCATCCAACTTCCATTTGAACGGCCGGTCCGGCCCGCTCACTGTCTCGCGGGCGTGCCAAGAGTCGCTCCTTACTCGTCGCGACAGCACCCTCCTGCTCTCCCGCACTCGGTCGGCTTAATTACCTTCCAACTCCGAATTCCTAAATCATCACTCCGAACTAAAATGGTCGGGGCGAGCCGATTTGAACGGCCGACCTCCTGCTCCCAAGGCAGG
>Ga0209253_10003941_pt1 | contig 12974 bp, 8 predicted proteins | sample FrelakmetBRP12BR_FD_187145 | JGI IMG/M metagenome (GOLD analysis project Ga0209253, IMG submission 187145) | Freshwater lake sediment microbial communities from the University of Notre Dame, USA, for methane emissions studies - BRP12 BR (SPAdes)... | ecosystem: Environmental > Aquatic >...
GCCGCGCTCGGCTCGGCGTGGCTCCGCGCCGACGCGCGCGAGCGCTGGTGCCGGGCCGCCTGCGCCGCCGCGATGGCGGCACTGGACCCTGCCCGGGGTTGTGCGCTCGAGATCGACACCGACGCCAGCGGTGACGTGGAAACCCTGGCGCTCGAATCACTCGGTACCTGGGCCGGAGCGCGCGCGCGCGTGGAGCGCGTCACGGGCCTCGGGCCGGGACTGCGCATCCGCTGCGGGCGCGCCTGCGTGGACGCGACGGTGCCGGGCCTGCTCGCCTCGCGCGAGCGCATCGAGTCCGAACTGCTCGCGGAGATGGAACGCCTCGGCGAACCGGCCCCGGAGCCGCCTGCATGAGTCGCGCACGCATCTCCTGGATCGGCGGACCGGTGCTCCGCGCGCGCATGGAAGGACCCTTCAGCGTGTACGAAGCGCTCGCGGTCGGACCCGCACGACTGCTCGGCGAAGTGATCCAGCTGCGCGGCGACGAACTCGTCGCGCAGGTGTACGAGGACACGACGGGCCTCGAGCCCGGCACCATCGTGGAGGGCAGCGGCCAGCCGCTGTCCGTTCCGCTGGGCCCGGGGCTGCTGGGCGGGATCTTCGATGGCCTGCTGCGCCCGCTCACCGGCGCGCAGGATTTCCACGTGCGTCCGGGAGCAACCGTCGCGACCCTGGGACGATTTGCGTTCACGCCTTCGCTCACGGCGGGCGTGGACCTGGGACCGGGGTCCGAGCTCGGCGTCGTCGCGACGGCGCGGCCGCAACCCCTGCTCGTGCCGCCAGGCATCCGCGGCCGACTCGACTGGATTGCCGCGGCCGGCGAGTACCCGGAAGACGAGCCCGTCGCGACCTGCACGGGTCCGGACGGACGACGGCACGAGATCGCGATGCGCCAGCACTGGCCCGTCCGCAGCGCGCGTCCCGTGGCGGCACGCCTGCCGGCCAACGCGCCGATGATCACGGGCCAGCGCATCCTCGACACGCTCTTCCCCGTGGCGCGCGGCGGTCGCGCGACGCTGCCCGGCGGCTTCGGCACGGGCAAGACGGTGCTGCAGGAAGCCCTCGCCAAGTGGTGCGACGCCGACGTGATCGTGTACGTCGGCTGCGGCGAGCGCGGCAACGAGATGGCGGAGGTGCTGGACGAATTCCCGCGGCTCGAGGATCCGCGCTCCGGCCGCCCGCTCCTGGAGCGCACGGTGATCATCGCCAACACCTCGAACATGCCGGTGGCGGCGCGCGAGGCGAGCATCTACTCGGCCATCACGGTCGCGGAGTATTTCCGCGACCAGGGCCTGCACGTCGCGATCATGGCGGACTCCACCAGCCGCTGGGCCGAGGCGCTGCGCGAGGTGTCGGGCCGCCTCGGGGAACTGCCAGGAGAGGCCGGCTACCCGGCGTACCTGAGCTCGCGGCTCGCGGAGTTCTACGAGCGCGCCGCGCGCGTCACCACGCTCGGCGGCGAGGAAGGCTCGGTGACGATCATCGGCGCGGTCAGTCCGCCGGCCGGCGACTTCTCCGAGCCCGTCACGCTGCACACCAAGCGCTACGTGCGCTGCTTCTGGGCGCTGGACCGGCAGCGCGCGCAGGCGCGGTTCTACCCGGCGATCCACCCGCTGCTCTCCTACAGCGCGGATGCCGCCGCGCTCGCGGACTGGTGGAAACTCCACGGCAACCCGGACTGGCTCGGCCAGCGGCAGCGCGTGCTCTCGCTGCTCGAGCAGCAGGCGCACCTCGAGCGCATGGCGCGCATCGTCGGACGCGATGCCCTGCCCGCGCAGCAGCAGCTCGCGCTCGTCTGCGCCGACCTCGTGAACGAGGGCTTCCTGCGCCAGTCGTCGTTCTCCGCGACCGATCGCTACTGCTCGCCCGCGCGCCAGGTGGCGATGCTGTCCATCCTGCTGCACTACTCGGATCGCGCCGAGGCCGCGGTGCAGGCCGGGATCGCGCCCGCGCGGCTCGCGGAGATGGGGATCCTGCGCCAGCTGCAGAGGCTGGGCGAGGAATTCGGCGAGGGCGACTTGAGGCGCCTCGCCCAGCTGCCGAGGGAACTCGACTACGAATTCGACGCGCTGCAATCGGTGTCTGGCCATGTTCGCTGACCTGCTGCTCGAAGGCGCCGTCACCCGCATCGAGGGGCCGCTGCTCTTCGCGCGGCGCGAGGCGCGCGTGGGATTGAACGCGGCGGTGGAGGTGCAGGGCGAGGACGGCGTCGTGCGCCTCGGCCGCGTCGCCGCGCTCGACGAGACCTCGATGGTCATCGAGGTGCTGCAGCCGACCGCGGGCCTCGGCCTCGAGGGCACGCGGCTCAGGCTGCGACCGGAGCCGCTGCTGCTCGGCGTCGGGCCGAACATGCTCGGCCGCGTGTTCGACAGCCTCGGCCGCCCCATCGACGGCGGTCCGCCGGTCCCGGCACGTGCGCGGATGCGGATCGAGGGCCTGGCGATCAACCCGTCGTGGCGCGCCCTGCCCCGCGACTTCATCGAGACCGGCGTCTCGGCCATCGACCTCATGAACAGCCTGGTGCGCGGGCAGAAGCTGCCGCTCTTCTCCGCGGGAGGCCTGCCGCACGACCGGCTCGCCACCGAGATCGCGCAGCGCGCACGGCTGCGCGGGGAGCGCCACGAGGAATTCGCGATCGTGTTCGTGGGCATGGGCGTGTCGCACGACACGGCCGAGCAGTTCCGCCGCGCGATGGAGTCGAGCGGAGCGCTCGGCCACACCGCGCTCTTCCTCAACCTCGCCGACGAGCCCGGCATGCAGCGACTGCTGACCCCGCGCTACGCGCTCACGGCGGCCGAGTACCTCGCCTTCGTCGAGGGCAGGCACGTGCTGGTGATCCTGACCGACATGACCAATTACTGCGAGGCCCTGCGCGAGGTCTCGGCGAGTCACGGCGAGATACCGGGGCGCAAGGGCTACCCGGGCTACATGTACTCCGACCTCGCCTCGCTCTACGAACGCGCGGGCTGCATCCGCGGGTTGCCCGGGACGCTGACCCAGCTGGCCATACTGACCATGCCCGGCGACGACATCGGGCACCCGATCCCCGACCTCACGGGCTACATCACGGAAGGCCAGATCGTGCTCGACCGCGAGCTCGACCGTCGCGGCATCTATCCGCCGATCCGCGTGCTGCCGAGCCTGTCGCGGCTCATGGACGCCGGCACGGGCGAGGGCTACACGGACCCCGATCACCCGGCGCTCGCCCACCAGCTCTTCGCCGCCTACGCCCGCGCCGTACGGGTGCGCATGCTCGCGAGCGTGATGGGAGAGCAGGGCCTGCCGGAGGCCGACCGCGCCTTCCTCGCGTTCGGGTCGCGCTTCGAGACCGACCTGGTGCAGCAGTCCGGCCCGCGCACGCTCGAGGAGAGCATGGAAGCCGGGTGGAAGGCCCTGCGCGGACTGCCCCGCACGGACCTGACGCGGCTCTCGAACGACCAGATCCGCCGCCACCTGGCCGAGCCCACCGATGCCTGAGGCAGGCGGCGAAGTCCTCGCAACCCGGGTCGCGTTCCTCGAGCTCCAGGACGAGCGTCGGCTGGTGCGCGAGGGCTACGAGCTCCTCGACGAGAAGCGCATGCTGCTCGCGACCGAAATCATGCGACAGCTCCGCCGACACCGCGAACTTCAGGAACACCTCGAAGTGCTGACGCGCGAGGCGCGCGAGGCGCTCGAGGCCGCCGTCGACGCCTGCGGCTTCGACGACCTCACTGTGCAGCCGCGGCAGAGCCTCGAGGGACATGTGCTCCGCACCGACGAGGCGCAGTTCCTCGGGATCACGCTGCTCACGGCCTCACTCGAGGAGGCCGACCCGGGCGCTGGATCCCCTGCCCCACAGCCGCTTCCCGAAGCCAGGGCGTGCGCCGCAGCCTTCCACCGCCTGGCGGCAGGGCACGCGGCCGCGGCTGCCTGTGCGGGCAACCTGAGGCGCCTGGCGCGCGAATATGCCCGCACGGAGCGGCGCGCACGGGCACTCGAGAACGTTGTGCTGCCCGAGATCGACGTTTCGCTCCGCTACATCGAAGAGCAGTTGGACGCGCTGGACCAGGAAGAGGCCCTGCGGGTGCGCAATGCCGCCCGGGCACGGGGCTGACCGGTGCACCTGGTATTCGGCGCCAGCGGATACATCGGCAGCAACCTGGTGCCGCTCCTGGTCGCGTCCGGGCACTTGGTACGCGCCAGCGCGCGCAACGTCGAGGTTCTCGAGGCCCGGGGATGGAGCGGCGTCGAACTCGTCGGCGCGGACGCTCTTGACCCGATATCGCTGGCACGCGCGCTGGAAGGTGTCGAGGTCGCCTACTACCTCGTGCACTCGATGGCCGCCGGCAGTGACTTCGCGGCGATCGACCGCCGCGCGGCGGACAACTTTGCGCGCGCCGCAGCCCAGGCGGGCGTGCGGCGCATCGTCTACCTCGGCGGGCTGATTCCGCCCAATCCGCGGTCGCAGCACCTGCTCTCGCGGGCCGAAACGGGCGAGGTGCTGCGACAGCACCCGGTGCCGGTTACCGAGGTCCGCGCCGGAATGATCATCGGGCCGGGGTCGGCCGCCTACGAGGTGATCCGCGACCTCGTCAATCACCTGCCGGCGATGATCACGCCGGCATGGGTACGTTCGAGCTCGACGCCGATCGCGCTGCCGGACCTGCTCGCCTACCTGGTTGCCGTCGGTGACGTCGAACAGGCCGCAGGCCTGATCCTCGACGCGGGCGGCCCGGACAGGGTGACCTATGAGGAGATCATGCGCTGCTACGGCCGCCTGGTCGGCAGGCCGACGCGAATCCTCGCGGTTCCGGTGCTCACGCCCCGGCTCTCGTCCTACTGGCTCCGGTTCGTGACGTCCGTGCCCACCAACGTCGCGCGAGCGCTGGTCGAGGGGCTGGAGCACGATTTCGTCGCGAACGACGCCCGCCTGCGACAGCTGGTGCCGCGTCGGCTGATGGGCCTGGAGGAATCCATACGCTCCGCCATCGAGGCGGATGCACGCAACGAAGTCGTCGCGCGCTGGGTCGAGGGCGCCATCGCCTGCCGCAACTTCCATCCGGAGTACGGGTTCTACGCGATGCGGGCGGGTGCAGACGCGGACGGCCCGGCCTCGCCCGAGGCGGTGTTCGCGACGGTTTGCACGATCGGCGGGGACGCAGGCTATTTCTTCGCCGATTCGCTGTGGAATGTCCGCCGTGCCGTCGACTGGCCGGTCGGCGGCCCGAGCTACAGGCGCAAGCGCCGTCACCCCACCAAGCTGCGGGTCGGGGACGTCGTGGACTCGTGGCGCGTCATCGCGCTCGAGCCCGGCCGGCGACTGACACTGCTCATGGAAATGAAGGCGCCGGGCGCCGGCGTGCTCGAATTCGTCGTGAAACCCGGGCCGGACGGGACCGGCTCCCGGGTCAATGCCACTGCCTACTGGCACCCGGCAGGAGTGCTCGGCCTCGCCTACTGGTATGCGCTCGTCCCAGCCCACTTGTTCCTGTTCAGAGGCCTGACCCGGTCCATCCAGGCCCATTCGACGAACCCCGGGTAACGCATCCTGGGCGGCGTGAAACGCCTCTCGACTTCGGGATACACTTATCCGTGAGGGCGTCGAGTTCAGCGAGAATCCGCCCGCATTGCGCCAATCGGCGCGAGACCCCAACACTTCGAGGAGATTGGAGCATGAACAAGCTGACCCTGTCCGCCCTGCTGGCCGCCGGCGTGCTGATTGCCGCCCCGACCTACGCCGCGGATGTCGCCGCCGGCAAGACGATCGCCGAGAATTCCTGCGTCGACTGCCACGGCGACGACGGCAAGGGCGACGATGAGAACCCGGCGCTCGCCGGCATGGCCGTGGACAAGTTCACCAAGGCGATGACCGAGTACCAGAACGGCACCCGCACCAAGGACGCCAAGATGACGAAGGCCGCCAAGAAGCTGGACGCGGCCGGCGTGGCGAACGTCGCCGCCTACTACGCGAGCCTGAAGAAGTAATCTCTCCGACCGGGCCGGCGTCAGCCGGCCCGGGATCCGGCGGCTGCGGCGACCCCGCAGCCGGCCGGGTTCGCTGCGAACGCCGCTTCTCCGCCACCCGTCGGCTCCCCGGCGCGCCTCACTCTTCCTTCGCGGCCTCGCCTTCCTTCTTGCCGAAGCTGTAACGCGCCGACAGCGTCACGTAGTTGACGGAGTAGTTGTACGGGTCCGCACCCAGCGACAGGATCGTCGGCAGCGTCGCGGGGCCGATGCCCTGCAGCGCCCAGTCGCGACTGTCGAGATTCTCGTACCACCAGCTGAACAACACGTCGAGGCGATCGTTGACCTCGTAGGTGAGGTCGGCCTTGAAGCCGTTCAGGGTGCTGCTCACGGTGGGGAAATTGCCCGCGTTGGTGCCGCTGATCTTCGTATCGGAGTCGCCGCTGGCATAGGTGTAGCCGAGGTCCAGCGACAGCTTTTCCATCAGCCGCGCCGTCAGCCCCGCGCCGATCGTGGTGAACGTGTCGCTCACAGTCCCCTTCCAGTCCCGGTAGGAGAACGTGCTGCTGCCCCACTGGTCGGTGTCGTTCGTGTCCAGGCCGCCGTTCACGTAGGCGGTGAACTTCTCGTTGATGACCCAGTTGAGGTCGAGCGCGTAGCGCTGGTACAGGCCCGAGGTGAGGCCGATCTGCGATTTCGTGTAGCCGTCGTCCGCGTAGTAGGCCGTGCCGGAGAGCGTCAGCGGCAGCGAGCCCAGCGCGAGATTGGCGGTGAGTTCGCCGTACTGGCGGAAGCGGTACGCCATGTTGTACTTGCGCATGAACGGGTTCTGGCCGTCGTCCTGCGCCACCGTCGTGTTGTACTTGTCCGGCTTCGTTTCCTGCGCGCCCGCGCGCAGCACGAGGCCGAGGTAGCCGCTCGGCCGGTAGCTCACCTTGCCCCAGCCGTCGAGCAGCTCGTCCTTCTTCACTTCCTGCGTCGTGCCGGTGCGCTTCAACTCGCGGTACTCGCCGCCGGCGCCGACCGCCCACTGGCTCGTCAGCGCCCAGTCCGCGCTGCCGAGGGCACGGAAGCGCTCGAATCCGTAGCGCGGGTTCGTCTCGCTGTCGACCAGCGGGATCATGTCCGTGTAGACGATGGAGTCGAACGCGGCCTGCTTGCTGTCGTTCTTGCGCTCGTCGTAGGTGAGCGAGCCGCGCAGCCGCAGCTTGTCCACGGGCCGCGAGGTGAGCGTGAGGTCGAGGCTCGTCACGGCCACGTCGCCGTTCAGGTTGCCCATCGGCAGCGCGTTCGTATAGACGTCCGGGTTGATCGTATAGGGGAGGAACGACTCGTCCTGCGTGCCCTTGCCCGTGGCCGCGGTGAACGCGACGGTCGTGTTCCCCGGCAGGCCGTGCATGCCGGCCGACAGCGCGATCTCGTTGTAGTCGTTGCCCGGCGCGCCCGCCATCTGGCCGACGTCGGCCCCGTCGACCATGGGCGTGAAGGGGTTCTGCCAGCGCCAGGACGGCGCGTCGTTGTTGTAGAACGACCCGTTGTAGCCGACTTCCACGAACCACTTGTCCGTCTGGTAGCGGACCATGGCGGTCACGCGGTCGGTCGAGTCGTTGACGGGCGCGAGCAGCTGCGTCGAGGTGCTGCCGAACGAACCGAACTGGCTGCGGAAACCGTCGCGCTGGTCGCTACGGAAATCCACCGAGAGGACGAGGTTCTGGCCCCAGAAATAGCGGCCTGCGGCGCCGTAGCGGTCGCGGTCGTAGCCCACGTCCACGGAGTGCAGGTCGCCGTCCAGCGACGTCATGCCGCCCGTGGTGCCCGCGGCCACCCAGTCGGACGGCAGGGTCAGGTCGCGGTTGCCGGCGCCGTGGAACGGTGTCGCCGTCGTGTCCCAGATCGAATGCGGCACGCGGTCGTACCAGAGCGAGTAGTCGTAGGAGCCCTGGCGGCCGCCCTCGAGGCTCACCGCGCGCGAGTCGAGCCCGAGGTCCGTGAGCTCGTAGGACATCGAGTAGCCGGACTCGCCGACGTACTCGCCCTCGGCGTTCGCGACCACGTAGCCGCCCTTGTCGTCGAGGCCGGTGTAGTCGCCGAACTTGGCCGAGGAATCGTCCAGGTAGCCGCCGCCCAGCTCGGCGTCGGACTTGTAGCCCGACTCGAACGGGCACTTCGAGCAGGACCATTGGCTCGTGTCCGGCGCGGCGGCTTCTTCGGCCGAGGCAGCGGCGGCGTACAGGCAGGACGCGACGGCGATCGAGAGCAGGAGGCTGCGGTTGGTCATGGGTGTCACCGTGTGAGCGTCGAGCCCGACGGATGGTTCGAGCCGTGCACCTGCGAGTGGCAGTTCATGCAGTTGCCGAGCGCGAGCGTCGACACCGACGGTCCGCTGCCGCCGGGCAGGTTGGACGGGCCGTAGGCGAAGCTCGGGTGGCCCTGCTGCGAGTGACAGGACTGGCAGAGCAGCGGTCCGCGCGCCTTCAGCATCCCGGGGTTCGACGAGCCGTGCGGCGAGTGGCAGATCGCGCAGTCCTCCGCCACCGGCGCGTGCTCCCACAGGAAGGGGCCGCGCTTCTCGGCATGGCACTGGTAGCAGGTCTGGTTCACGCTGGACTTCACGAGCTGCGAGGCGGCGCTCGTGCCGTGCGGCTGGTGGCAGTCGCTGCAGGCGATCTTGCCCTGGCGGAGCGGGTGCGCGTAGGGGCGCAGGAACTCCGCGCGCTTCGTCACGTGGCAGGTGAAGCAGACCTCGTCCTGGGTGCGCGCCGAGAGGACCGGGTCCTTCGCCGTGTGCAGGTCGTGGCAGGAGGCGCAGGTCACGTCGTTGGACGCGTGCGGGCCGGCATGCCACTCGGCCGAGAGCGACCTCTCGTGGCAGGCGAGGCATACGCCGTTCTGTACCGCGACCGGCGCCACGGAGTCGCGCCCGAAGCGGATCATCGGCGGACGGGTGTCGCCCTTCTTGATCTTCCCGGTGTGCTTCCCACCCGGGCCGTGGCAGGCCTCGCACTGCAGCTGGCCCTTGCCGAAGGGGCTGCGCGCGTCGTGCGGCTGCCCGTGCTTCGTCTGGAACACCGCCATCACGACCGGGTTGTCGTCGTGGCAGGTGAGGCAGGTGTCGGCGCCTTTCTTGCTGTAGGGGACAGGAGCGGAGGCATCAGCCGCTTTCGGAGCAGCGTCAGCCGGCTTCGGCGCAGGCGCTGTCTCCGCTGGCTTCGGCGCCGCGGCGGTCTCGGCTGGCGCGGCCGCTGGTGCGGTCGCGGTCTCGGCCGTTGCCGCAGCTGCTGGTGCCGCGGCCGGCTCGTCCGCCGCGAAGGCCGGCGCAACGAGCGGCAATAGCCAGGCCAGTGCCAGCAGGCGACGGGGCAGCGCTCTGGTGTGGGTCATGTGTGACATCCGTTCTCGATTGCTCGGTCCGGGGCGGATACCTCGCGGCAACCGCCCCGGCTGCGTCAGTGATTGAACTCGGCGACGTGGTGCGCTTCCTTCACGTCCACGTCCTCGCCTGCGCCGTGGCAGTTCCCGCAGGTCTCGGCAGCCGCCTGCGGGCTCGTGCCGTCCGCGTTCTTCGTGGCGTCGAACGAGCCGCCGTTGAACTGCATGTGCTCCTTCGAGGTGTCGTCCGTGTGGCAGGCCGAGCACACGGCCGCGTTCGGCGTGATGGCGGTGTCGTCGGACGGCGTTGCTGCATCGGCACCCTGGTCGATCGAACTCGCGAACACGACCGTCGGGTCCACGGGGTAGTAGGTCCCCGGCAGGTGGCAACCCTCGCAGTTGTTCAGGTAACCCGGGTACGTGACCGGGTCCTGGCTCGCGCCACCATAGTTGCTCGAATTGTAGTTGTTGGCGTGCAGAGCGTGTATGAACAGCTTGAAGTCGAACGGCTCGCCGGTCGCAGCCGTCGTGCCCAGCGCGAGACCCGGGTTGTGACATGTCGAGCACAAGCCGGTGTTGTCGTTGCGCGCGTCGCCGTGCAGCTGCAGCCGGTTATGGCACTTGTCGCAGCGCGTGATGTCCACGACCTGCCGCGGAGGCACCGCCGTCGCGTCCGTGATCGGGAAGCTGACGCCGACCGACGCGGTCACACCCACCCGTTGCATAGTCGTCGTGGCCGGCGACGGATCCGTGTCCACGATCGTGCGTCCCTCGACGTAGGCCACGCCGGAGCCGCCGATCAGGCCAGCGGGGATTGCCGTCGCCCCGGCCTTCGTATACGTCCCGTCCGCGTTGTGCACCGGCGCACCGCCCGCGGCAGCCGGCGCCCCGGACGGCGCCGCGACCGACGACAGGAAATCGATCTGGATCGGCTGCGAAGGATTGTTGCCGGTGCCCGGATTCGAAAGGTTCCGCGTCGTGTAGGCGACGCGCGCCCGGAGCCTCGCGGCCGTCGGCGTGCACGGCGCGGGCGTGCAGGGCACGACGTTGGTGAACGGCGCGTCGGTGAGCGCCCAGGTCGTCCCGGTGCGCGGGTTGGTCACCTTGATCGTGAGCTTGGCGTATTCGCCCTCACCCACCCTGCAACCGACGGTCGCGGGGGCGCAGGGCGTCGCACCCGGTGTGCCGTCCTGCTTGATGGCCTCGATCTTCACGATCTCGAACTTGAAATCGCCGGCCGCGATCTTGGTCGGGATCGCGTGCGCGCTCGCAGTCTGGACGCCGGCCATGCCGGAATTCGGGCCGTGGCAGGTAAAGCACTGCTCGTCGGTCGCGGCCACGCCGTTCCCGTGGTTCGCGCCCGTCGCGAAATTGACGTCGTCGTGGCAGGAGCCGCACGCATTGGTGTTGGCCGCCGTGCGCCAGGCGTTGCCCTGCGGCGCGTCCGCGTTGTTCTCGTGGTGGCAGGTCTCGCAGTTGCGGATGTCCTGCGGATACCCGACGTCGCTGAAGTTCGCGAAGAAGTTGCCGTAGCCGTAGATGCCGTAGGTGCCGCCGGCCGCGACGCTCGGAAGATCCTGGCCCCGGTGGATCTTGTGGATCATCACGCGGAAGTCGAGCGAGTTGCCCGTCTGCGCGTCGTACGAGTACGACTCGTGGCACATGGCGCAGTAGTTGACGTCGCTGCGCCCGCCGCCGTGTGCCTCGAGCTTCTGGTGGCAGGCATTGCAGTCGGCGTTCGCGACGATCGTGCGGCCGGACGCTGTGATCGGCGTTGGCGCGTTGTACTGCGGCACGAGGTCGTACAGCGCGTTGTTCGCGGGAATGTACGGCTCGCTGGCCCCGCCCGACGAGTTGATGCGGATCTCGAATCCCACGCGGTGCGTGAGACTCGGGTTGTACGGGATGTCGGAAATGCCCAGCACGCTCTGCTGGAACGTGTACCTGTAGGTGCCGTTGTGATTGTCCGTCCACGCGGCCGGCGCGGCCGGCTCGATGTAACCCTGGTTCACGGACGTGCCGGGAGTGCAGGTCACGTAGGTCGGGGGCGTCGGGGCCGGCGTGCCCGGGCACGCCTCCTGGCGTCGCGTGATCGCGTGCCAGGTGCTCGACTTGCCGTTCAACTCCGGTTCGAGCCGCGACAGCACGAAATAGATGTTGCCGGCCGGCAGGCCCGTGAGCGGATAGTTGCGCTCGTCGTGCAGGTAGATCTCGACCACCGCGTGGCCGTCCGAAGGAATCGTGACCTTCGTGATCGACGCGACGATCGTGCCCGCCGTCGTGACCGGGATGGGCGCGCCGGTGCCAGGCCCCGGCGGTGGATCCGGAATGGGCGGCGGCGCGGAGTCCACGTGGCCATTGTCGCCGCTGCAGCCGGCGAGCCCGAGGGCGAGCGCGCCGAGGCCTGCGAGCAGGAAGCACTGCGCGCGCGGGATGCGGTTCTTCGACTTCATTGACATCTTTCGACTCCGACGGTCGGCCCCGTCAAGGCGCTCGCCGCGCATCGCTGCGCGCCGTACCCGATGCTGTGTGTTTTCCGGCGCTCACTGCGCGCACTGCCCGATCGGCAGGTGACTGCAGTGCTCCGCCTTGGTATCAAACGTGCGTCCCGGGCCGTGGCAGAAGGCGCAACCTTCGGCTGACGACGACGGCACGAGCGTCTTGGCCACGCCGAGCGAGCCTCCCTGGCTCGTCATGTGGTCCGCTGCGGCAGTCGATCCATGGCAGGACTTGCAGGTGCCGGCCGTCGCGGAATCCGCGAGGTCGTCGGTCCAGGCGAGTGCCGCCGGCCCGGTCGCCAGAGCCGTCCCTGCGTCGACCGTGATGGGCAGCGCCGTCGCGCGCGCGACGTTGAAGGTGCCCGCGAGGTGACAACCCTCGCAGCGCGCGAGTTCCTGTGGATAGGTGATCGCTCCCACCTTCGCCACGTTGCTGTTGTGCACGTTGTGGATGAATGCACCCAGCGCCAGCGGGCCCAGGTCGTCCGTTCCACCGCCGCTGGCCGGCCAGCTGCCGCCAACGCTCGGGCTGTGGCAGACAGTGCAGATCCTCGGATCGCCGGCCCGGCTGCCGCCGTGCGCAGCGACCTTGACGTGACACGCATTGCACTTGGCCTTGTCCACGATCTGCGGCCGCGGGGCGCCGCCGGCAAAAGCGTATGCGCTGTCCGGAGATGCATTGCTGCCGTCCGGCATCACGCGCCGGCCTTCCAGCACGACCATCAGGCCCGTGCCGAGCACCGGATCGCTGAAGCCCGACGGCAGCGGTTGCGACAGCGTATAGCTGTAGGTGCCGTTGCCGTTGTCAACGACGCTCGCCATGTTCGCGATCAGGTCGACGACGATCGCCGTCCCGCGATCGGACGCGTACTGGTCCCCCGCGATGTCGGCGACGTTGTGGATGTCCTGGGTCGTCCAGCCGAAGTCGAGCCGCAGCCGGCCGGTCGTGATCGCCGTGACGTTCATCGGCACCCCGTCCTGCAGGATCTTGAACGTGACTTTGGGTGCCTGGCCGACGGCGGCATTCTCGACACTCAGGATCTCGTAGCTGAAGCGGTTGCCGTTCTCGATCGCCTTGCGCGCCGGGTCCTGCGCGTGGACCTCATAGATGCCGCCTCCTGGACCTCCCGGCGAATGGCAGCCCTTGCACTCGCCGTCGTTGAA
>Ga0209253_10003942_pt1 | contig 12972 bp, 9 predicted proteins | sample FrelakmetBRP12BR_FD_187145 | JGI IMG/M metagenome (GOLD analysis project Ga0209253, IMG submission 187145) | Freshwater lake sediment microbial communities from the University of Notre Dame, USA, for methane emissions studies - BRP12 BR (SPAdes)... | ecosystem: Environmental > Aquatic >...
ACGCCCCGGTCGCCGACCACTGCGGCACGTGCGAGCGCTGCCTGGAGGCGTGCCCGACGAAGGCCATCGTGGCCCCGTACCAGCTCGACGCGCGGCGCTGCATCTCCTATCTCACGATCGAAAACCCGGGCCCCATTCCCGAGGAATTCCGCGCGGCAATGGGAAACCGCATCTACGGCTGCGACGATTGCCAGCTCGCCTGCCCCTGGAACAAGTACGCGCGCAAGGCCGCGGTGCCGGACTTCGCGGTGCGCAACAGCCTCGACGCCGCGACACTCGTGGAACTCTTTGCCTGGACGTGCGAGGCGTTCGAATCGCGCCTTGAGGGCTCCGCCATCCGCCGCATCGGCCACGCGCGGTGGCTGCGCAACATCGCGGTGGCGCTGGGCAACGCGCCTTCATCGCCCGCGGTTCTCGCCGCCCTTCGCGCCCGCGAGGCCGATCCCGAACCGCTCGTGCGCGAACACGTGGCATGGGCCCTTGGGCAACACGAGATTCGTCCCGTGATCCGGGCGCAGCGGTCCTAGGCTGACACGAACTTGCGCAAGTCCGCCGCCAGGCGTTCCAGCGACGGCTTGTGCACGTACATCATGTGCCCGGCCTCGTAGTAGCCGACGCTCACGTTGCCGCGCAGCTCTTGCGGCAGCCCCAGGTGGTCGAACGTGTAATCGCTCGCGAAATGCGGGGTGGCGAAGTCGTAGTAGCCGTTGGCCACCAGCACGCGCATGTGCGGGTTCATGGCGAGCGCCTTGCGCAGCGTCTCGCCGACGGAGGCGTAGCGGTTGGCGAAATCCTTCCAGCCCCAGTTGAGGTACAGGCCCTTGAGCACCTCGTAGGGCGCATCGGCCTCGAAGGCGAGCGCGCGGCGCACGTAGTCGTTCATCGCCGCCGCGTAGACGCCGTAGATCTCCGCGAAGCCGGGGTCGAACTCGAAGCGCTCGCCGGCGCTGTCGCGGTCGACGCCCGTGAAGCGGCTGTCCAGGCGCCCGACCGTGCGCCCCTCGGCACGCAGCAGCTCCTTGCAGAAGCGGAAGATCTCGATGCGCAGGTCGGCGCGCTCGACGTACTCGGGCGTGAGGCCCGTGTAGCGGGCGACCGTCTTCGCGATGGCGGTGCGCTCGGCGGTCCCGAGCTTCGCCCCGCGGAACAGCGCCTGCGCGTACTCGCCGCCCGCGAAGGCCTCAACCTCGTCGAGCAGCGCGCGCAGCGGCTTTGCCTGCAGGTCCGCGCCCAGGCGCTTGTGGTACCAGGCGGTGGCGGCGCACGCCGCACTCCTCGCCCGCGACATCACACGCTTCCTCGAGAACCCCGACGCGTTCAAGCGCGCATCGCCCATCATCGTTCCGCCGGGCGCGCCCATTGGAGAGCCCGGCTGGGACTGGCTCGGGCTGGTCGAGCCTCCGTGCACGCTGTGGGAGATTGCCGTGGGAGGCGTGGTCAGGCGATAGGGGGATAGGCGAGAGGTACGGAGGCCCTATAATACGGGGCCATGAAACTCCGGCGACGCGAGTTCATCCATCGGACCGCGCTCGGTGTCGGCGGCCTCATCGTTGCCGCGCCGCGGCCTGCGCGCGCCCACTCCCCTGCCGCGTACTTCGATCCGTACGCGCTCGTCCCGCTCGGCAAGACGCCGCTCAAGGTGTCGCGCTTCTGCCTCGGCACGGGGATGAGAGGCGGCCAGCGCGCGTCGAACCACACGCGGATGGGGAAACAGGCGTTCGAGACCCTGATCCGCGAGAGCTTCGATCGCGGCACGCGCCTGTTCGATCTGGCCGACCTCTACGGCACGCATCCCTACGTCATCCCGGCGCTCAAGGGCATCGCGCGCGATCGCTACCAGATCGTGTCGAAGGTGTGGTTCATGCCGGGAAGCCTGCCCGAGCCTGAACGCCCGGATGCCGACGTGGTGATCGCGCGGTTCCTGAAGGAGCTCCAGACCGACTACATCGATCTCGTGCTCCTGCACTGCGTGACCTCCGCGAAGTGGCCGGAGGAACTGCGCCGGCAGATGGACCAGCTGTCGCAGCTCAAGGAGAAGGGCTCCGTGCGCGCGCTCGGCGTGTCGTGCCATTCGCTCGCCGCGCTCCAGGCGGCCGCCCGTGAGCCGTGGGTGGAGTCGGTGCACACGCGCATCAACCCGTATGGCATGAGCATGGACGGCCCGCCGGAGCAGGTCGCCCCGGTCCTGAAGGAGATTCACGACGCCGGCAAGGGCGTGGTGGGCATGAAGATCATGGGCGAGGGCCGGCTGCGAACTGACGATGAGCGGCGCGACGCCTCCGTGCGGTACGCCCTTACGCTGGGCTGCGTGGACGTGCTGAACGTCGGATGCGAATCGATGGCGGAAGTGGACGACCTCGCCGCGCGCGTCAGGCGCGTCGAAGTGCCGGCGTGATGACGGCCTGCAGGACCTGGATGACCTTCTCGTGATGTCCCGACGCGCGCAGCAGACGCAGGCCGCCGCCACGTCCTTCCTGGCGCTCTTCTCGATCGTCGGCCTGGCGCTCTACGGCCTCCCTCTCTACTACGACTTCATGGTCCGCGAGTTCGGGTGGTCGCGCACGCAGGTGACCTCCGGCAACGCGCTCAGCAAGCTCATCATCGGGCCGCTGTTCGGCTTCCTCGCGGGATGGATCATCGACCGGTTCGGCCCGCGGCGGATCATGCTCGCCGGCATCCTCATGGCCGGCGGCGCGCTCATCGGCCTGGGCGGCATGTCGGCGTTGTGGATGTTCTACGCCTTCTACCTCCTCAACGCGATCGGCTACGTGTGCGGCGGCCCGCTGCCCAACCAGGTGCTGCTGTCGCAGTGGTTCAAGGAGGGGCGCGGCAAGGCGATGGGCTTCGCGTACCTCGGCATCGGCGTCGGCGGCGCGCTCGTGCCGTGGCTCTCCTACTGGATGGTCCAGTGGTGGGGCTGGCGCGGCGCGCTGCGAGGCCTTGGAGTCCTCATCATTGTCCTCGCGTGGCCGATGGCCTGGTTCGCGAAGGAGGCGCGGGTGGAGGGCGCCGCGGCGGGCGGCGGCGGGAGGGCCGGGAGCGCCGGTGTGGCTCCGCTGCGCGCGGTGTTCCGCAGGCCGGCGTTCTACCTGCTCGCCTTCGGCAGCATGTGCTCGATTGCTGCGGTCGGCGGCGCCAACCAGCACCTGAAGCTGTTCATGAGCCTCGACGCGGGGTACAGCCAGGGCGATGCCGCGAGGATCATCTCGCTCGTGCTGGGGTTCAGCATCGCGGGGCGGCTGTTGATGGGCTGGCTGGCAGACCGCATCCCGAAGAAGCACGTGATGCTGATCGTCTACCTGCTCGTGGCGGCGGCCATTCCCCTGCTTTTCTTCGCGTCATCAGGCGCTGCGATGAGCCTGTTCGCCGCGATCTTCGGCATCGGCCTGGGAGGCGAATACCTGATCATCCCGCTGATGGCTGCCGAGTTGTTCGGCGTGGGCGTCCTCGGCCGGGTGATGGGCATCATCGTCACGGCCGACGGCGTGGCCGAGGCCGTGTCGCCGATGCTCGTCGGATACCTTCGCGATGTCACCGGCAGCTACCGCGCGGGGTTCACCTGGCTCATCGTCGTCGCGCTCGTCGGCGCCGCCGCCATCGTCATGCTGCCTCGGGTTACTTCACGACGCGCAGCGTGATGGCGTCGGGGTCCCACTCGAGGTGGAGGGTGCCGGCGGTCTTCACGCCCAGGTAGGCGGCCGGGTTCGTGGAGGCCATGGCCAGCGCGTCGTCGAGCGACACGCCGGCGAATCGGACGGTGTTCGCAACGGCCCGGTCCATGGCCAGCGCCGATCCGGCGAGACCTGGCGAACCCGGGATGGCTACCCGCCCCGTGTCGTCCAGCCGCACCTTGACGCTTCCGAGTTGATACTCCCCTGGCGGCTGGCCTGCCGCAGCCATCGCGTCGGTGACGAGAATTGTCCGGCGCACGCCCTTCGCTCGGATCATCGTCTTCACCGTCGCGGGCGGCAGGTGGTGGCCGTCGACGATGAGCGACGCCATCATGTCGTCGGCAGCCAGTTGCTCCCAGATGAAGTTCGGGTGCCGGGGTATCATCTGCGCCGCTCCGTTGCCCAGGTGCGTCGATAGTGTCGCGCCGGCTTTGATCGCGTCGCGGATGATGTCGGCCGACGCCGCCGTGTGGCCGATGCCCACGCGGATGCCATTGGCCCGCAGGTACTCGATGAGCGGCAACGCCCCGGGCACCTCGGGCGCGAGCGTCACCAGGCGGATGTGTCCGCCGGCCGCGTCCTGCCGCCGCTTGAAATCGTCAATCGAGGCCGACGCGGTGAACTCGCGCGGATGTGCGCCGCGCGGGCCGTCTTCCGGGGAGATGTACGGCCCTTCCATGTGGATGCCGGCGATCGCATCAGTCTTCACGCCGAGCACGAGCCGGGCGCACTGGTCGAACCGCTCGGCGGAGCTCGTGATGAGCGTCGGCAGGATGCGCGTCACGCCGTGCGAACGCAGCACGCCCAGCGCGCGATGCAGGTCGTCCACCGTCGTCGCCGGGTCGTTGAAGTCGACGCCCGCAAACCCGTTGACCTGCAAGTCCAGGAAGCCGGGTGCTGTCAGGCGGCGGACCCCGCCTGCTGTGCCCGCTGGCGACGGCGACGCCCCGAGCCGCACCGCCGTTGACGCCGCAGCCGCCCCAGCCAGAGCAAGGAACTCGCGGCGAGAGGGTTCCATTCTTAGCTCCACGCCTTTCTGAGGAAGCGCAGGAAGTTCCCGCTGCAGATGTTCTCGACGTCATCGGCCGAATAGCCGCGCTTGGCCAGCAGCGCCGGGAGCTTCTGAAGATCCGCAATCGTGTCCACGTCGGCAGGCCCCTGCTCCGTGCCGAACGCGCCGTCGAGGTCCGATCCGATTCCGGCGTGGAGCGCATCGCCGGCCACCTGGCAGACGTGATCGATGTTGTCCGCGACCTGCGCCAGCGTGACGCCCCTGTTCTGCGGCGTCGACGACCCGCGCACCCAGTCGGGCACGAGCATCCACGCGTCGAACACGACGCCGACCACCGCGCCTCTCGCGATGAGCGCTTTCAGTTGATCATCGGAGAACTGGCGCCCGTGGGGCACGAGCGCCCGGCAGTTGTTGTGGCTCGCCCACACGGGTCCGCGGAACACCTCGAGGCTTTCCCAGAAGCTCTCGTCGCACAAATGCGTGGCGTCGAGGATGATGTTCAGCCGCTCCATCTCCCGCAGAAGGGCCCGCCCCTTCTCGCCCACGCCGCCCTCCGCGTTCGTGCCCTGCGCGTACACGCCCGGTCCGTAATGCGCGGGCCCGACAGCGCGCAGGCCCTGTGCGTACGCCCGCTCCAGGTGGTGCAGCGTGACGATCGAGTCGGCGCCTTCGAGGCTGAGGACGTAGCCGATCGGCGCGTGCTCGTTCTGGTACCCGGCTTCCGCCGCGCTCCAGTGTTCAAGATGGTGCTCCAGCGCGGCCGCGTCGCCGATGTGCACCATCTCGCCGGCCTCTTCCATGGCCTGGTACCACGCCAACTGGCCCTGCGTCTGGGCCCAGGCCTGCTCCTGGGAATGCCAGCCCGGAATCGGGCTGCCCCGCTTCACGTATCGCGCAATCTGCGTGGCGACGCAGATGCCCACCCGGCCGCGCCGCATCGCGTCGAACGACACGGTGCCGTTCCCGCGATCGGGCCGGTCGGTCATGCCTTGTTCCGACTCCCGGATCTCGGGCACCGTCCACCGCAGGTCGCGGTTCCACTCGAGGGCGTTCATCGAGAGGTCGAGGTGCGCGTCGAAGATCAACGGTTGTGTCATGCGCTGCTCAGATCGTGATTCTGCGATTCCTCGCCGTAATGCGCCATTCACCCGAACATCGGCCGCCCTCGATGACGCTGGCGGTCTCGTATCTCGCCACCGTCGGGCAGATGTGAATCGGGATGCCGTAGACGACGTCCCCGACGCGCAGCCGTCCCGAATCGTCCGGTTCGATGACCAGGTGCTCCTCGTTGTGCGCGGCGATGCGATGGCCGCCGATGTCGAGGAGCGAGACGCGCGGTTGCGGCATCTCGGATGCGAGCGCCTTCGTTCCGAGGTCCAGACAGGTCTTGCCAGCCTCGGGCTTGCTCACGACCCGTCCCACCAGTACTGCCGCCACGAGGAAGTCGAGGTCGGGATAAGAGGCGGCGTAGCCAGCGTCCCAGAGCAGCGGCGTGCCCGGGCTCAACTCGACGCCCGCGCGTTTCGCGTGAACGGGAAACGTGGGCGATCCGCCTGCGACCACGGCCGGCACGTGCAGGCCGGCCGCTTGAAGGCTGTGGATCATTGCGTCGACCGCCGCGTATTCATCGTCGCATTGCCTGGCGCGCGCCGCCGGCTCGGACTCGTGGATGTGCCCGTCGTAGACGTGCAGGCCGCCGGCGGTCAGTCCGCTCGACTCCTGGATGAGCCGGTAGAGCCGCACGGCCTCGTCGCCCGGCGCGATGCCCGTCCGGTTCATCCCTGAATTCACGTCGAGCCACAGGCGGGCGTCCGCTCCCGAGCCGGCGGCCGCTCTCGCGATGTTGACGACGACTTCTTCTGAATCGACGACGGCGCTGAACGAGGTGCCCGGGAACCTCTGTTTCAGCGCGAAGAAACGCGCGATGGCCGGGCCGACCGGCTGCATCGCCAGCAGCACGTCCGGCGCGCCAGCCGCCGCGGTCATTTCGGCTTCGGCAATCGTGGAGCACTTGAAGCGGGTAATGCCGTGCTTCAACTGCAACCGCACGATCTCGGGCGTCTTGTGCGTCTTGACGTGCGGCCGGAGGCGGCCGCCTCGCCCCGCGATCCGGATCATCCGCCGGATGTTCTCTTCGATGCGTTCCGGGTAGAACGCCAGCGCCGGCGACGCGATGTCGTCGACGTTCACGATTTCGTACCATCGGTCGCGCTCGGATGATGCCATTGTCATTGTTGCCTGCCCACTCTCCTGGAACTGTGCGCGACCCGCACTTAGTCAGTAGTAAGTAGCCAGTAGCCAGTAGAAATGCCCGTTAGCTGAGCGCCGTCACGCACTGCCGTGTTCCGGCCTCGTTGTTCTCTCTTCTCGCTCCTGTCTCCCTACTGACTACTGACTACTGCCTACTGACTACTAGCCACTCACACGAAATAGCTCAGCAACAACACTCCCACCAGCCCCGCCACTCCCACCGCCGTCTCCATCATCGTCCACGTCTTGAACGTGTCCTTGATGCTGAGGTTGAAGTATTCCTTCACCAGCCAGAATCCGCCGTCGTTCACGTGCGCCAGCATCAGGCTGCCCGAGCCGATGGCGAGGACCATCAACTCGCGGTTCACGTTCGAGCTCGTCACGAGCGGGAGCAGGATGCCAGCGGTGGTGATTCCCGCTACCGTGGCCGAGCCCACGCACACCCTGAGGATCGTGGCGATCAACCAGCCCAGAAAGAGCGGCGACAGCGACGACTGGCTCAGCAGCTCGCCGATGTACTTGCTCACGCCGCTGTCGATCATGACCTGTTTCAGTCCGCCGGCGCCCGCGATGATCAACATCACCATCGTGAGGCTCGAAATCGAGTGTGTGAGCGACGCCATGATGTCAGTCATCGTCCGGCCCCTCGCCACGCCGAGCGTGTAGATGGCGAGCAGGAGCGAGAGCAGCATGGCGATGGGCGGGTTCCCGACCCAGCCGAGGGCCCTGCGTACGCCGTTGCCCTCGGGCAGCGCGTAGGCGGCGACGGTGGCCGTGCCGATCAGCACGACCGGCAGCAGTGACGAGACGACGCTCGTCCAGAAGCCGGGCATGTTCTCGGGAGAAGCCGGCGGCGCGCCGGTGAACTCCTCCATCGGCCGCGCATCGACCTTCTTCAGCCCCTTCGAGAGAATCGGCCCCGCGAGGATGATGGCCGGAATCGCGATGACGATCCCGTAGATGAGCGTCTTCCCGATGTCGGCGCCGAACGTGGTCGCAATGGCCGTCGGCGCGGGGTGCGGCGGCAGGTAGCCGTGAGTGACCGACAGGGCGGCCAACGTCGGCAGCCCCACGTAAAGCAACGGCACTTTCGTGGACGCCACGACGGCAAAGACGATGGGCATCATGATCACGAAGCCCACGTCGTAGAAGAGCGGCACGCCGACGATGAAGGCCGTGAGCATCAGCGCCCACTGGACCCTTCCCATCCCGAAGAGTCCCACCAGGCTCGACGTGATGCGCTGGGCGGCGCCGCTGTCGGCGACGAGTTTGCCCAGCATCGCGCCCAGGCCCAGGATGAGGACCAGGATCCCAAGTGTGTCGCCAATCCCCTTCTCGATCGAGAGCACTGCCGCGTTGAGCGCCATGCCTTCGCCGAGCGCCACGGCCAGCGACACGATGACGAACGCGACGAACGAATTCAGCTTGAACCCGAGTATCAGCACCAGGAGGAGCACGATCCCCAGGACGACGATCAGGAGCGGCATGGTGGGGGGATTGTACCCGGAATCCCGGCGCCTCACGGGGCGATGCCTGCGCTATAATTCGCGCCTTACCCGTTGTTCCTGGAGGCAGCCGCATGAAGCACGCTCGTCTATTCGGCGTCGCGCTGACGTTCGCGATCGTGATGGCCGGCGCCATGGTGATCGGAGGGTCCGACCAAGCCGCTCCGCCCACAGCCGCAAGGCCCGCCGGCGGTCCGTTCGATTCGCTTCACTTCCGCCCGATCGGGCCCGCGTCGATGTCGGGCCGCATTTCCGATGTCGCCGTCTACGAGGCCAATCCCGCCATCTACTACGTGGCCACGGCGCACGGAGGCGTGTGGAAGACCAGGAACAACGGTACGACGTTCGAAGCACAGTTCCAGGACCAGGGCCTGATGTCGGCCGGCGACGTGACCATCTCGCAGAGCAATCCGGACCTTGTGTGGGTGGGCACGGGCGAATCGAATAACCGCCAGAGCACGTCGTGGGGCGACGGCGTCTACAAGTCGACCGACGGCGGCAAGACTTACACCAATATGGGTCTTCGCACCTCCCGCCATATCCACCGCATCGCCATCGACCCGCGCGACAACAACATCGTGTTCGTGGCGGCCACCGGCAGCCTCTGGGGGCCCGGCGGCGAGCGCGGCGTCTACAGGACGACCGACGGCGGCAAGACCTGGAAGCAGGTGCTGAAGGGTGACGACGACACCGGCGCGAACGACATCGTGATGGATCCGGCCAACAGCCAGATTCTCTACGCGTCGATGTATCAGCGCCGGCGAACGGCGTGCTGCATGAACGGCGGCGGCCCCGGCAGCGGCCTCTTCAAGTCGACCGACGGCGGCGACACATGGAACCGCCTCAAGGGCGGCTTGCCCGAGGGCCCGCTCGGGCGCATCGCCGTCGACGTCTACCGCCGCAAGGGCAGCGTGCTCTACGCGACGATTGAGGGACCCGCTCAAGCAGTCGCGGGCGGCCGCGGCGCAGGCGCGGAGGAAGGCCCCGGCGCGGCAGCAGCGGCTGGCGGCGGCCAGGCCGGCGGCGGGCGTGGCGGGCAGTCCCCGCTCCTCAACACCCAGCCGACGGGCCTCTACCGATCGGACGATGCGGGGGCGACGTGGCGCAAGGTGAACAACGCCAACCCGCGCCCGATGTACTTCAGCAAGGTCCGCATCGATCCGAACGACCCGGAGGTCGTCTACCTTGGCGGCGTCGGCCTGCACCAGACGCTCGACGGCGGCAGGACCATCGCCACCGACGTCGCGGCGTCGACGCACGACGATGTGCACGCGATCTGGATCAATCCGGCGAACTCACACCACGTGCTGATCGGCAACGACGGCGGCCTCGCGGTGTCGTACGACATGGCGAAGACGTGGGTGTTCCTGCCCAACCTGCCCGTCGGCCTCTTCTACCACGTGAGTTACGACATGGCGGTGCCGTACAACGTGTGCGGCGGCATGCAGGACAACTACAACTGGTGCGGCCCGAGCGCGGTACGCGGCGCCGCCGGCATCGCCAACCACCACTGGGCCACGCTGCAGGGCGGCGACGGTTTCGTGGTGCTGCAGGACCCGAACGAGTATCGCGTCGTCTATAGCGAGTCGCAGGACGGGAACATGGTCCGCGTGGACCGGATCACGGGCGAGACGATGTCGATCCGGCCGCAGCCTGCGCCGGGTGAACCGCCGTACCGGTGGCACTGGGACACGCCGCTCATCCACTCGCCCCACGACTCGAAGGTGATTTACGCGGCGGCCAACAAGGTCTTCCGGTCGCCTGACCGTGGCCTGTCGTGGACGACGATCAGCCCCGATCTCACCACCAATGCCTCCCGCGACGACATCGTCGTGATGGGCGTGAAGAACAGCGAGACGCGGATCGCGCGCAACGACGGCATCGCCGCATGGCCGGCCATCGTGGCCCTCGCCGAGTCGCCGAAGCGGCCCGGGCTGATCTACGCGGGCACCGACGATGGCGTGCTGTCGGTGACCAAGGACGCCGGGAAGACGTGGGCGAACGTGTTCGCCAGGATCCAGGGCGTGCCGGCGGGGATCTTCGTGTCGGAGGTTGTGCCGTCGCGATTCGACGAGAACACCGTCTACGCGACGTTCGACGGGCATCGGCAGAACGACTTCGAGACGTACATCTTCGCCAGCACCGACGCGGGCCAGACGTGGACGTCGATTGCCGCGAACCTGAAGGGCGAGGTGGCGCGCACGCTCACGGAGGACCTGAAGAACCGGGACGTGTTGTATCTCGGCACGGAGACCGGGCTGTTCGTGACCGTCGATCGCGGGAAGAGTTGGGTCCGGATCAGGGCGAACCTGCCGACCGTCCGCATCGACGAGATCACGCTCCATCCGCGCGACAACGCGATGCTGCTGGCCACGCACGGGCGGGCGATCTGGATCCTCGATCATCTCGCGCCCATTCAGGAATGGGCCGCCGCTCAGGCGGCGGATGCCAGGCTGTTCTCGCCGGCCCCGGCGGCGATGTTCCGGCGCCCGGCGCGCGATCGCAACTATGAGTTCTGGGGCGACCAGACGTTCTTCGGCCAGAACCCGCCCCAGGCGGCGGTGTTGACGTGGTTCCTGAAGCGCCAGGTCGACAGCGTGGCGCTCAAGATTACCGACGCCGCGGGCCGCGAGGTGCGGGAGATCTCCGGCCAGGTGCTCGCCAACAGCAACAAGCCCGGCGTGCAATCCGCGTGCTGGGATCTGCGCGTGCAGCCGCTGCCGCCGCAGCAGTTGGGAGGAGCGGGCGGGCGGGGTGAGGGTCAGGCTCCCGCTGGCGGCCAGCCGGGTGCGCCGGGCGCAGGCCCCGGCGGCGGCCCCGGCGCTGCCCAGGCAAGCCCGTTCGGCGCGGGATGCGGCACGGGTGGAGGCGGCTTCGGCGGGGGCGGGTTCGGAGGCGGGGCGGCCACGGCCGGTCCGTATGTGCTGCCCGGCATCTACAACGTCTCGCTCATCGTCGACGGCAAGACGGTTGAGACGAAGCCGCTGCGCGTGGCCGCCGATGCAGAGGTGGCGCTTCCCGAGGTCGAACGGAGGCGCATGTTCGACATCGCCATGGAGATGCACGACCTTCAGAGGCGCGCCACCGAAGTGCAGACCGCACTGCGGCCGCTGAGCACGAGGATGGCGGAACTCGCGAAAGAGATCGCCGGCCGCAACGACGTGTCGGCCGACGTGAAGGCCACCTTCGAGGCGCTCAACAAGGACCTCGTGGCCTTCGCGCCGAAGTTCGCGCCGGCGGCGTTCGGCCGCGGCGGCGGGGCTGGTCCGGCAGCAGCGGCCGCGCCCGCGGCGGCCCCAGCGGCGGCCCAGCCAGGGCAGCCGGCTGCAGCGCCGGCGCCTCCAGTTGCTACGCCGACGGTCAACCTGTTGACCCGGATCGGTCAGGCCAAGAGCGGTCTCATGGCGACCATGCCGGTGAGTGAGCAGACGACGAAGGCATACACGGAGGCCAGGGCGCAGGTGCCGAAGGCCATCGTGGACGCCAACGCCCTGTTCGCCCGCGCGGCCGCCCTCAGCACCGCCCTGGCGCCCTACAAGCTGGCGCTCACGGCCCCTGCGCCCGTGAAGTGACGAAAGGATGATGTAGGCCGGGGCTTCAGCCCCGGCAAGAATCAATTCCGGAGGCGGCCGAGGAGGCGGAGGAAGCCGATCACGGGGTCGGAGAGGTCGCCGAAGAGCAGGTCGACGGCGGCAGGGCGGCGGGTCGAGGCAGGCGAATCGGCGAAGGCCCGCTCGGCCCGGAGGCGCTCCATGGCGAGCGACACGGGCAGCGTGGGGTCCACGCCTTTCTTCCCCTCCGCCGCTTCCGTCAGTTGCGCGATGGTCTTCCGGACCTGGTCGGGATCGATGATGGCGAGCGGCGTGCGGCAGAACCCGCACACCGCGTTGCGCTCCACGTTCACGGGCGCGCCGCAGTTGGCGCAGTTGATCTGCTGGATGCGGTCCCGCAGCTCGCGCACTTCCTCTTCGCTGAGCGGGCGCACGAAGTCTTTCGCGCGCAGGAACTGGTAGTAGGTGATGAAGCGCCCATGCCCCTCGGGGCACCGGTAATAGGTGAACCGCGTGTTGCGCTGGATGTCGTGCGTCTCGGCCAGCGCGCGCGAACAGCGCGGGCACTTTGGCGCAGCCGTCCACCGTTGCCGTGTCGTTCCCTTGTCCTCGGCCACCGACGCGACCAGTTGCAGCGTCGCGCCGGGCGTCATTTGCAGAAACTCCTGATCGTCGAACCAGAGGCACTGGCAGTGATGACAGACGTCGATGGTCAGCCGGCGGCCGTACCGTCGCTCGAACGACGGCGCGTCCATGGCCGACCCGCACGCAGGACAGTTCACGCGTTTCCCCCTTCGCACCCCGCAGACCGGCAGGATATCATCCCCGCCGGGTCTAACCGCCTCCGCCAAGGCTGCGGCGAGTCCGCCGGAGCTTCACGCGAAGGCGGAAGACCCGGCCTACACGTGACCTCCCTCCATGTGTAGGTCGGGCCTTCAGGCCCGACGCTCCGCCCGACGCCCCGCCCAACGCCGGGTCTAAAG
>Ga0209253_10003943_pt1 | contig 12970 bp, 7 predicted proteins | sample FrelakmetBRP12BR_FD_187145 | JGI IMG/M metagenome (GOLD analysis project Ga0209253, IMG submission 187145) | Freshwater lake sediment microbial communities from the University of Notre Dame, USA, for methane emissions studies - BRP12 BR (SPAdes)... | ecosystem: Environmental > Aquatic >...
TGCCGATCGCGCTCGTTTATCGGGGTGCGCCGGTGGGACCTGCCGTAAAGGGTTCGGTGAGTTTCGGTTCACGGCCACCTTCGGACGATCATGCGCCCCGAAGGAGACGCTGCAGAGGATCGTTGTTAGAGCGCAGCGGACAGAGATCAGCGCAGGGTGCGGTAAGGTTAGTGCTCAGACAGTGGCTCGCAAGATGAGAAACGACAGCACAGGCGAACGTAATTCGCTTCAGGCACCGATTGGGTGGACCTACACGAATGCTGCGATCGAACGGGTCGATCTCCTAGAAAGGCAAGCCTCCATCGAGGCACTCATTGAGCAAGTCATCGTCGGAAGCGTCATCGATCGCGTCACACCCCGCGCCGACTGCGACGAATTCGATGGCAAGAAGTGTGGCGCAAAGCGAGTCTGGTTCGCCCTGGTGCCAGAGAGCAAGGCAACTCTTGACGCGATTGATCAGCTATTGAATGGCCGGTTTGGGCTTCGGGCGCACTACGCGAATGACAGTTGCGCAGGTGCTCAAAGTACTGCGCTCGTGTGCACTGCGATCGCGGATGCGCTGGTCAGCGATCACATCCGTTTCGACGACGCTTGTTCCCTTGTCGATCGTCACGATCTTCGGGATTGCGCCAGAGTGTCTCTCCTGGGGAAGTCGGCAAAGGTCTGGTTCGATAGCGAAACCGACACACGAGGTGTAGTGGAAGAGGATGCGACGGTAACGTGCGACCGATGGGCTGAAAGCCGCCGCTCCAAGCGATCCGACTTGGCTGATTTGCTCGCATTAGCTCACTCGCGCTGGCGCCTCACCGAGCATCAGATCGAAGCCAAACTCATCAAAGGAGCAACTGCTCCGCTGCCTCGGTTCCTTGACGTCAAGGGCGCCTACATCTGCGCCGACGGCCGAGAGTACGTCCCTATCAACAAGCGGAACCGCGCGGAACAAGTTCACCTTCTGGGATGGACCTAACCGAAGTGCTGCCAGCGCGATTCTGATTCGCGTGAGAGTCGCAGCGGACGGCCGATTTAGCGGGTGAACCGGTCGCTCGAACAAACAATCGGCAACGTCTCCTCAGGGTCGCAACCGGCTGTTCAGAGGATTGCCTGACACCGGACGCCTGGCCATCGAGTGGACTCCAGCCGCGAGGCTGCGCTACACTCGCCCAAGCATCAAGAGTTCGGGCAGCCTGCCTGACGCCAACCGGCCCCTGCGGCACGGTGGTTCGCGAAAAGCGATGCGGCGCCTCGGCGCAACACAAGCAGGCGGCGGCCCTCTCTTCAGGGCCGTTTCCATTTCCGTCGCCGATTTATCCGCTTACTTGCGGGCGACTCAACAAATTCAGCTAAAGCGCGGCAGCCCCGGGACGCTTCACCGGTGACTCGCCGACGGCGAGTGAAGCGTTGGAGAGCTGCCGTGGAGCCGCTGAACTCGGACTTATTCCGGCCCGTCTTTGGGCGTCCGGACCCCCGGTGGCAGGGCCACCTGCCTAAGGAATGGTGGGCGCCGTACGCGATCGACGCCAAGCCACCGGCGGCACTGGCATCGGTCCACGATTCGCAGTTGCTCGCGATGCTCTGGCATCGACTCCTCCGCGCCATTCGCGAGCCCGTACGGACCGTGGTTGTCGACGGCACGGCCATCCACGAAGTGCTCGGCACCTTGATCCTCTGGCGCCGAGAAGATGGACAAGTCCATTTGCGCACATGGGCGCGGGGGCCCTGCGGCCCGCAGCCGTGGATGCGTCAGACCAAGCCATGCGATGTCGTCGCCCAGGGCATGCCTTGGCGGCGCACCTGGCTCGACAACATGGTCGAGCTGGCCGCGATCGAGACTGGAATCTGGCACCGGCGCCAGGGCGCATCGACGTCTCGTGACCTCTGTTGGCGCTACAGCAATTGGGCCTTCGAGATCTTCGCGCGACGACTACCGCACTGTTGCGATCTGCGACTTATGCGACGGCGTATCGCGCACGTGCTGGACCTGGATCAGGTTGCTCTGGGAATAGCCGCGCGCGTACCGCGACCGCCCACCGTGGCGGATGCAGCCTCATTCGGCGACTACAACCTGGTGATTCGGAATCGCTCCGCGTTCGAGCTGCTGGATCAGGAGGCCCCGAGCCTCATCCCGCTGTTCGCCGCCGTTTGCGAGGAAGCCGGGTTTCCAGGCGGCGCGCAGCCGGTCGCCCGTTTGAAGTCTTTCCTGCGTGCCCAGGGCATCAGCGAGCGAACCTGGCGCCTGATCGCCAGCGCCAACGGCCGACTACTTCGACCGCTGCAGCAGTTCTACTGCGGTACCACCGGCAGCGCAGCACTCGAGCACATACGCCTTCTCGATGCCCTGCAGCTCCGGCGCGCGCCAGCGCCTTGGTTCATGGAGCAGCTTCTCGCCGGGTGGGGCGATCCGGGCAATCGCTATGAGTCCTTCATGCCCGACATCACCCGAGCCATCCAGCAGTGGCGCCACGTCGCCGGCGTGATTCCGCACGCTGCCGGCGAGGGCGCGCGAACGCGCGATGAGTTCGACCTCATCAGGCGCTGGGTCGAACGGACCGGAAGGTCGCTTCGCCTGGACAAGCCGCAGCGCCGGGCCGGATGGAGCTGGCTGTTGCGCCGAGCCCGCGAGTGGGATGAAGCCCTGCGCATGGACCGAGATTCCCGGGCATGGCCAGTGCCGATCAATGCCCTACAGATTGATTCGTGGCAGATCGTGATGCTGCGCAGCGAAGTCGAGCTCTGGGAAGAGGCTCGAGCCATGCATCACTGTGCCGACATTTTTGGTGGGCGTTGCCGCAGGGGCGAGTGCGCGATCATGTCCATACGCCGAGACGGCCGGCGATTTGCGACCGCGGAGATCAGGTTCGACGACAGCTGGTCGCTGCACCAGGTCAGAGGCCCGGCCAACAGCGAAGTCCGCGGCGAGATTCACGACGCGCTCCGACGCGCCCTGATCGAGATGCCCGCGCCGTTGCCACCGCTCGAGCCGACCCCGGGCGACAGTGGAGACACCACAATGACGGCGCAACAGCCCGATCAGGCCAACCCGGGGATCGAGTGCAACGGTATGCACGGGCCGTGGTTCGATAAGAAGATGGAAGAGGCGTTCGATCGACTTCGTCGTGCCAACAATCAGCGGCGATCGCGTCCGGGCGGAGCAGCATGAGGAGTCGCGTTCTGTTCTATCGCGTTGTACCGCATAACGGCGGCGTCGTCTTCGCCGCGCCTGCCCGCGCCGAGTTCGTCGCGCGCCTGCACGATGCCATCAGCACGGCGAAGACCTGGGGCGAGTTCAGGAAGCTGATTCCGCGCGCCGAGTACTCGAAGATCGTGCAGTGGTTTGACGAGATGGGGGAGCCTCGGCCTGCGAGCTCCGAATCATTCGACGGCGAGGCGGTTCCTGGATGGTCCGATGGTGACTATCCGCCCTGGCTCCAAAAGGAAATGGGGGCCGTTCTCCCGATCGAGCTCCTGCGTGAGTTTGGAACGCTGACGCTGACCTTCGTCAACGGTGCGTTCTGGATGGTCCCGGAGAAGAACCTGGTGGCGATCTGCGACGCTCTGCGATTGCAGGGGTGGGAATTGCGGCACTGCCCGGAGATGCAGTTCTGGTAGGCAAATGGCTGCTTTCCGTGCGGACGCCATCGGAGCGCTGACGGCCAGGAGCTGGCAGCGGTGGAGGGCCGGTTCGGAGCAGGACTCGTCGCCTCACTCAATGACCTCGTCGGCACGCAGCCGCAGCGTCGGCGGGATCGTCAGCCCGAGTGCCTTGGCCGTCTTCAGGTTCAGCACGAGTTCGAAGCGGCTCGGTTGTTCCATCGGCATCTCGGCCGGGCTGGCGCCGCGCAGGATGCGGTCGACCTGCTGCGCGACTTGCCGGAGGATCACCGTCCAGTCGGGGCCGTAGGACATCAGTGCGCCGGCGACCGCGTATTCGCGCAGCGTGCAGACGCCCGGCAGGCGGTGCTGCAGCGCGAGTTCGGCGATGCGTGCGCGGTTCGCGAAGGTGTTCCACGTCGGCTCGAGCAGGAACGCGTTCGTGCGCGCGGCGGCGAGCGCGGGGAACGCCGCTAGCAATTCGTCCTGACTGCGGTACCAGTGGAACTGCAGTTCGAGCCGCAGCGCCTGCGCGGCGTTGCGCAACGAGGTCTCTAACTTCGCCTGCCGCGCGACCGCTGCGACGTCCGTACCCGGGTAGGCGAGCACGCCCACACGATTCGCGGCCGGCAGCAGCGACCGGATCAGTTCCAGCCGCTTGGCGCGTGTCTCGCCCAGCATGCGGGAGACGCCGGTGACGTTGCCGCCCGGCCTCGCAAAGCTCGCGATCAGGCCGTCGGCCACAGGGTCCATCCCGCTGTAGACGGTGACGATCGGCAGCGTGGACGTCAGCCGCCTCACGTGCGCCGCGTCCCCGTCGGACAAGGTCATGATCACGTCCACCTTGGACTCGACGAGCTCCTGTGCAAGCCCGGGCATCGATTCGAGCTTGCCGCCGGAGTAACGCCGTTCGACGACGAGGTTCTGGCCCTCGACCCAGCCGAGGCGGCGCAACTCGAGGCTCCAGGGGCTCTTCTCCAGTTCCGCGGCGGTCAGCGGCTGCGCACTGCTGAGGACGCCCACGCGCGCTGTCCTGCCGGCCACTTGGGCACGGCCGGCCAGCGGCGCCGCGCCCATGCCTAGCACGAGCCCGGAGGCGAAGCTGCGTCGGCGCATCGTCTGTCTGCCGTGGTGGTGAGGACGAGCAGTCTACGCTGCGTCCGGACCCTCGCGACCAACGGATCATCCGGACGACCGACCGCTTCGAGGCGATGAGTCCTGGGTAGCCAGTGTCGGTGAAGGGTCGTCAGTGCACTGTGGCGCCGATCGAGAGCGGCTGTTGGGCTGCGACTTCATCGTCATCGCCTGTAGGCACGCTCGAACGACCGGTTCCTTCGGTCGCCGATCTTCACCACAGGTCGCCGAACGCCTGCTCCCTGAGTGGACCGGCCATTCGCTCTGAGAACCCACACAGGCCGCAACGTGTCTGACACCGCCTTTGACCGTTCCCGTTGTAGGTGGTGGTCAGGAGTGACCACTTGGCGATGCCTGCTGCGTGCGGTACTGACCGTAAGCAGCAAGTTCGTCGGTCAGATCTCAGTCTGCTCGGAGATCTCGAGCGCGTCGTCGACGTCGATCCCGAGGTACCGCACCGTGCTCTCGACCCGCGAGTGCCCGAGCGGCAGCTGCACCGCCCGCAGGTTCTTCGTCCGCCTGTAGATCAGCGTGGCCTTCGTTCGACGAATCGAGTGGGTGCCGTACTCGGTCCAGTCGAGACCGGCGTCCTTGACCCAACGCCGAAGCATGCGCGCGTACTGCCGCGTGCCAACGTGGGGCGACCCATGAAGGCAGCTGGGAAACAGGTAGTCATCGGGCCCCAACCCGGCTTGGCGAATCCACTCCTGAACAGCCTGGCGGGTGACCGGTGTGATCTCGAACTGAACCGGTCGTCCCGTCTTCCTCTGCTGGATGATGGCGCGAGGGGCGATCTGCTCGCCGTGCGCGATGTCGCGCGCCTTCAGCGCAACGAGGTCGCAGCCACGGAGCTTGCTGTCAATGCCCAGATTGAGCAGGGCAAGCTCGCGGGTGCGGTGATGCTGCTGCAGATGCATGCGCATCGTCCAGACGTCCTTGGGCTTGAACGGCGCCTTCGGGCCGACGAGCTTGTCCATGTTCCAAGGGGTGCGACTGCGAGTGCTTGGTTGATTGGCGTTCATCACGACCGCCATGATCGGAAGACGGCAACCTGGTGCCGCGCCAACTGCACCGTCAGTGGTGCAGCGACTCATGATCGACCTCGAATCGACAGCAGACAGTCGACGCCGGGGATCGGCCACTATGAAAGACTTTCCATAACGGCCGCAGTGCCGTGTCGGAAAGTCCATGCTGATAACCCAGTCCGAGAGCAGCTTCTTCAAGATCTCCGACGACGCGCGGCCATCAACGCGTCGGGACAGTTGAGAGGACCAACTCGGGGATCACAACCTCCCAGCGGTCCGTCCTGACCGTCGCCAGGAACTCAGGTGACGTCTGCTCGCGCGTGCGAACCATGATCCCGTTCACACTCGCGGCAATCGGGCCGGCCACGGCCTGAAGCTCGGTCTTGGCGGCCAGCCGACCAACCACGTGGCCCTTGAGTGTCTTGATGTGGCGACCCTCGACGATGATCGGGTCACCTGGAGTCAGATCTGCAATCAACCGGTGAACCGCATCAGAGGGTTCCTGTCGCCCGGCGAACCCGATATCGACCTCGGCCGGCCCAAGGGTGACGTGCTGGCGATCAAGATCAGTCCGGTGGTCTGGCCGGGTTGATGGCAGTAGGTCACTGACGCCATCGACCGTGCCAAGGTCGACCAGGTAGGGGTTTCGTCCACCTTCGGCCCGCATCAACGTGAGCGTCTCGCGGGCGCGCGTCATCGCGACATACAGTAGACGCCGCTCGTCTTCGCCGTCCCACCGCCAATCGGCGCAGTCCATCACGACCACGTGACCAAACTCCAGCCCCTTGGCGCTGTGCGCGGTCATCAGCTTGAGCGCAGCCGGCTGGTGCCCGCGCCTTGCATCGGCGTCAGCCTCGTAGAGCGCATCGGTGACCTCCGCTGCAGGAAGGCGATCGGTCCCCAACGACTCGGCGAACTCGCCTACGGCTGCAGCGAGGTCTTCCCAGTAGGGATTGGCTGGTTGGCGCCGGACCTGTCGCGCAAGCCAACGGCGAAGGGCTGGCATCGACAGGAGGTCTGACCTGCGCGACCTGAGGAGATCGGCCGTGTGTCGACCCTCACGAGAATTCAGCAACGACAACTGGGCCCGCGCTCCGTCTCGGCTGACCATCTCGTAGCGGACCTCCTCCAGGTCGCACAGTGCGCGCAGCGGCTCCAGCGATCGGTGCGTGCGTGCAAGCACTGCGATCGTGCCCAGCGCAACGGAAGGATCCGAACAACGGATCCGTGCAATCTCATCAAACACGACTTGGGCTTGCCGGTTCGCGTCAGCAGGCGCGGTGATCAGGCGTACTCTTCCTTGCCCTACAGCGTCGAGCTGGGTCCAACGGCCGCCCGCGGGTTCCAAAGCTCGTCTCGAGTCGATACGGATCGGGTGGTCCACCTTCATCCGGTCCGTCGCGCGTTGAATCACGTGATTAGCGGCAGTGATGATGTTCTGCGTCGAGCGGAAGTTCTCGACCAGGTAGGTGACTTCCCCGCTGTAGTCCGTCTGAAACCTTCGGATGAACTCGACGCTGGCGCCCTTGAAGCTATAGATGTTCTGGTCGTCATCACCGACGGCCATGATGCTGAGCTTGGCCTCGGGGTCCGACTGAGTCCGGCCGGCCAGCGCACTGACCAATGCGTACTGCTGTTCGTCGATGTCCTGGTACTCGTCGACGAATATGTACTGGTAGCCCTGCAGCAGCCGGTCCCTGGCCTCGTCGGCGTCCGAAAACGCCGCCGACTTGCCCTCCAGCAGGTCGATCGCGTCCTGCAGCAGCGCCTCGAAATCGACGGCCCCTGCATGCCCATGGGCGGTAGCCAGGCTGGTGCCGGTTAGCCGCAAAGCCATGGCGTGGTAGGTGAGCACGGTGACGCCACGCGCGTCGTCGCCCACGAGCGCCACCAAGCGTCGGCGCAACTCGACGGCCGCGCTGCGATTGAACGCCAGCGCGATGATCCTTTCCGGCGCCACACGGCGGACCCGCAAGAGGTACGCAATGCGGTGCACGATGACGCGTGTCTTGCCGGAACCCGGACCGGCCAGGACCAGGTGGTTTCCAAGTTCGGGCTTCTGGACGAGCGACTGTTGCACCGGGTGCTGCAGATCGTCGACGATGCGGCGGAAGGACTCGTCCGTGGTGGCCAGCTCGAGCAGGTCGGTGCGGCCCTTGAAGAACTCGCGAACGAACTGTTTGCGGGGCCACGTGAAGTAGGCGTCGACCAGGCGCTGCGCCGCCGGCGGATTCTCAACACCCAGCCTTGCGTATTCGTGCATGACATGGGTCTGCAGCGTGCGCTCGCGGTAGTAGTCCTGTAGCGGTGCGAAATCATCCTTGGTGAACCGCCTCTTGAGCGCGGTCGCATCGGTTTGGATCGTCATCGCCGAACGGAACACGGAGCGTCCCTTGTCGAGCTCGACGACACCGTTCTCATGCAGGTACAGCAGCGCATGTTCGAGCGCGACGGCGGGCTCGCGCAAGGTGCCGCGCAGTTCGAGGTCGGCATCCATCGCATCGAGCAGATCCCGTGCCTTGCACTCGACGATGAGGCTCGCTTCGCGGGCGCCCGGGGGCAAGCTGGCCAGCAGCCGCGCCAGCACCACCTGCGCCACGGCGCGGCGTCGCTCGCAGATCGTGCGGATCTGTGACCAGGGCCGGTGCAGGACGATCCTCAGGCCGTCGGGGCCGAGGCCCCGGATCTGCAGCATGCTGCGCTTCTCGGTGCCGGAGCCGAAGTTCTCCGCGAGGGAGCGCAAACAATTGCGCACGGCCTGTGGGCTGACTCCCGTGTCGCGGTCGGGCAGTTCCATGCGACGCCGCAGCTCGGTGCACAGGGGGCGGATGCTCAAATGCTGCGCAGCTTCATCCGCATCGGCGTCGGGCGCCAGTTCGGACATCAGATCGAGTAGGCCTCTTTCGAGGCGATCCAGATGATGCAATGCGATGTCCGACGCACCCTTGACCCCCTTGGACACCCGCACCGACAGCCCCAGGTCGTTGGCGAGGATGCCCAGCGCCTCGAGCTGGTGCAGGATCCGAAAGCACTCCTCAGCCGGGATGCCGGCATCGAGCATCAGTTCGTCGGTGCTGATGCCCTCCGGGTTGAGGTTTCGGAAGAGCGCGGTCGCCACGGCCGCGTAGCGCTGCTTCATCTCCGCCGGCAGTGCTGCGGCGTCGATGCGGGCGAGGGCTTCCTCCAGCGAGGCGACCCTCAGGCTCGCGGGAAATACCCGGCTGTTGTTCTCGTTGCGCTTCAGGAATCCGCTGCGCTCGAGCCACGCGACGGCCGTCGTCACTTTGGTCGTGGCGTCCGCGGCTTCGATATCGATCGCCGTGCCTTCACTCTCGGCGAGGAGCTCCTTCGCCGAGACCACGATCTCCGGACTCTTGAGCCGTTGCACTCGGGATCGGATCGCCTTGAGCAGGCCGACGAAGTCGCGCGGCGTTAGCTGCGAAGACGCGCAGAGGCGGAATTGCGTCTCGACGTCCTCCTGGTCGAAAAGCAGGACGCATCGTGCGGCGTCGCCGTCCCGGCCCGCTCGACCCGCCTCCTGCAGGTAGTTCTCCAGCGAGCCTGGAATGTCGGCGTGGATCACGACCCGGATGTCGGGCTTGTCGACACCCATGCCGAAGGCATTGGTCGCCGCGATGACGGCGAGCTCACCTTGCATGAAGCGCTGCTGGATGTCCTTCTTCAGCTCCGGGACCAGTCCACCATGGAAACAGCCGCAGGGCGTGCCGGCGGCCGAGACCATTTCGGCCATCATCTGGGCCGTCTTGCGCGTGGCGCAGAAGATGACCCCGGCACCGCCGTCCGCGAGTTCGTGCCGTAGCAGCTCGACGATGCGTTGTGCCTTCTGCGCTCGGCTGGCAGGGACGACCAGGTAGGACAGGTTGTCACGCTCGTGGCCACCCAGGAAGCGCTCCAGCTCGATGCCCAGCCCCTCACGAAAGTGCGCGGACAGGTCATCGATGACGTCGGGCTTGGCGGTGGCGGTGAAGCAGGCCACCGGCGCGCGCTGGTCGGTGAAATGCTCGCGGATGAAGCGCGAGACGTAGAGGTAGTCGGTGCGGAAGTCGTGTCCCCACTTCGACAGGCAGTGCGCCTCGTCGAAAACCCAGGTCGCGATCTCGCGGTACCGAATTGCATCAGTGAACGTGCGGCTGCGAAACTGCTCGGGTGACACGAGCACGATGCCGGCATCGCCGAGCCTGACCTTGTCCAGCGCCGCCCGCCGTTCCAGCGGGGTGAGCAGGCCGTTGATGGTGACCGCGCAGTGGACACCGGCGGCCACCAGGTTGTCGACCTGGTCCTTCATCAAGGACTGCAACGGCGAGACGATCACCGTCAGTTGCCCCGCGCGCGTGTAATGCACCAGCGCCGGCAGCTGGTAGCAGATGGACTTGCCGCCGCCCGTGGGCAGCACCGCCAGCAGGCTCTTGCGTTCGAGCCCGCCAACAACGATCGCGCGCTGCAACGGGGAGCCGTCCGCAGCCGCCGGTTTGGGGCGGAAGCCTTTCCACTGAAAATGCGCCTGCAGCAGTGACTCCGGATCGTGCTGCGTGCGGCAGTATTTGCATCCGCTCTGCTGGCAATCGTGTTCGCGCAGTTCGCCGATCAGTTCCCGGGCTTCTGGGATCTCCTTGTGAACCCAGATCGGGAGCACCGAATTGCCGCCGCAGACCCGGATCCAGCCGAGTGCCAGAGCGAGCGACAGGGCGTGCACGTGGCTGCTCGTTGCATCGGCATCGGCGAACCGGGCCAGACGGGTGTCGCAGCAGATCGACTGGAAACGCCGGCCGGCCAGTTGTGCCGCTTCAGTCGCTGTCGGTGCCGATGTGCTGCGGATGCGGGTGAGCAACCTGTCCAATGGCGCATCGCCTCGAAGCAGGAAATGCAGCAGCGACATCCACTCGGGGTCGTCTTCCTGCATTGCCGCCAGCGCCACGATCTCGTCGTGCAATAGCTCGAGCGCCAGGCGCGCGTCCTTCACCGGGTCGTTCCTCGAGTCGGAAAGCAGCTTGTAGCCTTTGACCAGCCGGTGGTACGGATTCGTCGGAAAGGCGATCGCCGAGAGCTCGAGCGTGTCGATGACGGGGAGATCCAGGGCGGTGAGCCGCGGGTATTGACGCCGCAACTGGGGCAGATCGTGTCGACGCAGGTTGTGGCCGACCAGCAGCCGGGCTCCAGCGGCTGCGGCGTCGATCCGTTCTGCAACCTCCGCGGCGCTCATCCGGCCGGGCGAGAGGCCGACAGCCGCCTCGGTGTCGGACCTCACCGCACCGACCTTGAAGATGCGATTGTTGTCAGCGGGATTGGTCTCGATGTCGATCGAGATCGCACAGGCGTCCAGCAGCAGTTGCCTGGACCAAGCGGTGGACGGTGTGCTGAGATCAGTGATCACGTCGCGCGTTTGCTATCGCGTTCAGCATAAACGGGTGACTTCGGTCCTGGTTTGAGGCCCCGAGACACGTCCCGCCAGATTCTGAACGCAATCCCGGGTTCGACGGCCACCCGATCGATAGACTCCGGTACCGGCGACTGTCGCTCTACGTGGCGCTTGCCAACGAGCCATGCCGGCGCAGGCGATCTTCAGCGCGAGCGATCGCATCGGCAACAGGGGTCGCGGCTTCACGTCGGGCAGGATGCCATGGCCATGCCCTCGAGCGATAGAGTCGCGGAATGAAATGTGTCAAACGGCCGATACCGTGACAGAGCACTGCCTCTTTTGCGCGCTGCCCAGCGGTCGGATCGTGGACTCGAACGCGCACGGTCTCGTCGTGCGCGACGCCTTTCCCGTGTCACCGGGGCATACGCTGATCATTCCGCGGCGGCACGTCCGGTCCTTCTTCGATCTCGACAGTGACGAACGAGTGCAGCTGCTGGATCTTCTCGACAGTGCCAAGCGTGTGCTGGAGAGCGAGTTCCACCCGCACGCCTACAACATCGGCATCAATGATGGCGCCGCGGCTGGACAAACAGTGCCGCACCTGCACATCCACCTGATTCCTCGCTACAGCGGTGATCAATCAGATCCTCGTGGCGGAGTCCGTTGGATCTTCCCTGAGAAGGCCGACTATTGGAGCAAGCGGTGATCCCGTCGCCGGATGAGCAGCTTGCCTTCCTGTCGAAGCTGCAACGGCTGTTTGCCGAGGGCGACTTCACCGCCACGTACAAGTACGCGCTGCTGATTGCGGTCTCCGATCTGGCCGTGGAGGTTGGTCGGGACGACGACAGTTCCCTGCGATTGACCCATCAGAGTCTTGCCAGGAAGTTCGTCGAGTTGTACTGGCAACAGACCGCCCCATATGGATCAGGGCGCGGCAAGTCGGCAGTGCTGGTGCAGAACGTGGGTGAACAGGCAGCTGTGGTATCCGCGATCGTCGCGTTCAGGACAAAGAACCCTTCTGCAACGGTCCAATCGGCGCCGGCCTTCCTGGGATTCCGGGAAATGGTCCAGAAGGTCGCGCAAACAGTCTCGGCCCAGCCTGTCAAATACCTCCAGAACCTGGGTGGTACGACCGAGCCGTTCCTCTACAGGCGCGAACGCGGAGCCATTGTGCTAAAGCCGGGAGTGGTTTACTGCCTGCGCCGTTTTCAGCCCCTAGTCCAGCAACTGGCGAGGAGCCACTGGATCGGCCATATCAAAGACAACAAGCGCAACACGCCCATGCTCGGCCACGCCGATGACCTTGAGTCTTTCCTGTTTGAAACGCCAAGGCAGGCTCTGGCCCTCATCGGCTGCGGCCTTCGGCGCCTCAGCCCTCGCTGCTTCTACTGTGACATCGCGGTTGGATCCGAAGCGGATGTCGATCACTTCATTCCGTTTGTCATGTACCCCCGCGACCTGTCGCACAACTTCGTTCTTGCTCACGCCAAGTGCAATCGCAGCAAGTCAAATACCCTTGCAGCGCATTCGCATCTGCAACGATGGGTCGAGTACACCGTCAAGCACGATGACGACCTGAAAGAGATCGGCGCAACAGCAGGACGGGTTGTTGATGCCGATACGTGCCGATCAGTGGCTCTTTGGAGCTACACCAATGCGGCGCAGGTAGGCGCTCAGGCGTGGTTCAGGGCAGGGTCCTATGAGAAGGTCGATCAGCACTACCTGGATTGCCTGACATGAGCGGACAGACGGCGATGTCCCAAGAACTGTTGAACGCGTGAGCTGAGGGTGGCGGTTCCTTTCGCCTGGATGCGAACATCCAGGTGCCTAGCAAGCAAAGAAAGGA
>Ga0209253_10003944_pt1 | contig 12969 bp, 14 predicted proteins | sample FrelakmetBRP12BR_FD_187145 | JGI IMG/M metagenome (GOLD analysis project Ga0209253, IMG submission 187145) | Freshwater lake sediment microbial communities from the University of Notre Dame, USA, for methane emissions studies - BRP12 BR (SPAdes)... | ecosystem: Environmental > Aquatic >...
CCGTTTCTGTTTGCGCGCCGCCGCTCGCTAGAATCGGCTGACCTGCCCCGCCGGTTCGCGCCTCCATGCTCCTGGTCGAAATCGCCGATTTCCTGCTGCAGACGGTTGCGGTGATTCTCGGCGTCACCCTGCTGTCGCGTGCCTACATGAGCTACCTGGGACTGCCTGCACGCAACCCGCTGGCTCAGTTCGCCATTGCGCTGACCGACTGGCTGGTGCGCCCGTTGCGACGCCTGGTGCCAGCCGTGGGCCGTCTGGATACTTCGACCTTGCTGGCCGCGGCCCTGGTGGCGATGATCTTCGTCGGCCTGCGTTTTTTCATGATCGGTGTGGGAATGGCGAACTGGCCGTGGTCGGGCCTGCTGCTCATGGCGGCGATCGAACTGCTGCGCTGGGCGCTTTATCTGGTGCTCTGGCTGACCCTGCTGCACGTCGTGCTAAGTTGGGTGAACCCACACGCGCCGATCGCGCCCGCGGTGTCGATGCTGGCGCGTCCGTTTCTGGCACCGTTCCAGCGGGCGCTGCCGCTGGTGGGCGGCATCGATGTCTCGCCCCTGGTGGTGATCCTGATCGTCAACGTGATGCTGATCGTGCTGGGCCGCAGCGGCCTGTAGTCCCGGCGCTCTCACCAGGGACGGTAACCAAAGGACTCGTCAAAGCGGTCGGCAATCTCTTCGCGCACCGCCGTGTGGTTCTGCGCGCCGCTCTGTTCGATCTTCAGTGCGCCCATCACCGCGGCCAGTCGCCCGGTGCTCTCCCAGTCCATGCCATTGGCCAAGCCGTAAAGTAGGCCGGCGCGGTAGGCATCGCCGCAGCCGGTGGGATCGACGAGCCGGCGCGTTTTCGCCACCGGGATGTGCAGCACCCGCCCACCGACCAGGACCTCCGAGCCCTGGCCGCCGCGCGTCACGATCAGCGCGCTGACTTTCTGTGCCAGCGCCTCGATACTCTTGCCGGTCTTGTCAACCACCAGCTTGGCCTCGTAGTCATTGAGCACCGCGTAGGTGGCCCGGTCCAGGAAGGTGTCGAGTTCCGCGGCGTCGAACATCGGCAGGCCTTGGCCCGGGTCGAAGATGAACGGGATGCCGTGCTCGGCAAACTGCGCCGCATGGGCGACCATCCCCTCGCGTCCGTCGGGCGCGACTATGCCCAGCCGGACCGAACCGTCCCCCGGCACCTCGTTCAGGTGCGACAGGGACATCGCACCGGGATGGAAGGCGGTGATCTGGTTGTCGTCGAGGTCGGTGGTGATGAAGGCCTGCGCGGTGTAACTGTCGGCGACCTCGCGCAGATAGGCACGGTTGATGCCCAGTGCCTCGAACCGCTGCAGGTACGCCGCCGCGTCATTGCCGACCGTGGCCATCGGCAGCGGGTCGCCACCGAGCATTTTCAGGCTGTAGGCGATGTTGCCGGCGGTGCCTCCGTACTCGCGTCGCAGCTGCGGCACGAGAAAGGCGACGTTCAGGATGTGGACCTGCTCCGGGAGGATGTGATCCTTGAAGCGGCCCCGGAAAACCATGATCGAATCGAAGGCGATCGAACCGCAGATCAGAGTGCTCATCGGTGTTCAGTTTCGGGATGCGCTGGTGCTTGGTTGGTGGCGCTGCTGGCCGTGACGCACGCCGAACTGTGCGTCAGAGGTAGAAGGGATACACGACGAAGCCGGCGAGGTTCAGGCCACGCGCCTCGAAGGCGATCCTGACCGTCAGGTCGGCACCTGGCTCGAGGCCGGCCTGCATGCGCAGTTGCGGATCGCTCTCGCCAGCCAGGTAGTCGGAGGGCGAAAACACCCTGCGGGCGACGGTCCGGTTGAGCGTGTCCGACAGTGTCAGTTCAATCGCCGGCAGGGCCAGCGTCATGCTTCCGCGGTTGCGCACCACGGCAGTCAGTTCGAAGGCGCTGCTGCCGGGCAGCGCCTGCAGATCGCTGCCGACCACCGCCAGCAGGTCGCCGCGTGCTGGCCAGTCGACGGTGCAACGGAAGACCTTGCACAGACCAACGAGCGCCGGCCGCGCCTGCGGGAACCTGACCAGGATGTCGGCGCGAAAGGCGATGGCGAGCTGTGTCATCAGTACCGCCGCGAGCAGGAGCGCGCCGACGGCGGAGAGCATCCTGCGCCTGCGCTTGTTCTGCGCGTCGGCTTCGCGCAGGAATGCAGGTGCGACCGGCTCGTCGACCGGCGGCGTCGCGTCCTCGGCGTAACGCTCTGCCGGCGACCCCTCGGCATCGGGGTGCTCCAACCCGGCGGCAACGGCGCCCATGTTGTCGTCTGTTGCTGCCGCGGGACCCGGCGGGCCAGACGCGTCCGAGGATATGACTGCGGAGGTGTCGGCGAAGGCCTCGACATCGACCGGCGTCGACGCCTCCGTTGCCGGCACTTCGACCGGCACCTGCACTGAAGAAAGCGGCGCCGCGCCGTGCACCGACAGCGACTCGCTGGCGGTCGACTCGGCCTTGCGGATGGCGGCGATCACGGCTCCCACCGCAGGGATCGCCGCCTGCGAGAAGGTCGGCAGCGTCGCGTCGTCGATGTAGCTCAGCGTGCCGGTGGCATCGAAGACATGGCTGCAGGCACCGCAGCGAACCAGGCCGCCGCGCAGCTTCAGCTGGTCTGCGGCCACGCGGAAGAGCGCGTGGCAGTTCGGACAGCGGGTGGCAAGCGCCATCTTGCTCGGTCAGCGCGCGATCGGTCCGCGGCGCCCGGCGAGACAGGTCCATCCCGCCTCGGTCGCCCAGACCTGCAGGGCGACGGCGCGGTCGGCCTGCGCGTAGGCGGCGATCAATTCCTCGGCCTGCCGCTGCAGCACGCCGGAAAGCACGAGCGATCCGCCCGGCGCCACACGTGCCAGCAGCATCGGCGCGAGCAACCGAAGCGGGTTGGCGAGGATGTTGGCGAGCACGACGTCGAATTGTCCGGCAGGAAGCTGGCCCGGCGCAGTGTAACGAGCGTCGACTGCATTGCGCTCGCTGTTGGCGCGCGCCGCGACAAGCGCCTGCTCGTCGATGTCGGTGCCGATCACCTGGCGCGCGCCAAGCTTGGCGGCCGCGATCGCGAGCACGCCGGAGCCGCATCCGTAGTCGAGCACGCGCGACGCACGGGACATGTTCTGCAGCAGCCATGCCAGGCATAGCCGGGTGGTCGGATGGGTGCCTGTGCCGAAGGCGACACCCGGGTCGAGCCGGATGTTGATCGCTGTCGGATCCGGAGGTTCGTGCCAGCTGGGAACGATCCAGAGCCGCTCGCCGATCCGCGTGGGAGGGAACTGCGCCTGGGTCCGGCGAACCCAGTCTTCGTCCTCGACCCCGCGCTGGCCGCAGATCCGTGGCGGCTCGATCGAAAGCGACTCGCAGGCGCCAGCCAGCAGTTGCATCGGATCGACTCCCGGTGGCAGCAGGGCCGCCACCCGGTTATGCGTCCAGGCGGCAAGGTCGGGCGCGCTGCCTGGCTCGCCATAAAGAGGCTGCTCGCCGGCCGTGTCGGCATCCGCATCCTCGATCGAGACTGAAAGCGCTCCTTGCTCGAGCAATGCGTCCGACAGGGCATCGGCAACACTGGCGTCGGCAAGAAACGCAATCTCGCTCAGCATTGGAGTCGGTTCAGGCGTTGGGAGCAGACCGGCGTGGCGCCGGGGAGGGCACCGATTGCGGGCCAACGGAGTCGAACGGGTCAGGCGCACCTAGCCCGGCTTGGGCAGCCGTGCAGTGAGCCGCTTCTCCAGATAGTGGATGCTGGTGCCGCCCTGGACGAACTTCTCGTCCACCATCAGGTCGCGGTGCAGCGGGATATTGGTCTGGATTCCTTCGACGACCATCTCCGACAGCGCCACCGCCATGCGGGCGATGGCCTGCGCGCGCGTGTCGCCGTAGCAGATCAGCTTGCCGATCATCGAGTCGTAGTTCGGCGGCACGAAGTAGCCGCTGTAAGCGTGCGAATCGACGCGCACGCCGGGTCCGCCCGGCGCGTGCCAGGCGGTGATGCGGCCCGGGCTCGGCGTGAAGCGATACGGGTCCTCGGCGTTGATCCGGCACTCGATCGCTGCGCCGCGCAGGTTGATGTCGCGCTGCCGGAAGGCGAGCTTCTGGCCGGCGGCGACGCGGATCTGCTGCTGCACCAGGTCGATGCCGGTGACCATCTCCGTGACCGGATGCTCGACCTGCAGCCGGGTGTTCATCTCGATGAAGAAGAACTCGCCGTTCTCGTACAGGAACTCGAATGTGCCGACACCGCGATAGCCGATCTTGCGGCAGGCATCGGCGCAGCGATCGCCGATGCGCTCGATCAGCTTGCGTGGGATGCCCGGCGCCGGCGCTTCCTCGATGATCTTCTGGTGGCGGCGCTGCATGGAGCAATCGCGCTCGCCCAGCCATACCGCGTTGCGATACTGGTCGGCCAGCACCTGGATCTCGATATGGCGGGGGTTTTCGAGAAACTTCTCCATGTAGACGGCCGGATTTCCGAAGGCCGACTGCGCCTCCTGGCGGGTCAGGTTGACCGCGCCGATCAGCGCCGCTTCGGTGTTGACCACCCGCATGCCGCGGCCGCCGCCGCCGCCGGCCGCCTTGATGATGACCGGGTAGCCGATCGAGCGGGCGATCCGCACGATCTCCCGAGCGTCCTCGGGCAGCGCTCCCGCGGAACCCGGCACCGTCGGCACGCCGGCGTCGATCATCGCCTGCTTGGCCGAGACCTTGTCACCCATCAGCCTGATCGACTCGGGACGCGGGCCGATGAAGACGAAGCCGCTTTTCTCCACCCGCTCGGCGAAGTCCGCATTCTCGGAAAGGAAGCCGTAGCCGGGGTGGATCGCCTCGGCGTCGGTGACCTCGGCCGCGCTGATGATCGCCGGGATGTTCAGGTAGCTGTCCTTGGACGGCGCCGGACCGATGCACACTGACTCGTCGGCGAGCTTCACGTACTTGGCGTCGGTGTCCGCCTGCGAGTGCACGACCACCGTGGTGATGCCCATCTCGCGGCAGGCGCGCTGGATGCGCAGCGCGATCTCGCCGCGGTTGGCAATGAGGATCTTTCCAAACATCGCTGACTTGGTCGCGGCTGCGTCGGGAGGCGCGCCGCGCTAACCGATCACGAACAGTGGCTGGCCGTACTCGACAGGCTGCCCGTTCTCGACCAGGACTTCCGTCACTTCACCGGCGACTTCGGCTTCGATCTCGTTCAGCAGCTTCATCGCCTCGATGATGCACAGCGTGTCACCGGGCTTGACCGCCTGGCCGATCTCGACGAACGCCTTGGCGCCGGGACTGGGCGAGCGGTAAAAGGTGCCGACCATCGGCGACTTGACCAGACTGCCCTGCGGCGGCTCCGGCGCGGGCTCCGCGGCGGCGGGTGCGGCTGCGGTCGCCGGCGCCAGCGGTGCCGGTGACCCGCCGGCCACCACGGTCTGCGCGGGCGCGCTGGGCGCTGCCGCCACGACCGTCGGCGCATGCTTCACGATCCTGACCTTGTCCTCGCCCTCGGTGACTTCGATCTCCGCGATGCTGGACTCGGCAACAAGGTCGATCAGGGTTTTCAACTTCCGCAAGTCCATGCGTCCTCCAGGGCTGCAGCCAGAGCGCCCGTCGGTTCAGCGAGGGTCGAGGTCGAGCGCGTATTGCAGCGCGCAGCGGTAACCGGCCGGCCCGAGCCCGGCAACGACGCCGATCGCCAGGTCCGCCAGAAACGACCGGTGACGGAAATCCTCCCGGCGATGCACGTTTGACAGGTGCACCTCGACGAACGGAATACCGACGGCGGCGAGCGCGTCGCGCAGGGCGACGCTGGTGTGAGTGAGGGCACCGGCGTTGATGATGATGAAGTCGATGGCTTCGCCGCGCGCCGCCTGGATGCGATCCACGAGCGAGCCCTCGTGGTTGCTCTGAAAGAACAGAACCCTGGCCTGGCGCGCCGCGGCCTGGGTGCTCAAGTCCCGCTCGATGTCTGCGAGCGTGGTCGACCCATAGATCTGCGGCTCGCGAGTACCGAGCAAATTGAGATTAGGGCCGTTCAGGACGAGGATGTTCTTTGCCATGGTTCGCCAGCAGTTAGGTGAAAAAAAGCGGCGATGGCTAAAAATGACGAGAGATTGTCGTCTTTTCGAGCGGCCCTGTCCAGCCGTGGTGCCTAGCCGCGGGACAGTGCCGCGTCCAGCCATCGACGCAACTGCTCGGGCTTCACTTGGCCCAATTGCCGTTCACGGATACGTCCGTCGGCGCCGATCAGCACCGTATAGGGGAGCGCGCCGCCGCTGTTGCCTAGAGCGCGGTTCAGGTCGCTGCCGCCGACGCCCGCCACCAGCAAGGGGAGGGTGAGCCGGTGTTTGTCGCGGAAGGCCGCAATCTTGGCCCCATTGTCGATGCCGATGCCGATCACCTCGACGCCCCTGTCACGGTAATCGTCGCGCACCTGCTGCAGGTCCGGCATTTCTTCCACGCACGGTGGGCACCAGGTGGCCCAGAAGTTCACCACCAGCGGTCTTCCGCGCCATTGGGAAAGCGGCTGGGGTTGGCCCTCCACATCGGGGAAAGTCGCCGCGAAGAATGCGGCGGCCGATGCAGCCGATGTGCTCGCCGGCTCGGTGCGCCACCAGTTCACCGTGACGCCGAGCCCGGCGGACAGTGCGCCGATGGCCAGCATCATCAGCCACGCGCGCCGGTTCATTCGCCGGCGCCCGGCACCGACAGCAGAGTCCGCACTGCCGGGAGGCTGGCGCGGCCCGCCTGCTCGATGGGCGACAGCGACGGGTCCGAGGAGCGGAAGCGGGAACTCACCCGCACCGCATCCGTCGACAGCACGCTGAGCACCGCCTCGAGAGGGAAGGTCTTGGCGGTCAGCAGGCGGCGCGGAACCTGCAGGTGGATCGACTCGAGCGCGCCGGCCGGCTCGCTCGCTTGTTCGACCGCAAAACGGACGCCTTCGTTGAGCAGGAAGATTTCGACGTCCTTGGCACTGTCGGTAAACAGGTGCAGGTGCAGCACCGAGTGCTCGGTTGCAGTGCCGTTTAATACCGCCCCCACCAGGTGCGGGTTGAACGGTGCGAGATACTCCATCAAGCACAGCGCAGCCGTTCGAAGCTCGGCGAGCAGTGCGGCATGGTGCTCGCCGCCGAAGGTGCGCAGGTAGCGCCGCAGCTCGGACTCGACGAGGTCGTTTTCCGGCAGCCTGGCCCGCCCGCCCGCCGCGTCGCCGAGGACGAGCTGCACCGCCTTGCGCTTGGCCGTGGCGTAATCGCAGCCATCCTCGGCGATCAGGCGCGCCGCGGTCGCCGCAAGCTCGAGCGTCAACTCTTCGCGGCCGCCGGCTGCCGATGCGGATCGGATCATGCGGCCAGTCTAAACAACGCGGCCCCTTAAACTAGCCTTCCTTCGGCCATTCGGAAAGCGTCTTGCATCTGCATATCCTGGGCATCTGCGGCACCTTCATGGGCGGTGTCGCCCAGCTGGCGACCGCCGCCGGGCACCGCGTCACCGGCTGCGATGCCAATGTCTATCCGCCGATGAGCGATCTGCTGCGCTCGGCCGGCATCGAGGTGATCGAGGGCTATGGCGCCGATCAGCTCACTCTCGCGCCCGATCTGTACGTGGTCGGCAACGTTGTGACCCGAGGCAACCCGCTGATGGAGTCGGTCCTCGAGTCGGGAGCCCGATTCATTTCCGGGCCGCAGTGGGTCGGCGAGAACCTGCTTCACGGCCGCTGGGTGCTGGCGGTGGCCGGCACGCACGGCAAGACGACCGTCTCGGCGATGCTGGCGACGATCCTCGAGCAGGCCGGCCTGGCGCCGGGTTTCCTGATCGGCGGGGTGCCGAGCGACTTCGGCGTATCGGCGCGGCCCGGCAGATCGCGATTCTTCGTAATCGAGGCTGACGAATACGACACCGCGTTCTTCGACAAGCGCAGCAAATTCGTTCATTACTTTCCGCGCACCGCCGTACTTAACAACCTCGAGTACGACCACGCAGACATCTTCGCCGATCTGGCGGCGATCGAGACCCAGTTCCATCACCTGGTGCGTGGCGTGCCGGGCCGCGGCCGCCTGGTCGTCAACGGGACCGATGCCGCCCTGGCGCGGGCGCTCGCGCGCGGGTGCTGGTCGGAACTGGAGAAGTTCGGCGTCGATGACGGCTGGCACGCGCGGGCGGTCGAAGAGGGCGCGCAGCATGCGTTCGAAGTCGCCTTCGGCAGCGAGGTCTTCGGTTGCCTGGAACTGCCGCTCGCCGGTGCGCACAACCGCAGCAACGCGTTGGCCGCCATCGCTGCAGCCCGCCACGCGGGCGTTGCGCCCGCGATGGCGATCGAGGCGCTGCAGCGCTTCGGGGGAGTCCGGCGCAGGCTCGAAGTGCGCGGCGTCGCCGGCGGGATCACGGTCTACGACGACTTCGCGCACCACCCGACGGCGATCGAGACCACCGTGTCCGGCCTGCGCCGCCGGGTCGGCAGGGCGCGCATTCTGGCTGTGCTAGAGCCGCGCTCGAACACGATGAAACTTGGCACGATGAACGCACAACTGCCGGCCAGCTTGCAGAACGCGGACCTGGTGTTCTGCTACGGTGCGCGCGGCGGCAGGAACGCGCTCGGCTGGGAGCCGGCGCAGGTGCTGGCGCCGATGGGGGCGCGGGCAAGAAGCTTCGACGATCTCGAGGCACTCGTTCAGGCGGTGACCGTCGAGGCGCGCCCGGGCGATCACGTGCTGGTGATGAGCAACGGCGGCTTCGGCGGCGTGCACGACAAACTGCTGGCGGCGATCGCCGCGGCAGCGCCGCAGGAGCGGGCGGCATGATCCTCTACCTGCATGGCTTCCGCTCGTCGCCGCAGTCGAAGAAGGCCCAGATCGTGCGGCAGGCGATGGCTGCGCGCGGAAAGCTCGACGATTTCCTGTGCCCGCAGTTGCCGGCGTCGCCACGGGCCGCGGCGCAACTGATCGAGGCGACGGCACGGCTGGAGGACGCGCATCAACTGGCGCTGATCGGCTCGTCGCTGGGTGGCTACTACGCGACCTGGCTCGCCGAACGCGTCGGCTGCCGCGCCGCGCTGCTGAACCCGGCGATTTCTCCGTACGATGATCTGTGCGGTCATCTCGGCACGCAGCCGGTCTACTTCTCCGAGCAGACGATCGAGGTGAAGCCGGAGTACATGGACGAGCTTCGAGCGCTCGACACGCCGTCCATCTCGCGGCCCGAGCGCTACTTGCTGCTGGCCGCGACCGGCGACGAGGTGATCGACTGGCGCACGATGGCGGCCAAGTACGCCGGCTGCCGGCAGCGGATCATCGATGGCTCGAACCACGAAATCAGCGACTTCGCCGCGTACCTCGGCGATTTGCTCGCCTTCTGCGGCGTGGCATAGGCAAAGGACGGCACGAGATGCGCCTCAGAGGGAAAGTCTCGATCATCACCGGCGGTGCGCAGGGCATCGGGCTGGCCACGGCGCGCAAGTTCGCGGCCGAGGGCGCGATCGTCGCCATCGCCGACCTGAAGCGCGAGCCGGTGGAAGAAGCGGTGCGGGAACTGCGCGGCAGCGGCGCGACGGCCGAGGGCTTCGCGGTGGACGTGACGCAGCGCAGCCAGATCGATGCGATGGTCCGGCAGCTGAAGGCGCACTACGGCCGCATCGACGTGCTGGTCAACAACGCCGGCATCACGCTCGACGCGCGGCTGCAGAAGATGACCGATGCGCAGTTTGACGCGGTGATCGCGGTGAATCTGAAGGGCACGTACAACTGCGCGCAGGCGGTCATCGAGACGATGATCGAGCAGGGCGGCGGGGTGATCCTGAACGCCTCAAGCGTGGTCGGCATCTACGGCAACTACGGGCAGAGCAATTACGCGGCGAGCAAGTTCGGCGTGATCGGCTTCGCCAAAACCTGGGCGCGCGAACTCGGGCCGAAAGGCATCCGCTGCAACGCCGTGTGTCCCGGTTTCATCGCCACGCCGATTCTGAAAACGATCCCGGACCGGGTGATGGCGCAGATGACCGAGCGAGTGCCGATGAAGCGGCTCGGGCGGCCGGAGGAAGTCGCCGACGTCTACGCGTACCTGGCATCCGACGAGGCCAGTTACGTCAACGGCGCGGTGATCGAGGTCGCCGGCGGCCTGACGGTCTGATGCCGACGCACTGTGTTCTGCCGGCATCGGCGCAGCGCGTGCAGGAGGCGCTCGATTCGCTCGGTATCGACAGCCGGGTCACCGAGCTGCCGGTGGCGGCCCGTACATCGCAGCAGGCCGCCGATGCACTCGGCATCGAGGTCGGACGAATCGCCAAGTCGCTGGTCTTCCGCGCCGCTCATTCGTCGCGCGCCGTGCTGGTGATCGCAGCCGGCGACCGGCGCGTCGACGAGAAGCGAGTGGCGCAGGCGCTGGGCGAACCGATCGAGCGCGCCACGCCGGAGTTCGTGCGCGCACACACCGGATTTGCGATCGGCGGTGTCGCACCGCTTGGCCATCCGCAGCCGCTGGCCACCTTCGTCGACGCGTCGCTGCATCGCTTCGACACCGTATGGGCTGCCGGGGGTACGCCGCACTGCGTGTTTCCGATTGCGCCTGTCGCGCTGATTGGTGCCTGCGGCGGCCGCGGGATCGAGATCGGCTGATGGACGCGAGCTTCGTCTCCGCCGTGGTACTGCTGCTGATCGTCTGCGATCCGTTCGGTAACGTTCCAATCTTCACCAGCGCGCTGCGGGACGTGCCGCGCGAGCGCCGGCGGGCGATCATCCTGCGCGAATGCCTGATCGCCTTCGCGGTTCTGGTGACGTTCGCGTTCATCGGCGATCCGTTCCTCCGGCTGCTCGGCCTGTCCGAACTGAGCCTGCAGATTGGCGGCGGTGTGGTGCTGATGCTGGTCGCTCTGCGGATGGTGTTTCCGACGCCCGAGGGCGTCTTCGGCCAGGCCCCGGGCGGCGAGCCCTTCATCGTGCCGCTGGCGGTGCCGGCGCTTGCTGGCCCGTCGGCACTGGCGACCGTGCTGCTGCTGGTTTCGCGCGATCCGGCGCGCCTGTGGCAGTGGGTCGCGGCCATTGCCGTAGTGATGGCAGCGAGCGCGGTCGTGCTGGCGTTCTCGGAGCGGATCATGCGGTTTCTCGGCGAGCGGGTCACGCAGGCCTTTGAGCGCCTGCTCGGCCTGGTGCTGGCGGCGATCGCCGTCGAGCTGATCCTGCGCGGGATCAAGACCTTCATCGCCGGCCCATAGCCGATGAGACCCGTGCACTTGCTGTTCGACGACGATGGCAGCTTCAAGGCCGGCACGGTGCTCGCGGCCACCGACTCGTCATTCCAGGTCGAGACGGCCAGCGGCAAACGCACCAAGGTGCGTGCCTCGCACGTCCTGTTGCGCTTCGAATCACCAGCCCCGGCGGCGCTGCTGCAGCGGGCGCAGAGCCAGGCGGAGGAGATCGAGGTCGACTTCCTGTGGCAATGCGCGCCGCAGCAGGAGTTCGGTTTCGAGGAGCTGGCGCGCGAGTACCACGGTCATTCCCCCTCGGCGGTCGAGGCGGCGGCGATTCTGCTTCGCCTGCACGGGGCGCCGGTCTATTTCCACCGCAAGGGCCGCGGGCGCTACCGCCCGGCACCGCCGGAGGTCCTCAGGCAGGCGCTGGCCACAGTCGAGCGCCGGCGCCTGCAGGAAGAACAGAAGCAGCAGTATGTCGAGATGCTCAAGGCGGGCGAGCTTCCGCCGGCGATCGCGGCGCTGGGTGTGGCGTTGCTGGTGAAGCCGGACAAGAACGGCATCGAATTCAAGGCGCTCGAGCAGGCCGCCAGCGACCTGCACCTGTCGCCGTTGCGGCTGCTGCTGACGCGGGGCGCGATCGCCTCGCCGTTGCGCTGGCATCGCGACAGCTTCCTCGTTGCGACCTTCCCGCACGGCACCCACTTCCCGCCCGGCCTGCCGTCGCCCGGACCGCCCGGCGACGAGCTGCCGCTGGCGCCCGTGGCGGCATTCTCGATCGACGACTCTGCAACCACCGAGATCGACGACGCGTTCTCGGTGCAGTTCATGGACGACCGCGTGCGGGTCGGAATCCACATCGCGGCACCGGCCACTTCGATCGCACGAGGCGACCGGCTCGACCAGGCCGCGCGCGGACGGATGTCGACGATCTATGCCCCGGGCATGAAGATCACGATGCTGCCCGAACCCTGGATCGCCCGGTTCTCCCTTGACGCAGGCAAGGCGCTGCCGGTGCTGTCGCTGTACGTCGATGTCGAGCGCGACACCCTGCGCCGGCTCAGCCATGAGACGCGGATGGAGCGGATTCTCCTCGCGACCAATCTGCGCCACGACCTGCTCGACGCGCAGGTCACCGACGTGCACGCGGCGGCAGGCGCGCTCGACGTGCCGCACGGGCGCGAGCTGCTGTTTCTCTGGCACTTTGCCCGCGCCCTTCTCGCCGAGCGGGAAGTCGCCCGCGGCAAGCCGGAGCCGGTTGGCAAGATCGACTACGCGTTCGTGCTCGACGGCGAAGAGGAGCATGCCCGCGTCAGCATCCGTCCGCGCCGGCGCGGCGCGCCGCTGGACCTGATCGTCGCCGAGCTGATGATCCTGGCCAACAGCCACTGGGCCGGCTGGCTGGCGGAGTTGAAGCGTGCCGGCATCTACCGCTCGCAAAGCCTGCAGAGGGTCGGCAGCCGCTGGCTGCCGGGGCGCGTGCGAATGAGTACCGTGCCGGCGCCGCATGAGAGCATGGGCGTGCCGCAGTACGCCTGGTGCACCTCGCCGCTGCGCCGCTACGTCGATCTGGTCAACCAGCAACAACTGATTGCTGCCGTGCGCGGCGAGGCGCCGCCCTATCCCGCCAACGACGCCGATCTGTACGGCATTGTTTCGTCGTTCGAGGCGGCGTACACGCTGTACGCGGAGTTCCAGGAGCGGCTCGAGCGCTACTGGTGCCTGCGCTGGCTGCGTCAGGAGGGCGTGAACCGCGTCGGCGCGACCGTCCTGAAGCCGGACCTGCTGCGGCTCGACGACATGCCGCTGCTCACGAG
>Ga0209253_10003945_pt1 | contig 12967 bp, 7 predicted proteins | sample FrelakmetBRP12BR_FD_187145 | JGI IMG/M metagenome (GOLD analysis project Ga0209253, IMG submission 187145) | Freshwater lake sediment microbial communities from the University of Notre Dame, USA, for methane emissions studies - BRP12 BR (SPAdes)... | ecosystem: Environmental > Aquatic >...
CGGCGCACGATTTCGACCAGCCACTTCTCGGTAGCGGTCTGCGGATCCGCGATCACCTGCGCGCCCGTCGAACGCTTCGCCATCCACTTGGACATGGCGAGCGATATGAACGAGCCGCCCATGCCGAGCACCGCGGCCATGATGAGCAAGGAGGTCATATTGAGGCCGCCCTGTTCGTTGAGCATCGTATCGATGCCCAACAGATGGAGGGTGACACTCAGAACCAACAGCACCGCGATATTGGTCGCCAGAAAAAGCAGTACGCGTTTCATGTATTCTCCAAGTCGGGAAAAACCGTTCAGTTAGATCGGGGCAACAGATGAAGAGTTCAACTGCCCTGTTCCCGAGCCAGGATTTTACGCTACCCCCCGAATGCCCGAAAGCGCCAGGGGTTTCATGGTTTTGGCATGATTTTGAGGATTTTCCCGGCACGATGGTCGGCGAGGTACAGTTCCCGATTCTCATCCTGGCCGAAGCTGCTCACGGCGTGCGGCAGGCGCAGGAGTTCACCCTGAGCCACAACCCGACCGTCCCGGTAGCGCAGCGCCCACAGACGCTTGCTGACGTAATCGGCATACAGATACGCCCCACACAGGCCGGGTATGGCCGTGCCGCGATATACGAAGCCGCCGGTTACTGAAAAGCCTTCCGGATGGCGGTAAGTAAAGATAGGCGGTTCGAAGCCGGACGGATTGCAACGCGGGTTAACCGTGGGGGTACAGATGTCGCCCTCCATGACATTCCAGCCGTAGTTGCCGCCTTTGCGAATGATGTCGATCTCCTCCACCTGATCCTGGCCGACGTCCGCCAACCAGAGGGCACCGCTGCGTGCGTCGAACGAGAATCGCCACGGGTTGCGCAGGCCGAGCGCCCAGATCTCCGGGCGGTGCTCCTTCTTTGTTACAAATGGATTGTCCAGCGGCACGCCATACGGCCGCGCGCCTTCGGCGCGATCGACATCGATGCGCAGCAGCTTGCCGAGCAGGGAACCAGGATTCTGGGCGTGGCCCTGCGGATCATTGGCGGCACCGCCATCGCCCATGCCGATGTAGAGATAGCCATCGGGACCGAAAGCAAGCTGGCCGCCATTGTGATTGCTGTACGGCTGGCCGATGTGCAACAACAGGGTTTCGCTCTTCGGATCGGCGCGTTCAGACGTGGCACGCCGGAAACGACTGATGCGTGTGTGCAGGTCCGTCGCATCGCGCGCCGTGTAATCCACGAAGAACAAGCCATTGCCCCGATAGCGCGGGTGGAAGGCGATGCTGAGCAGACCCTTCTCGCCGCCGCTCTCGACCTGGTCGCGGATATCCAGAAACGGCTCCGGCCGCACCTGACCGTGCTCGACGATGCGCACTACGCCGGCCTGCTCGACCACGTACAACCAGCCACTGCCGTCAGGCGCCACGGCGATGTGCACCGGGTCACGCAAACCATGTGCCACCTCCTGAAGCACCACAGACGGAAAACCGGCCTCGGCCGACGGCTCGACGCAGGGCGTGGCCGCGTGTGCCGCCGACGCCCCCAGCAACGCCGCCAACATGCCTGCGCAGACCCGTACCCACGAGAATATACCCTGGCGCATCACCGCCCTCCCTGTTGGTTTCCGATTATCTGCCTCCAGCTTATCATTGACGAATCTTTGCTTCGTTCGTCCTTACATAATAAGTATCATTCCTCCCAGGACCACGCCGGAATAGCCAAAGGAGAAACCATGAGCATCGGAGAAATCTGCAACCGCGAGACAGTATTTACCACGAAAGACAGCTCCATCAGTCAGGCCGCGCGGCTCATGCGTGAGCAGCACGTTGGCGATCTGGTGGTGGTGGAAGAAAAAGCCGGACGGCGCATACCGGTTGGCATCCTCACCGACCGCGACCTGGTTATCGAAATCCTAGCCAAGGACGTGGACATGAAAACCGTAACCGTGGGCGACGTGATGAGCAACGAACTCTTGACGGCGCGCGAGAGCGACGGCTTGTACGAAACCCTTCAGCGCATGCGCGCCAAGGGTGTGCGCCGCGTGCCGGTGGTGGATGCCGGCGGGGCACTCGCCGGCATCGTCTCGGCGGACGACCTGCTCGATCTGCTGGCCGACGAACTCACCGCGCTGGCCCGCCTGCTGTCACGCGAGCAGGCGCGCGAGCGCCAGAAACGCACTTAAGGCGGCGCGAATTTAATGGCATAATAGGTTGATTGAAGTGTCATCGGCAGGAACAAGTGTCATCAGAATCATTATAAAACATAGAGTTACAGAGACTCTGCCGAGAATCTGATCCCCTTCTCCTTCCTTCCGGCGGAGCGAGAAGCGCCGGTCGCACAACCGATTTCGATAATTCACAAGAGCCTTAAGGAAAAAACCCATGTCCGCCAAGCACCCTGTCATCGCAGTCACCGGTTCGTCCGGCGCCGGCACCACCACTGTGAAACGCGCGTTCGAGCACATCTTTCTGCGCGAAGAAATCAAACCGGTGACTATCGAGGGTGACAGCTTCCACCGCTACAACCGCGCCGAAATGCGCGACATGGTGAAAAAAGCCGAGGCCAGCGGCAACAAGAACTTCAGTCATTTCGGCGCCGACGCCAACCTGTTTGACAAGCTCGAAGAGATGTTCAAGACCTACGGCGAAAATGGCAGCGGCAAAAAGCGCTACTACCTGCACAGCGAGGAAGAGGCTGCCGAGCACAACCAGCGCCTCGGCACCAGCCTTAAGCCCGGTGAATTCACGCCGTGGGAGGACATCCCGCCCGGCACCGACATGATGTTCTACGAGGGCCTGCACGGCCTCGTAGTGCACGACAAGATCAACATGGCCCAGTACGTGGATCTGGGCGTCGGCGTCGTGCCCATCGTAAACCTCGAGTGGATCCAGAAAATCCAGCGCGACAATAAGGAACGCGGTTACACACCCGAGGTGATCGTCGACACAATCCTGCGCCGCATGCCGGACTACGTGAACGTCGTCACGCCACAATTCAGCTTCACCGACATCAACTTCCAGCGCGTGCCGACCGTGGACACTTCCAATCCCTTTATCGCGCGCGACATCCCGACACCGGATGAGAGCATGGTAATCATCCGCTTCAAGCGGGTGGACAAGTGGGGCATCGATTTCCCCTGGCTGCTCAACATGATCCCGCATTCATTCATGTCACGCCGCAACAACATCGTGGTGCCGGGCGGCAAAATGGGCTATGCGATGGAGCTGATCTTGACGCCCATCATTCATGACATGCTGGCCAAGCGTAAAAAATGACGGTCCTTGCCCCGCCCTTACGGGCGGGGAGTCAGTACCTGCGTGCCAGCCAGAAGGCGGTCAAACCGTCGGCGCGCTCGATTTCGCCGTCTCGGCATCCAGCGCCTTGTGAGCAGTATCGATCAGGAAGCACGAAATCGGGCGCTACGGACCGCCGGCAGTTCATCGCACACGCCACCCTCTTCCTTCAAAATGGTTTATCCGCGCGCGTCGTTGATATCTGCATCGCCTCGCAGCACCTTGTGGATTCCGCATTCCAGGACTGCGGCGAAACCACACTCCGTGAAGCTCACTTTGCAAGTCAGCTGGGCGCAGCGGGTTTCACTGCCCCGGCAAACATCGCTTCCATCAGCTCGATGAACCGTTGTGCCTGGGGCGAGAGGAATTTTCCCTTGCGTTGCACCACACCGTAACTGCGATTCGGAAAATATTCCGTCAACGGAATCCGGGCGAGGCGCTCGTCGCCGGCCAGGCACACGTCGGTAACAATGGAAATCCCCAGCCCGAGTTCGACGAACTTCTTGATCACCTCCCAGCCGCCGGCCTCGAGCGCAATGTTGTAGCTGAGATTGTGCTGGCGGAAGGCCCCGTCCACCAGCTGCCAAGTGCTGAGGTGGGCCGGCGGGAGAATCAGCGGATACGCACTGATCTCTTCAAGCGTTACGGTCTGTTTGTCCGCCAACGGATGACCGAGCGGCGTGATGAGCGTCGGATGGTAGGTGACCACCGGCCGGTAGACGAACTCCTTCGTGGGTTGCAACAGCGGACCCACGGCGAAATCCGCCTGATCATTGCGCAGCATGACGAGACCGTCGCGGCCGGTGACGTTATGCAGCTTGATACGGATGCCGGGATAGCGTTCGACAAACAGCTTCACCGCACCGGCAAGGATGTTCAGGATGGTGGACTCGCCGGCGGCGATATTCAGCTCGCCGCTTTCCAGCCGCCCATAGTGCGCAGCGAAGGTTTCATGCAGCTTGTCGACCCCCTCGACCAGCGGCTGCGCCAGCTGATACAGCAGCTCACCTTCCGGGGTCAGTTTGATCGTGGGCCCGCGACGCTCGTAGAGAGTAATGCCGAATTCACGTTCCAGCGCCTGGATCTGCAGTGACACCGAGGGCTGGCTCAGGAACAGTGCTTCCGCGGCCTCGGTAATGCTGCCTGCCCGCACCGACCCGCAGAAGGCCCGTAACTGTTTCAGGCGGTTTTGCTTGTAATAAGGAACCGTCGCCTGCTTGGCCATGAAGACCCCCTAGCATTGGAAATATTAATATTAAACATTGAAATTATTACCGTTACAAATGGTGTTAGCCATAATAGAGTCGCAACAGCCTCAAAATCAGTAAAGGTTATCTCCTACCTCCTTAGTCAACAGATGCGGATCGGGGGGAAACGCAACATGACAGCCTTGGCCAACATCGCCGTTGCAGGGTCGTTCATGACCGGGCTCGGCGTCCTGCTCGCCGGCCTGCTGGCCTTAGCCAACAAGTATTTCTTCGTCTTCGAAGACCCTCGCATCAATGCCGTGGAGGACATGCTGCCGCGCAACAATTGCGGCGCCTGCGGCACCGCCGGCTGTCGCGCCTTCGCCGAAGCCGTAGTGCAAGGCAGTCTCGATCCCGGCCTGTGTACCGTGTGCAGCGCCGATGAGCGTCAGGTCATCGCGGATTTCTTGGGTGTCGCGGTCGGTGAACACGAGCAGCGCGTGGCGCGTCTGGCCTGCGCCGGCGGCAACCACGTGGCGCGCATGCGCGCCCACTACGATGGTCTCGCGACCTGCCGCGCCGCGCACCTGGTTGCTGGCGGCGGAAAGGGTTGCGCCTGGGGCTGTCTCGGTTTCGGCGACTGCGAAACGGTCTGCGACTTCGCTGCCATCCGCATGGACAATCACGGGTTGCCCAACGTCGTTGATGATCTGTGCACCGCCTGCGGCGACTGTGTCGACGTCTGCCCGCGCCAGCTGTTCTCGCTGCACCCGATTAGCCATCGCCTGTGGGTCGCGTGCAACAACCAGGGTTTCGGTGCCGAGGAAGAGGCGCAGTGCGATGTGATCTGCAACGCCTGCAGCCGCTGCGCCATGGATGCGCCCGGGGCGGTGGCCATCGTGAACCATCTGGCGGTCGTCGATTACACAAAAAACACACTCGCCGTGCACACCGCCATCGAGCGCTGCCCGACCGGCGCCATTGTTTGGCTCGATCGCGAACAGGGCGTCGTCAAGGGCCGTGAGGCTCGCAAAGTGATCCGCCACGAACCACTTGCCACAGGGGGCCGCGCATGAGCACGATCATCAAGCTGAAAGACGCCACCGCGCGCAGCGCGGAACAACCCGCTACGACAGCGGCCGGCAAGGCACGCCGGTTACCGGGCGCCGGACTGCTCGCCCGCAAACAGACCGTCACGACATTCAAGTATCCCGGCATGCGCGCCGCGATGGACGGTAACACCGCGGTCATCATGTGCGAGCGCGAGGCCAGCGATGCCGCGGGCGCCTATCCGATCACGCCCTCCACCCAAATGGGCGAATACTGGGCCGAAGAAGTCAGCAAGGGCCACATCAACATCTCCGGGCGTCCACTGATTTTCATCGAGCCGGAAGGCGAGCATGCGGCCGCCGGCGTGACCGCTGGCCTCGCCATGACCGGCCTGCGCGCCACCAATTTCTCGTCCGGCCAGGGCGTGGCGTACATGCACGAATCGCTGTACGCGGCGGTCGGCAAGCGCCTGACGTACGTGCTGAACATGGGCTGCCGCGCCATGACCAAGGCCAGCCTCAACGTGCACGCCGGTCATGACGACTATCATGCAGTGGACGACACCGGCTTCTTCCAGATCATGGGCAAGAACGCCCAGGAAGTGTGCGACCTGAATCTCATCGCACATCGAATCGCCGAGCTGGCACTGACGCCCGGTATCATTGCGCAAGACGGCTTTCTCACCACCCATCTGATCGAGTCGCTGCTACTGCCAGAGCGCGAGTTGATCGCCGAATTCCTCGGCCGGCCGGATGACCTCATCGACACGCCGACGCCGGCGCAGCGCCTGCTGTACGGCGACAAACGCCGCCGCATCCCGACGCTCTGGGATGTCGACAACCCGGTGACCTCGGGTGTGGTTCAGAATCAGGACGCCTACATGCAGGCGGTGGCCGCACAGCGCCCGTATTTCTTCGCGCATGTCGCCGAACTCGCCGAGCGGGCCATGGACGAATACTACGCACTCACCGGCCGACGTTATCGTCGCATCGGCGGTTACCGCACCGAGGATGCGGACTACCTGATCGTCGGCCAGGGCAGCATGCTCAGCACCGCGGAAGCGGTGGCCGACTACCTGCGCGAAGAACGCGACATCAAGGTGGGCGTGGTCAACGTCAACATGTTCCGTCCATTCCCGGGTGACCTGCTCGGAGCGGTGCTCAAGGGTCGGCGCGGCGTGGTGGTGCTGGAGCGCACCGATCAGCCGCTCGCCGAAGACCTGCCGCTGATGCGCGAGGTACGCGCCTGCGTCAGCAAGTGCATCGAGAACAATGTCGAGCGCGATGCGCCGCAACCCTACCCCCACTACGCTGCCTACACCCGGTCGCAGGACATCCCGCCGCTTTTCTCCGGCACCTACGGACTTGGCAGCCGCGATCTGCAACCGGAAGGCCTGATCGGTGCAATCGAGAACATGCTGCCGGACGGCAAGAAAAAGAAATTCTTCTATTTGTCAGTCGATTTTCACCGCGCGCATCCTGATTCACCGAAACAGGAGATCTACCAGCAGCAATTGCTGGATGCCTATCCGCGCATCCGCGACCTGGCGGTACACGGCAGCGAGAATCCCAACCTCATGCCCGCGGATTGCATCTCGGTACGCTTCCATTCGGTGGGCGGCTGGGGCGCGATGACCACCGGCAAGAATCTGGCCATGACGCTGTTCGATCTGCTTGGCTATCACATCAAGGCCAACCCCAAGTACGGCTCGGAGAAGAAGGGCCAGCCGACGACCTATTATCTGTCGGCCGCACCCGAACCAATCCGCGTCAACAGCGAATACATGTACGTGGACGTGGTGCTGTCGCCGGATCCAAATGTGTTCGAGCGCGCCAACCCGCTGCAGGGTTTGCGCGAGGGTGGCGTGTTCATCATCCAGAGCAGCCTCGGCTCGCCGGATGCGGTGTGGCTCAGCATTCCGCTGGCCAGCCGCCAGTACATCGTCGAGCACGCGATCCATGTGTTCTATGTCGATGCCTTCCGGATCGCGCGCGAAGAGGCGACCAATTCCGAGCTGCAGTTCCGCATGCAGGGCATCGCCTTCCAGGGTGCGTTCTTTGCCGCTTCCGACGTCGTCACACGCGCCAAGCTCACACACGAAAAGTTGTTCACCGCCATCCGCGAGCAACTGCAATCCAAGTTCGGCGTCAAAGGCAGCCGCGTGGTGGAAGACAACGTGCGCGTGGTGCGCCGTGGCTTCGACGAAGTGCACGAGATCACCGCCAAACCGCTTGACCAGCTCGTGGCGCCCAGTCTGCGCAGGGAATCCAGGCTGCCGATGATGCTCAAACGACTCGCAGTCAGCGACGACCGGGTCACCGACATTCACCGCTTCTGGGAACAGACCGGGAGTTTCTACGCCACCGGCCAGGGCGATGACAACCTGGTCGACCCGTTCATCGGTCTCAGCCTGATCCCAGCGTCCACCGGCGTGTATCGCGACATGACCCAGGTGCGCTTCGAATTTCCGCGCTGGATTCCGGAAAACTGCACGGCCTGCGGCGACTGTTATACCGTCTGCCCGGACAGCGCCATCCCCGGACTGGTGCACTCGATCGGCGAACTGCTTAACGCCACGGTGCAACGCATCGAGCACCGCGGCCGCGCCACGCGCCACCTGCGGCGCGCGGTGCGCAGCGTCGAGAAGAAGCTGCGGGCCAGCTTCGCCACCGTCGGCGAGCACGTGCACGTGCGCGTACTGCTCGATCTGGCCCTCGACGAAACAGTGTCCGACTCGGGACTGAGCGGCGCGGAGCAGGAACGGCTGGTGCAGGAAGCCGGCTGGTTTCGCGAGGCGCTCGCCGACTACCAGCTGGCGGTCACCGCGCCGTACTACCAGGTCAGGGAAAAACACGCCCCGGGCAGTGGCGGCCTGTTCTCGCTGACCGTCAATCCCTACACCTGCAAGGGCTGCATGGAGTGTGTCGAAGTCTGCCAGGACGACGCGCTGGCGGTCGCGCAACAGACCCCGGAGGCGGTGGAATCGCTGCGCCGCACCTGGGACGTGTGGCAGGACCTGCCGACCACCTCTCCGGAATTCATCCGCATCGACAACCTCGATGAACGCATCGGCGCGCTCGAGACACTGCTGCTCGACAAACACAATTACGGGTCGATGGTGTGCGGCGACGGTGCCTGCATCGGTTGCGGCGAAAAGACCGTGATCCACCTGTTCACCTCGACGGTCACGGCCCTTCTGCAACCGCGCGTGCAGCGCCACATCGCACAGCTCAATCAGCTGATCGAGCGCCTGGAGCAGCACATCCGTCTCAAACTGGCCGGCACCCTCGACCTGAGCGACACCGCCGCGATCGCCGCGGCGGTCGCAGCCGAACGCGATCACGACCTCACCCTCACGCGCCTGTCGGAGCAACTCGAGCAGCAGAAAGGCACGACACCGCTCGATACCGAGTGGCTCAAGCACGTCACCGGCCTGCTGAAGCGCCTGCGCCACCTCAAGTGGCAGTACGCGAGCGGCGTGAGCAAGCAGGGTCGCGCCAGCATGGGCATCATCAATTCCACCGGCTGCACTTCGGTGTGGGGATCGACCTTCCCCTACAACCCCTACCCGTTCCCGTGGACCAGCCACCTGTTCCAGGATTCGCCGTCGGTGGCGATGGGCATTTTCGAGGGCCACATGAGCAAGATGGCCGAAGGCTTCAAGGCCATCCGCCAGACGGAACTGGAATTGGCCGGTACCTACCGCCCGGAGGAACACGACCATTTCTTCCGCTACTTCAACTGGCAGCAGTTCAGCGACGAGGAGTTCCTGCTGTGCCCGCCGGTGGTCGCGGTCGGCGGCGACGGCGCGATGTACGACATCGGCTTCCAGAATCTGTCGCGCATGCTGATGTCCGGCCGGCCGATCAAGGTACTGGTGCTCGACACCCAGGTGTATTCCAACACCGGCGGCCAGGCCTGCACCTCCGGCTTCCTCGGGCAGGTGTCGGACATGGCGCCGTACGGCAGCGAGCACCATGGCAAGGAGGAAATGCGCAAGGAGATGAGCCTGCTCGGTATGGCGCATCGCACCGCTTACGTGCTGCAGGGCTCCATCTCCAACGTCACGCATCTGATCGAAGGCTACATCGAGGGCCTCAACAGCCACCGGCCGGCGGTGTTCAACATCTATGCTGTCTGCCAGACCGAACACGGCGTCGCCGACGATGCCGCCACGTTGCAGAGCAAGATGGCCGTGGAATCGCGCGCCTACCCGCTGTTCCGTTACGACCCGGACAAGGGCATCACCCCGGCGGAGTGCGCCGATCTCGAAGGCAATCCGGCGCTCGACGCCGACTGGCCGGTGTACAAGCTCGACTACCTCGACGAACACGGTCAGTCGGCCACGCTCGAACTGCCGATGACCTTTGCCGACTTTGCCATTACCGAAGGCCGCTTCCGCAAACACTTCCGCAAGGCACCGCACGACACCTGGAACGACGACATGCTGCCGCTCGCCGAGTTCATCGAGCTGGCGCCGGACGAGCGCGCTGGTCGCTTCCCGTATATATGGGCCGTCGACCCGGACAACCATCTGATGCGCGTGCTGGTGTCGTCCGAACTGGTCAAGGCCACCACCGAGCGGCGCGATTTCTGGCGGACACTCAAGTTCCTGACCGGCAATGGCGCACAGGTCGACAGCGAGCAGATGGCGAACGCGGTGCGGTCTGAAATGGCGCAACGCATCACCGCCGGACTGCTGGCCATGGCCGGCGGCCAGGACGCCAACGCCCTGGTCGCGGCACTGGCGGGGGCGCCCGCGACCAACCCAGGCGCGACGCCCGCGCCGGCCACGCACACGGCACCGGTCGGCTTCGAGCCGGTGTGGATCGACACGCCGGAGTGCACAACCTGTGACGAATGCACCGACATCAATCCGAAGATCTTCGCCTACGACGACCAGCAGAAGGCCTACGTGCGAGACCCACGCGTCGGACCCTATCGCGACATCGTCCGGGCCGCGGAGAAGTGCACGGCCGGAATCATCCATCCGGGCACGCCGTTCAACCCGAATGAACCGGGACTGGACAAACTGATCCAGCGCGCGCAGAAATACCAATAACACCACGCGCCAGGTGGAGCGCGCGGAAACAGGGGGAGCGTGATGTCTGTACTCGGCCTACTGATGCGCAAGACCTTCGCCAACGGCGTGCACCCGCCTGCGCACAAGGACAGCACGGCGGCGCAGCCGATCCGCCGCCTGCCGTTCGCGCCGCAGCTGTTCATTCCCCTGTCCCAGCACATCGGGCGCGCGGCCGTGGCGCTGGTGCATCCCGGCCAGGAAGTGGTGCGCGGCGAACCCATTGCCCGCGCCGATGGCTTCCTGTCAGTACCGATTCACGCACCGGCCACCGGCGTCATCCACGAGATCCGGCTAATCCCGAGCGCACGCGGACCGAAGGTCGAGGCGATCGTGCTCGACGTCTACGCCGCCGACAGCCAGCGCGTGTTGTACGGCGGGTCGCAGGATGTCGAGCGTCTCACACCCGAGCAACTGATCGAAGCCGTCCAGGAGAGCGGCATGGTCGGCCTGGGCGGCGCGGCCTTCCCGACGCACGCCAAGCTCGCCAGCGCACGCGAAAAGCAGGTCGATACCCTGATCGTCAACGGTTGCGAGTGCGAGCCGTATCTCACCACCGACCACCGGCTGATGCTCGAATGGGCCGACGATCTGCTGCGCGGTATCCAGGTGGCGTTGCGTGCCAGCGGCGCGCGCCGCGCGATACTCGGTATCGAGGACAACAAGCTGGATGCCGTGGCCGCGCTACGCACACGCTTTGCGGCCGATGACCGTATCAGCGTCGAGGCAGTGAAGACCAAGTACCCGCAGGGCTCCGGCGAGCTGCTCATCAAGGTGCTGCTCGATCGCGAAGTGCCAGCCGGCAGCCGTTCGGTCGATATCGGCGTCGTGGTGCAGAACATCGCCACGCTCGCGGAGCTGGGCCGGCTGCTGCCACGCCGCGAAGGCCTGATCGAGCGGGTCGTTACTCTCAGCGGTCCGGGTATCCAGCGTCCGGGCAACTATCTGTTGCCGCTCGGTACCCCACTGGCGTTCGTGCTGGAGCAAGTCGGCTTCAGCGGCGCGGCCGGCGAAATCGTGCTTGGCGGACCGATGATGGGCTCGACCGTCGGATTGCTGGATGTCCCGGTCACCAAGGCGGTGTCCGGAATTCTCGCGCTGCACGGGCTGGTGTCCGGCGCCGGCCCGCAGCGCGTCTATCCGTGCATCAGTTGCGGCGAATGCCTGCGCGCCTGTCCAATGCATCTCAATCCCTCGCGACTTGGCCTGCTCGCCGCACGGCGCGACTACGCGACCATGGCGCAGCGCTTTCACCTCGACACCTGCTTCGAATGCGGCAGCTGCACCTATGTGTGCCCGGCCAACATCCCGCTGGTGCACTATTTCCGCATCGCCAAGGGCATGCTGCGTGAGAAGGCGGCGTGATGAGCAAGCTGCCGACCACCCTCGAACTGCGCAGCGCCCCGCTGCTGCACACGCCGCGCACGGTCGAGCAGATCATGCGCCACGTGGTTTATGCGCTGCTGCCGTTGTGTGCCTTCGCGGTGTACGCGTTCGGTCTGAGCGCTGCCGTCTTGATCCTGGTCGTGACCGCCAGCTGCCTGGGCACCGAACAACTGTTTAACCGCCTGGCCGGACGCGCCACCACCCTCAGCGACTACTCGGCCGTCATCACTGGCCTGCTGCTTGCGCTGACGCTGCCGCCCGGATTTCCGTTGTGGATGGGCGCCGTCGCCGGGTTCATCGCCATCGGTCTCGGCAAAGCGGTGTTCGGCGGTCTGGGCTGCAACATCTTCAACCCGGCTTTGGTCGGGCGCGCGTTCGTGCAGGCGGCGTTCCCGGTGGCGATCACCACCTGGCATGCGCCATTCCTGGACGGGCGCTTCAGCCACTTCCTGCCGACGTCGCTTACGCTGCCATTGATGACGCCGCCAGACGCGCCGCTCTGGTACGGTGCACAGCCGGTGGACGCGGTGAGCGGGGCGACGCCGCTGGCGCTGCATAAATTCGAGCATGTCACCACCGGCACGCTCGATCTGTATCTCGGCACCACCTCCGGCTCGCTCGGCGAGACTTCCGCCATTCTGATTCTGGTCTGCGGCGCCTATCTCGCCGCACGGCGCCTGCTCAACTGGCGTATCCCGGTGGCAGTGCTAACCAGCGCATTCGCGCTGAGCGCCGCGTTGACGCTGGTCGACGGCCAAAAATATCCCGATCCGTGGTTCATGCTGGGTTCCGGCGGTCTGATGCTGGGCGCACTGTTCATGGCCACCGATCCGGTCGGCGCGCCGGTTACGCCGCGCGGCGCCTGGCTCTTTGGTGCGCTGATCGGCGTCGTCACCATCGTGATCCGCCTGTTCGGCGGTCTGCCGGAAGGCGTGATGTACGCAATCCTGCTGGGCAACGCGGCCACACCGCTGATCGAGTCCATCACG
>Ga0209253_10003946_pt1 | contig 12965 bp, 11 predicted proteins | sample FrelakmetBRP12BR_FD_187145 | JGI IMG/M metagenome (GOLD analysis project Ga0209253, IMG submission 187145) | Freshwater lake sediment microbial communities from the University of Notre Dame, USA, for methane emissions studies - BRP12 BR (SPAdes)... | ecosystem: Environmental > Aquatic >...
AGGTTAGGGCGTGAATCCTTGGAAACTGTATCTAGCCAATCTATAAATAATTCACTGGCTGGCTGGTTCCAGGCTAATACATCCCATGTCCGTCCCATGACATAGGCCGGGATATGAATGTTGCTGAGCATTTTCACAAGCGTATCGGGTGCGGCATCGGCCTCTAGCATATGCGCTTGAGGGTCACGCCTGTCGGCCATGTCAAACAGGTAGGTTCGTTCCGATTTGCTCAGTTTGAGTGCGGTGGCTAATCTTTCCAATGCTTCAGCCGATACGTTTACTTCGCGGCCCTGTTCTATCCATGTGTACCATGTTGCACTGATGCCTGCGAGTTGCGCGACTTCCTCGCGGCGCAAGCCTTTTGTGCGCCTGCGTGCGCCAGAAGGAAATCCGAATTCTTCCGGTGTTCCACGTTGGCGCAAGGCATGAAGAAATTCGCCGAGTTCTTTGCGTCTTGTATCCATTTGGATTCACTTTTCTATTTAATTTTAATACTAGCCTGTTAGTTTCAATACTAGTATAACCTATATCATTGTCAGGGTATTAAATCTTGGGTATGCTTGCGTCTTTGTTTTAATCGGCAGCAATTTAAGGAGTTATGATGGCTGGAAAAACGCTTTACGATAAATTATGGGAGTCACATCTTGTGCATGAAGATGCTGACGGTACTTGTTTGATTTATATTGACAGACACTTGGTGCATGAAGTGACAAGTCCGCAAGCGTTTGAAGGTTTGCGTTTGGCTGGCCGTAAACCTTGGCGTGCTGATACGATCGTGGCAAACCCTGACCATAATACGCCGACCAAAGATTGGGCTAAAGGTATTGAAGACCCGATTTCACGTTTGCAGGTAGAAACGCTGGATAGCAATATTAAAGAAACAGGTGCGCTGGTTTACTTCCCGTTCAAGCATGCTAACCAAGGCATTATCCACGTCATTGGGCCTGAAAACGGCACCACATTGCCAGGCATGACCGTAGTATGCGGTGATAGCCATACGTCTACACACGGTGCATTTGGCGCATTGGCGCACGGCATCGGTACCTCTGAAGTAGAGCATGTGTTAGCCACCCAAACTTTGATTGCTAAAAAATCAAAACGTATGCTGGTGAAAGTGGATGGTCAATTGGGCAAGGGCGTGACGGCAAAAGACGTGGCCTTGGCGGTGATTGGTCGTATTGGTACCGCTGGCGGTACAGGTTATGCCATTGAGTTTGGCGGTGAAGTGATCCGCGCCTTGAGCATGGAAGGCCGCATGACTATTTGTAACATGGCGATTGAAGCGGGCGCACGCGCCGGCATTATTGCACCCGATGAAAAAACGGCTGAATACCTGAAAGGTCGCCAATACGCGCCTAAAGCCGACCAATGGGAGCGAGCTGTGGCTTATTGGAACACCTTAAAATCGGATGCTGATGCGGAGTTTGAGGCTGTGGTGGAGTTAAAAGGTGCTGAAATTGCGCCGCAAGTAACTTGGGGAACTTCACCTGAGCAAGTGTTGCCGATTGGTGCAACGGTGCCAGATCCAGCCAAAGAAACTGATGCAACTAAACGCACCAGTATTGAAAATGCGCTGAAATACATGGGGTTAACAGCTAATACACCTATCGAGCAAATCAAGCTGGATAAGATTTTTATTGGCTCTTGCACTAACTCACGTATTGAGGACTTGCGTGCCGCAGCTAATGTAGCTAAAGGCAAAAAAGTAGCGAGCAATATCACGCTTGCCATGGTGGTGCCAGGTTCAGGCCAAGTGAAGCGACAAGCAGAAGCAGAAGGCCTGGATAAAATCTTTATTGAAGCGGGTTTTGAATGGCGTGAGCCAGGATGCTCTATGTGCTTGGCCATGAACGCAGACCGCTTGAGTGCAGGTGAGCGTTGTGCGTCTACCTCAAACCGTAACTTTGAAGGTCGTCAAGGCCCGGGTGGTCGCACCCACTTGGTGAGCCCGGAAATGGCTGCCGCCGCAGCTATCGCGGGTCATTTTGTTGACGTGCGTAGCTTGTAGAGCATAGGAGAGAATACATGAAAGCTTTTACACAGATTAAAGGGTTGGCTTGTCCACTCGACCGCGCAAACGTTGATACCGATGCGATTATTCCAAAACAGTTTTTAAAATCTATCAAACGTTCTGGTTTTGGCCCTTATTTGTTTGATGAATGGCGTTACACCAACTATGGTGAGCCAGGTATGGATTGCAGTACGCGCCCTTTAAACAAAGACTTTGTGCTGAATCAGGCGCGTTATCAGGGTGCGCAAGTCTTATTGGCGCGTGATAATTTCGGCTGTGGTTCTAGCCGTGAACATGCGCCTTGGGCGATTGAAGACTTTGGCTTCCGAGTGATTATTGCGCCTAGCTATGCGGATATTTTCTTTAGCAACTGCTACAAAAACGGCATTTTGCCAATTGTCGCTACGCCAGAAATCGTTGACCAATTGTTTAAAGAGTGCGAGGCGATAGAAGGTTACAGCTTGAGTGTGGATTTGGCTTCACAAACCGTGACTATGCCATCAGGCCAGAGCTTCACGTTTGATATTACACCGCACCGCAAACACTGCTTGTTGAATGGTTTGGATGAGATTGGTTTGACACTGCAGCATGCAGATGAGATCAAGGCATTCGAGGTGAAGCACAAGGCGGCACAGCCTTGGTTGTTTGCATGAAATCTAATACGTAACTGATACTCAGCGTGGCGCGGTGCTCGAAATCCTCATGTACTACTTGTACATTCCGGTTTCTGTGCTCCGTGCGCCTTGATGGTCAGTGACTCGCTACGGTTTCTACCCGCAATTAAATGTTTAGATAAAAAATTTTTTAGGAATGATTAAAATGACAATGAAAATCGCAGTATTACCAGGTGACGGTATCGGCCCGGAAATCATCACACAAGCCTTGCGCGTCTTAGATGTGCTGAAAAATGAAGGTATGGCAATGGAATTTACTGAAGCGCCTTTGGGCGGTCAGGCATACGACCAATATGGTCATCCATACCCGGAATTTACGCAAAAAATTTGTCGTGATGCAGATGCGGTGTTATTAGGTGCGGTGGGTGGTCCTCAGTATGACAACTTAGACCGTCCATTGCGTCCAGAGCGCGGTTTATTGGGTATTCGTAAAGATTTGGGTTTGTTCGCCAACTTGCGTCCTGCCGTGTTATATCCGGAATTGGCAAATGCCTCTACGCTTAAACCAGAAGTGGTGGCCGGTCTGGATATTATGATTGTGCGTGAATTGACAGGTGACGTGTACTTTGGTCAGCCACGCGGTATGCGCACCAATGAAAATGGCGAGCGCGAAGGTTTTAACACCATGGTGTATAGCGAGTCAGAAGTGCGTCGAATTGCTCACGTAGCGTTTGGTATTGCTATGAAACGTGGCAAAAAATTATGCTCTGTGGATAAGGCTAACGTGTTGGAAACCACTGAGTTCTGGAAAGAAATCGTGATTGATGTGGCAAAAGAATATCCAGAAGTGGAATTGACCCACATGTACGTGGATAACGCGGCGATGCAGCTGATTCGCAATCCGAAACAATTTGACGTAATGGTCACAGGTAACATCTTTGGTGACATCTTGTCAGACGAGGCTTCAATGTTGACAGGCTCTATTGGTATGTTGGCTTCAGCGTCATTGAACGAAACCAAAAAAGGCTTGTATGAGCCATCACACGGTTCAGCGCCTGATATTGCGGGTAAGAATTTAGCTAATCCTATCGCGACGATTCTTTCTGCGGCGATGATGTTGCGTTATACATTCGATAATGAAGCGGCAGCACAGCGTATCGAAAACGCAGTGAAAAAAGTTTTGGCGGCGGGTTATCGCACAGGCGACATTTATGAAGAGGGTATGAAGCGTGTGTCATGCTCTGAAATGGGCGATCAAATCGTTGCGGCGATGTAAGTTTTGTTTTCTGGTATGAAAAGCGACACTTTCAATGTGTCGCTTTTCTTTTGTTTATAAAACTTTATAAAGCCATTAGAATAATTGTGAATTATTAAAAAGGATCAAGTTATGGCAAAGTGTTTTGTATTGGTTGCACTGATGGTGGTTGTTGCGGGTTGCAATACCATTCAAGGTGTGGGTAAAGATATTGAAAAGGCTGGTGAGGCCGTTCAGAAATCAACTAAATAAATTAACGGCAATGGGCCGTTACGATAGGTTTTAAGTATGCTAAAAGTAGGATTTGTAGGTTGGCGCGGTATGGTGGGTTCTGTGCTTATGCAGCGCATGTTGGAGGAAAATGATTTTGCGCATATTGAGCCGCAATTTTTCACGACATCGCAAGTAGGCGGCAAAGGGCCTAATGTAGGTAAGGAAACACCAGCGTTGCTGGACGCTAAAGACATCAATGCCTTAAAAGCGATGGATGCGATCGTGTCATGTCAGGGCGGCGATTATACGACCGAGATTTTCCCGCAGTTACGTGCAGCAGGCTGGACTGGTCACTGGATTGACGCAGCTTCTACGCTGCGTATGGAAAAAGATGCAGTGATTATTCTTGACCCCGTGAACATGCATGTGATCAAAGATGCCATGCATAATGGCGGCAAAAACTGGGTAGGCGGCAACTGTACGGTTTCACTCATGCTGATGGCATTGAATGGACTGTTTAAAGCGGATCTGGTTGAGTGGGCGACTTCCATGACCTATCAGGCCGCATCTGGTGCGGGTGCGCAGAATATGCGTGAATTGCTCAAGCAAATGGGTGAAGCACACAGGGTGGCAAGTGATTTTCTGAAAGACCCGGCTTCGGCGATTCTGGATATTGACCGCGAAGTAGCGGGTACTCTGCGTGATGATAGTTTTCCTACTGCACATTTTGGCGTACCGTTGGCCGGAAGTCTGATTCCCTGGATAGACAAGGATCTGGGTAACGGCCAAAGTAAAGAAGAATGGAAGGGTGGCGTAGAAACCAATAAAATTCTGGGTCGTGAAGCTAATCCGATCCTGATTGATGGTTTGTGTGTACGCATCGGCGCGATGCGCTGCCATAGTCAGGCTTTGACAATCAAGCTCAAAAAAGATGTGCCGCTCGATGAGATTAACCAGATGTTGGCAGAGGCTAATCAATGGGCAAAAGTGGTTCCAAATGAGCGTGAAGCCAGTATGAAACAGCTTACGCCAGCTGCCGTGACCGGCACATTAATCACCCCAGTGGGTAGAATTCGCAAGTTGAATATGGGCAATGACTACTTGTCAGCATTTACGGTAGGTGATCAGTTGTTGTGGGGCGCTGCTGAGCCGTTGCGTCGTATGTTACGGATTTTAATAGAAAAATAGTAGCACAGATGTCTTTAGTTAGTCTTAATTGTTGCATAAAACACAACAATTAAGGCCAACAATTACATAGCAGTTGAACGTAATGTGCATTATGAGCTTGCATACCTAACTATTTGATGTTATTTTCATATTGCAAATTTTAGTTTGATTAAAAGGTAGCAATGTGCATAAATCAAAAATAAAGCAAATTTCATTGGCAGTTTGCCTGGCATTTTTGCCTCTATCCGGCTTTGCTGCAGGCCTGGGCAAACTAAACGTCAATTCAGGTTTGGGGGAACCGCTTAAGGCTGAAGTAGAGCTTCTTTCTGTAACACCGGAAGAGCTTTCAACCTTAACTGCTGCTATTGCTTCAGAAGAAGCTTATGCTGTGCAAGGGATCACCCGTTTGGGTGTTCACAGTAACATTAAAGTGGATTTGGCCAAAAATGCGGATGGCTCACCTGTGCTCAGGTTGCGCTCCAGTCTGCCAATCAGCGACCCTTATCTGGATATGCTGATTCAGGTTGATTGGGCATCTGGCCGCTTATTGCGTGAATATACGGTTTTGCTGGATCCGCCAGGCTACAAAGAAAGCATTAATCAAACTTCATCGAGCGTTGTTATTCCGCCATCAGCACAAGCCAGATCGGACAGTGCAGCTTCTGCTGGTGCTGCATCTGGCACAACGACACAAGCAGCAAAAAAATCAAGAAAGTCAAAAACTCCTGTCAGTGGTGCACAGGATGCGGAGCAGAGCTCCAGTGAATCCGGTCAGTTAATGACGGTAAAGGGCGACACCCTGAATTCGATTGCAAAAGAATTGCAAGTCGAAGGGGTGAGTCTGGATCAAATGTTGGTTGGCCTGTACGAGAACAATAAAGAAGCGTTTTCAAGCGGAAATATGAACCGGCTGAAAGTCGGTCAGATTGTTAAAGCGCCTTCCAAGGATACCTTGGCTGCTATCGACCCGCAGCAAGCAAGACAGACTATCAAACTCCATTCCAATAACTGGAATGAATATCGCAGCTCATTGGCTGGTACTGTGGCTGAAGCGCCTGCTGCAGTTGAAACAGAGCAAAAACAATCCGCTTCAGGGAAAATTGCAACCGCCGAAGATAAAGCGGCGCCAGTTAAACCTGGTGCACAGGATGTGGTGAAACTGTCTGCTGGAGCAAAAGATGCAGCTACAGACAGTGCTGCAGCCAAAGATTTTGATGCCAAGATTCTAGCTTTGCAGGAAGAGGCTACCGCACGTGAGAAGTCTCTGAAGGAATCACTCAATAGAACTGCGGCGCTTGAAAAGCAAATCGAAGATATGCAAAAGCTGCTGGCGCTAAAAAACCAGACAATGACAGAATTGCAAGCTAATGCAACCAGTGCTGCAAAACCTGCGGAACAGCCAGCGGCTGCACCGGTTGCAGAGGTTAAGCAGCCACCTAAGGTCAGCAAGCCTCCGGTAGCAGTTGCGCCTGAACCTGAGCCTACATTTATCGAAAGCCTGTTTGGCGATTCAAACCTTCCTCTCATTGGTGGTGCTGCAGGCATTACATTGTTAGGTGCCGGCTGGATGTACCTGCGCAATAAGCGCAGGAAAGATCTGGATAGTTTTGAACGCGGCATCCTGACGTCAGGTGGCCTGCGTGCAAACACGGTGTTTGGTAATACTACAGGCAATTCCAGCACTTCTGACACGTCGTTCCTGACCGATTTTGCCCAGAGTGCTGATGGCAGTATGATCGATACGAATGATGTTGATCCAATCGCTGAAGCTGAAGTGTATATGGCTTATGGTCGAGATGCGCAGGCTGAAGAGATACTGAAAGATGCCATTACTAAAGAGCCTAAACGCTACGAATTGCACTTGAAACTGCTCGAAATGTACGCTGGCCGGAAGGATATGTCAGCTTTTGAGACAATTGCCGGTGAATTGTATACAACACTTGGTACAGATGATCCAGTCTGGGCAAAAGTGGTAGAGCTGGGTGCAACTGTTGAGCCTGATAACCCATTATATGACACCAGTAAATTAGGCACAGCTAAATTGGCTGCTGCAGCCTCGGCTCCTGAAGGTGAACTGGATGCTTCCGACTTTGATGATGTGGCGGTGGCAGCAGAAGAGGGGCTGGATTTCTCACTGGATGATATGTCTGCGGTCTCTAGTGACTCCAGTGCTGATGATGCAAGTTCGGCTGTGATGCAAAGTTTCGCTTCTGCTGATAATGTCGAGCAGGACATTTCATTTGATCTGGGCACGGTAGATGAAGCACCTGAAGCAAATGTTGCCTTAGGTGACGATTCAACAACATCAGGCGGTGACCAGGCTCCTGTTCTTGGTCAGGCAGAAACGATAGATTTTGGTGCTGCTTTATCAAGTAATGAGGAAGCAAACTCGTCTAGTCTGGATGTTGCAGCGGATAACTCGCTGGAGTTTGATATGTCCGACTTCACATCAGAACCTGAAGTGAAGCAGGAACAGGCTGAAACGCTGCCAGTCATCGACTTTGCAAACGCAGGCGAAGACCAGGCAAGTGCTTTGGACTTTTCTGTGGCTGATAATGTCGCCGCTGAAAATACAGAAGCTGCAGATTTTAATCTCGAGTTTAACCTGCCTGCTACTAATGACTCTGCAGAAGTCGAAAAGCAGGCAGAGATGACGGCTAATGCCAATATGCTTGAAGGGATCAGTTTTGATCTGGATGCGCCTGCTGTAAGCGTTGCCGAGCAAACGGAAGAGATTTCTTTTGAACTGCCTGTTGCCAATGCAGAAGAAGTTAAGTCTGACAGTGCGGATGCAAATGAGTTTGACTTTTCTGCCATTAATCTGGATCTGGGGGATGCAGCACAAGCAGTTGAAGAAGAGTCGTCAGGTGATGTGACAGTTGAGTTGTCTGCCCCTGCAGGATCCGAGAATCAGGACGTTGATATTAAGCTTGATCTGGTAGCCGCTTATATTGATATGGATGACAAGGAAGGCGCTCGTGAATTGCTTGATGAGGTGATAAAAGAAGGTGGGCCTCAGCAGCGAGCAAAGGCTGAGCAGTTGTTAGCAAGTCTGACGTAACATTGGAATATCAATTTAGCCGAGCTTATAGCTCGGCTTTTTTGTTTCATGGGTTAAAATCCGGGTTTGAATTTTAAGCTGCTGCAAGGCATTCAACAAAATCATTCGCTAATGCACCCACTCGTAAAAATATTATATTTCGTACTTATTCTGCTGCTCATCAGTTATTTGAACAATCAATGGCTGTGTGTGCTCTTTGTGTTGATCAGTGTTGTTGCCGTTATATTGCGGACGCAGGATTTTGTGCGTCTTATCAGGCGCATGCGGTGGTTGTTCCTGTCAGTGCTGATTATCTATGCATTCGCTACGCCAGGTCAGTATGTTTCATGGTTTCCTGTGAGTTTTGCACCGACTATAGAGGGTGTACAGTCTGGCCTGTTGCAGATGGAAAAATTGTTAAGTGCTTTAGCCGCGTTGACTCTGCTGTACGCAAACAGTCATAAAGATCATTTGATTTTGGGTCTATATATGTTGATGAGGCCATTCAAATATATTGGATTGAATGCAGAAAGATTTGCTGTTCGCCTGTTTTTAACGCTTGAGTATGTTGAAGAATTCGCATCGCAGGAAAATCAGAAAGCAGGGTTCGATCAGTTCGATCGCATCCATCAGGCTACAGAAAACCCTTCACTTGGCAAGCATGTCACACTTGCTGCTATCCCATTGAGTAATAATGATAAATTGTTAATTGTTGTTTTTGTGTCTTTGGTTTTGACTTTGTTGATTTTGAGTGCGGTTGGCGTGGGGCAGAAAATATGAGATACGCTCTGGGTATTAGCTATGACGGCTACCATTTCTGTGGGTGGCAGAGTCAGCCGAATATGTGCGGTGTTCAGGATGCGCTGGAGTCTGCCATTGCCAGTGTAGCGCAGCATGAAGTCAGGGTGCATGCCGCAGGACGCACGGATACAGGTGTTCACGCGCTGGGGCAAGTCATTCATTTTGACACAAGCGCTGCCAGACCTTTATCTGCCTGGGTTCGCGGTGTGAATGCGCATTTGCCAGATACTGTCCGCGTGGAGTGGGTCCGCGAGGTTGATGAGGGTTTTCATGCCAGATTTTCGGCTTTTAGCCGTAGCTACCAGTATTTGCTTTATTGTGCCCCGGTAGCGCCAGCCTTGATGGCGACAAAGGCTGGCTGGTTTCATTTGCCGCTGGATTTTTCTGCGATGCACGAAGCCGCCGGTTATCTGAAAGGGGAGCATGACTTCAGTGCCTTCAGGGCATCGGAGTGTCAGGCAAAATCGCCTGTCAGGACGCTTACGCAGGCAGAAGTAAGAGAGGCCGGAAAGTATTTTATTTTTGAATTCTCTGCAAATGCGTTTTTGCAGCATCAGGTACGAAATATGATTGGCGCATTGATTTATGTAGGCAAGGGAGCGCATCCGCCCACTTACATCAAAGAGCTTCTGCAAAAACGGGACCGAACGTTGTCACCGCCTACATTTTCTCCATCCGGACTATATCTTACAAGTGTTGGCTACGATGAGAAATGGAACTTGCCAGTCACGCCTAATTTAGGCTTGCAAGTGCTTATTTAGCGCTACAATACTGCTTCTGAAATTTAATCCCCATTTTTAGAGGCGAAGCCTTGAGAGTTAGAGTTAAAATTTGTGGCATTACCCGTGTGGAAGATGCTTTGACTGCGATTGAGCATGGCGCTGACGCTATCGGTCTGGTGTTCTATGCGCCTAGCCCGCGTAATGTAAGTATTGCACAAGCAGCTGAAATCGCTAGGAAAATACCGGCCTTTGTGAGTGTGGTGGGCTTGTTTGTGAACGCTGAACCGGGTTTCATACAAGAGGTGACTTCACAGGTGCAATTGGATCTGTTGCAGTTTCATGGTGATGAAACGCCTGAGGAATGCTTGCGTTATGGATTACCTTTTATCAAAGCAATTCGCGTTAAGTCAGACACAAATTTGGTACAATGTGCGAAAGATTTTTCAGTGGCAAGAGCTTTGCTGCTGGATACTTACACCGAGGGTGTTGCAGGAGGCACAGGACATGTGTTTGACTGGGGGCTGATCCCAGTCGGGCTGGAAAAGCCGGTGGTGTTGGCTGGCGGCCTGAATGCGCAGAATGTAGCACAGGCAGTTGCACAGGTGCGGCCTTATGCGGTGGATGTAAGTGGTGGTGTAGAGGCTTCAAAAGGAATTAAGGATGCAGCAAAAATTGCTGCATTTATGCAGCAGGTCAATACGCGGTAACGATTAGCAGTAAGTATTAAGTGGAGAATAAATAATGCAGCTTTATGACATGCCGGATGCACGTGGGCATTTTGGACAGTTTGGTGGTACCTTCGTAGCCGAAACGCTGGTTGAGGCGCTGGAAGAATTGCGCGTAATGTACGAAAAGTATCGTCATGATCCTGAGTTTTTAGCTGAATTTGCTTATGACCTGAAGCACTTCGTCGGTCGCCCCAGCCCGATTTACCATGCTAAACGGTTATCAGAAAAGACAGGTGGCGCGCAGATTTACTTGAAACGTGAGGATCTGAATCACACCGGTGCGCACAAAATCAACAATACAATCGGTCAGGCATTGCTGGCCAAGCGTATGGGTAAGCCGCGTGTGATCGCTGAAACCGGTGCGGGCCAGCACGGCGTGGCAACGGCAACAATTGCAGCCCGCCTTGGGTTGGAGTGTGTTGTATACATGGGTAGCGAGGATGTTAAACGTCAGGCGCCAAACGTGTTCAGAATGAAGTTGCTGGGTGCAACTGTGGTTCCGGTGGAAAGTGGCTCCAAAACGCTTAAGGATGCCTTGAATGAGGCGATGCGCGACTGGGTGACCAATGTACACAATACTTTCTATATTATCGGTACAGTTGCTGGTCCGCACCCGTATCCGATGATGGTGCGCGACTTCCAGTCTGTGATTGGTGTTGAAGCTAAAGAGCAGATGATGGAAATGGCCGGACGTCAGCCTGATGCGATTGTTGCATGTGTTGGCGGAGGCTCCAATGCGATGGGCATCTTCTATCCTTACATCGATGTGCCTAATGTGCGCTTGATAGGCGTGGAAGCTGCTGGTCACGGCATTGAAACCGGCATGCATGCGGCGCCGCTTACAGCGAATAGTCCGGTAGGTGTGTTGCATGGAAATCGTACTTATCTGATGCAGGATGCAGACGGTCAGATTATCGAGACGCATTCGGTTTCGGCCGGTCTGGATTATCCAGGCGTTGGCCCGGAACATGCTTGGCTGAAAGACATCAAACGTGCCGAGTATGTGGCGATTACCGATGATGAGGCGATGGCGGCATTCCATAATCTATGCCGTACAGAAGGCATCATTCCGGCACTGGAGTCCAGCCATGCCTTGGCATATGCTGAAAAGATGGCTAAAACCATGAGTAAGGACGAGATTATTCTGGTGAACTTGTCTGGGCGCGGTGATAAAGATATCAATACCGTTGCAAAACTCGCGAACATTACTTTATAAATACCACTATATAAAAATAACTATGTCACGTATCCAATCTACTTTTGCCACGCTAAAACAACAAGGCAAAACCGCCTTGATTCCTTACATCACTGCAGGCGATCCACATCCAAAACACACGGTCAACCTGATGCACACACTGGTTAAGCATGGTGCAGATATGATTGAACTGGGGGTGCCTTTCTCAGACCCGATGGCGGATGGTCCGGTGATTCAGCGCGCAAGTGAACGTGCGCTGGTACACAAGGTGGGTTTGACGGCCGTACTGGAAATGGTGAAAGAGTTTCGCCAGACTGATCAGGCAACACCCATCATATTGATGGGGTATGCAAACCCGATTGAGGCAATTGGCGCCACGGTATTTGCCGACCGTGCTAAAGCAGCAGATGTGGATGGCGTGATTACCGTAGATTATCCGCCTGAAGAGTGCGGTGACTTCGTTAAAGAACTACGTGCGCGCGATATTGATCCAGTATTCCTGCTGTCACCGACCACTGAGCCAAAGCGTGTCGATCTGATTGTAAGTCAGGCAAGTGGCTTTGTTTATTACGTGTCGCTTAAAGGTGTAACTGGCGCTGCTAACTTGAACATTGTTGAAGTGGCTGAACGTGTTAAATCGATACGTCAGCAAACCGATCTGCCAGTTGGTGTGGGTTTCGGTATTCGTGATGCAGCGACCGCAAAGGCTACGGCTGAGATTGCTGATGCAGTTGTGGTGGGTAGTCGTATGGTGATGGCAATTGAGGCGTCAGATGATAGCAACTTGCTGAGTAATGTTGCTGGCCTGATGGATGAACTGAAAGCGGCAGTGAACTCTGCCACGAAGCGTTAAAACGATTGTTGAAAAGGATTTGCCATGGGTTGGTTAAATAAATTACCGCAAAAAATTAAACGTGTTGTAGGGGCAGATAAAAAGACAGTGCCGGAAGGTTTGTGGAGTAAATGCCCGTCATGTCAGTCTGTGCTGTATCGCAAAGACCTTGAAGATAATGCCGAGGTGTGTCCTAAATGTGGTTATCACAATCGCATTGGTGCACGTGCGCGTTTAGCCCAGTTGCTGGATGCCGAAGGCCAGTTCGAGATTGGTGCTGATGTGCAACCGATCGACCCTTTGAAATTCAAGGACAGTAAAAGTTACGCAGAGCGTATCAGAGAGTCGCAGAAGGCAGTGAATGAAAAGGATGCGCTGATTGTGATG
>Ga0209253_10003947_pt1 | contig 12963 bp, 13 predicted proteins | sample FrelakmetBRP12BR_FD_187145 | JGI IMG/M metagenome (GOLD analysis project Ga0209253, IMG submission 187145) | Freshwater lake sediment microbial communities from the University of Notre Dame, USA, for methane emissions studies - BRP12 BR (SPAdes)... | ecosystem: Environmental > Aquatic >...
CTCCGCCAAAAGTACGCGTGCCCAAATTCTGTGAATTCTCAATCTGGGTAGACTCAAGTACATCCAATGCTGGTCCTAAAATCAGGTTAATGCCCAATGCAGTCAGCTCTTGCCCTGATACAACTCCTGTCTGGTACGCTAATTCTGGATTCCAACTTCCGCCAAGAGCCATTTCATTTGCACCAGTTGTGAGCCCGTACAATATTTGATCATTGGGATATCCATCTCCTTCTTGAGAAATGGCAATTGAAACGGGGACATATTTCGGTTTATTGACAGAGCCTGATATTGGATCCATAATAGAAACTTGAGAGGATTTCCATTCAATTAATTGAAGGTCATCAATCAAGCGATGGACACCCTCAATCGTCTCAACTGGTTCCAGATCATTGCCGATGATGTTATTGTTTTTAGCTAATAAAACAACTCCCCCTATATGGTGTTGGGATATCAGCTTATTAATCGGTGTATTCGAGTTAACATCTGTCCCTTCAAATGTGACTAAAAAAAGTTGACCAATACGTTCTTCAGGTGATAACTGCTCTAGTAGAGCAATAGCTTTTTCTTTGGGGGTTATTGAATGAGATTTCGGGCGGAATCCGAAGCTTGTTTGGGTTAATAAAAACACAATCAAAACGAATCGAATGAATCGTTCAGGTTTAATTTTCTGCTGCAGTCGTTCTGGAAACACCATGATATTTTAGCGCATCTTACTAATTGGGATCTTCTTTACATGAAACCTTAAGGATCTTTTCTGTTGAAATGATTTCATGGAGAAGCTGCCTGCGCGGTGCTCCACTCAATAACTCAAGACGCCGGATACTTAATGGATCGATCTCCTTACGTAGGAGTTGGAGTTCTTCTTCGCTAGGCAAGGATGTCTCGCAAATCTCAGTGGAAATTTCTAATTTAAATCCCGTACGTGATTGGATCTGTTCGATTGTGTTTCCAGGATGATACGAGACCAATCGCATTTGTGCATTACCATCTGTGTTGAAACCTTCGAAATCGAATTGTCCCAGGTCGCTGATTAGATAGCGTGGTCCTGCCCCATGCTGTCGATCAGCCCTATGCCCTAAACCAGATAAGAAATCTAGTTGCTTGACAAAGGTGAGGCGAGTATGTCGAGGGACGTATAGATAAATGTCATTAATAAAAGTAGTTACATCTGGGATCCCACCTGTACCTGGCAAGCGCAATTTTGGGTATCTGTAGTTTTGTCCGAAGGCAATATTATTGAAATTACCCGATTGGTCCACTTGAGCAGGTCTGAAAAACTCGAGCGGTCGAAATCGAGGCAGCATCTCTGTTGCGGCACGCACAAAACCCACATTAGCGATTGACCTGTCGAGCCACAGACTCTCAATATTCGTGAGACTTAAAGAGGCAGGTTGCCGGCAGATTCCTTGTCCAATTGCTGAACTAAAGTATAAATTGGGAGCATGTGTATAGCGCGCCAGTAAATATGCAGCACCTATGAGTGGAGTCGCCAGACCTTGGGCGACAACGATACCATCAGGGATCTGGTGAGCAATACATACTACCATCATCTCGTCGGGGGTTATAGTCATGTATTCAACCATTGAATCCCTGTTTTTGATACAAGTTTCTGATGGATTTCGGGTTGGATATTCCCTCCAGATATGATCAGAATCACATTTGATGATGTTTTCCTTCTCTGCAAAGCAACCGCTAGGCAAGTCGCTGCTGAACCTTCGATCTGTTCTTGGTACTCATCCCAGGCGAATTTGATCGCCTGGATGATCTGAGATTCACTCATCAGGACTATGTCATTCACAAATTTTTTAATCAATGGGATTGTCAAGGAACCAGTTTCTACAGGACCTGATAATCCATCCGCCAAGCTGGGAAGCTCAGTTACACCTGATTGTGTGTTCGCATGAAAGAGGTGGTGCATAAATGGCGATGCTTCTGATTGAACACCAATCAAGCTTAATTTCGATATGTCAATCCCATTTCTTGAAGCTTCATCACTTATCGCAGCTCCAATACCCGAGATCAGCCCTCCTCCTCCCACGGGCACAATCCATTCAGCCTCATTCCAGGCTGAGAATTGCTGCATAATTTCAAATGCTACGGTAGCCTGACCGCTAATTACCTGACCATCATTGTAAGGAGAAATCCAGGTTGAATTGTGCGAGGAAGCATACTCCAAAGCCATCGATTCGGCTAAGCCATAACCACCTCGAACTAATACCACCTCTGCACCCAATGACTTCATTTTTTCGATTTTGGATGCTACTGCTGACTCTGAAACAAAAACAGTCACTTGAGCGTTCACTTGCCTGGCGGCGAATGCAACACCTTGCCCATGATTCCCCGCAGAGGCTGCTACCAGTCCTCTTTGGATCTCCCACTCTTCAAGTGAGAGAACTTTATTCAAAGCTCCCCGAATCTTGAAGGATCCAGTTATTTGACGATTTTCCAATTTGAGCCAGAACTTATGTGATTCATCTTTTATTAGAGGTGTCTTCTTTACAAGAGGAGATAATCTTTCCCTGGAGGTTTCGAGCCAGGTTGCCGGAATCATCATTTGCACATCCTCAAGTTTCAATTCTGAATTTCTCATTTAGAACTTTTCGCGCCAAAACAGGATTATCTGTAAAGACACCATCCACATGGAGATCGAATAAGCGGTTAATATCTTGCTCGCGATTTACGGTATAAACAAATAATTTCTGGTGGTGTGCATGGGTGTCCTCGACTAAAGCCGTATTTACTTCATGCATTGCTGGATGAAGATTCGAATCGGGAACTACTCTTTTTAATAATAACTTGGAGATTGATCCTAAACGCCCTGGTCTGGTGAGCAATCCAACTGTGGATTCAGGCAATAGTCGCTGGATTTTAACTAGTGCGAAAATCGAGAAGGAAGAATAAAATACACGGTCGTTCAGGCTTTGTTCTGTTACCAACTCTGCGACTTTATTGCACAAATTGTCAAATGGTGTATTGTAATTGGTGAGCTCAACATTGATAAATGTAGAATTTCCAACAACTTCAAAAACTTTCCTCAAAGTAGGGACATGTTCATCCTTATACAAGATATCGAAATGACTGCCAGCGTCCATTTGGTCAAACTCCAGGCTTGAAAAATCTATGACCTTACCATGAAAAGGAGTGGTTCGATCTACTGTCTGGTCGTGGATTACAACGACTTCACCATCTGCGCTAAGCTTGGCATCCAGTTCAATTGCATCTGCCCTTTGTTGGATTGCAAGTTGAAAAGCGGCGATCGTATTCTCGGGCGCCCAAGCGCTTGCTCCCCGATGGGCAATAATCGCTGGTTTGGGTAAATCAAGAGTGGACATGGTTTGGTTGAAGAATTATATTGGATGAGATTGAGGTTAATAATCTGGTTATGGAATTTCATTATACTCGAATCATCTCGTGAAATATTTCTACCAATCTCGTCTGGCTATTACGGGAAGTATAATTGTCCCATGCGAATAACCGTTATTATCCCCGTATTCAATGAAAAGCATACGATTCTTGAAATCCTATCTCGGGTTCAAAAAACTGGTATCCCGGATGAAATCTTAGTCATCGATGATGGTTCGAAAGATGGCAGCCGAGAAATTCTAAATGAATTGGATTGTTCAAACAATATTAAAGTTATTTTTCATGAACACAATCAAGGGAAAGGGGCGGCTATTGTAAAGGGATTCCAGAATGCATCAGGAGATGTTGTGATTATTCAAGATGCTGACCTAGAATATGACCCGCGTGAGTATCCAATTCTTATGAAGCCTATTGAAGAGGGCGTTGCTGATGTCGTTTATGGTTCAAGGTTTCTCGGCGCACCACGTCGGGCAGTAATGTTCTGGCATATGGTTGCGAACAAGATTTTAACTCTTCTGACTAATATACTCTATAATACAATTTTGACTGATATGGAGACGGGGTACAAAGTTTTTCGGATCGAAGTAGTTAAGGATATGAAGATTAAAGCAAGGCGGTTTGATTTTGAACCCGAATTTACTGCAAAAATCTTAAAACGGAAATTCCGAATCTACGAAGTTCCTATTTCATTTAACCCCAGAGATTATAGCGAGGGGAAAAAGATTAAATTATCCGATGCTTTTGTGGCGATCTGGACTCTGGTAAAATTCCGTTTTGTAAATTAGTAAAAATTATTCCACAACACCTGAAGGTTTGAGATCTCTGACGTTGAGTTGGAGAGATTCCTTCCCATTATAGACATTCTTCTCAAATGCATACAATATATCGATGCGCGGGGGGAGATTTGAGGACCAATACCCTTGCCGGAAAGCTATAGCTTCGTAGGTTATCCGACCGTCTGTTACCGTCATTTTTAGGTGAGCTCCTTCATTGCCAAGAGCTCTGCTGCGAAGCACCTTAAGGTTTCGGCTGACAAAAGACGCAGGCGGGTTCTGTGGTCCAGTGGGCTGAAGGTATTCAATTTCCTTCAAAATATCTGGTTTTAAATCTGAGAGAGAAATCTCCATATCTGCTCGATAGGTTGGGCGAATGTCCCGATCGATGAGTTCATCCTGGGCAATTGATTGCATTCTTTCAATAAGCTCTGTCAATTGCGCATTCTTTACTGTGAAGCCAGCAGCTGTAGCATGTCCGCCATGTCTGATGAGTAGATCAGCACATTGATCGAGTGCCTCTGTGATATTGAACTCAGTAATGCTTCGGCATGATCCTCGAGTGTACTCTTCCCCCCGTTGAGCCACAATAGCAGGGCGATAATACTTTTCAGTAAGTCTTGATGCAGCCAGACCGATGACTCCTGGATTATAGCTTTCGTGGGCTGCAAAAAGAAGTAGCTGATCAGGATTATTTGCGAAAGCTAATTGTTCCGCATGTAATAGGACTTCTTTTGTAACTTGTTGACGTTCCCGATTCTGATTATCCAAAAGTTGTGCAAGAAAGCTCGTCTTGGTCACATCTTCTGTCAGGAATAATTCTAGAGCTGCAAGGGCGGAATCGAGGCGTCCGGCTGCATTTAAACGGGGCGCTAAAACAAAACTAACACTCTCAGATGAAATTGTTTCTGGTTGAAGCTGAGAGACTCCAATCAGCGACATAATCCCCTGGCGGGTAGGCCAGCGTAGATATTGTAAGCCTTTCCGTACCAGCAAGCGGTTTTCACCTACCAATGGCGCCATATCCGCGATTGTACCAAGGGCTACGAGGTCTAGAAACTGGTCTAAATCTGAAGTTTCTTTGTTTTTTACAGACAACCCATAAATCCGCTTAAGAACAGCTTGGACAAGTTTAAATGCCAATCCTACACCAACCAGGTTCTTATCGGGATAATCGTCTGCGGGCTGCTTCGGATCAATTACCGCTAATGCGATTGGTATTTCTGCAGTAGGCAAGTGATGATCACTAATAATAAGATCCAAGCCTATTTTCCTGGCGTGTTCAGCTTCATCGAGTGAACGAATTCCGCAATCCACCGTTATGACCAGCTTCACATTATCGGCTTTCAAAGAATCAAGCGCCTCGTTATTCAACCCATATCCTTCATCGAACCGGTTTGGAATATACCCTTGAACTCTAGCGCCCAGTTGCCTCAACACTAAAGTTAATAATGCAGTAGCGGTTACTCCATCTACATCGTAATCACCATAGATGGCTATAGTCTCTCCTTTGTCTATTGCTGATGAGATCCTATCAGTCGCATCAGGGATGCCTTTCATCATTTCGGGAGAATATCCCGAAAGAAACACTGCTCCTAAGTACATCCTTGCTTTTTCGGCTGTATTGATATCTCTATTGTAAAGAAGCTGACGAAGAATTGGCGGATACTCCTGCAATTGTTGGGTGATGTCAATATGTATGGGTGGGTAGATAACCCATTTTTTGGGGATGGGATTGGACATTGGCAGTAGTATAGCACAGGGTTATCACGTATAAACACCTGCTGCTCACTGCGTATTTTGTTGACGCGGACAACAAACACTGCTATGATGTATGTCCGATATGAACCAAGATAGTAGATTCTCAAATTCGAAACATTTAAAACGCGATTGGAGCCTTTTTACAGGATGGTTGATTCCAGGAATTGGAGTAAAACGATGGATTGGTTTGATTTTCCTGGGAACAACCTTATTAGGCGTCGGGACAGGGATCTACCTTCTCGATGTTTATCGTACAGCCCCTGATACTTGGTGGTTGCCTGCTATTTCTGTGGCTTCGTTGAGATTCCTGCCTCGCTTATTGCGAGTAATTATTTTTGGTGGCTTCGGTCTTGCCATTATCGCAATTGGAATCCGAGAACTTAATCGAACCCTGGTGAAACCTTTTCTTAATCCAGGGGAAAAAATGATAGACGCACTGCGAACACATCGCCAGCGCGGTCGTGGTCCAAAAATTGTTGCCCTCGGTGGGGGGCATGGTCTGGCTTCGCTTCTGCGTGGATTAAAAATATACAGCCACAATATAACCGCAGTCGTGACGGTGGCAGACGATGGAGGCTCATCAGGTCGCTTGCGACAGGAGCTCGGAATTCCCCCACCTGGAGATATTCGCAATTGCCTGGCAGCCCTTTCCAATGATGAAGCCTTGCTCACGCAGCTCTTCCAGTACCGTTTTCCAGGTGTTGGTTCGGGTCTGGATGGGCATTCATTTGGCAATTTGTTCATTTCTGCTATGGCCGAAGTAACTGGCAGCTTTGAAAAGGCTGTTGCTGAATCCGGGAGGGTTTTAGCTGTAAAAGGAGATGTTTTACCTGCGACGCTTCATGATGTTCGCCTGGTTGCAGATGTAATGGTCCCATATGGTGTAGGCGAATTCCGGATCAAAGGAGAAAGCCAAATTCCGAAAACAAATGGAAAAGTAAAACATGTTTGGTTGGAACCCAATAATCCGCCGGCATTTCCGCAGGCAATTCAAGCCATACTGGCAGCTGATTTAATTGTTATTGGACCCGGTAGTTTGTACACCAGCATTATTCCAAGCTTATTAGTACCCGACATTGCGCAAGCGATCAAAGCCAGTAAAGCATTAAAAGTATTCGTCTGCAATGTTGCCACTGAAACCGGAGAGACAAATGGTTTCAGTTGCAATGATCATATTCGGGCAATTGAAGAGCATGTAGAACACAAGTTGTTCGAATTAACAGTTACAAACAATCATTACGGTCGAAAATTACCCGAACCGACCGAATGGGTTTTCCTGGATCCTGACTTGGAAAATGAACGATCGATCTATGCAACCGATCTTGTTGATGATTTATATCCATGGAGGCATGATTCACAAAAATTAGCCCAGGCTATCATGGATTTGTTTCAAGATAGAACTGGACCTTTGGTAGAATAGTGGGTTGGTGAACGCAATCAAAATAAATAATAAGCATCAAAAGTCATTTTGAATAGGAGGATGTAAAATGTCAGTAAAAGTAGGTATCAATGGATTTGGTCGTATTGGAAGGCAGGTGCTCAAAGCAGTTCTAGATTATTATCCAGATGAGTTGGAAGTCGTTGCCTTCAATGATATTGGCGACTTAAAGACAATGGCTCATCTTTTGAAATATGACTCAAATTATGGTAAGTTCGATGGCGTTGTCGAAGTTGAAGAAGATGGTCTGCTGGTAAATGGCAAGGTGGTAAAAGCATTTAAGGAGACTGACCCTGCAAATATCCCATGGGGAGATTTGGGGATTGAGATCGTCGTTGAAAGCACAGGCATCTTCACTATCAAGAGTGATGGTGTCAATAAGAAAGGTAAAGTAGTAAAAGGAGCTGAGAACCACATCACCAAGGGTGGGGCGAAGAAAGTCATCATTTCTGCCCCATCTGAAGGGGAGGACCTGACGGTTGTTTTAGGGGTTAATGATGATAAATATGATCCTACCCGGCATCATGTAGTATCGAATGCCTCGTGTACGACCAATGGACTTGCCCCGGCGGTCAAAGTCGTTCATGATCGTTACAAAATCGCACGCGGTTTTATGACAACCATACATGCATATACAAATGATCAGAAAATTCTCGATCTACCGCATAGCGATCTACGTCGGGCTCGTGCAGCTGCAATGAGTATTATTCCTACAACTACTGGAGCCGCAAAGGCAATTAAATTAGTAATTCCAGATCTGGCAGGAAAACTGGATGGATATGCACTGCGTGTACCGACCTCGACTGTTTCCGTTATTGATCTAACTGCCGAGTTGGAAAGACCTGTCAGTACAGAACAGCTTCGCCAGGATTATCGAGATGCTGCTGCAGGACCTTTAAAAGGTATCCTTGGTGCTGAGGATGAACCTCTGGTGAGTATCGATTATAAAGGCGACCCACGCAGCTCAATTGTAGATCTTCCATTTACCTCAGTACTTGGTAAGGAAGTCGGAAATTTCGTAAAGATCGTTGCCTGGTATGACAACGAATGGGGTTACTCAGTCCGGACGGCTGATCTGGCTGCCTTGATGGCAAAAAACCTTTAGTCTTTCGAATATTCAATTGATAGAGTACGCATTTTTTTTGCGCGTACTCTATTGTCCTGTCTATTGAGGTGAAAATGAACAAGAAACTTGTAACTGATATCGATGTAAATGGAAAACGAGTGCTTGTGCGGGTCGATTTTAATGTTCCGATTAAAGAAGGGAAAGTAGAAGATGATACCCGTATACGAGCGGCTTTACCCACGATCAATTACTTGCTTCAGCAAGGAGCGGCAATAATACTTTGTTCTCATCTTGGACGACCCAAAGAAGGTCCTGATCCGAAATATTCTATGCGCCCGACAGCGGAACATCTGGCAGTCTTGTTGAATAAGCCGGTGAAATTTTCTGAAGAATGCATTGGTCTTATTGCAGAGAATGCAGCCAAAGCTCTTAATCCTGGCGAAATACTCGTCCTTGAAAATACCCGCTTTTATAAAGGCGAAACAAAAAACGATCCAGAAATGGCAAAACAGCTGGCTTCACTGGCAGATATATATGTCAATGATGCATTTGGCTCAGCACATCGCGCCCATGCGTCTACCGAAGGAGTAGCGAATTACTTACCAGCAGTCTCTGGATTTTTAATGGCAAAGGAAATTGAATACCTTGGTCAGGCAATATCTGATCCGAAGCGTCCTTTTATAGCAATATTAGGTGGTGCAAAGATTGTTGACAAGATTGGTGTAATCCGAAACCTGCTCAACAAGGCTGACCAGGTGCTCATTGGCGGAGGAATGGCGAATACATTTTTCAAAGCTCAAGGCTATCCGACAGGAGATTCTCTGGTTGACGAAGAGGCTTTAAAGACTGCTAGGGAATTATTAGCCCAAGGGAGCGAAAGGCTTCACTTACCAGTAGATGTTGTCATCGCGGATCGGTTTGAAAATGACGCGATCCGAAAAGTAATTCCAGTTGGACCAGTTCCTGATGGTTGGCGGATCATGGACATAGGTCCTGAATCAGTAGCCCATTACGAGAAGATAATAAAAAAAGCCGGAACAATTGTCTGGAATGGACCGATGGGTGTGTTCGAATTTAATAACTTCGCAACTGGCACTTTTGGGATTGCTCAAGCTGTAGCAGACAGCCAGGCAGTTTCGATAGTAGGCGGTGGTGATTCAGTATCCGCGATCAACCAGTCTGGACTGAGCAATAAAATCACTCACATCTCAACTGGAGGCGGCGCTTCGCTCGAAATGTTGGAAGGGCTTGAACTTCCTGGTGTCGTGGCTTTATTAGATAAATAAGTGAGATTCAAGAATTGAGGGATAAGGCGATCGCCTCATCCCTCATGTGAGGTTAGTGTGCGTAGACCATTCGTTGCTGGTAATTGGAAAATGTTTAAGAATGTTGCAGAAGCTCGCCACCTGGTGTCGGAACTCGTGCCTGGCTTGCAAGGGGTTGAGGGTGTAGAGAAAGTTCTTTGTCCTCCTTTTACTTCTCTTTTGGCGGTAGCCGCTCTTTTGGAAGGCACTGATATTGGGCTTGGCGCTCAGAACATGCATTGGGAGACATCTGGCGCTTATACAGGTGAGATCTCTCCACCGATGGTTGCCGAAACCTGCAGATATGTAATTCTGGGACATTCGGAAAGAAGAGCTTTATTTGGTGAAACAGATTTAATGATCAATCGTAAGGTTAAGTCAGCATTGTCTCATGGATTGACCCCTATCGTATGTATAGGCGAGACCCTGGATGAATACGAATCAAAAAAGACGGTAGATGTCATTTCAAGCCAATTGAATAACGGATTGAGCGGGACAGGAGAATATTTTTCTGGGGGAAATATTATGCCGCTGATCATAGCCTATGAACCAGTTTGGGCGATTGGTTCTGGTCGTCCATCTACAGCAAATGGAGCTGCCTTGGTTATCGGGAATGTCATCCGGCCGAATCTAGCAAAATTTTTCGGCGATAATGCAGCCCAAGTTGCTCGGATATTATATGGAGGTTCTGTAAAAAGCAGTAATGCAGCAGAGTTTTTTCAAGAAGGTGAGATTGATGGCGCTTTGGTGGGAGGAGCAAGCTTAAAAGCCAGAGAGTTCATTCAAATCGTTCAAGCGGCAGCTCGATGACATTAATCTGACAAAAAACCTTTCTTCACACGTCTTAGTTTTGAAAATGAATAAGAGATCGCCGAAATATTAAGATATCGAATAAGATTGATCCGATTTCAGAAAGTTTGCTTCCATAAACTGAATAGTAGGTAGTGTGATAATATTAAATTTGCCAGAACAGGTAGTTTCGCTGGTTTCTTTTGAGATCGATATGGAAAATTATTGGTACACCTTACGGAGTAAACCTAGAAAAGAAGATATAGTCTGGAGACAAACGCTTTCATATGGATACGAAGCCTTCTACCCTCGTATTCGTGTCCACCCTGTTAATCCACGTTCTCGAAGGATTAAGCCCTATTTTCCAGGTTACCTGTTTATCCATGTAGATCTTGAGCATGTGGGTACATCTGTGTTTAACTGGATGCCGCATACACTTGGATTGGTCAGTTTTGGAGGCGAACCAGCGATCGTTCCAGAGCATTTAATTTCTGCTATTGATCAACGGGTGAAAGAAATCAATGCCACCGGAGGAGAAGTGTTAGCGAGCCTTCATTCAGGAGACTCCATTTGGATCACTAGTGGTCCTTTTCAAGGATATGAGGCGATATTTGATGCACAAGTTTCAGGATCAGAACGGGTGCGAGTATTATTGGAATTTTTAGGGAATCATCGCAAAGTAACGGTCACTCTTGATGCTTCAAATATTACCAAAGCGGGATCAAAGAAAAAGAGGAAATAAGCATAGGCATGAAAAAGGCTTTAATTACTGGAATAACAGGTCAAGACGGATCTTATTTAGCAGAGTTATTGCTTTCAAAAGGATATGAAGTACACGGAGTGATCCGCCGCGCCAGCACCTTTAATACAGGTCGGATCGACCATATATACCGGGATCCGCATAATGGCAAAGACCTTAATTTTTACTTGCATTATGGAGACCTGGCAAACTCCGGAAATATGACCGATATCATTTATAGTATCAAGCCAGATGAAATTTATCATCTTGCGGCTCAGAGCCATGTGCGGGTAAGTTTTGATCTGCCCGAATATACTGGAGATATCACCGGTCTGGGTACATTGCGGATTTTAGAAAGCATCCGTAAAAGTGGACTACCGGTGAGGTTTTACCAGGCTTCTTCCAGTGAAATGTTTGGAAGCGCTAAACCCCCTCAAAACGAGATGACTCCTTTCGAGCCTCAAAGCCCTTACGCGGCTGCGAAAGCCTACGGTTTTTGGGTTACACGAAATTACCGCCAGGGATATAAAATGTTCGCCTGCAATGGAATATTATTTAATCATGAATCACCCCGGCGAGGAGAAACGTTTGTTACCCGGAAGATCACTCGGGCAATTGCAGCCATCAAGGCTGGAAAGCAGACGACACTATATTTAGGGAATCTGGATGCGAGGCGAGATTGGGGTTATGCACCAGACTATATTGCCGCAATGTGGAAGATGCTGCAGCTAGATCAGGCTGATGATTTTGTAATTGGAACAGGTCAATCTCACTCAATTCGTGAATTTCTGCTTGAAGCATTCACCTATGCCGATCTTGATTGGCAAGAATATGTAAAAATTGATCAGCGATATTTTCGACCAACAGAAGTAGACCATCTACAAGCCGACGCGACAAAAGCAAAAAAGAACCTTGAATGGGAGCCGCGAATCTACTTCCAGGACTTAGTGAAAATTATGGTCGATGCAGACCTGGAATTAATCGGGCTCGAATCACCTGGAGAAGGGCGTCGTTTACTAGAATTGCACCATGGTCCCTGGCATCGTTGGGAAGACCAAATTGTGAGCATGGAGGCTTAGTCTGAGTGCCAAAAGCTCTGATCCTGGGTGTCGATGGACAAGATGGTTCTTACCTGGTGGAATTTCTTCTGGAGAAGGGTTATTCAGTAATCGGTTGGATTCCTGCCGGGATAAAAGTATCTCTTGACCACATCCAACATGTGCAGGATAAGATCACCCTGGTTGAAGGTGATCTGAAGAACCAGGAATCCCTGGCTTATTGTTTAATGGAACATCAGCCAGAAGAAATCTATAATCTAGCGGCTCCTTCCTCACCCGTGGAATCATGGAACCTTGTAATAGAGAATGGCGATGTCATAGCCCTTCTCAGCGGCATATTTGTAACCGGTTTGCATCCCTCCCCCAATCCCAAGATTGAAAGGTAGGTCTAAAACGACAACTCCGCTGGCCCTTGCCTTATCTGAGGTATGATCAGCTGATCCATCATTTACCACCAAAATATCCATTTGAGGACAATTCGTTCGGACATCTTCAATCACCCTCCCAATAGAATCCTCTTCATTAAAGGCGGGAATGATCACGAGGATCCGTTCTAATCTGTTCAATGGCTCGTCCTCACCAAAAGAATGTTATCTTGTACTGTCATCTCCTAGATTAATCCAAGGACTTGATCAACTCTTGCGAATCTGAAATGTTTTAAAAGAAATTCAA
>Ga0209253_10003948_pt1 | contig 12962 bp, 10 predicted proteins | sample FrelakmetBRP12BR_FD_187145 | JGI IMG/M metagenome (GOLD analysis project Ga0209253, IMG submission 187145) | Freshwater lake sediment microbial communities from the University of Notre Dame, USA, for methane emissions studies - BRP12 BR (SPAdes)... | ecosystem: Environmental > Aquatic >...
GCCAGCCTGTACAGTCAGCTCGGCAGATTGGGCATCCAGGGTCTGGAATATGGCCGTGGCGGTGGCATTAGCGCTATCGTCGGCTGGAGCGCTCCCGGCCCCGCCTGGCAGGTTACAGGCAACCAAGGTTGGCAGCAAGAACAAGACAATTATCCAAGAAATCGTGCATCGATTAAGAGATATTCTCATTTTCCTCATTCCAAATATACCTCTCAGCCCTCATTTGGCTGATTGGGATGAAAGCTTTCCTCCCGAGGTTGTTGGATCTCTGAGAGGGAAGCGAATCGGTCATTTGTAGGTGAATTGTACCAGCACAGTGGTGCACGCGTCTGTCATATCCAGATTTGAGCATCGCTTGATAGTAGCTACAAACTCAATTCACCGCCAATTTGGCAACCGTGACCCCGTCGCCGCCCTCTTTTTCACCGCCCGGCTCGCAGGACTTGACCTGGGGGTTGTTTTTCAGCGCCTGGCGCACCATTTCTCGCAGCCTGCCGGTGCCTTTGCCGTGAATGATCCGTACAAAGGGCAAACCGGCCAAAAAGGCAGCATCCAGGTAGCGTTCGAGAGCATATTCGGCGTCATCGGCGCGCTGACCACGCAGGTCCAGCTCGATACCGGGCGACTCGGGTAACGCGACTTCGGCTTTTGTCTTTTTAGACTTTGGCTTTTGGTTCTCATCCAACAGCGAGCTGCGTTCAGCGCTCGTCGCGACCGCGCCGCTGGCGGTTGGCAGCTCCAGATCGGATACCCGGGTGCGCACGCGCAAGACTCCTACCTGCACCTCCGCCTCTTCCATTCCCAGCACTGTGACCACACCCTGCGCGCCCAGGTTACGCAGGCGTACTTTATCCCCCACGCGGATAGCCCGGCGGCGCTCCTGTTCCACCTTATGCAACTCAGGGCCATATTGAGGCTCTTGGCGCTCGACCGGCAGCTCGATTTGCTCTTCCAACTCAACGACTTTTTCTTCAAGTTCTCTCAGCTCCGCCACCGGCTGGCGATGGCGAGCCAGGTTCCGGCGCACAGAGGCAAGCTCTTCTTGCAGCGTGGCGAGCTGGCTGGCAGCTTCGTTACGGGTGGCATCCAGCACCTTCTGACGCTCATCTTCGATCTTCTCCAACCGGATGATCAGCTCCAGGCGCAGCGCCTCAGCTTCCTTTCGGGCTTGCTCGGCCTGCTGGCGCGCCTGGCGGGATTGGTTGCGCTGGTGGTGAATTTCGTTAAGCAAATCTTCGGCGCGCAGGTCGTCCGGCGAGATCTCGGACCGAGCTGCTACAATGATCGGTTCAGGCAGACCCAGTCGCTGGGCAATCGCCAGCGCATTCGAACGTCCCGGCAAACCGATGGTCAGGTGAAAAGTGGGTCGCAATGTCTCCAAATCAAATTCCACCGAGGCGTTGGTCACGCCTGGGGTGGCATGGGCAAACGCTTTCAGCTCCGGGTGGTGGGTGGTGACCAGTGTGGTGATGTGTCGCTCGACCAGGTGGGTCAGGATCGCACGCGCTAGCGCAGCGCCCTCTTGCGGGTCGGTGCCGGCGCCCAATTCATCCAGGATGACCAGCGATCGACTATCAGCCTTTTCCAGGATATGGATGATATTGGTGATGTGACCCGAAAAAGTGGATAACGACTGCTCAATCGACTGCTCATCACCGATGTCGGCGTAAATTGCATCGAAGACGCTCAGTGTCGAGTCGGTATGAGCCGGGATGTGCAACCCGGATTGGGCCATTAACGCCAGCAAACCGACCGTCTTGAGCGCCACGGTTTTACCCCCGGTATTCGGCCCGGTGATCACCAGTACAAATGTATCTGGGTCCAGCTCGAAATCGATCGGCACCACCGTCTGCTGGTCGAGCAACGGGTGGCGCGCCTCAATTAACCGCAAGGTAGGATTGGGGATTTTTGATTTATGATTTGCGATTTCTGATTGGCTGGCGTCTGCCAGCTGTTGGCTATTGGCTGTCGGCATCCTCTCGAGAGCTAGCAACACTGGCTCGCTGGCGCGCAGGTCATCGGCGTACTTGGCGCGCGCCAGGATCAGGTCGAGCGATGCCATTACCTCTACCGCCTGATTGATTTCAATCGCGTATTGGCCGACCTGGTGAGAGAGCTCGGTCAGGATGCGGCGCTCCTCGTCGCGCTCGGCTAGCTGCAGTTCGCGGAACTGGTTGTTCATTTCCACGACTGCCAGCGGCTCGACAAACAACGTTGCGCCAGATGAAGATTGGTCATGAACGATCGAGCGGATGCGTCCTTTGAACTCCGCCCGCAAAGGCAGCACATACCGCCCATCCCGCTGGGTGATTAAGGCTTCCTGGAGCAAGGGCGCGTTCTTGGGGTCGCTGACCATCCTCTGCAAGCGCGCCATCAAGCGGTCGTGGACGATGCGCAGGTCGCGCCGGATGTGCTCTAGCCGGTCGGAAGCACCATCCAGGATCTCGCCGCGTTCGGACAGGGCGCGCGAGATCGCATCAATCAACCCGAATGGCGGCGGCAGCTGCGTGACAATCCCGTTCAACACCGGGAACTGGATAGACAAGCGCTCGAAAGTGCGCGCCAGCGTACGAGCAGCCACCAGCGTGGATTTGACATCCAACAGCTCGTTGGGCGCCAGCACACCACCGTGCAGCGCCAGGTCCACCTGGGTGCGTACATCGCGCGCCCCGCCGATGGACAGGTCTGGATGGGTCGTCAACAGTAACAGAGCTTCACGGGTCTCTACCTGGAGCTGCCGCGCCAACACCGGGTCAATCGTTGGTCGCAGTAATCGCGCTTTCTCGACCGAAGCGGCGAAGGCACAATGTGCCGCCACCCGCTCCAGGATCTTGGGATATTCAAGGATAGTGAGAGTTTTGTCGTCCATCTGGTCCACAATCGCCTCGGCGCCACGCTAGCAGGCACTCGAAAAATCAGGCAATCGAGTGTACCACAGGTTCAATCTCCATTGAAGGTTTATTTTTTAAACCGAAGTTTATTGGGTTGCTGTATAATCTCAGCTAAGCTCGAGATATCAACAGTTTATATCATACCCAGGAGTACATCTTTGATGTTTTCGTCGCGCCAACGTATGCTCTTCGCACTCGACTGCCAACAACCAGACCATACACCCTTAAGCTTTATGCTGTTCGGAGGCTTATGGTCCGCTAGCACCAATTATCTGGCATTCATCCAGGGTTTGCTCGATCTGGACCTGGACGCCTTTGTGCAGATTCCTCCCCGCGAGCCGCGTTTGATGAATGACTTTTATAACCTTCACGGGCTGCCGGTCAATTACCACCCACAGGTGCGCATCGAAGAGTGGGTCGAAAATCGCCCCGGAGAACGCTACCCCATCCTGGTCAAGCAATACCACACACCCGCGGGTACGCTGCGCAGCGATGTGCGCCAGACAGAGGACTGGCGGTACGGTAACCATATCCCCTTCCTGGATGATTACCTCAGCTCGCGCAGCTTGAAATTCCTGGTGGAAGGCAGCCAGGATCTGGACAAGCTCGCTTATTTGCTGGTGAAACCTGCTCCCGAAGAAGCGGCAGCCTTCCAGAGCGTTTCACAAGCGCCAATTGAATTCGCCCGGCAGAAGGGTCTGCTGTTGGCAGGCGGCTGGGGGGTGGGCGCGGATATGTTTGGCTGGCTATACGGCCTGCAGAATATGCTTTACGCGGTCTATGACCAGCCCGATCTTATAAAACAAATGCTGGAGCTGTTCGCCGAATGGAACCGCAGCCGGATGGAATTAGTCCTATCAGCCGGTGTTGACCTGTATATCAAGCGCGCCTGGTACGAAAACTGTGATTTCTGGTCGCCCACGAAGTTCAAGCAATACCTGGCTCCGATTCTCAAATCCGAGGCCGACCTGGCGCACCAGTATGGAGCGCACTTTGGCTACCTGATTACCGCCAATTGTATGCCACTCTTAGAACAGATCGCCGAATGCGGGGTGGATGTGATCATCGGCGTGGATCCCCTGGCATACGACCTGGAACAGACCAGGAAGATCCTGGGAGGACGGGTGTGCTTGTGGGGCGGTGTGAACGGGCATTTGACAGTCGAACGCGGCAGTCCGGGAGAGGTGCGCCAGGAAGTCCGTCGGGCGATGGAACTGCTGGCGCCCGGTGGAGGCTTGATACTCTCACCGGTGGATAACGTGCGCGATCTTACCAGCCAGGCGCAGGAAAACGTACTGGCGCTGGTAGATGAATGGCATCAATTGACCGCTGGTTGAGCAGAGATATCTAGATAAGTTTATTGAGCTGCTCAAGTGCATCGCACCTGCCTCGGAAAAGTGAAACACTAAGGGAAGGCAGAGATGAAATGATACTTCTGCAGCACTTGCTGCCCGGCTGGTGACATCACCAGGTCGATAAAGGCTCTTGCCAGGTCCGGGTGTTTGCTGTCCGAGATAGCCGCGATCGGGTAAGCCGCGATTAAATTGAGAGCTTCGGGGATATCCAGGCTGCCGACCTGCCCGGCTCCATCTGGGGTGATATCGCTTATCCATACAATGCCGGCGTCCGCCTCGCCCAGGGCTATTTTAGTATACACAGCTTTGACATTTTCTTCGAAAGAAACCACATTCTTCAGCACAGTCGCTTTGAACATGGGGCTGAATGCCGGGTCATCGGAAGCCTTATCGAGGAAATCCAGGCTATACTCTCCAACCGGTACCTCCTTGGCTGCCAAAATCAGCTTGAGACCTGGTTTCGCCAGGCCTTGGAGATCTTCCAAACCTGCTGGATTATCTTTTGGGTAAATTACCACCAGACGGTTTTTCGCGAAAATCTGGGCTTTATCTTTTGCAACGCGGTTAGCCTGCACAGCCGCATCCAGGTACTTTTGGCTGGCGCTGGCGAATACATCCCCCGGCGCACCCTGGCCGAGCTGTTGAGCAAGCTGCTGCGAGCCGGCGAAGCTTAACTCTACTTTGGTGTTGGGGTGTTGAGATTCAAACAGCTTGCCAAGCTCGCTAAACGGCTCGGTCAAAGAGGCGGCTGCCAAAACAAATATTATTTGAGTTTGCACAGGCTCTAACTGGGATGGAATATCACAGGAGACACTGGTGATCAGAGGCATAACTATGAGGATTCTTTGCAGAACTTTTAGCAATTTTATCTCCAGGTGGGAAAAATATACATTACCAACCCGTTCGATTGAGCTAGTCAGGTGGCTACATAAGCATCAAGTCGATCTGAACTCCAAATCCGCTTCAATCCTCCGGTGCAGGATACCCTTCACGATGATCAAAGTCAGAAACGATAGGCCGATCAGGATGACCGAGAGCGTCAGTGCAACCTCCATATCAATCTCAAAACCCATATAAATTGCCAGCGGCATGGTTTGCGTCCGGCCCGGAAAATTGCCAGCGAAAATGATCGTAGCGCCGAACTCACCCAAAGCGCGCGCCCAGGTCATCACGCTGCCGCTGAGCAAAGCCATCCTGGAGAGCGGCAGGTCGATCTCGCGAAAAATACGCCAGTTACCTGCCCCATCTAATGAAGCAGCCTGCTTCAGCTCGGGGTCGATAGAGGCAAAACCGATCGAGGCCGCCTTTACATAAAATGGAGAGGCAATAAAGACTTGCGCCATGATCACAGCCGTCATGGTGAACGGTATTTCGATCCCTACTGCAGACAGCCAGCCGCCAATCATCCCGTTCCGACCAAACGCCATCAAGAGAGCGACGCCTGCCACAGATGGCGGCAAGACGAGCGGCAGGTCGATTAGCGTGTCCACTAGACGGTGAGTCCGGCTGTGACGCTGCGCCAATAGATAGGCGACCGGCGTGCCAAAGATCAACGTGATGAAGGTGGCTGTGAAAGAAGTCACCAGGCTCAAGCTGATTGCCTCGATCACCTGGCGCTGGTTGAGGTTTTTCAAAAGGTCCGTGATGGAGACGTGGGCAAAGAGCGCTACCAGCGGTATGGCGATAAATAATAACAACGGTAAAGCGAGGATTTTCCAAAATTGGAAAGACCGGTTGCTCGCCTGGTACAGGCGAGGCGCGCTTTCCAGTTGAATACGCAATCTGTCACCGTTTTCCATCTAGGAGGCCCTCTGGCTACTTTGCAGTTTAGCCTGGCAGTCATCCAGCCAGTCCAGGATCATCTTAACCTGGACGGTCCGATACTGTTGCAAGGCCTTATCGAAGAGAGTAGCCGGTTTTAAGACCTGCGATGGTCCTTCCTGGTCTGCCAGCCATTTTAAGGCCACCTCTCGCTGGCGGTTGATGAGTGTCTGGGCCTCTTCAGGGCTATCTTCTAAGCAAGAATAAAGCTTGGCGAAGAATAGCTGGCGCATCTCGTTCGGGCGATCCACTGCGGCCACCCGCCAGGTTTCGTAGGCATACCTCCCAGCCGGTGTTAATGAAAAAATCCGGCGCGGCGGGTGTGGCTCCTGCGGTTGGTACTGGCTGGCAACCAGGCCAGCTGCCTCTAATTTCCCCAAAAGCGCATATAACTGGCTGGGTTTCAGCCGCCAGACCCGCCCCAGACCCGTCCTGGCAGAGAGTTGTTGGTACAGTGAATAGCCATGTATTGGACTGTGGTTCAAGAAACCTAACAAGGCCAGCTCCAGGCGGAACGGGCGTTGAGTCATCGGTGACATAGGTGAAATTATACTCAATTAATGAATATTCAAAGAATGATTATTCGGATCAATGGGTGGGATTATTATCCAGGGATCACAATCCCTGGATCACAATCCTCAGATTGCATCCTATGGTAAACTAGTTGATAAGTATCTTGATATACACAATCGTCCCCCGGCTAAGCGGAGGATCATCGAGATAGGAGAATAAAGATGGACCAGACACCACCTGCCGAAGAAACCCCCAAAGACTACGCTACCCGGCCTATCGATCTGGAACAACCACAGAGCGCCAGCGAGACACCGGCCCCGAAAGCCGAGAATAAATCCCGCACCCGCAAGACGTCGGCGCGGCCTGTTGAGGCAGCCGCAGTTAAGCCGGCTGTTACTATTCCGCTTGATGACCGACCGGTTTCTCATCCGCTTGCTCCACCCCCACTGGCGCCCGCACCGGCTTTACCGGCTCAAATGCCCAAGAATGAAGGGATCTGGATCGCAGCCATCTTTTGCATCTGCTTCGTGGTGCTGGCCTGCATCTGCTCTTGTACCGTCGTCGCCACCGCCTTCCTGAACAACGCACCTTGGTAGCGCGCGCCTCTGCTGGTTAAACTTTCAATCAGCCGGATGCGGATGGATCGTGCCTGTCCATTCATATCTGGTTTCAATACCAACTGCCCCACAATGGGTTGGTGAGTCTTCGGTCCATGAGTGCACGGTCTTTAGCCGCCCGAATTTTTATATCCGAATCTGAACAACGCCTGCGCGCCGGCTGGCGTATCCTGGTCCAGACAATTCTGTTTGTTCTACTCATTGTTTTGATCGGATTGCCAGCTTGGTTGTTATCACAATTTAATCGCCTTGCTCCCTCTATTGACTTACTGCTGCTACAAACTGCCTCATTCGCCGCCATCATCATCTCGGTCTTCATCGCCCGGCGCTACCTGGACCGGCGCTCCTTCACCAGCTTAGGGTTCCAGGCAAATGGTCGAGTCTGGCAAGACCTGCTGGCAGGTTTCTTGATTGCGGGCATCATGATGGGTTTCATTTATGGGATCGAGCGCCTGGCAGGCTGGCTGAGCGTGACCAGCGTCGTCTGGCAAGATACCTCACCGGTTGAGGTCATACTGTCGTTAGGGATTATGCTGCTCGTTTTTATCGTCACCGGCTGGCAGGAGGAGCTGTATTTCCGCGGCTATCTGCTCCAAAACATCAGCGAGGGTCTGAATCCCGCCTGGGGGGTGGCAATCTCTTCACTGGTTTTTGGACTTGTCCACCTGGGTAATCCGAATGCTGCCCTGATGGGTGCCTTGGGGGTGACCTTAGCGGGGCTATTCATGGCCTACGCCTGCTTGCGCACGCGCCAGCTGTGGCTGCCAATTGGGCTGCACATCGGCTGGAATTTCTTTGAAGGTCCGTTATTGGGCTTTCCAGTGAGCGGGATCGGTACATTCCAATTGATCCGCAACCAGATTGCCGGCCCAACTCTATTTACCGGCGGCAGCTTCGGGCCAGAAGCCGGGCTGGTGCTGTTACCAGCGCTTATCCTGGGAACCACGCTGGTCTATATTTATACCCGTTTTTCAACAAGAAGTGCGTGATGGACTTCTTGCTCGCACTGCTCCCCATTCTAGTCATCCTGTTCCTGATGGTCGGGCTGCGCTGGAGCGCCAGTCGCGCCGGCGCAGCTGGCTATCTATGCGGGCTGGCGATCGCGGTCTTATTTTTCGGCGCCACCCTACAGCTACTCGCCTATGCGCATGCTAAAGGACTGCTCTTTTCATTAGATGTGTTGCTGATCATCTGGACGGCTTTCCTGCTCTATCGTGTCGTCGACGAAGCCGGCGCCATCCGCACCATTGGCCAGGCTTTGCCGCGCCTGACCCCAGATCCGGTCTTGCAAACATTAATCCTGGGTTGGGTTTTTGCATCATTCCTACAGGGTGTCGGCGGTTTCGGTGTACCGGTGGCGGTCGTTTCCCCATTGCTGGTCGGCCTGGGCTTATCGCCGCTGATCGCGGTCATAGCGCCCTCGCTCGGGCATGGTTGGGCAGTAACCTTCGGCTCGATGGGTTCATCTTTCCAGGCTCTTATTGCTACCACCGGACAATCCGCCGAAGCGTTAGTGCCCCCCACCGCCCTCTTCCTGGGGCTGGTCTGCCCGGTGACGGGCTTAATGGTAGCGCACGCCACCGGCGGTTGGAAAGCTGTCCAGCGCCTGTTCTTGCCGGTGCTGGCCTGGGGCGGTGTGATGGGCAGCGTGCAGTATCTGGTCGCCATCGCCGGCGCCTGGAATATTGGCGCCTTCATAGGTGGTCTGGCGGGATTAGTCATTGCACCGGTAGTAGTCAGATTTTCTGCCAACCGGTCACAGCCAATGGCCGACAGCCTACAGCCTGCACCCCTCGACCCACGCCCATTATTGGATCGTTCCCTCTTTATTGCTCTCTCTGGCTATGCCATCTTGATCGTCCTGACTCTGGTAATCCAGCTCATTCCAGATGTGAAACACTTCTTCGGGCAAGTAGTACTGCAAGTGCAATTTCCGGAGACCCGCAGCGCCCTCGGGTATATCACACCCGCTGGAACGGGGCGTAAGATCAGCCTGTTCGGACATACCGGCAGCCTGTTGCTCTACACTTCCATCCTGGCTTACCTGCTCTATCGCCTGTGCGGTCTGTACCGATCCGGCTCGGTCCGGCGCATCCTGGATGGAACCGTCCGCAGAGTGATGTCTTCGAGTGTCAGCATCGTCTCGATGATCTGCATGGCGCTAATAATGGAACACGCCGGTATGACCGATGCCCTGGCACGCGGTCTGGCCGAAGGCACCGGGCAGCTGTTTCCAATCTTCTCACCATGGATCGGGGCTATCGGTGCGTTTATGACCGGCAGCAACACAAACTCGAATGTTGTCTTTGGCGCTTTGCAGATGCAAACCGCGCAATTGCTGGGTTATGCAGTGCCAGTGATCCTGGCAGCCCAGACAAGCGGGGCAGGCCTGGCATCGGTTGCCGCACCCGCAAAATTAGTAGTGGGCACCAGCACAGCCGGTATGGCGGGTAAGGAAGGAGATGTGTTACGCCGGCTCGCACCTTATGTGGCCATACTGGTGTTGCTGATCAGTTTGTTCACAGTATTGATGTTATTGCAGCCCTCGAGGTAAAAAAACATAAATCTTGTCTAGGGATATTAGAATCGAAAAACCTTTATTTTCAAATGGGAAATCGGATTCTATGTTAAACTTATTTCATAGAAATCCGTATACCTTTATGGTTCAATTGAGGAGAAAAGCATGACTACCAGCAAACGCGTTGGAATCCTGACCGGCGGAGGAGATGTGCCTGGTCTAAATATGTGTTTGAAGAGCCTGGTTTACCGCCTCATCGATGTGGGTTTCGAACCTATCGGTGTGCGGAAAGGCTGGGAAGGCCTGCTCAACTATAACCCGGTCGACCCCAGCTCGTACAGCGAATATTTCATCGAGCTGACCAAGAATATGGTACGCCCGATCGACCGCACCCCTGGTTCGTTCTTGCATTCCTCACGTCTGGATCCGCGCCAGGTGCCGCTTCACATGACACCCGAGTTCCTGCGCCACCCGAAGAAGGAAAGCCAGGACCTGTCGGATCATATCAAGCAAGTGGTCGAACGGCTGGGCTATCGCGCCCTGATCGTTATCGGCGATGATGATGCGCTGCACTTCGCCGGGCACCTCAGCCAGATGGGCGTCCCAATCATCGCGATCCCCAAGACCATCCACAATAACATCAACGGCACCGATTACACGTTGGGTTTCAGCACTGGGCTGGCGCGCGGTGTGTCTTTTATCCACGAGCTGCGCGCCTTAGCTGGCTCGCGCGAACAGCTGGTCGTAGTAGAGACTTTCGCGGCCAAGTCTGGTTACAGCACGTTGCTGATGGCTTTCCTGGCTGGCGTAGACCGTGTGCTGATCCCCGAAGTGCCTTATGACCCAGACACACTGGCTTATCTGGCAATCCAGGATAAACGCCAGACCCCGGCTAACTATGCCGTGATGCTGGTCTGCAACGGTACCCAGCCCACCCAGGAGAAAGCCCAGAAATACGCCGATCTGCTCTCTCCGGAAAGCCCGGCAGAGCTTTCTCAGACAGCCGAGCACGAAAAAGCCACCGTGCACCGGCGCGTAATGCTCAGCCAGGAGCTTCTAAGCGGCTATGGTCTGGCTGGCAGTGGGATGATCGCCGCCCAATTGATGGCGCATATCACCGGAGAAGAAGTTTTCTTGCAGTCGCTCACCTATCTCTTACGTACTGGCTCGCCAGATGGGCAAGATCTATTAGGCGCAGCCAACTTCGCGCTGACCGCTGTGCGCCTGCTTGAAGACGGCAAGTATGGTCGGATGACTTCCTTTTTACAGAATAAAATGTGGACGGATGTCGACCTGAAACAGGCCACCCAAGGTATCAAGCAAGTGAACATCGAGGCCTGGTACGATGCTCAATATTACAAACCGAAATTAGAATTGATCTGGTCATTGGATTGATAAAGGATTACGGTGTGTAAGGAGTAAGCCTATGAGCGCTGGAAATGGCAAGAATGGTAGCAATGGCAACGGTCCGGTTGTGCAGATCAAGGAGGTTGTCAAGACCTTCCCTGTCGGCGGCGGTGAGATTACCGTATTAAAAGGCCTTTCATTCGATGTCAAGTCCGGAGAGTTCATCTCGATCGTGGGTCCTTCGGGTAACGGGAAATCGACCTTGCTGAATATGATTACCGGCATCGACCGCCCCACGAGCGGCGAAGTGATTGTTACCGGGCGCGAAGTCCATAAAATGAGCGAGAACCAGTTGGCAGCCTGGCGCGGCCAACATGTGGGGATCATCTTCCAATTCTTCCAGATGCTGCCGGCGTTGACGCTGCTGCAAAACGTCATGCTGCCGATGGACTTTGCCAAGAAATATACTCCGCGCGAGCGTAAAGAGCGCGCCCTACACCTCTTGGAGACTGTCGACCTGGCTGACCAGGCCAATAAACTACCTGGTAACGTTTCAGGCGGGCAGCAGCAACGCGCTGCCATCGCCCGGGCTTTAGCAAACGATCCCGAGCTGCTGGTAGCCGATGAGCCGACCGGTAACCTGGATACGCGTACCGCAAACGATATGTTTGATATGTTTGTCCAGTTGGTCAAGCAGGGCAAGACACTGGTGATGGTAACACACGATAAAGAGCTATCGCGGCGTGTCCCGCGCGTGGTAGAAATAATCGATGGCAGGATCACCCGCGACGAGTTTGTCGGCGGAGCGCTCTGGACTGGATACTAGACGGCTATGGGTGTCCTGAAATATAAGATATTCCGCGATCTGTGGATCAACCGCACCCGCACCATTCAGGTGATGCTGATCATCGGCATCGGATCGGCGGCAATCGGTATGATCCTGGGGACGCGCAACCTGGTCGTACCGGGGATGCAGCGCATCTGGACCGAGGGGCATCCGGCAATGATCAATATCTTTATCGATAAGTCGATCACTACCGACGATGTCACCCAGTTGGGCAGAACACCCGGCGTAACAGAAATCGAGGCCTTCAACAACGCCACCATCGAATGGCGCTTAAAACCGACGGACGAGTGGCAGCAAGGTGGGCTGACCGCTAAGGACATTTATAAAGACCAAAAAATGAACAAGCTGACCCTGCTCAACGGGATTTGGCCCTCTGGGAAAGTTGTCGCTCTCGGTCAGGATAGTGAATCTGCCTTTAAGATCCCACAGAATGCGACGGTCTATTTCCGGGTTGACAAGAAGATTTACGAAGTTGAGACCAGCGGGACCATCTACGATCTGCTCGTCCAGCCTGCCACCTTCGGCGGGATGGCGCAATTCTATGTAGATCAGGATGAATACGGCTACCTGATCGGCGACAAGCTTTACAGTCGCATCATGGTCCGCGCTGCTCAATATGATAAGGACAAGGTAACCGAACTGGCCGACAAGCTGGCCGACAAATTACAGAACATGGACCGTGAATCGGGACGTATGATCACGGATCCGAACAAGCACTTCTTCCAGGATTCAATGGACGGCATCTTCATGTTGTTAGGCGTGCTGGGTGTGCTCTCCTTGATTCTGGGCTTATTGCTGGTCTACAACACCATCAGCTCGATCATCGCCAGTCAAACGGACCAGATTGGGATTATGAAAGCCATCGGGGCGCGCACTGGAAACATCCTGGGCTTTTACCTGACGGTGGTTTTCATCTATGGTCTGCTCTCGCTGGCAATTTCGCTCCCACTGGGCATCTTTCTCGCCTATGCGGTCTCCAAATGGCTGATGGGCAGTCTTGGCGGGGGTGGGGTGGGGTTAGTTAGTTTCGAGGTCTCCAGGCAGGCCATCCTC
>Ga0209253_10003949_pt1 | contig 12960 bp, 15 predicted proteins | sample FrelakmetBRP12BR_FD_187145 | JGI IMG/M metagenome (GOLD analysis project Ga0209253, IMG submission 187145) | Freshwater lake sediment microbial communities from the University of Notre Dame, USA, for methane emissions studies - BRP12 BR (SPAdes)... | ecosystem: Environmental > Aquatic >...
CGCGACCCGTAGAGGATCGTAATGTCGCCAGCCGCTGACCGTTCGTCGCCGTTCACGGAGCACGACGTCTACCTGTTCCGCGAGGGAACGCACACCCGTCTGCACGGCAAGCTCGGCTGCCAGTTGCGCGCTGACGGCGCCCATTTCGCGGTCTGGGCGCCCGGCGCGCGGGCGGTGGCCGTATTCGGGGACTTCAACGGCTGGGACCCGGCCGCGCACCCCCTGCACGCCCGCTGGGACTCGTCCGGCATCTGGGAAGGATTCGTCGCCGGCGTGACGCACGGCGCGGGATACAAGTTCCGCATCACGCCAGAGCACGGCGACGCGTTCGACAAGGCCGATCCCTACGCCAGCTACGCGCAGCTGCCGCCTGAGACCGCTTCACGCGCCTGGTCGCTCGACTACACGTGGAACGACAGCGAATGGATGGCATCGCGCAGGCAGCGCAACAGCCTGAACGCGCCGATGTCGATCTATGAGCTGCATCTCGGATCCTGGCGCAGGCAGCACGGCCGCTGGCTTTCCTACCGTGAGGCAGCGCACGAGCTGGCGGACTACATGACGACGATGGGCTTCACCCACGTCGAGCTGATGCCGGTCGCCGAGCACCCGTTCTATGGCTCGTGGGGCTACCAGTGCACCGGCTTCTTCGCGCCCACCGCGCGCTACGGCACGCCGCAGGACCTGAAATACCTGGTCGACCACCTGCACCAGCGCGGCATCGGCGTGCTGCTCGACTGGGTGCCGTCGCACTTCCCCGACGATCCGCACGGCCTGGCGCGCTTCGACGGCACCAACCTGTACGAGCACGCCGATCCGCGGCAGGGCTATCACCCGGACTGGCACTCGTCGATTTTCAACTACGGCCGGCACGAGGTTCGCGCCTTCCTGTTGTCGTCGGCGCACCACTGGCTCGACGAATACCACTTCGACGGCCTGCGCGTCGATGCGGTCGCCTCGATGCTGTACCTCGACTACGGCCGCCGGCACGGCGAATGGATCCCGAACCGCTACGGCGGCCGCGAGAACCTCGATGCGATCGAGTTCGTGCGCATGCTCAACGAGTCCATTTACCGCGATTTTCCCGATGTGCAGTCGATCGCCGAGGAATCGACCGCCTGGCCGATGGTGTCGCGACCGATCTATCTCGGCGGGCTGGGTTTCGGCTTGAAATGGAACATGGGCTGGATGCACGACACACTGGCCTACTTCCGTGAAGACCCGCTGTTTCGCCGCTATCACCACAACACGATCACCTTCTCGCTGATCTACGCCTTCCACGAGAACTTCGTGCTGCCGCTGTCGCACGACGAGGTCGTGCACGGCAAGGGTTCGCTGATCGGCAAGATGCCGGGCGATTCCTGGCAGCAGATGGCCGGTCTGCGGCTGCTGTATGGCTACATGTGGGCGCACCCGGGCAAGAAGCTGCTGTTCATGGGCGGAGAATTCGGCCAGCGACGCGAATGGACCCACGAAGGCGAACTCGAATGGTGGGTGCTGCAGTTCGGCGAGCATTCTGGCGTGCAGCGCTGGGTCGCCGACCTCAATCGACTGTACCGCCGCGAGCGGGCGCTGCACGAGGTCGACTTCGATTCCGCCGGTTTTGAGTGGATCGACGCCTCCGACCACGAAGCGAGCACGCTGGCGTGGGTGCGCCGTTCCCGCGGCGGAGAAACGGTGCTGGTGGTGTGCAATTTCACGCCGGTACCGCGCCACAACTATTCGGTCGGCGTGCCGCAGGCCGGCTACTGGCGGGAACTCGCCAACAGCGATGCGCTCGAGTACGGCGGCAGCGGCATCGGCAACCTGGGCGGCGTGGCCAGCGAAGCCCTGCCCTCGCACGGCCGCCCGCAGCGCCTGACGCTGACGCTGCCGCCGCTGGCGGCGTTGGTCTTCAAGTGGGAGCCTGGCGCTTGAGAGGCCTGGTCACGGCTCGCCGCACTCTCGCGGCGGTGATCCGGCGGGCGTGTCGCGAACGATGATCCTGACCGGCGACATCGGCGGCACCAAGACGCTGCTCGCCCTGCACGATGACCAAGGGGGGATCCTGCACCGCGGCCGTTATCCGTCGACCGGCGCCGGCGGATTTGCCGACCTGGTCGCCGCCTTTCTCGCCGACGCCGCTAGCGCCCTGCCCGGCTTCGAGACTCCGCGGCTGGCCAGCTTCGGCATCGCCGGCCCGGTGCTGGGCGAACGGGTCAAGGTCACCCACCTGCCGTGGGAGATCGACGCCCCGGCGCTGGCCGCGCGGTTCGGCTTCGACCGTGTCCTGCTGCTGAACGACTTTGCCGCCGCCGCGCACGGGATCGACCTGCTCGGGCCGCCCGACGTGGTCACATTGCAGGCCGGCGAGCCCCTGTCGCGGCAGCCCCGGGTGGTGATCGGCGCCGGCACAGGCCTCGGGCTGGCCTTCGTCTGCGAGGGGCGCGTGCTTGCCGGTGAAGGCGGCCACGCCACCTTCGCGCCGGCCGACTCGATGCAGGCCGCCCTGGCGCATTGGCTGCAGCCGCGTGTCGGTCGCGTGCAGATCGAGCATGTGGTTAGCGGGCGCGGCCTGGTGCACATTTACCAGTTCCTGCTTCAGCAGCGCCGGGTCGCCGACAGCGCGGCCGCGCGCGAGGTGCTTGGCGACGACGAGCCGGCCGCGGCGATCGGCAGGCTCGGGCTCGAAGCACACGAGCCGCTGGCGCTGGCAGCCATCGATCTGTTCCTGGCCTGCTATGGCGCGCTGGCCGGTGACCAGGCGCTCGTGGTCCTGGCGCGCGGTGGCGTCTACATCACCGGGGGCATCGCGCCGAAATTGCTGCCGCGGCTGACCATCGGCGGTTTCCTGTCCGCGTTCAATGACAAGGGCTCGTTCAGCGCCGTCACCCGTGCCTGTCCGGTGCATGTGGTGCTGAACGCGGACCTGCCGCTGCTCGGCGCGGCACGCTACGCGCAGCACGCGAGCGCGTGCTGAACGCGTCCGCCCATAGCTCGCCTTCATTGACTTCGGTATAAGGGCCGAGTTTGTTCTCATGGTGCAATGACACGGACTCACGGAGGAACTTATGGCTACCCGCAAGACGGCGAGCAAAACTGCGGCCACCCCGGCCGGCAAGACCGCCAGCAAGACGAAGAGCAAGACCGAGGCCGCTCCCGCGCGGGCGCGCACTGCGCCTGCGGCAAAGGCGCCAACTGCCAAGGCGCAGACCAAACCGGTTGCCGCGCCCGCCGCGGAGCGCCGGGCGCCCGCACCCCCGAGCCAGCCGGCGGCAGTTCCTGCCGGCGAGGCCCGTTACCGCTGGATAGCGCACGCGGCATATCTGCGTGCGGAGAAGCGCAGCTTCGCCCCCGGGCACGAGGTCGACGATTGGCTGGCAGCGGAGGCTGATTTTCTTGCCGCCAATAGGGTGGCCGGACAATGACTCATCTGTCCGGCGCGTCGGCAGCCATCGCGTAGCGCCCTCGGTGATGGACGTCGGTGTCGCCTACCGCGAGCACCTCGACGACGTTTGCGCGGCGCTGCACGAGACGGCACGCAAAATGCGCGCCGACGAGGTCTACGGCCAACGCATCCTCGACGACCTGGCGATCGCCGGGGTCGAACGCTGGGACAACTTGGCAATCGTGGTGCGTTGCCGCTTCAAGGTGGTGGCGCTGGAGCAGTGGAGCGTGCGCCGCGCGTTCCTGCGCCGGCTGAAGCTGGCCTTCGACGAAGCACGCATCGAAATTCCCTTCCCGCACCCGACCGTGTACGCCGGGCAGTACAAGGACGGCATCGCGCCTGCATTCAATCTGCGCACCATCGAGACCCGGCAATGAGCAGCGGCGTATTCCCGGTCCGGCGCGAGGAGCGCTACTTCGAGGACTACCGCCCCGGCCTGGTGCTGGAGTTCGGCGCGATCCGCGTCGACGAGGCCGAAGTGATCGAGTTTGCCCGCCACTATGACCCGCAACCTTTCCACATCGACGCCGAAGCGGCTGCGCAGGGCTCGTTTGGCGGTCTGATCGCCAGCGGCTGGCACACCGGCAGCCTGGTGATGCGGCTGCTGGTCGAGCACTACCTGTCGCCGATCGCCAGCCTCGGCTCACCGGGTATCGACGAACTGCGCTGGCTGACCCCGGTGCGGCCGGGCGACACGCTGTCGGTGCGGGTGACCGTGCTGGAGACGCGCCGCTCGCAGTCGAGGCCCGACCGCGGCCTGGTGCGGGCGCTGATGGAGGCGCTGAACCAGCGCCGCGAGGTCGTGATGAGCATGAAGGCGCTGAACTTCACACTTTGCCGTGACTCCGCCGCGCCGGCGGCCTGAGCGGGATGCCTGTGATAACTTCCGCGCCGATCCCGCTTCGAAGTCGGGCGCGGCAAGAAGGCGATGCCGGCGACCCGGCGCGCCGGCAGACCGCGCCCCATCGGACAGCAACGTGATTCGACAATCCCTTGACACCGCCCTGCGGCTGCTCGGTGCGACCGTCTTTGCGCTCGCCATTCCCACGGCGAGCGTCGACGCGCAGGAATACCCCGACCGACCGATCCGGTTGATCGTGCCTTTCCCGCCCGGCGGCGGCGCGGACATCCTGGCACGAACGGTCATGCCGCGGGTGGCGCAGGCGCTCGGCAAGCCGATCGTGATCGAGAACAAGCCCGGCGCCGGCGGCAACATCGGTGCCGAGTACGTAGCCCATGCGGCGCCGGACGGCTACACGCTGCTTTACGGCACCAACGGAACGCACGGCATCAATGCCAGCCTGTACCGTAACCTGCGCTTCGATCCGGTCAAGGACTTCATCCCGGTGTCGCGGATGACGACGATCGCGGCCATGCTGATCGTCAACCGGCAGTTCCCGGTCACCTCGGTCGAGGAACTGATCCGCTACGCGAAGGCCAATCCGGGCAAGGTGAACTTCGCCTCGGCCGGCAACGGCACGACCTCGCACCTGTCCGGCGAACTGTTCAAGACCATGGCCGGCATCGACATCGTGCACGTGCCGTACCGCGGCGGCGCGCTGGCGGTGACCGACCTCATCGGCGGGCAGGTGCAGATGATGATCGACGTGATGCCGAATGCGTATCCGCTGGCCAAGGACGGCCGCGCGCGCGGTATCGCCGTGTCCACCGCCGCGCGCTACCCCGGCGCGCCCGAGTATCCGACCATCGCCGAATCCGGCCTGCCCGGCTTCGAAGCCAGCGCCTGGGATGGCATCTTCGTTCCGGCCGGCACGCCGGCACCGATCGTCGCTCGCCTGAATGCCGCCATCCACGAGGCGCTCGACGATCCGCAGATCGCCGAGGCATTGCGCGCGCGCGGTGCGCAGCCGATGCCGAACACGCCCGAGGCGTTCGCGCGTTACATCGCCGAGAGCTCTGAAAAGTGGGCCCGCGCCGTGCGTGCCTCCGGCGCCAAGATCGACTGAGTCCGGCCGCGCTGGCGCGTGCGCGCGGGGCGGCTTTCGCAATTCATTCCCGGAGCTTCCAATGAACGCTGTGACCACGCCCGTGCCGGAGTGGAAGGTCGTGCCCGGCTACCAGGACATCATCTACGCCAAGGCCGACGAAGGCATCGCCAGGATCACGATCAACCGGCCCGAGGTGCGCAACGCGTTCCGGCCGGAGACGGTCAAGGAGATGCAGGCGGCCTTCGACGACGCCCGCGACGACTCGAACATCGGCGTGGTGATCCTCACCGGCCAGGGCAAGGAAGCGTTCTGTTCCGGCGGCGACCAGCGCGTACGTGGCAAGGGCGGCTACGTCGGCGGCGACAAAATCCCGCGGCTGAACGTGCTCGACCTGCAGCGGCAGATCCGCACGCTGCCCAAGCCGGTGGTGGCGATGGTGGCCGGTTACGCGATTGGCGGCGGCCACGTGCTGCACATGGTGTGCGACCTGACGATTGCCGCCGACAACGCCCGCTTCGGCCAGACCGGGCCGAAGGTGGGCAGCTTCGACGGCGGCTACGGCGCCTCCTACATGGCCCGCATTGTTGGTCAGAAGAAGGCGCGCGAGATCTGGTTCCTGTGCCGGCAATACGACGCCAAACAGGCGCTGGAAATGGGGCTGGTGAACTGCGTGGTGCCGTACGAACGACTGGAGGCCGAAACGGTGCAGTGGTGCCGCGAGATGCTGGCCAACAGCCCGCTCGCACTGCGCTGCCTGAAGGCCGCGCTGAATGCCGACTGCGACGGCCAGGCCGGATTGCAGGAACTGGCCGGCAATGCGACGCTGCTGTTCTATCTCTCGGAAGAAGGCCAGGAAGGAAGGAACGCCTACGTCGAGAAGCGCAATCCGAACTTCCGCAAGTTCCCGCGCCTGCCCTGAGTCGTTGCGCCGGGACGGACCGCCCTGCCCGCTCGCGTGAACGACGCGTCTCTGTCGATCTTCGCCGCCGCGCGGCAGGCGCCGGACGCGATCGGCGTGCGCACCGACGAGCGCACGTTCACCTTTGAGCAGCTCGCACAGTTGACCGAGCAGCGCCTGCGCGCTTCAGACCTGCAGGGTGCCACTGCGGCACCGTTCGTGGTCAATGGCACCGCGACAGTCGAAACGGTCGTCACGCTGTATGCCCTGTTCGAGCAGCGACGGCCCGCCCTGCTGTTGCATCCGAAAATCACTGAGACTGAACGACGCGCGGCGCTGCTTGCTGCTGCCCGCGGCGAGGGCAAGTTACCCGCGAACGCCGCCGTGATCGTCTTCACCTCGGGCACCACGGGCGAGCCGCGCGCCGCGGTGCTGACCCGCACCGCCCTGCTCGCCTCGGCAGCGGCCAGTGCGGCCAACCTGGGCTGGCTGAACGACGACTGCTGGCTGCTGGCGATGCCGATCGCGCGCGTTGGCGGCCTGTCGATCCTCACGCGCTGTCTCGCGGCCCGGCGCGCAGTGGCGCTCGCGTCGGGCTTCGACGCCGAGCGGCTGCCCGGATCGGTGCAACGGCACCACATCACGCTGGCTTCGCTGGTGCCGACGATGCTTGCGAAGGTGCTCGATGCTCATCCGGACTGGGTGCCGCCCGCCCACCTGCGCGCGGTGCTGATCGGCGGCGCGGCAGCGCCCGCAAAGCTGCTTGAGCGTGCCGCGCAGCGTGGCTTGCCGATCGTCATCACCTACGGCTGCACGGAAACCTGCTCTCAGGTCGTCGCCACCCCCTACGCGCTGAGATTCGATGCGGCACGCTGCGGCGCCGGGCGTCCGCTGCCCGGCGCACTGGTGCGGGTAATCGGCGGGCGCATCGAGGTCATGGGGCCAATGCGCATGGCGGGCTACGCGGGCGAACCGCCCCTTGATCCCGAGGCGTGGTTCGACACCGGCGACCTCGGCGAATTCGATGCCGACGGCTTCCTGCACGTGAAGGCGCGCGCCGGTGACGTGATCATCACCGGCGGCGAGAACGTGTATCCCGCCGAGGTCGAGCGAGTGCTGGAAGCGTTTCCCGGCATCGCCGCCGCCGGCGTATTTGGCGTGCCGAACGAAACCTGGGGCCAGGTCGTTGCTGCAGCCCTCGTGGCTCGGGGTTTGCCGCCGAATGATCTCGATCTGGCGGCTTTCATTCAGTACCGGTTGGCCCCGTACAAGCTGCCGCGGCGAATCTGCTTCGTTCCTGTGCTGCCGCAAACCAGTGCGGGCAAACTCGACCGCTCAGCACTGCCGTCGCTGACGAAGGCGCTGCGAACGCTGCAGTTCACGACTGAAGCCGGCGACTGAACTGGTGCCTTCTGCCTCAGTCCGTCAATCTCAAGCATTGGCAGGGCCGATGCGTCATGCCGCAAGCGCCGCGCCGACGGCAGGAAGGCGACCGACGGGATCTACGTCGCGCAAGTCGATCGAGTGCCCCGGCAGTCGCTCTCAGCTCGAAGCCCCGGCGGCTTGCGTCGCGATCCACTCGTCGATGTAGCGTTCCAGAACGTTGAGCGGCAGCGGGCCCTGGTCGAGCACCGCGTTGTGAAAGCGGCGCAGATCGAACCGCGCGCCCAGTGTCGCCTGCGCCCGGTCGCGCAGTTCGATGATCTTCAACTGGCCGACCATGTACGCCAGCGCCTGCCCCGGCTGCGAAAGGTAGCGGTCGACCTCGCTCTCGACGAAGACCGGGCTCTCGCCGACCTCGCGCACCATGTAGTCGATGGCCTGCGCGCGCGTCCAGCCGAGCGCGTGCAGTCCGGTATCGACGACCAGCCGGGCAGCGCGAAACGACTGCGCCTGCAGGTGACCGAACCTGTCCTCCGGCGCGTCGTACAGCCCAAAGCGTTCGCCAAGGGTTTCCGCGTATAACGCCCAGCCCTCGCCATAGGCCGTGTAGAAGCCCTGGCGGCGAAACTCGGGCAGATTGCCGATCTCCCGCGCCCGCGCGCTCTGCAGGTGGTGACCGGGAACGGCCTCGTGCGCGACCAGCGTCGGCAGCGCCCAGCGAGCGCGCCGCTGCCAGGCGAGGATGTTGGCGTTGTACCAGCCGGGCTGGCTGCCGTCGGCCGGCGGCGGGTTGTAGTTGTCGGCCGCGCCCGCGCCCATGAAAGCCGGCATCGGCCGGATGCCGTAGGGGCTGCGTGGCAGCTCGGCGAACAGCGCCGGCATCTCCGGATCGATGCGCTTGGCCACCGAGCGGTAGCCCTCCAGCATCGCCTCTGGCGAGGCGAACTTGTACTGCGGGCCGTTGAGGTGGGCGACGAACTGAGCGAACGTGCCCTCGAACTTCATCGCCCGTTGCACAGCGGCCAACTCGCCGCGCAGGCGCGCCATCTCGCGCAGGCCGACGTCGTGCACCTGCTGCGGCGTCAGCGTGGTGGTGGTCTGCTGACGCACGAGTTCCGCATAGACGGCATCGCCGCCCGGATAGCGCAACAGCCCGCCGGCCGCCGGCGCCACCGGCAACAGCTCCTCCGCGATGAAGATTCGCAGCCGCCGCTGCGCCGGCAGCACCTGCCCGGTGATCGCCTGCTCGGCGCGCTTCTGCCATGCCTCGCGCTCAGTGGCGGGAATGCCCGCGCCGGGGCGGCGGAAGGGCTCGAAGAACGGGCCCTCGCGCGGCGCGATGGCAAGCTGGGCATCGAGCTGCTGCAGCGCGCGCTCGAGCACCGGCCGTGGCGCCACCCAGCCAAGCGCGATCGCGCCACGCACGCGATCGATCTCCTGGTCGACCCGCCGCGGATAGGCCGCCATGCGCGCCAGCACCTGCTCGGCCTGCTGCGGCGTCTCGATGGGCATCGCGCGCAACAGGCCGGCGAAGCGCGACTGAAAACCGAACGACGACGAGATGCTCTGCCGCCGCCAGCCCTCGAAAGCGTTGATGGCCTGGAAGCGCTCGGCGTTGTCGATGAAGAGATCCAGCGACACGCGGTCGACTGGGCCGAGCCGTTCGCGGCGGATCGCGCGTGCCTCGGCCAGCGATCGCCGCAAGGCATCGTCCTGAGCCGCGATGCCTGCCGGCGAGGCGTCGCTGAGCCGGTCGTCGTAGCGACGGTCGCCACGGAACGTGGCCCATTCCGGAGCCAGCCGCGCAGTCTCCTCCCAGCGGCGGTCGAACAGTTCGTGCAGGCGGCGCGTTTCCTCGGCGTCCGGTTCGGCGCGCGCGGGCACGAGACACAGGGCCAGCACGAGGCCGGCGGTCAGAGCGGTCAGGGGCTTGTTCATGGGCGAAGCCTAGCGTGGGCCGATGCCGCGCATTTGTGCCTTGGCCAGCGGCAACCTGTTCGCGCCGGAAGCCAACACGACACCAAAGAAGGTCTTCATCGCTCCCGCCTTGCTGCCGGATCGTGCGGCGCGGCCGCCGACCCGCACGCGCTGCCTCGCTGCAGCGGCGGCGCCGGTCGGGCACTCGGATCGAGCGCCAGCGCCGCCTTGACCAGCAGGTGCGCCGAGATCGGCGCGGTGAGGAACACGAACAGCGTGATCAGCAGTTCGTGCAGGCTGGCGCCGCTTGCTCCGGGCCGGAAGGTGAAATAGAGCATCGAAGCGATCAGCACGCAGCCCACACCGAGCGTGCTCGCCTTGGTCGGGCCGTGCAGGCGCATGAAGAAGTCCGACAGCTTGGCCAGTCCCCAGGAGCCGATCAGCGCGAAGGCGGCACCGGTCACGAGCAGCGTGGCGAGCAGAATGTCCAGCAGCAGCGCCATCGCCCTACTCCACGATGTCGCCGCGCATGATGAACTTCGACAGCACCACGGTACCGACAAAGCCCAGGGCGGCGATCACCAGCGCCGCCTCGAAGAGCACCGTGGTGCCGAAGTGCATGCCGAGCAGGATCAGCAGCGCCAGCGAGTTGATGTACATGGTGTCGAGCGCCAGGATGCGGTCCGCGGGCCCCGGCCCGCGCAGCAACCGATACAGGTTCAGCAGCAGCGCCAGGGTGAAGGCGCCGATCGCGAACGGCAGCAGGGTCGCAACGATCATTCGAAAATCTCCTTCAGCGGCGCCTCGTAGCGGGCCTTGATCTGGGCGATCAGTGCCGCCTCGTCGTCGACGTTGAACGCGTGCACCAGCAGGTGGCGGCGGTCGGGCGAGAGTTCCGCCGACAGCGTGCCCGGCGTCATGGTGATGATTGCCGCCAGCGACAGGATCGCGTGCGGGTCGGTCAGCGCGAGCGGCACCCAGATGAAACGTGGCTTGATCGCCGACTCCGGCCCGAGGATCCGGCGCGCGACCTCGATATTCGACAGCACGATGTCCCACAGCACGACCAGTCCAAGGCGCACGATCACCAGCGGCTTGCGGATCCGCGGCCGCTCCGGTCGCAGTTTCTCCGTGAACCGCGGCACCACGACCGCCAACAGCGCAGCGAGCGCGATGTGCGCCGGATCGAGCGTGTTGTTCAGCAGCAGCCAGACAACGAACAGCGTGGCCGACAGCAGCGGCGCGGGCAGCAGGCGCTTCACGGCTTGTCCACCACTGGTTTGCCGCCGGCGATCTCGCGGATCGGCAGTGCGGCCGGCACGGGCCGCGTGCCCAGAACAGCATCGATGTACGCGCGCCGCTCAAACAACTGCTGCGCGGCGCCGCCGGTGTAGCGGGCCAGCGGGCCGGCTGCCACGGCGTTCGTCAGCAGCGCCGCGAACAGCCAGCCGAGCGCAAATGCCTGCATCGAAGACGTGGCCGTCGCGACCGCCGGTGCGGCGGGTTCGAACGGTTTCCAGAACACGCGGCTGCCGGCGCGCACCAGGCTCGTCATGATCGCCAGGCTGGAGGCGAGCACAACCGTCCACACCCACACGCCATACCCTGTCCCGCGTGCCGCCGCCAGCAGCAGCGCCTTGCCGAGGAAACCGGCCAGTGGCGGCAGGCCGCAGACGGCAACCGCTGCCACCAGGTAGGCCGCGCCGAGCAGGTTCTTCTCGCCACCGAACGGTCCCGGCGCGAGCGCGTCGCCACGGTCGCCGCGCTGCGCGCCGATGCGATCGGCCAGCAGGTACAGCACCGCGACCACCAGCGTGCTGTTGACCAGGTAGAACAAGGCGGCGGCGACCGTCTCCAGGCTGCCCAGCCCGAGGGCCAGCAGCAGCGTGCCGGCAGAGGCGATGACCAGGTAGCCGATCAAGCCGCGGAGGCTCTGCGCGGCCAGCGCTCCGACCGCAGCCAGCGCGATCGTTCCCATTCCAAGCAGCGGCAGCCACGGCGTCGCCAGGTTGGCCGCCGGGCCGCCGTCAGCACCGAACACCAGCGTGTACATGCGCGCCACCGCGTAGACGCCGACCTTGGTCATGATCGCGAACACTGCCGCCACCGGCGCGCTCGCGGCGCGGTAGGTGGTCGGCAGCCAGAAGTACAGCGGCAGCAGCGCCGCCTTCACGCAGAAGACGACCAGCAGCAGCAGGCCCGCGCTGCGCGCCAGTGGTGCACTTTCGGGCGGCAACTGCGCCACGCGTTGCGCCAGATCGGCCATGTTCAGCGTGCCGGTGATGCCGTACAACGCCGAGGCCGCGATCAGGAACAGCGCCGAGCCGACGAGGTTGAAGCTCACGTAATGAATCGCAGCGCGCAGCCTCGCCACGCCACCGCCGTGCAGCAGCAGTCCGTACGAGGCGATCAGCAGCACCTCGAAGAACACGAACAGGTTGAAGAGATCCGCAGTGAGGAACGCGCCGGCCAGCCCCATCAGCTGGAACTGGAACAACGCGTGGAAGTGCGGTCCAAGCCGGTCGACGCGCAACTTCGCCTCGCCCGCTGCGGCGTAGGTGATTGCGGCCAGCGCGATCACGCCAGTCAGCACCAGCATCAGCGCAGACAGCCGGTCGAGCGCCAGCGCGATGCCGAATGGCGCCTGCCAGTTGCCGAGCAGGTAGGCGCGCACTTCGCCGTCGGCGGCTTGCACGGCCAGGCCGATCGCCAGCAGCAGTTGCGCCGCCGTGGCCGCCATCGAAAGCCGCGCCGCGAGCGTCGGCCGCGCACGTTCGATCAGCAACAGTGCCGCACCGGTCGCAAGCGGCAGCACGACCGGCGCGACGATCCAGTGCGGCCAACTCATCGCTCGCGCCCCGCCGTCCCGTCGCCCAAAGCCGGGCTGCCGTCGACATGGTCCGAGCCGGTCTCGGCGTTGGCGCGCAGCGCGATCACCAGGATCAGCGCGGTCATCGCGAAGCTGATCACGATCGCGGTCAGCACCAGCGCCTGCGGCAGCGGGTCGGCGTAGTTGGCCAGCGTCGGCGCAAGCCTGTTGTCGATGATCGGCGCGCTGCCGATTCGCACGCGGCCGGTTAGAAAGATGAAGACGTTCACCGCGTACGACAGCAGCGTCAGGCCGAGGATCACGTCGAAGACGCGTGCGCGCAGCATCAGCCACACGCCGCTCGCGGTCAGAACGCCGAGGCCGATGGCCTGCAGCAGTTCGACGGTCACCGTGCCTCCTGCGCGCTTCGCGCTGCGCCTGCCAGCGCGAGCGCGGCCTGCAAGGCGCGAGCCGGACAGCGGGCATGCCCTGCGGCATGACTGCTGCCTGCGAGCGGGCGAGCGCATGTAGGCGCGAGCGCGGCCTGCAAGGCCGAGCGCCTTCGGAGCGGCCGAGC